>Ga0233430_1001535_pt1 | contig 31813 bp, 34 predicted proteins | sample SI_118_April2016_2_FD_179883 | JGI IMG/M metagenome (GOLD analysis project Ga0233430, IMG submission 179883) | Seawater microbial communities from Saanich Inlet, British Columbia, Canada - SI_118_April2016_150_MG | ecosystem: Environmental > Aquatic > Marine > Inlet | place: Canada: British... | reverse complement strand
CGTCAGGTGCGGGTGATCATTGAAGGGCTCACCGACTTGCGAAAGAAGATCCTCCAACTCTTTGGGCAAACGGTATGCCAGATTTATCAGATTTCTTCCGCTTGAACCTGCTCAATGTGAGTTATAACACGAATGTCGATATTTACGCAAGAGTAATGAACTGATCTGTCGGGAAAAAACCAAGGTGGTTTATGGACGGAACGACAGCCTATTCTTCAAAGGCGGAGTACTACGCCAGGTATCGTTGGGACTACGCTCCGGAGGCGATGGATCTTCTCGTCGAAAGGGCGGGGATTTCACCGGAGTCCGAGGTCGCCGATATCGGTTCGGGGACGGGGATTTTGAGCAAGCATTTCGCGGGTAGAGCGGCGCGGATATTCTCGGTGGAGCCGAATGCCGAGATGCGAGGAATGGCGGAGCAGATGTTGGGGAAGTTTCCGGCCTTCGAGAGTATCAACGGTTCGGCCGAAGCCACAACATTGAGAGACCGATCGGTCGACGTGATCGCGGTTGCGCAGGCGATCCACTGGTTCGATCCGGAGCCGACGCGGCGGGAATTTCTGCGGATCGCCAGGCCGGAATGCTGGCTGGCGCTCTTGCGGAACTACGGGACGGACGAGGAGATCGGAAAGGGGCTGTGGAGCACATATACCGAGGAGAACGGTGCGATTCCGCCGGAGAAGGTGGAACGGCCTCCGAGTAAGCCGGTGGATTTTTACTACGGTGAGTATCCTTTTGAGACGCTGACTTTTCCGTTCACAGAAACGCAGTCGTGGGAGGTGTTTTTGGGAGCTGTTCTGTCTGCTTCTTTTACGCCATCCGGAGATCATCCCAGGTATCCTCGGTTCGAGAGCGCGGTGCGAGAGGTGTTCGAGGCGTTCAGCGTGGGCGGACTGGTGGAGACGCACGGAAACACGGAGCTGCAGGTGGGGAAGATTGCTGGGGTGTGAGAAGGAATTGGAGACAGACGATAGGGATATAGACATCAGAAGGCTCAATCCAAAATAGATATCCGGAGGGATGAATCCCGAAGATTCCGGCTTTCCGAACAAACCAACGGCCAAAACCCGGAAAATTCCTGTTTTCCGGACAAATTAACATCCAAAGTTGGACAAATAGCCTTTCTGAACGGGATTTTGTCCAGCTTTCCGGACAGATAGCGGTTGGTCGAAGTCGGGGAAAATCTGCCGCATTTTGGCTCAATTATATTAAAAACAGATACTTAGTATAGTTTTCAAAGACGAGTTTTATTTTTTGGCACGGCCTTTGCACTTTCGTAGTTTCTAAGCAAGGGTCTTTTTTGTTTATGGGTGTGTTTTCATTCCAAGAAATCCGCTTGGTACACTGAGAAGAAATAATGCGGCAGATATTAGTCCAACAGCTCTGGTGGTGTTTGGGAGTTGGCTTGCTGTGCCTGGTTTCCTGTCACGACGCTCCGCGGAAGAATCCTTTTGATCCGGAGCTGACTCCGGCTGTGGAGCTTGCAGGATCACTGGACGATGCAGCTGGAACGGTGGCGCTAAATTGGACGGCTTATGTTGGAGAACAGGCATTTGCCGGCTATCGTGTGCTGCGTAACGTCGCCAAGAGCACTGAGGTGGATACCCTGGCGACTATCGAAAACGTGGAGCGGGTTACCTACGTCGACACGACGTTAGTTCCCAATACGGGATACGTGTATCGGGTTCTGGTAGTCAACGCCAGCGGTTACGAAGTTTCCTCTGAAGAGATCTCCATTGCCGGCTATGAAGTGCGCCCGGTACCCCTGATCAGTTGGAAGGCGGATGTGCAGCAGGGAGTCGTCGATCTAGCCTGGAACCAGTATCGGGGCGCCCGGTTCGAGGGGTATCGACTCGAGCGGCGGCGGATCGATCAGCACGATTTCGAGGTAATCGCGCAGGTGGGGGCGGTAGGGGATACCACGTACCGGGACGGTACTCTGGTGCCGGGATCCGAGTATTTCTATCGCGTCGCCGTCGCAGCGGGAGGGGCGATTTGGGAGAGCAACGTCAGCGACCCGATGGGTTTTGGATTGCAGATGGTGCAACTGCTGCCGGTCGAACTGGACTACCCAACCGGCACTGCCCATCTGGCCTGGACGCGCTATTCCGGTTCCCTGTTCCGGGCATATCGGGTGGAAAGGCGTCGCTCCGATGATGTGGAATTTGCGACTATTGGTCGCCTGGAGAGCGCGGATGAGGTGGAGTTCGCCGATGGGGATTTGGAGCCAGACTTCTCCTACGCCTATCGGATTGTGCTGGAGGCAGCGGAGCAGGAGAAGACCAGCAATACCGTAGGCCAGGTGGGATTTTCGCTGAGGGGAGTGGAACTGCTGTCGGTGGAGAGCGATCCACAGGCGGGGGTAATGAGGCTGCACTGGGAACGGTATCTTGGGCCGGATTTCCAGTTTTATCAGGTTCATCGTCGGGAATTCGGTGCAGAAAAAGAAGCGATTGTGCTGTGGGAAGGGGAGTCGGTGGCGGATACCAGTTTAGTGGACGAGAAGGCGAGGGCGGGGGTGGCCTATGTTTACACGGTGTTGCTGCGGGCGGCCGGTCAGGAAAAGGTGAGTAACAGTCAGGAGAGCCGGCTGGTCCTGGCTCCGGTGCAGATTCTGGGCGCGGACTTCAGTTCGGAAACGGCGACGGCAGCCATCGAATGGTCTCCATATACGGGACCTCGATTCCGGGCATACCGAGTGTTGCGGCTCACCGAGGGGTCGATAGCCAGAATAGTGGGGGAGATTGAGGATCGCGCGGCTACGACCTTGATAGATAGCGGTTTGCATGGGAATACCCGGTATTCATATCAGGTGGTGGTGCTGACCGAGCGGGACGAGGAGGTGGAGAGTGGAGAGCGGGGTGGGATCTTCCACGAGTGGCTGATGAACTGGCCATTGGAGGTGGAGGAAGATGAATACGTGCGGCTCTACGCGGAACCGGGAGAGCGAATCTTGGCACTGGTTTCCGGGCCGAGCCAGGTGCGGCGGTTGGTTTTCGATACACAGGGAACGCTTTTCGAGGAACAGGTGCTGCTGAGTATGCCCGGTGCAATCGAGCCGCGGACGGTGGGTATCGCCAGGAGGGAGGATGATCGGCGATTCCTCGGTGTCGGGCTAAGGGATAGGCTGCGGGTTTTGGAACTTGGTGAGGACGGACTTCCGATTTCGAATCAAGTCGATCTCGATGTTTCGTCCTGGGTTTTTGATGAAGTTGAAAAGATTGTAGTGGGAGAGATCGGTCTGGTTTCTACCTCTGCTGGGGAGGTGGCTTTTGATAACATCACTGTTTCTTCTGGAGAACGCTTGCTCTTTGCCGGAGATTTTTCAGATGTAGAACGAGAAGACTGGCAATTTGTCGGGACTGCGGGGTCTCTGCGTGACGGATGGTTTTCGGTTGTGACGACCAATGATAAAAATCCACATCAAAGTGCGTTTGCCAGGAAAGACGATGAATCGTGGGAAGATTTTCGCCTCGAATCCGATGTGGTACTCTATGGAGTCCGGGCCGGAATTCGGATTGGGAGTCTCAGTCGACGCTACTTTTCAAGATTTTCTCTTACCCTGGATTCCCGGACACAGCAGGCCGAGGTGATCTGGGACTTTTCTCCACCTCGGGAACTGGAGTTAGAATCTCGAATAGATACCCTTACAATACCTGTGTCCCTCATCGACGGACTTCCCTATCGTCTCCGTCTGGGAATGGTCGGAGGGGTGGTGCAGGCCGAGGTAAAGAGGCTTGATCTGTTTTGGGATAGTCAACGGAATGAAGAATCGGTTCTCAGTGGATTGGCAGCAGTGGATGACAACCTCCTTTTCTCGGCAGGAGGCCCTTATTACGATATTGGCCAGGATGGTTCAACGAATACCTTCCCTGAGTTGGGTGCATCTATAAGTGATGTTCGTTCCTGGGAGGATCCCATGCAAAATCGGTGGATCGGGATTTGTCTACCTTTTTTCCACCAGGTTCTCTTTGCAAAAACAGGTGTGAGCGCTCGTGGGCGATTGCAGTGGCCGAATTGGGATGATCACGCAACGATTGGTGGTACTGGCACAGGACAAGACGCGGGGGAACTGCTCTTTCCACTGTCTTTAGACTTTGGGGAAAAGCAGCGAGTGTTCGTGCTGGATGCGGGGAATGGTCGTATACAAGTTTTCGATGCTGTAGGGGAATACCTCACTCAGTGGGGAAACAAGGGGGAGGGCAATGGAGAATTCGATTTTGGCAGCGGCCGAGGGGGAGAAGACTTTGCGGGGAGTGTAATGATTGACAGTCAGGGTTGCGTTTACGTGGCTGATTTTTCCAATCAGCGGATCCAGAAATTCGGGCCTTAAGGTGAAACGAAGAGAGAATAAGGGGAGTAGCCGATGAAGAGATTGGGAATTTTCGTCATCGCTTTCCTCGCGAGTCTGGCCGTGGCCGGCGGGGAGCAGGTCGATCTCGCTCTGGAAGTATTCGAAGTGCCCAGATTCATGTATCCCCCCGACCTGGATGGAATCAGGGGGGCAGTCGAGTGGGCAGATGCCCTGGAACTGGAATGTTCTCCCTCCCAGATCGAAAGGGATAAGGCCAAGCACGGAGAGACAGAATGGGGAGAGGATTGGTCCAAAATCAGCGTAAATCAGCTTCTTCAGAGTAAAGAGGAAGCGGATGATATTGCGCGAACAGACGCAGATGCCTCATCGTTCATCTGGCACGGGTGGGATGACGAGGGGCTATATTTTATCGCCGAGGTTCGAGACAACGTTCGAGATATTGATGAGGGGCGAAGAGATGAAAACACCTGGTGGGAACGGGACAGTCTTTCGCTCTATGTCGATTTACTGAATTCAGATGATAGGAACAAAATTCGTGGGTATTCAGCTCAGCTATTCACCTCCTTGAATATCATCAATTTCGTCGCCGATCCGCAGCATGCCAGACCGAAGAACATCACCTGGGAATATTCTTCGTCGCTCGAGAGTCGGACTGTTGTACCCCGAGACGCCGATTTCAGTGAGGCATTTACCTACGGCTTCCGAGAGGCATATGCCGAGTTCGGAGGGGAAGCCGATTACACGATCGAAGGCAAGATCCCCTGGGAAACCTTGATGAGATTCAATTTGTCAGCAAGGCCGGAAGTAGGGACGGAAATGGGCTTCTCCTATATCCTTGTCGATCCAGACGGGTTTACCAGGGAAGGTGATGGATGGGGGGGACAACTGCAATGTTGGGGTCATGCTTCGAGCGCGGCTCACTATTCGACCTGGATTTTCTCGGATACGCCTGCAGGGCCTCCTTCAGATACGGCTATTGCAGAGGATTCCTGGGCCCGTATCAAGACGACCTTCCAACCTTGAGGGAACGGGGTTGCTTGGGGCTGTTCGAGTTACTCTGAACGGTTGGAAGGATTTTTTTCCTGGATAGATAGAAAGCGGGGCGTCCGGTTAACTGCGGACGCCCCGCTCGTTTTTTTACAGAATTCCCAAAATCAGAACTGTTTTCCCGCTATCCGTTTCCATTCCTCGCTGTCAGTCACCGTACATTGCGGAAATGCACCGTTCGGGAGTGGCGGATTTTCTTCCGCACCCGCAGGCGGGAGGATGCCGTCCCTTTCCTGCCACCAGTGAGGAGCGGCGACGCTGCCCTCGTAGCAGTAGATCAAGGGGACGGGGAGTTGGGTGTCGACGTTGGTGAGCTGGTGCCAGTTGGTGCCGGGTATGAACATCGCCGCTGGTCCCCGGAGTTCTACTACCTCGTCGCCGACGCACATCTGGGCTTTCCCCTGGAGGATGACGTAGAGTTCGTTCTGGCGGTCGGGGTGATTGTGCCAGGGGACCTGGCCACCTTTGGGTCCGAGGATGGAAAGGCCGGCGGTGAAACCAGTCGTAGCGATCGGCGAGGTGCCGTTGGTGATGGAGCGACCCCAGCGGCGGGCGGGGAACTGCATTCCGTCCATCTCGTTCAGGTCGGCCTCTGTGGCGGTTTCTGCCGGAGGTTCCAGGTTGCTGGAGATCGCCAGCACGAGCAGGTCGTCCGTTGTCGCCTGGAGGATCGGGGGGGCGGACAGATCACCGGCGACGCGCTTTACCTGGAGTTCGCCGAGGGGCAGATCGCCGGTGGGCAGGCCGACCGAGCCGGAGCCGGAGGCGGCGTAGAAGATGCGCTCCTGGGCTTCGGGGAGTCCCTTCCAGGTGACGGGAGCGCTGCCGGAAACTCGGGCCAAGGAGAGGCTGAAGCTCGTCTCCTCGATTGGCGTGCCCGGGCCGGTGATGGTGCGGAAGGAGATGGGATCGTCGAGCTGAAATTCGAGCGTGTACACGTCATTTGCTCCTGTAGATTAGCCGGGTCCAGAATAGCGTTGATTCTGGACCCGGTTGGTCTTCGGGAATTCCGGGAATTTTCGGGTCATTCTCGCAACGGGACTCAGCCGGCGATGGTGTGGACGTTGCGGATATCGATCGGCGCGTTGCCGCCCAGGGCGGATTTTTCGGAGCAGAGGGCGGTTTCGACTCCCTGGGCGCCGTCCAGCAGGGAGGCGGGATTCTCGGAGTCGGTGATCAGGTGCTTGAGGTAGAGCTCCCACTGGTGGCGGAAGGCGTTGCCCGGCAGGTGGGTGGCCTCGAAGCGCTCCCAGCCGTCGTGGAAGTCCTCGCGGCTGGCGGAATCCGGATCCCAGGCGATCTGCGGGGTTTTCTTGTTGGCGATGTAGTAGCAGCGGTCGAGATACGCCTCGGCGGCGCCTTGGGTCCCCTGGATCTTGATTTCGAGCAGGCCGCGCTTGCGGGGACGGCGGCACCAGGAGGAAACGGTAGTGCAGAGGATCGGCGCTGCGCCGGGGCCGTCTACCTCGAAGGTGGCGTAGATCGAATCCTCGGCCGTGGTCGGCACGGGCTGGCCGTCGCGGGTGCGCTGGGCGATGTGCATTGCTGAGTGGGCGACGACCCGTTTGGGCTGGCCGACGAGCATCTTGAGCAGGTAGTCCCAGTGGGCGACCATATCCAGAATGATGCCGCCTCCTTCTGCTTTGTCGGAGTTCCAGTCGGGACGGGTGCCGTCGTCCGGGTGGACGAAGTAGCCGAATTCGAGGAGGAGGTGGTACGGCTCGCCGATCAGGCCCTGCTGGATGACCTGGCTGAGGGCGAGGGGGCCGGGGAGGTAGCGCTTGTCCTGCACCACGCCGGCGCGGATTCCCTTTGCCGCCGCTCTGTTGGCCAGATCCAGGGCTTCGTCGATTTCGAGCGTCACCGGCTTTTCGGTATAGATGTTCAGGCCGCTGTCGATCGCCCGTCCCAGTCCTTCGTAGTGGATGCTGGTGGGGCCGCCTTCGAAAAAAACCGCGTTTTCGGGCGGATCTTTGTAGATCGTCTCCAGGTCGGTGCTGTACGGCAAGTTGAACTGCTGGCCGATCGGCGCCAGGGTCTCTTCGCTGCGGCCGAAGAGGACGGGTGCGGGCATGATGACGTCGCCGTTGTCGATGGGGAGCCCCCCTTCGGCGATGATGGCGACCAGGGAGCGCTCGACGTGCTGGCGCCGGGTCATGCGGCTGGTGGCGGGACGGACGTAGATGGGAACTTTGATTTCGGCCATGAGCGGTTTATCCTCGGACTGGAAGTGTTGTAAGCTTACGTTTTCTTGTAGTTTAAATCGGAGAGGGTATATTATAGTCCGGCCTCAAAAAATGGTCAAGGATCAGGTCCGGTGGAGGAGAGAATGACAGTTCCAGGATACTCGTTTGCAGAGCAGGTGGTAGTGGTGACCGGGGCGAGCTCGGGGATCGGGCGGGCGATCGCTCGGGGATTCGCGGAAGGGGAGGCGAAGGTCGTTTTCGTCGGTCAGAATCGGGAGCGACTTGAGGAGGCGGTGGAGGGGCTTCCGGAAGAGCGGGTGAAGTGCTGCTCATGCGATGTGGCGGACCGGGAAGCGGTCAACGAGATGATGCGGGAGATCGAAGCGGATTGGGGAGCGGTGGACGTGCTGGTCAACAACGCCGGGATCAACACGCCGAAGCGGTCGGTGGCCGAGGTGGCGCCGGAGGACTGGGACCGGACGGTGGCGATCAACCTGACCGGACCGTTCAACATGGTGCGGGCGGCGCTGCCGGGGATGCGGGAGAAGGGGGGTGGACTGATCATCAACGTGGCGTCGATCGCCGGTCTGCGGGCGGGGAAGGTAGCCGGAGCGGCGTACGCGGCTTCCAAACACGGGTTGGTCTCCCTGAATCACTCCCTCAACGAGGAGGAAAAGGAGAACGGCATCCGCGCCTGCGTCATCTGTCCGGGGGAGGTGGAGACGCCGATTCTCGACAAGCGGCCCGTGCCGGTGAGCGCCGAACACCGGGCGTGCATCCTGCAGCCGGAGGACGTGGCCGCCGCTGCCCTGTTTGTCGCCTCCCTGCCGCCGCGCGTCTGCGTGGCGGAGTTGGTGATCACTCCGCGTTTGCAGGGTTTCCGCTGATTGCAGAATCTGCTTGAACTCAGCGCCCCCAGCGCTCGATCGCCTTCACTACTTCTTCCGCAGTCTCCTGGTCCGTCACCCCACCGACGCTCACCCAGCATCCCTCCGGTTTGAGCGCCTGGAAGAGTTTATCCAGGTCTTTGAGCGGCACCCCCAGGCAGAACGATTTGCCCCTCTCCTGAATGTGCTGGTAGACCTCGATCCAATCTCCCCAGTAGTCGTAGTTGGCGCCGGCTACCCATTGGACGGCGTGGAGGTCGGGAATGTCGAGCAATGGATCGAGAAAGCGCAGCGCCTGTGGACCGTCCAGATGGTAGATGCAGCGGTCCATATGGGCGCATTCTTTGGCGATACCGGGCAGGAAGAGGTCGGCGAACATCTCGTCCGAGACCATGCAGGAGAAGTCGTTGGAGGGGATGTGGTATTTCCCCTTACAGGTGGCGGACAGCCAGGAAGTGCTGGGCATGCCGGCGGCCGATAGCTTGTCGTAGAAGTGGTCGTACACCTGGAAGAAGTCGTCGGTGACGCGGTCGACCAGCGCCTTGACCTCCGCGGGATGTTCGAGCATGTCGAAGCAGAACTCCTGGGGGTCGCGGAAGGCGGCGATGCCGTCCCCTCCGGGGTGGATGTCGGTATAGCCGACGATGAATTTCCCCTTGCCGATGTCGATCAGGGCATCGGTCATCTCCTCGAGCTTGCGGAAGTAGAAGTTTTCGGTGTCCAGCTTCAGTGCGTCGACGGCAGCCTGGTCCCAGCTGTCGAGGATCGGCACGCTCCAGGAGGTGTTCTCGCTGAATTCCAGAGGGCAGCCGTAGAAGGCGGAGTAGATTTCCGGGCCCAAATTGGGGAAAACGGTCGGCAGGGCGTCGGCGAAGAAGTGGATGTTGGCCATTCGCGCCCGGGTGTTTTCCACGAGGTACTCGGTGTCGAGCCAGCGGTCGCGCAGGGTGGGGTGATCCTTGGCGGGGGGGTAGGGGATCTGCTCTTCGGCCGGTTTGGCAAAGGCGATCGAGACCAGGGGGATCTGGGCGTCCCACCAGGCTTCGTAGCGATCGAGGACTTTTTCGAAATCCGGTTTGTATTCGAACATTGGAACTCCTCTTCGGGTTGCGTTTTTCTCGTTATTCAAGATGATTCGTCGGCGCTACAGCATTTCTCCAATTGCCTGAGTGGCTTTCAGACCGTGGCCGGAGAGGATGGTGACCACTCGGGCGTTGGAGGCCAGGGATGCTTCTTCCCGAAAGCGCCGCAGACCGTGCCAGACGACTGCCGAGGTCGGTTCGACGCAGAAGCCGGCCCGGCCGAACTGGCGGACGCCGTCGGCGATCTCTTCCTCGGTGACGGCGATGACGCTGCCCGACGAGGCGGCGATCGCCTGCAGGACCTCCCGATCGCGGATCGGACCGGGAAGGGCGATTCCCTCGGCTCGCGTTGGGGGAGCGTCGATCGCCGGTGCGACGGTGGCGGCTCCGGCCCGGTAGGCGGCGTGGACCGGGGAGACGTTTTGCGCCTGGACGGCGACCAGCCGGGGCAGGCGGTCGATGCTGCCGGCGGCCAGGAGCTCGGCAAAGCCCCGGTGGAGGCCCAGGAGGATGCTGCCGGCGCCGACCGGGCAGAGCACGGCGTCGGGAGCGGTCCAGGCGAGCTGTTCGACGATTTCGAAGGCGGCGGTTTTGACCCCTTCGATGAAGAGGGGGTGCCAGAGGTGGGAGGCGTAGGAGGCGCCGGTTTTTTCGACGTATTCGAGCAGCGCTTCGGTGGCCCGGGGACGCGGACCTTCGACGCGGACCAGTTCGGCGTTGTACAGGCGGATCTGCAGCAGCTTGCCGGCCGAGGCGGAGGCGGGGCAGAAGACTTTCAGGCGGATGTCGGCCCGGGCGGCGTAGGCGGCGAGGGAGGCGCCGGCGTTGCCCGAGGAATCCTCGACCGCTTCGGGAACGCCGTTTTCCAGCAGATAGCTCATCAGCAGGGCGGAGCCGCGGTCCTTGTACGAGCCGCTGGGAAGGGCGTATTCGCATTTGGCCAGTCCCTGGAAGTCGCCGCACTGGAAGGGGACCAGGGGTGTGGAGGATTCGCCGAGGGAAACGGGAGAAGGGAAAACGGGCAGGGCTTCGGCGTAGCGCCACATTCCGGGCGGGCGCGTTTCGATATGGGATCGGGGAAAGGTCGCCGGTGGATCCAGGGTGAAGCTCAGAGGGCTGCTGCACTGTGGGCATTGGTGGAAGTCGATGCGCGACCCGTGATCGGCGTTGCAGGAGGAGCAATGGAAATGGCCGTTCATGGCGTTCTGCGGGGAAAGGGTTGAGGCGGATTGGATCGGGCGCTCTGATGATATTGCCCCCGTATGCCGCTGTCAACCGGGGATGGGGCTTCGCTTGCCCGCAGCGGCGGCAGATGCTATCTTGCGAACCCGTACTGACCCATCTCATACCGAACTGATTTTCGGATGTCCTGTTGTTCGGCGATTTTCCTCTGGAAATCCCGGCAGCATCCGTACATCTGTTCAGCAATCTGGTATCACACGTCCCGATTTTTGGAGATTCTATTTTTGATGCTTCCGATGATATCGAGATATCTGTTTTTCATTTTGCACCATCTCTGGTTTCAGGAGAGACGCATTCGATGGATTGGCATCCCCTGGTGATCCACTTCCCGATCGCCCTGTGGCCCGTGGGTTTTCTCGTCGATTTGGCCGCCTGGGCGCGACGGCGAGAGGAGTGGCACGGCTTTGCCTATCTGTTGCAGGCGTTGGCCACGGTGGGAATGCTGGTCGCAGTGCTAACGGGGAATGCCGCAGCGGTGGTCTATCGCGACGACGGTCGGGTGGCCGATCTCATTCAGCGGCACGAGGATCTGGCCACGCTGGCCCTGCTGATCTTCCTGGTCACGGTGTTGGGGCGTCTGCCGCTGCACTTGCAGGGGAGGTTGGGAGACTGGAAGCTGAAGGGTTGGATTCTGGCCGCCGGATTGGGAGCGGTCCTGATGGGAACGACGGCTCACCTGGGGGGTGAACTGGTGTACGAACGGGGGGTCGGGGTGAAGGTCGAATCTGCGACAAACGAAGGGCAAGGAGAGAACGACGATGCGGGAAATTCAGATTAGCGATGCGGATCGGCGCTGGAATACGCCGGAAAAGGCGGTGCTGGTCACTTCGATCGATCCGGAGGGCAAGCCGAATATGATCGCCGTGGGCTGGCTGATGCGGGCGAATATGGAGCCGCCGGTCTTCGCCATCGGCATCAACAACAAGAGCCGGAGCGGGGAGAATATCGCCGCCGGCGGAGAGTTTGCGATTGCGGTGCCGGGCGTCGAACTGGCGCAGCAGGTGATGTACTGCGGCACCCACTCGGGTGGAGAGGTGGACAAGTTTGCAGAGACGGGACTGACGGCGGTGGCGGGTAAGGTCGTTAAGGCGCCGCTGGTGGAGGAGTGCCTGGTCAACGTGGAGTGCAAGGTGGTGAAGACCCAGGAGATCGGCGATCACCGGGTGTTTTTCGGGGAAGTGGTGGCCAGCTGGGTTTCGGAGAGAGAGGGGAAGCCGCTGCTCATCGTCGGCCAGGAAGAGGGGTACGAACTGGTCTACGAGGAGAAGGGGTTCCGGTTGGGAACGGTGAAGGACTGAAACTGAGCGATCGCTGATCGTCGGCCAGGAGAAGGGGGACGAGTTAGTCCACGATCGGAAGAGATTCTGGCTGGGAGCGGTAGGGCTGAAATTTGACGATCAGATATACTGGAGCAGTTCGTCCATATCCTCCTGGTCGCCGATGGCCCCCTTTTGCGCGAGGACGGCTTCGACAGTCTGCTGGGCGTCGCGCAGGGTCAGGCGTTTGGCGTAGAGGTTTCTGAGCCACTGGTGGCACTGCTCCTGAGTCATGCTCAGCTTTTCGTGCAGGGGAGCGTCGTACTGCTGCTCCATTAGTTCGCAGAGGGTGAGAATGAATTCGTCGGCATCCATTAATAAATCCCTTCGTGGTTTGGAGAAGAAGAAAATAGGGGGTGGTGCGGTCGATGTCCAGTAGAGGACGGTATTGAGGCGAATGCAGACGACTGCATTTTTAATAAAGAAAAATTATGTCAACTTAAAAATCATTCCAGAGAACCTATATCCATTATTTTAAAAGATTTATAAAAAATAGCGATGGTGAGATAAATAAATCCGTTTTTCAAGAGGAAAACCCATGCTGAGAGTGGGAATTATTGGCTGTGGCGGGATCACCGAACGGCGACACGGGCCGGTGCTGGCGGGTATGGGGGAGCGGGTCGAGATTGCGGGATTGGCGGATCTGGCGGAGGAGCGGGTGGCGCTGATGGGAGAGAAACTGGGGGTCGAGAGCGAGCATTTCTATACCGATTGGGAGGAGATGCTTGGCCGGGAAGGGCTGGACTTTGTCCACATCTGCACCCCCCACCATCTGCACGAGCCGCAGGCGGTAGCGGCGCTGCAGGCCGGGGCGCACGTGCTTCTGGAAAAGCCGATGGCCGTTAGTCTGGAAGAGGTGGATCGGATGATCGCAGTGGCCCGGGAGACCGGTCGCCTGCTGACGGTCGCCCACAATCAGCTCTTTTCGGCGGCGCACCGGGGGGCGATGGAGCAGATCGCGGCGGGGGCGATCGGTCAGGTGTTTCTGGTGCGCGCCGAGGGACTCAGTCCCTCGCACGTGGTGGGACGCGGAGTGGAGCAGAACTGGCGAACTCAGGCGACGGCGGGCGGGGGAGGTCCGCTCATCGACAACGGCTACCACCAGGCGTACCGCGCCGTAGACTATGCGGGAGCACCGGCCCGGAAGGTCTTCGCCCGGATCGGTCGTCACGTGCAGGATATCGAGGTGGAGGACACGGCGCTGCTGCTGATCGAGCACGCCAATGGGGCGACCACCTCGCTACAGGTCGGCTGGTCGGCCCCGGCCGGAGGGGTAGGGGTAAATGAGATTCTGGGGACCGAGGGACAGATTCGTTTCAGCGGACAGGAGGTTTCGGTCTGGCGGCGGAAAACCGGAGAGTGGGCGCAGCCGGAGCTGGGTTCGGAAGGGCCGGATGAACTCGGTTTCCCAACGGTGGTGCAGCGGTTTGTCGAGGCGGTGGAAAACGGGGGAGATGTGCCGGTGTCCGGCGCGGCGGCGCGGCACGCTCTGGCGATCATTCTGGCGGCGTACGAGTCCGGCAAGACCGGAGAACCAGTGGAGATATTGTGACCATGAGTGAAAAAAGGTTTGAACTGAGCTACATTCTGGCTTCGTGTATGTACGGCACGCTTCCCCTGGCCGAGATACTGCCTCAGGTCGGGGAGATCGGCAGTGACCGGATCGACATCTGGCCGCAGGTGCACGGCAACCAGAGGGAACAGGTGGAGGAGATGGGACGGGAGGCTTTTGCGGAACTGCTAAAAAAGAATGGAGTGCGGCTGGGGATTTCGACCCGCTTCGATCTGGGGCCGTTCGGGTTGGCGGAAGAGATGGATTTCGTCGGCGAATTAGGGGGGAAGCTTCTGGTCTGCGGCAGCGGGGGGCCAAAGGGGTTGAGCGGAGAAGAACTGCGCGCGGGGGTGGCGGAGTTTGCCGAGGGGCTGCGGCCCCACATCGATGCAGCAGGGGAACGGGACGTGGTCATCGCCATCGAAAACCACGGGAATGCACTGATCGAGACGCCGGATTCGATGAAATGGCTGATCGAGTTCACCCGGTCGCCGCATCTGGGGATCGCCCTGGCGCCGTATCACCTGCCGGACAACGCTGCGCTGGTGGCGCAGCTGATCGAGGATCTGGGGGAAGGATTGGCGCTGTTTTACGCCTGGCAGCACGGGATGGGCTGCCACGAAAAGCTGCCCAAGGAGCAGGAACTGCTGCAGATGCCGGGGCGAGGGGAGCTGGATTTTGCGCCGCTGCTGGCAGCGCTCGAGAAGATAGACTATTCCGGTTGGACCGAGATCTTCATGCACCCGGTGCCCCGGGGGATTCCGATTCTGGACACGGCTGTGGAGGTGACGGCCGAGATTCAACGGGCTCAGGGATATCTGGAGGAACGGGTGGAGCATTTGTGAGAGGATGTGCTGAAGAAGAGCGGGAAAGAAAAAAAAGAAGAGAGCGGGATTCGAGTCGAGTGCGGGAGAAACTAGATGACGAATGAGAAGAGTGGGGAATTCTCCCCTGCGCATCACGCGCTGCTGTTTGCCTGGCTTTCCAGAGCAATCGTCACCCGCGTCGGTGCGGAGCGGGGAGAGGAGATCGTCCGCCGGGCCACGCGCCGCTACGGAGAGGAGCGCGGATGGCGGATGGCGCTGCGCGCTCAGGCGGCCGGTGATTCCCTGAGTATGGCGAATTATATGGCGTACGGGGAATGGGCAGCCGATCCTGGAGAATCGGAGCACACGGTGTTCGTCGAAGAGGGGAGGGTGCGCACGGAGGTGCACCGGTGTCCGTGGCACAAGGCGTGGGAAGCGGATGAGCTGATGGAGTATGGACGGCTGTACTGCCTGGAGATCGACTGCGCCCTGGCGTGGGGGTTCAACCCCGATCTCAAACTGGAGGTGAACAGCAGCCTGAGCAACGATGACAGAGACTGCGAATTCGTGTTCCACGGAGGAGAGGAGGTGGAGAAGAAGAGAGGGTGGGTGATGCCGTGGCCCTACCACGTGGGGCATTTGTATTGGACGGTCAGAAGGGCTGTCGTCGAGGAATTGGGGGAACAAGGGGTGGAAGTTGCAGATGAAGTGCTGGGGCGGTTCGGGAAGCGCTACGGAGAGGAGGCGGTGAGAAGCGTGGAGTCGTATCGGGATACGGATTTTAAGCGTCTGCCCGAGGATGGCTGAAAAAGGGAGACGGCGCAAAAGTTGGAGGAAGGTGGGGTGGCAGGCACGGCGTTTTCTGTATATTAGACGGAAGAAATGACCGCTTTTAGACGGTCGATATCGACCTTTCAGGGGAGAGATGTATGGAGAGCATTCTCATCATGGTGGTCGCCTTTGTCGGCTACGTCATCGCCTATAACACCTACGGCAAGCATCTGGCGCGTCGAATTTTCGAGTTGAATTTGGAGAGCGAGACGCCGTCCCACACCCACGAGGACGGCATCGACTTCGTGCCGACCAAAAAGCAGATCATCTTCGGGCATCACTTTACTTCGATCGCCGGCACCGGTCCCATTGTCGGGCCGGCCATCGGCATCATCTGGGGCTGGGTGCCGGCGCTGATCTGGGTCTTCGTGGGGGCGATCTTCATGGGCGCGGTCCACGACTTCGGGTCGCTGGTGGTCTCGCTGCGCAACCGGGGGCATTCGTTGGCCGACATCACCGGTCGGATCATGAATCCCCATTTGCGCATGATTTTCTTTGTCATCGTCTTCCTGTCGCTGCTGATCGTCATCGCCATCTTCGGGCTGGTGATCGCGGTGCTCTTCAACATGTATCCGCAGTCGGTCTTTCCGGTGTGGATGGAAATTCCGATCGCCATGCTCCTGGGGTGGATACTCTACAAGAGAGGGGTGAATCTGATCAAGGCGACGGCGGTGGCGGTGTTCGCCATGTACGTCACCGTGGTGCTGGGCCACTACATGCCGCTGCAAATGCCGACCGTCGGCGGGTTGCCCCCCACCGGCGTGTGGACGATCGTGCTGCTGGTCTACGCCTTCATCGCCTCGACCCTGCCGGTGACCACGCTGTTGCAGCCGCGCGACTTCATCAACGCCTGGCAGTTGTTCATCGCCATGGGCCTGCTGATCCTGGGGGTGTTCGCGGCGCACCCGACGATCGTTTCGCCGGCGTTGAATCTGCATCCTCCGGAGGCGCCGTCGATGGTGCCGTTCCTGTTTATCACCATCGCCTGTGGGGCGGTTTCGGGATTCCATTCGCTGGTGTCGGGAGGGACTTCGTCGAAGCAGGTGGAGTGCGAGCCGGACGCCCAGCTGGTCGGCTACGGGTCGATGTTGACCGAGTCGTTTCTGGCGGTCCTGGTGATCATCGCCTGCGCCGCGGGGTTAGGGATGGCTTATGTTACGGACGACGGAAGTCTGCTCACCGGCCAGGCGGCCTGGAGCCAGCATTACTCCACCTGGTCGGCGGCCAAAGGGTTGGGTTCCAAGGTTGCGGCTTTTGTCGAGGGGGCGGCCAACATGATCGCCGCTCTGGGGATTCCCAGAGAGCTGGGCATCATCGTCATGGGCGTATTTGTCGCCTCGTTCGCGGGAACCACGCTCGACACGGCCACCCGCCTGCAGCGCTACGTCATCTCCGAGCTGGCCACCGATCTGAACGTTAAGCCTCTGGCCAACCGCTACGTCGCCACTGGTATCGCCGTGATCACGGCGGCCGGTCTGGCTTTTTACAACGGGGCCAGCGGCAAGGGAGCGCTGACGCTGTGGCCGCTGTTCGGCTGCATCAATCAACTGCTGGCCGGTCTGGCTTTGATCATCATCGCCTACTACCTGAAGTCACAGGGGAAGAACTGCCTGTATGCCCTGGTGCCGGCGCTGCTGGTGCTCACCTTTACCTCCTGGGCGCTGGTCCACACGCTGATCGATCTGTACGCAGTCGGCAACGTGCCCAGTTTTATCATCGGTGGAATCGCCCTGGTGCTGGAGATCTGGCTGGGTGTCGAGGGGTTGGTGCTGGTGGGAAGACAGCGAGGGGCGGTAGTGGAACCCGGGGTGTAGAAGGGTTCGAGGAGATCGGCACAAACGGCCCGCACCGATTGAAAGGTGCGGGCCGTTTTTCTATGCCCGGAAGGGGATTTCAGAACCCGTTGAGTTATCCCAAATAATCTATTGCCGTTCTCCAGCAGGGGAGCGGGGGGCTTCCATCTACCATTTTCCATCATCTCATCTCCCTATTCTGCTTGTCTATTGTACCCGCCTTAATGTGCCCCCACGTACCGTCCTCGACTGCAGTTAGAGGAGAGCCAACGGTTATTTCCTCAGTCGAAGAAAATCCCCTGGTGAGTTCCATCGCATTGGAAAACGTGACCATGCCTTGCCCGGGGAAAGTCACCTCCGTAGTCAGGAAGGTCCCGATTCGCTCAGGATCCGGAGAATCCAGGATTTGAAGGGTCAATCTATTTCCGTCGATCCCAAACCATCCATGTTCGGCGTCTTCGCATACTTCATCTCTACACTTCCATGTGCCCCAGCGGCTCTCTTCATCGAATTGGAGATGGAGTAATGAGGTGGGCTCAGTGGGATTATAGAGGTCCCAACCGCCCAGGATCTTTTCTATTGGAGATGGCGGATATGACGAAAATTCGGCCATAGGAGGGTCTAAATCAGCCACATCCTGTAAGCGTCCCCTCCGCCCGCACACACCAAAGTTGTAGAGGTTTCCAGCGGGATCGTCGTAGGCGTAGTCTAGGATTCGTTCGCCGATATAGTAGCCAGAGGTGCACATGTTTAGCGGGGTGGTAATCGTCAATTCCGGCTTCGTACCGACTCTCTCCAAGCCCTTCCAAATACTATCCACCCTGAATGAATAATACGTCGTGACGGGTAAGGGAAGCCCATCAACAAATTCATAGTCATGGTGGATACCAATCAACGTCCCGGAGAAGACCACGTCTGCTTCCTCGAAGGCTTGGGCAACTGAAGGATAGGGACCGCAAGAACAGGCTGATGAAGAGGAGGGGTTATAGAGCAGACAAAGGAAGAGGGGGAGGAGGAAAGCAGTACGTCTGATCCCATACCTTTGCAACATCCCTCGTCTCATCATTTCATCTCCATGCTGGCCCTTATGGGGCCGGTTTATTTTTGGAACTGATATCGAGAGAACATTAATGGTTGCCATGGGTGCGGTTTTCTTGAAAGCCGTATGGTCAATATACGGAACAAAGGATGTTTTTTGCATCCGTGGAAATATTACGTTTACGTGCACTTTCGGGATGGGTTTTTCTTGCAGAAGAGCACTCTAGTTTGTAATAATTGAGAATAAAGAATTCGGGGACGGAATGCTGGCGGAAGAGGAGAGCCTTGGATAGGTGAGAACGACTTCTCGGACCGATTCGGTTTGAGCAGATGAACGGCACATCCGACGTAATTGAGCTCGGGAAATAATAGGAAAATGAAGAATTCGGGGATGGTCTGGAAGGGCGGGGGACAGCAAAGAATTCCAAAGGAGGTGGGCCATGAGAAGATGGATCTCCAGTCTACTGACCTTTCTGACTCTGGTGGGAATGACCTGGGCGCAAAAAGGAAAGGTGGATGAATCTATTATACTCTTCCCTGGCAGAAGGGGAGTGGCTTTCTTTTTCGGTGCCCCTTGACTCGCATATCGACCCACCCGATCCGTTCATGATGCTCGCTATAGGACGAAAGAAGGGATCGGTATAGGTTCTACTCTGGGGGCATTGCGCCAACACTACTCCGTGGGCCGAATTACCTCTGGAGAAGGTCCTCAGCTTCTTGCCGTTGTTGAAGAATTGCACATGACTTTTCGATTGAATGTTTCTTTGAATGATTTCCCGGACAATTGGCGGAGACCCGCTATGAGAGCCTTTCTCAGCATTAAGTTCTGGGGTGACGACAGGAATCGGGATGAAGTAGAGGGGGTTTGCGGTGTTCTTGAAGCCCTCGGGATCGAGACATTCTGTTTTCGCCGAGATGCAGAACGCTTTGGTGAGATTGAGTTCACTCCGTCCGAAATGATGAGGGAAACACTTAAAGAAATCGATCGTTCGGATCTTTTGGTAGCCCATGTTGGGGATTGGCCGATCGGCGTCGGCGTGGAAGCCGGTTACGCTCGGGGCCGGGGAAAATCTGTTGTTTGTATCTGCCCCACAAAAAAAAAGGTCGCAAACACCGTGTCCGGCCTGGCCGCTGCGACGGTTGTATATGAGGATCTTGAAGATCTGGCGATGAAGATGAGAGACGTGCTTGCCGAAATTGGAGCTCAACCATGAAGGAGAGGGACTATTCGGGCAAGGACTTTTACTGCGATGAGGTTCTCAGTGGACGAACGCCTGTAGACAAAGTAGCAGAAACCCTCGACGTCTTGGCTTTCCACCATACTCGTCCCTATTGGCCGGTCCACATCGTCGTCATTCCCAAGCTCCACATTCCATCACTGATTGATTTGGGCGTTGGAGACGAAGCCCTCCTTGGAAAAGTCCTGGCGGTCGTGAAGTTTCCCCCAGATGATTTCCCTAATAATAAAAAAAGGATCATAGAAACCAAGGTGCTGGGACCTATCTTATAGGAGCCGTTGAGGAAGAGGTGAAATCGCGAGGGTTAACTTGCCTTTACCTGGCGGTGGATCAGAAAGACACCGGGGTGCAGGAATTTTACAAGCGTCTAGGGTTTGAGAATGTCCCGGCTGATCCATACCCAACCGGCTGGACCTGGACAGATTCAGATGGCGTCGTCCAGGGAACGGTGGTATGGATTTTCGACATGGTGAAGGAGCTATAGTGATATATTTAGGAGAGAGGGGACACCCACCATGGGGAAGATCGGCTATATCGTCGATGAGTAGGAGAGCTGGCCAAAGCAGAGCCAAAAGGGGAACGGCGAGAAGGGGGGGACGAGACGGCAAAGAAGAGACGAGGGAAACGAGGTATAATAAAACCGGAGGATCCATGAAAATTATAATAAAGCGGGAGCCAGAGAAAGTGATCGTTCGCGTCCGAGCCAAGGGGGCGGCGCGAGGGGATCTGTCCCACATCATCTACCCCGGCAGAACATGGCAAGGCTGGAGCTACGAAGAATTGTGGGATCTGGGCTCGGGAGATCACACGATCAAGATACCGCGACCAGAATGAGAGGAAGATGGGGACTCAGATCCTCGTATCGTGGATCCCCCGAATAGGCACCAGGTCAACGGCCCCGAGATCTGCCACCACGGGCGATCCTGCGGGGCCGTTTTTGTTGATGTGCCGGCGGGAATTGGGTATCATGGACAAACAAACGCTTTTCTGAAGGAGGTAGAGCTGATGATGGATCTGTCGCGTTTTACGTATGCCCGGCTGCCCCAGCTCCTGCAGGAAAAGGAAGGCAAGGATATAATTGGAGCGGCCGTCATAGTCGCCACTCTTTTTGCCACCTGGTGTACAATCAACTCAGGAGAGGATATCGGCGTAAAAGAATGTATGTACGGTCTCGTGGTTTTCCTTGGGGGTGGATTTGTCTATTTCTACTGGCGGCAAGAGAGAAAGGAGCAGGCGGATCACATCCGCAGGGAAATAGCCCGGCGCGAGGGTGAGTGTTTGGGTGAATGAACTCAAAGGCTGTTGCTGACAATCTGAAGGATAGCACCGGAAGCCAAAGGCAGAACGCCCCCGCGATCGTCCAGCACCGGCCTCTTTTCAGGAAGCTATAGAGTAAACCAACCCAACCAGGCACACTCCAGGATGGGGGAGATTACGATAGGAAGAGCCGGGCAAAGAAGAGGCAAGGGTATAAGTTAACGTGCAGTTGACCAGGGACTCCTGATAATCATTGGAACTGTGGTGTCTGTTGAGGGTGCTTCGATCGAGTGGGAAGACACGCAGCAGATTCTTGTTCTGCGGCCAGCGACTTTCCTTAAGCTCTCAACACTTTTCGATAATCCTGCACTCCCCTGATTCCTCACCGACGAGAACGACATCGGTATAGCCGACGTGAGTAGCCGATAGCCGGTGGGTCAACTCTTTTCGATAGTCCTGCACTCCCCTGATTCCTCACCGACGAGAACGACGTCGGTATACCCCACGAAAAGGCCGTTTTCGACCACGCCGGGGATGTCGTTGATCCAGCGGTCGGTCGCGGCCGGGTCGTCGATGCCGTCGGGGAAGGTGCAGTGGAGGATGTAGTTGCCGTTGTCGGTCACGAACGGCTCGTCCTTCTCCACGCGCAGTTCGGGCTTCAGGCCCCGGTCGACGAAGGTGCGCTGCACCAGGCTCCAGGCCAGGGGCACCACCTCCACCGGGAGGGGAGTTTGGGTGCCCAGGCGATCCACCATCTTGGAGTAATCGACCAGGATGATTTCGCGGGTGGTGGCCGAGGCGATGACCTTTTCGCGCAGCAGTGCCCCACCCAGTCCCTTGATCAGGTCGAGCCGGGGGTCGACCTCGTCGGCCCCGTCGAAGGTCAGGTCGATGACCGGCTCCTCCTCCAGGGTGACCAGTTCGATGCCGCATTCCTGAGCCAGGCGGGAGGAGGCGTACGAGGTGGAGATCGCCTTTATTTGGAGACCCTGGGCGACCCGCTCTCCCAGAGAGCGGATGGCGCAGGCGGCGGTGGAACCGGAACCGAGGCCGACGATCATGCCGTCCTGGATGTATTCGACCACCTTGCGGCCGACGAGTTCTTTGAGCTTTTCCATGGCGAATTCCCGGGTTAGCATTTGACAGTGAAATGGGCTGTGGTGGTGCGGAGATCGGCGATAGCAGAAGTCATTCAGAGGCGTTTGACGTAGTGGATCTGGCGGGCTACTTCTTCAAAGCCGACGCTCGGGTAGAAATGGGAGCCGACCGGATTTTGCGCCAGGGTCTCGATCTTGGCGCACTCCATTCCCTGGTCGCGCAAATAGTCGAGGGCGGTCTGCATGAGGAGCTTGCCCAAACCCTCTTTCCGGTATTCGGGGATGACGGCCAGGTTGGGGATCCAGCCTATCTTGCTCCCCAGATCGACGCGAGCGGTGATGTAGCCGACCACCTGCCCGTCTACCTCGTAGACGAATACCCCTTCGGCATTTTGTCCCTCCACGTCGGCGTCGATGTGGCGCAGTTTGCGCCAGCGCCAGTCGTGCTCTCCAATCGGGCCGAACTTCTCCTCGATATTGCGATCGATGGAGACCCCTTCAAAGCAGATGGCGGTGATTTCCTTGAGCTTTTCCAGGTCTCCTGGACGATATTTCCTGATCATTCTGCTCATTCCGTTGCGTTGAAAAGGCCGAATTCAATAAATCGGCGGGAGGTGCGCGCAGGTTATAGCGCCTTGCGCGGAAAACTAGAGCTCTGTTCTGTTGAGTCTCTCTGCCAAAACGGCACGAAAGCTTTTAGTTCATTACGTGAGGAGCCATAATATGGTAGCCGGAGCGATTCGGATCAAGGCGGATCGAGGTTTCTCGCCAAGGCTGTCCGAAAAAAGTCGGGGAAGCTGCCTGATGGCGGGATGGTTCGAGGCGGATATCCCGGAGGAAAATCTCCGGTGAGGAACTCTCTCTTCCTGTATCAGGGCAGGATTGCTTCTTTTTTCATAAGGGCGTCGGCGAAGAATTTGGCTGCCCAGTTGGGATAGGCAAAAGGTATGTACGGTCCCCAGATAGGGGTGGAGCCGGCGATGCCGCCGCGGATGCCCGGATGGCGGGCGTCGAGGGACTGGGTGGCCTTGATCCCTTCGAGCAGGGAGACGGCGGCATTGGCAAAGCGGGGATCCCGCTGCTGCCGATAGAGTTCGAGCCAGAGGATGGCCAGCTGGGCGTTGCCGGTCAGGCAGGAACCGCTGGCGGTCGGCCGCCAGGTGGCGTCGAAGGTGGCGGGGAGTCCGGTCGGGGAGGCGTCTGATAGGGCCTGTAGCAGGTGGTCGGAAGCCCGGAGGACGATCTCCAGAATCGGTTGCCTCAATTCCTCCAGGTGGGCGGAGATTTCCAGCAGGCCGCGCAGAGTGTAGGCGATGGTGTGGGTCGGAGGATCTTCTCCCGGAGCCAGCTCAATATGGGCGAACCAGCCGTCGGGGTTGGCCTGATTCAGGGCCCACTCGACGTGGCGGCGGGCGGCGGTCCGATATTTTCCTTCTCCGGTGAGTGCGTGGACTTCCAGCAGGGGCCAGGCGACTCGGGTGTGATAGGCGTGGGGCACGTCCATATAGGTGTGGCTGCTCCACTTGCCGTCGTCGTCCTGCACCTGCAGAAGCCAGTCGGAGGCGCGCACGGCCGCCCCGAGGAAGCGTTCCTCGCGGGAGGTGCGGTAGAGGGCGGTCCAGCCGAGGAGGACCTGGCCGGTATTGAAGACGATCGGGTAGGGGCGATCGCCGATCCTGCCCCGGCCGCCGCGCACGGCGCCGGTGGGGAGTTGGATGTCGATCTCCCAGTCGCCCATGCGGCGGGCGCGTTGGAGGTAGAGGTCGTCCTGCTGGCGGGCTGCGTAGCAGAGAAAGGTGGGGATGATGTAGCCGGTAGTCTCAGGATAGGGGTGCATCCAGCCCCGCTTGCAGAAGTAGCCGGCCGACACGCCGCCGTGGTCGGCGACGTCCTGGGCTCTACAGAGCCAATCGATGGTCGCCTGCAGGTGGTCTGTATCGGGATGTTGAGATGATTGGAGGGGGAAGAGATCGCGCCGGACGACTCCCCAGTGAGCGGGAAGGAGGAGAAGACGGCTCCATTCGTAAAGAGCTATGGCGGTTTTTTTAAACAAGATGAAGGGCACCGGGGATCAGCGGCCCAGGCACTGATTGACCATCTCTTTGACCTCCTTGATGATCGATTCTTCCAGAGATTCTTTTATCTGGTTAACATCTTCCTGTTTGAGATTGAAACTGTCGAGGATCTGTTTGTCGTAATTTACCGGCTCGTCGGGCAGGGAACCCAGCCCCAATTCCTTGCTCAGGTTGTCGGCCAGATAGAGGAGGCGAGCCAGCGGGTTGGGTGGTTCGCCAATGGAGTGGTGCAGCGCCACCCCCTGGACGATGGCGGAGTTCATGTCGGCCTTGGTGAGGATGAGTTCGGCGATGCTCTCGTGATCGACCATCCCGAACTGTTCCTCCACCTCCCGGTATGGCTTCTTGCCCATCTGTGTCAACACCTGTTCGAATACTTCCCAGTAGAACAGCCCTAGGACCAGCTTGCCTATGTCGTGGAGCAGAGCGGCCAGCCAGTATTCGTCGAAGGGGATCTCCTCTTCGAGCGTCACGAGTTTGCCGCTGCAGAGTCGGTCGGCGACGACGGCGCAGGCCACTGAATGCTCCCAAAAGCGGCGCAGATCGAACTGGCTCTCCTGCGGTTTTATGAAGCTGTTGATCATGGCGATCTGCTGGGCAATCGCTCCCACCTGCTTCAGACCCAACCGCACCAGCGCGTCTTTTAGCGTCCACTTCTGCTCGCGGTCCCCGGAAAAAGCGGCCGAATTGACCACCTGCATGACTTTGAGCACCACGGCCGGGTCGCGGCAAAGGACGGTTTCGAGCTGGTCCATGGTGGTTTCCGGATCGCGGGTCAGGCGCATGATGCGCAGCACGATGGCCGGCAGGGTGGGCAGGGTGGTCAGGCTCTTGAGGCGGATCTTCAGGTGTTCGGTAAAGGCGTCTTTCTGGCGGAGAGCCTCGGGCAGGCTGCCAATGCCGTTCGCTTCGAAGGCGGTTGTCGTAGTACAGGACAGAGAGGCATCGATCTTTTTAAAGGCCTCCTGCCAGGCGCATAAGAAGACATTTCCCATCTCGGCGCTGGCCGGTCTGAGTTCGTCGACCTGAGCGGCCGGTAGCAACAGCAACAGGGGGATCGCCCCTCTGCGGGTGAGTACCGGCACGACGCTGCGCAGACTGACCGACTCGTTCTGGATGATGAATACGCTGCGAATGCTTTCGCCGCTGCGCCGAAATTTCTGTGAGGCTTCGAGCAAGTCGGGCACCACCTCCATGTCCAGACCGTACTTGTAATTGAGCATGAGTCTGATGAAGTTGAGCAGCAGGCGCTGGGGCTTGCCCTCCTGCAGGATGATCAGGGCGAACTCTTTTCCCTCAGAGTTTGCAGATGGTTCTGTGGGTGTCTGCGTCATGGTCATTTTTTAGTTGGGTGACTGTTGAAGGGGCCGGGTGGACATGGGGATAAGGTTTCCGAGGGTGAAGAGAATAATGTCCTTCCCGAATACCCGAAATCTCTTGAGGAGAATAGTACCCCGCAACAGCAGTCGACGGCAGGACCGCTTGACGGGACTCTCCCCGTTTGTCTCCTTAAATAAAGGGGTTGGGGGGCTCGATAAGCCAGTCCTCATTTGCGGGCGACGCAGGAGTGCGCTGCAGAGTCGGTTTTTTTGGGAAATGGGCAGTCGGATGGGCCGATGGGTGCCGTCCGTTTTTCAGGTGATTCGATGCTGAAGAAAGTGGCACGCCGTCTGCTGCCGTCCAGTGCTTACGGCGCGGGCAAGCGCTGGGTGAACCAGCGACGGCAGCAGCAGCGGCGGAACCAGCCGAAAGTGACGGAGGAGGAGTTTCGCCGGATCCTGGTGGAAGAACTGGGTATCGGTCCGGGGCGGACGGTCTTTGTCCACAGCTCGGTGGATCGGATTCATCTGGATTTTCCGTTTTTCCGCATCTTGCCCATCCTGCGCGAGACGGTGGGGGCGGAGGGCACGTTGCTCTTTCCGGCCACTCAGCTTAAGGAACGGCCCGAGATCTGGCTGGCCAGGGGGGAACTGTTCGACGTGGGACGAGCGCCGACCACGATGGGGCTCATTCCGGAGCTCGCCCGGCGGCAGGCGGACGCGGTGCGCAGTCCGCACCCGACGAACTCGGTGGTCGCCCTGGGGCCAGGGGGCGGAGAGTTGGTGGCGCGGCACGGAGATTCCGTCTATCCGTGCGGGGAGGACAGCCCTTACTACCGGATCGTCGAGCGTGGGGGGTGGATCGTCGGCCTGGGGGTCGACACCGATGTGCTGACCTTTGTGCACTGCGTCGAGGATATCCTCGGGGAGCGGTTTCCGGTGGAGACCCGATGTGCGGAAATCTACGACGGGCGAGTCTGCGATGGGGAGGGGGTGGAGCGGAATATCCGCACCCTGGTCGCCCATCCGCGGATCTGGTGGCGGAATATTCCCCGGTATATGCGGCGATATGCCCCGGTGGAGACCTGTCGTTCCTTCGAACTCCACGGGGCCCGCTTCTATGCGGTCGACGCCGGACGGCTGTACGCGCGGATGGAGGAGTTGGCGGGGAGGGGGATCACGATTTATCCCAGGGCACTGCGACGCGGGTCGTTTCTGGAGGGCGCTTTGACGAGAGTGGCGCGGCTGGCCGGTTGAATCCGGAGTGCGGCGCGTAAAAAAATGGCAGGGAGAGAACTGCGTGGGAAACGAAGAGAAGGTCAGAGAGATCATCCATCGGGTAATCGACCAGATTAATTTGCAGCTGGCTGCCGATCAGCGGCTCGAAAAAGGGGAGACCATCCCCCTGTTCGGTGAGGAGGGGAGGCTGGATTCGCTGGGACTGGTGAATCTGATCGTCGGCGTTGAAGGGGGAATAGCGGAAGATTTCGGAACGACCGTGAACCTGGCCGACGAGCAGCTGATGGCCCGCCAGGACAGTCCCTTCCGGACGGTCGGCAGTCTGGTCGAATACGTAACGTCGCTGCTGTGAACCGCCAGATGGGTGCTGCTGATCGACATCGATGCCTGCTGGTAGCGGACTTCAACCTGGGCAATTTCGCCGGGTTGCTGGGCAACGATCCGGAGGAGCCGAAGGTCGAGGTGATCGGGACTCCGTACGGGCAGGTGGTGCCGGTGCTGGCCCCGGAGGGAGGCGGGTGGCGGGAGGCGCCGGACTGTTGTCTGGTGTGGACCCGTCCGGAGGGTGTGTGCGAGTCGTTCGGACGACTGCTGGCGGAGGAACAGGTGGAGCTGGAGGCGGTTCTCGGCGAGGTGGACGAATTTGCCGAGCTGCTGCTGGATGTCGCCGGTCGGGTGAAGGGATTGTTCGCAGCGGCCTGGTGGACTCCTTTCCTGCATCGGGGGTACGGGATGCTCGATCTGCGGCCGGGGGAGGGAGTGGGGGATGTGCTGCTGCGCATGAATCTGCGGCTGGCCGACCGCCTGGGGGAGGCGGACAACGCCTATTTGCTGGACACCCGGAAGTGGGTGGAAACGGCGGGCCCCGCCGCCTTCCAGCCCAAGCTCTGGTACATGGGGAAGATTCCGTTTGGGCAGCAGGTGTTTGCCGAAGCCGTGCGGGATCTGAAGGCGGGGTTGAACGGGCTGGACGGCAGGGGGCGGAAGTTGATCGTCGTCGATCTGGATGATACGCTGTGGGGGGGGATCGTCGGCGAGGTGGGCTGGGAGCAGCTAAAGCTGGGAGGACACGATCACGTGGGAGAGGCGTTCGCCGATTTCCAGCGAGCCCTAAAGGGGTTGAATCGGCGGGGGATCCTGCTGGCGATCGCCAGCAAGAACGAGGAGAGGGTGGCGCTGGAGGGGATCGCTCAGCACCCTGAGATGGTGCTGAGCCTGGACGACTTCGCCGGGTGGCGGATCGATTGGGAAGACAAGGCTCAGAATATCGCCGATATGGTGGCCGAGTTGAACCTGGGGCTGCAGTCGGTGGTTTTCATCGATGATAATCCGGCGGAGCGGAGCCGGGTGCGCGAGGCGCTGCCCGAGGTGTTCGTGCCCGAGTGGCCGGCCGATCCGGCCCTCTACCCCTCGGCGTTGCTGGGACTGCGCTGTTTCGACGCACCCCGGGTCAGCGTCGAAGATCGGCAGCGGAGCCGGATGTACGCGGCGGAACGGCAGCGGTGGGAGACGAAGCGGCGCGTTCCCTCTCTGCAGGAGTGGCTCGACTCGCTCGAGCTGAAAGTGGAGGTGGAGGAGCTGGGTGCGGCGAATCTGCCGCGCGCAGCCCAACTGCTGAATCGGACCAACCAGATGAACCTGAGCACGCGGCGCCTGAGTGAGGGGGAGTTGCGGCAATGGGCGGAGGGGTCGGGGCGCCAGGTGTGGGTGTTTCACGTGAGCGATCGGTTTGGGGATTCCGGGCTGACCGGGCTCGCGAGTTTGGAGCGGCGCGGGAAGGAGGCGCAGGTGGTCGATTTCGTGCTCAGCTGCCGGGTGATGGGAAGGCAGATCGAGGAGACGATGATCCACCACCTGGGGCAGCGGGCCGGGAAAGCAGGGGGAGAACGGCTGCTGGTCGAGTTGGTGCCGACTGCGAAGAACGCTCCCTGCCGGGATTTCTTTTTCCGAGTTTTTCAGGAGGAGGGGGGAGAGAGTCGCTTTGTCTGGGAACTCGAGCGGGATCTGCCGTTGCCGTCCCACGTCGAACTGAGAAAGCGGTAATTCCGGATGAAGACCGTCGCCCACTGTACCGCACTCTATCTGCACACGGCTGGCCCGTGGATATACCCGCAGATCGATCGTTTGCGGCGCTATAGGCCGGTGGTGTTGGCCCAGGAGACGGCCAATCTGGAGGCCTTTCCGGTCGATCGGATCTATTCGCCAGAGGCTTACGGCCCGGCAAAACGGCTGGTCAATCGGCTGGTGCGGAAATGGACAGGGGAGTATCCTTTCTATGCGGGCATTCTCGAACGCGAGAGGGTGGATCTGATCCACGCCCATTTCGGGACGCACGGGGCTCGCTGTTTGCGTGCCAAGAGGGGGAGCGGGTTGCCCATGCTGACCACCTTCTACGGAGCGGACGCCAGTCAGGAAGCCCGTCTACCCGAGTGGCAGCGGCGCTACCGACGGCTGTTCGCGGAGGGGGAGGGATTCCTGGTCGAGGGGAACGGTATGAAGGAGCAGCTGGTGCGTATCGGCTGTCCCGAGGAGAAGGTGCAGGTATGCCATCTTGGGGTCGACGTGGAGCGCATACGGTTCAGGGAGCGGGAACCGGATGGCTGCGTTCGGTTTCTCATCTGTGCCGGTTTCAAGGAGAAGAAGGGAATTCCCTATGCTCTCCGGGGGCTGGCGAGGGCGCGTGAGGAACGGGATTTTCCCTTTGAGCTGGTGATGATCGGGGACGGTCCCGATCGAGTGCAGCTGGAGCAGTTGGTGGGTGAACTGGGCATGGAGGAACAGATACTCTTCCGGGGCATGCAGCCCTACGCCGAAGTGCTGGCCGAACTGGATCGCTGTCACGTGCTGCTGCAGACTAGCGTGACCGCAGCGGATGGAGACAGCGAGGGAGGGGCTCCGGTGATCCTGCTGGATGCCCAGGCCGCGGGGCTGCCAGTGGTTGGATCTCTGCACGCCGACATTCCCGAATACGTCGTCGACGGCCGCAGCGGACTGCTGGCGCCCGAGCGGGATGTCGAGGGGGTGGCCGATTGCATACGGTGCCTGGTGGATGTACCGGAGCGATGGGGAGAGATGGGGCGGGCCGGACGCCGGCACGTGGAGGAGAACTACAATGCGGCGCTTCAGGGGGAAAAACTGGAGGGGATCTACGACGGTTTTGCGCGTTGATATAATGTAGGTTTTTAGGTGCGTAATTGTTTGGGCTGCAATAGATAACAACTTCTATTTAAAAATAAAATGAGGTAGAATGGCCTTATCTTCGTCTCTTCTGGGAATGCTGCAAAAGCTGCCGGTCTTTCAAGATCTGTCGCCGACACAGCTGAAACAACTCTTCGGAATCTGTCTGCAAGAGAACTACGAAAAGGGGGCCTCCCTGTGCAAAGCCGGGGAAAAGAGCGACCGTATGTTCGTCCTGCTCTCCGGGGAAGTGGCGATTTACACCCCGGGAAACGTGCTCCTTGTCCGGGAAAAGGCGATAACGACAATCGGTGAGGCCGGGTTGCTGACGGGAGAGCCGCGCTCCGCGTCGGTTTCCACAGAATCCCCGGTAAAAGCTCTGCTGATTAGAAGGGGATCGCTTTCCAAGCTGATGCAGGAAGATCCGGCCCTGGCCACGCGTCTCTATCGGAATATGATGGTCATGCTGCGGCAGAAGCTCATCGCTGCGGATCGCCGCATCGAGGAACTGAGCCGCAATCGGGGGAAGGGATAGGGCAGACTATTCCTCTTCCGACTCCTCGGGCTGCTGCCAGTAGCGCTGGAACTCCTCCATAAAAGCCAGACGACGCATGTCGGTCATGCGGTCGAGATAGAGGACGCCGTCCAGGTGGTCGATCTCGTGCTGCAGGACCCGAGCGAACATCTCTTCGGCGCGCAGTTCCACTCGCTCCCCCTCGCGGTCCAATCCTTCCAGGGCAACGGAGGTCGAGCGTGAGACCACGCCGCGCATGCCCGGGACGCTCAGGCAACCCTCCCACGCTTCGGCCTTTTCTTCGGACTGCTCCAACCAGCGAGGATTGATCAGCACGGTCAGGGGAATCTCCTCTTCGTCCTGGGGATCGGCTTCCGGGTCGCCGAGAACCACCAGGCGCAGGGGCTGGAAGACCTGGGGGGCGGCCAGGCCGATCCCTTCCTCATCGATCATGGTTTCGATCATATCGTCGATCAGTTTTTGCAGCGCCGGATGTTTAATCTGTTCGGGGGGGATCTCCTGGGCGGGTTGGCGCAGCACGGGGTGACCCATGCGGGATACTTTCAGGATAGACATGCGGATACCTCTCTACGGGGCGGTGAGGTGGGAATGAGCGGATGAAAAGAAAAAAGGGAGCGGCCCGCTTTTGTCAATGTAAGGGGAATGGTTCAAAAGCGGGTTACAGGTTTCCGACCGGGGTAGACCGGCCGGTCGCCCTTACGGTTTGGGCGCCAGCGCCCGTCTTGGAGATGTAACCCGGTACCGGGTTGAGTTGAACCATGCCATAAAGGGGAATCAACGGGTGGCAAGGGCGCGGAGCTTGCGCTGCAGGCGCTGGGCGCGAGCGGTTTCCAACTGAGAGAGGATCTCGGTGCGGCGGGAGGAAGAGAGATGGCGGAGGACCAGGGCGGCGGAGTCGTCGTCCAGCGAGCGGAGTTCGGCGGCCGCTTCGTTGGCGGGAAGGGCGGCCAGGCTCTGTGCCAGGGCTTCGAGCATGGCATCCCGGTCCTTCTTGAGGGCGTCGAGTTCCTTCTTGAGTTCGTTTTTAATGGAAGCCAGCTGGCGTGCGGTGGCGGGATCCGGCTTCAGGACAGGGGGTTGTTCCGGAGTTGCTGGAGGGGTGGGTATCTCTCCGGTCGGGACCGAGGAATCGGCGGCGGCGATCCGGGGGGCGGGCCTGGTTTTAGTCGAGTCGCTGGAGGGGGCGCCCGCGATAGAGCGCTCCACCGGCGGCGGGGCGACCCGGGAACGGGGCCGGGCAGGGGCCGAGGAGTTCAGAAAGGAGAACATGACTATCAGCACGACCGGAAAGGAAACGGTCAACCCCAGGGCAACGAGAATCTTGGCGGTCTTTTCATCCACGGAAGTTTTTTCTCCAGGATGGCCCCGGAACGCTCCCTCTACAGGAAATTATATTTTGGCGTATGTATTTTAAAAACAAATTGATATATACACCATGAAGACACGTGATGAGCGGCTGTCGGCCCATCCCATGTCGATGAGCAAAGACCGGACCAGGAGGTTGGTGTCTCTTGCCGGCCCGTATCAGGGAGCAGTCTTCTCGGCGGCTGGGGAATCGGAGCGGCAGCAGCGGAAGCCGATCAAATCCAGGCGATAGTTCAGGGTGAGATAGCGCCCGTAGCGATAGTCCGAACGGGCCATGTTGACATTGTGGAACCAGGAGCCGCCGCGGACGATTCGCCAGTCCTTTTCCGCAGAATACCTATCCGAAGTCCATTCCCAGACATTGCCGATCATGTCGAAAGCGCCGTAGGCGCTGGCGCATTCCGCAAAACTGCCGC
>Ga0233430_1001533_pt1 | contig 31818 bp, 37 predicted proteins | sample SI_118_April2016_2_FD_179883 | JGI IMG/M metagenome (GOLD analysis project Ga0233430, IMG submission 179883) | Seawater microbial communities from Saanich Inlet, British Columbia, Canada - SI_118_April2016_150_MG | ecosystem: Environmental > Aquatic > Marine > Inlet | place: Canada: British... | reverse complement strand
ATAAAAGGACCACTTTTTTTGCCACGGATTTTAATGATAATGCCCTTAAAAAAGCAAAAGAGGGTATCCTTGAACTGGAGTGCGCCAAACAGTACAGCCAGAACTACCAGTTGTCCGGGGGGAAAGGCTCTTTTTCAGATTATTATCATGCCCGATACGGGGCCCTGGCAATCAAGCGGGACTTAAAAGAAAAAATAACCTTTGCCAATCACAACCTGGTAACGGACCAGGTCTTTAGCGAGACACACCTTATTTTATGCCGCAATGTAATGATCTATTTTGATAAGGCATTACAGGAGAGAGTTATCCGCCTCTTTTATGAAAGCCTGGTTCATGGAGGATTTTTATGCCTTGGAATGAAAGAAAGCCTGATGTTCTCAGAGTATCAGGACAAATTCCGGGTGGTTGACCAAAAAAATAAAATTTTCCAGAAAAAAAACTGATGAAGACAAAAAAATACAAAGCCATTGTGATAGGAGGATCTGCAGGCTCCATGGAGGTACTCATAAAATTATTTCCCGTTCTATCAAAAAAGTTTAAATTACCGATCATTATTGCCTGCCATCTTCACCCCCTTGACAACGGGGGTCTGGTTGAGTTTTTCAAGCTCCAGACCAACCTCAGGATTAAAGAAGCAGAAGATAAGGAGCAGATAAGATCCGGATACATCTATTTTTCACCGGCCAATTATCATCTTTTAATTGAACAGGATAACACCTTTTCTTTGTCCGTTGACCCAAGAGTCAATTATGCCAGGCCCTCAATTGATGTCTTGTTTGAAAGTGCGGCAGTGGTATGGGCGGATGAACTGATCGGGATTATTCTGACGGGTGCAAACAGTGATGGAGCTGACGGAATCTGCGCCATCAAGCGCAATGGCGGTCTTACCATTGCCCAGGACCCTTCAGGTTCCGCTTATCCCGTCATGCCACAGGCCGCCATTGATACGGAAAAAATTGATACCATTCTTTGTGTTGACGAACTTGCCATTGTTTTGCAACAGATTGATTTAGACATAAAAACAAAAGGGAGTCACAATGCTGACAGACAGACAAAAAATCCTCATAGTTGATGATAAAGAAGCCAATCTTTTCAGCCTTGAACAGATCCTGAAAGAGACAGACGCCCAGATTATACGGGCACAAAACGGCAATCAGGCACTTGCCGCATCACTGAACCATGATTTTGCCCTGGCCCTTGTTGATGTACAGATGCCGGGGATGGACGGATATGAACTGGCGGAGTGGCTGCGCAGTGAAGAAAAGACAAAAGAACTGCCCATTATCTTCATGTCTGCAGTCTATTCAAGTGATTACCATGTGTTCAAAGGATATGATGCCGGTGCCGTGGATTTCATGGTCAAACCCTATAACCCCAAAATTCTATTGAGCAAGATCAGTGTGTTCCTGTCCCTGGATCGGCAGAAAATGCTGCTCAAACAATCCAAGGACAGCCTTGCCCTGGCCAATGAGACCCTGGAGCGCAAGGTAGGGGAAAGAACACAAAAACTTGAAACCGCAATAGCAGATCTGAAAATCGAAATTAAAAAAAGAGTCCAGGCTGAAAAGCAGAGCCTGAACGCCAAAAAAGAGTGGCAAGAAATTTTTGAAGCAGTGGGCCAGATGACCATGATTCTGGATAAGGACCATACCATTATTTCTGCCAACAGGGCTGTGCTGGAATATACGGGTCTGCCCTTAACCGACATAACCGGTCAAAAATGCCACTCGATTTTTCATCATACGGACCATGCAGTTAACGATTGCCCTGTGTCAAACATGATGAATTCCGGCCAGTTTAACATAACGGAAGCAGAAATCGAAACCATGGGAAAAACTTTTATCATCTCCTGCACTCCCGTATTTGACGACCGTGGAAACCTGGAAAAAATTATTCATATTGCAACGGATATTACCCGACAGAGACAATTGAAAAAAGAGTTGATCCAGGCCCATAAAATGGAGGCCATCGGCTCTCTTGCCGGTGGGATTGCCCATGATTTCAACAACATCCTTTCTGCCGTGCTGGGATATGCCGAGTTAGCCCTTAAAGATGTTGAAAAAGGGTCACAGATACAAAAGGATCTTCAGCAGATCTATTCTGCCGGAACCCGGGCAAGGGACCTGGTCAAGCAGATTCTCAACTTTGCCCGGCAGACAGATGAAGAACTAAAACCGGTCCGAATCGATATTATTGCCAAGGAAGTGGCAAAGTTCCTTGGCTCCACCATTCCATCCACCATCGAAATTATCCAGAATCTAAACAGCCGCTCTCTTGTTCTGTCAAACCCCGTCAAGATCCATCAGCTTATCATGAATTTATGCACCAATGCTGCCCATGCCATGAATGAAGGCGGGGAACTCACAATATCCCTGCATGAGGTGACCCTTGAATGGGATGACATAAAAGCCTATGGAAAAATAAAACCCGGCCATTATCAGAAGATGGAAATTTCAGATACAGGGGCCGGCATCCCTGAGGAGATCGTTGACTCTATTTTCCTGCCGTTCTTTACCACCAAGGGAATCCACGAAGGAACGGGAATGGGGCTGGCAATGGTTCACAGCATCGTGAAAGAGTGTAGTGGCCACGTGTCTGTTAACAGCCAGAAGGGAAAAGGGAGTGTTTTTACCATCCTTTTGCCGATCACGGACGCCCAGGAAAAAACGAAGCAGATTATTGATGCCCGGCCCGTTCAGTCGGGTTCTGCAAAAATCCTGATCATAGACGATGAGCTGTCTATCTGTAAACTGTCTTCAAGACTGCTGCAGGGTTATGGGTACAAAGCAGTATTTGAGACAGACAGCGAAAAGGCTTTGGCCCTTTTTTCAGAGCGACCGAATGAATTTGATCTTGTTATTACGGATATGACCATGCCCAAAATAGCAGGTGATGTATTAACCCGAAAAATTCTGGCCATCAGACCGGACATGCCTGTTATCATAGCAACTGGCTACAGCAAAATACTGTCCGAAAAAAAAGCGGTCAAACTGGGGGTCAGGGCTGTTCTTTCAAAGCCTTTTGAGAAAAATAATCTGATCAAAATCGTACAGGACGTATTGGGTAAAGAATAAGACTACCATACCACGATTATAATTCTACCGGTCCATGCGATTTTCCTGGCTGAGTTTTGCCTGGCTGGGTTTTGCATCTGCTTTTTTTGCCTTGTGTTTATTTTCCAGCATGTGGCGTGTGCGTAAAAAACGCAGAAAGCAAAGATAGACAATAAAGTTGTCCCTTGAATCTCACATCAATATTCACTATATAACATAATCCGCATAGAACGGACTAAAATTGTTATGCAACTTTAAGGCAGCTATTGAGGATTTCCTATGGCAAAAAATAAATGGAATTTAAAAGGTAAAAGAGCGCTTGTAACGGGTGGAACAAAAGGTATTGGTTTTGCTATTGCTCAAGAGATATTGGAGAGAGGCGGAGAAGTATTTATAGTCGCGCGCAATGAGCAATTAATTGAGGATAGGCTTGTTTCCTGGCAGAAACAGGGATTTGGGGTTTTTGGGGCTTGTGCTGATATTTCAGTAGAAACCGAACGTACACGCATTTTGGATGAAATCCTTGTTAAATGGAACAGACTGGATATTTTAATTAATAACGTGGGTACAAATATAAGAAAAAAAGCAATTGAATACTCATACAGCGAATATGATAATGTGATCCGTACAAATATGCATTCTACTTTTGCCATGTGCCAACTATTTTTTCAAATGTTAAAAAAATCAAAGGCCGGAGCAGTTGTTAATATTACATCCGTTGCCGGGTTGACGCATTTGAAAACCGGAGCACCATATGGAATGACTAAAGCTGCGATCCATCAACTCACAAAAAATCTTTCTGTTGAATGGGCACATGATGGAATTCGTGTAAATGCTGTAGCACCCTGGTATACAAAAACACCCTTAGTGGAAAATCTATTAAAAGATAAAAAATATCTGGAATCTATTCTTGATAGAACACCTTTGGGTAGAATTGCAGACCCGGAAGAAGTTGCCTGTGTGGTTGCATTTCTGTGCATGCCGGCAGCATCTTATGTTACGGGCCAATGCCTGGCCGTGGATGGCGGGTTCCTGGCAAATGGATTCTGATTGATTTAGCCATAATAAATGATCAACAATATAAAAATGATTAACAATAGGATGAACCCTAACATTGCATAAAAATTTTTTAAAACAAAACTTCTGGAGGGAAAAATGAAAAGAATGGGATCTTGTCTAATCGTGGCTATTATTTTCTTGCTACTAGTTGTGGCACCCTTTATTCAAATATCAGATGCAACTCCGGGAGAGGCTACCTACAAAAGGCTCACAAACGCTGCAAATGGCAAAACAGATCCTTCTTTGTTGAAAAAACTTAATTTTGAATCCAAAAAACTTCAATGGAAAGATGCTTCTAAAGATGAATTTATCGGTAATTTGAGAATTGTTAAAAAAAAGGGAGAGGATTCCTCGAAAACAGGATCATGGGTTTACCTTGTAAGAAAACTCTCTGGAGATTTGCTGATCCTTTCCGTCCCGGAAAATATTGATCAATTGGATTCAAGCTCTCCCTACTTTAATCTGGATAGCGCTTTTGAAAGCAAGACATTATTTAAACTAAAAACTATGGAAAAAACGATAGCAGGTGAGACATACACCTTTGCACAATTAGTAGAAATGCCGGAGCAATTGCTCATGGACCGGTTGTTCAAAATCTGCATCATTCTTATGTTATTCTTTGTGATGGTGGGAATGGGCATGACGCTGACGTATGCCGATTTTGCCCTTGTTTTTTCAAAACCACGGGGAATCATTATTGGTCAGATTTTAGTTTTTGGACTCATGCCTTTATTAGCAATGATATTTGGACGTATTATGGGGTTTTATGAGAATTACCCCTTTATTTTTGTTGGGTTAATCCTGATTACGGCAACTCCGGGGGGGGTTACCTCGAATCTCATGACCTATTATGGTAAAGGGGATTTGGCGCTCTCTATTTCAATGACATCATTTTCCACGGTATTTTCCCTTATTTTTACACCCTTATTACTATCATTTTATTGTGCAAACATGCCTGAAATCATTATCCCTGTAAAAGTGGTTATTCAGACAATCATGATCCTGGTTATTATTCCTTTGATTGTGGGTATGCTATTTCGATGGAAGTGGTCATCTGCAGCTAAAAAGGCAACACCATTCTTTTCCGCTCTGGGTATCATTGCCCTGCTTGTATTAATCATTGCAGGCATTTTAAGTAATCTAAACATTTTTGTGGATACAGCCCGCTATGGATTTGCTTTCTACTCTGTTATTTTCGCCCTCACCCTTGTGGGGATGATGCTTGGAATTGTTTTTTCAAAAATATTTGGAATTGATAACTTTCAGGCCCGTGCTATTTCAATTGAAACGGGATTGCGTAACAGTGCTCTTGCCATGACCCTGGCTCTATTACTTCAGGATTCCATGGGTGATTTTTTCAGCTCCATGTTTGTTACTGCCGGTATATTTGGATTAGTGATGTATGTGTCTGGAATAATTTCAATCTATCTCTATCAATATATTTTACCGGTGGAGACAAAATCTTTGGAATAGGAACAAATTATGGCCGGGGGTTGGTCCCGTGACGGGGCTGTACAAGATCAAATAGAAGCCAGTGTTGAAGATGCTGTAAAATTGGCCAGGAGCCGTCTGCCAAAGGGATTAAGCTCTAAATATTGTCAGGTGTGCGACGTCATAATCCCGGATGCCAGACAAAAAGCCATCCCGGGCGTTCGTTTGTGTATCAGCTGTCAGTCAAAGATAGAAAAACAGCAGACGATTTGTTCAGGCTTCAATCGACGCGGAAGTAAAGATAGCCAGTTGAAATAAGCTTTTGCTTTGCCGGGCAATGACCAATGTCAATTAATTTTCAAATCTGATTTAATCGTATCAAGCCCTATTTTTTCAACCATTCGGCCCATGCGTTGCCGTTTTGAATTTATTTTGTAGTAATCCATAACTCTGCTCACCATGGCTTGAGCATTTTCAAATGAAAGGTCTTCCACCAGAATCTCAGCCAGCCTGGGTCTTGCCGAACCATTCCCGCCAATCATAAGTGTCCAGCCATCCTGAGTTCCATAAAGGGAAATATCCTTGATACAATTTTCAGCACATTGAATTTTGCAACCACTGACTCCCATTTTCATTTTACTTGGTAGAACCATCCCATGGTAAACCTTATCCAATTGCATCCCCATTTTAAGACTGTCCTGTTTAGCAAGGCGGCAATAGCTTATCCCAGGGCAGACCTTAATACTTCTGACACAAAGCCCGGTTGCATGACCGGCATCCATGCCAAGATCTTCCCATATTGCATCCACTTGTTCTTCTTTGATTCCTATAATGGCAATTCTTGCTGCACTTGTAATCTTTAAATCAGACACATTATATTTTTCCGCCACATGTGCAAGCGTTCTGAGTTGATCCGGGTTTACCATCCCGCAGGGGATATGCGGGGCAATGGCGTAAGTATTATTTTCCTTACCTTTTTGACGAATCACCCCTTTTTCACCATCTTTAAGCATACCTGACTCCTGTGTTATTTTTTTCCTGATATATTCAAAATTTATCCTGGGCCATCATTTATGCAATGTCATCATACATAAAAAACCTGACCCATTTTTATTGGCCCCTCCCTTTATGTCAAAAAAATCAGAGAATGAAAATAGGGAGAGATGAATTTTCTTTATAAATCCATGTAAATATAGATTTTGTGTGTTAAACTACAAAACAATTCTGATAAAAAATCAATCTAGTGAATGGAAATGAATATGACATGTGAAAAAATTGCTGTTGCAGGAATTCAGTTATCGCAGGTGATGGGAAACCGGGACGCCAACATTTCTGAGGCCATAAAAGCAATCACTAAAAATCCGGGCCACGACATTTATGTTCTTCCGGAACTTTCCAGTTCAGGGTATGGCATTAAAGTGTTTCAAGCACTTGAAGATCTATCGGAAGATGTCATGGGACATAGTTTTAAAGCCTTTTCTGATCTTGCCAAAAGGCAAAAGTGCTTCATATGCTATAGCTTTCCAAAACGGGTGGGGAATCGTAAATTTACGATCTCCACCTCTGTAGTGGATAAAAATGGAAGCCTTGTGGCAAACTATGACAAATGGCATGTATGCAGCACGGGTGTATGCTGTGAGAAAGACTATTTTTCTGCCGGTAACAAACCTCTTGCGGCTTTTGATGTTAATGGTATAAAGGTAGGATTAGCTATCTGCTATGACATTCGATTCCCGGAACTGGCCCGCAAGCTTACCATGGAAAACCATATTTCCTTATTGCTGCATCCAGGTGGCTGGCCCAGGGATGAGGGCTTCCATACCTGGCATACATTTATTCAAGTTCGAGCGATAGAAAATTCCATCTATATTATGAGTACAAACTGGGCAGGCCCTGATAATGGCTGCACTGCATTTTGCCCTCCATTTATTGATGGTGACAAGCACAAATTGAAAAAACTCGGAAACGCCCCGGGTCTGCTCAAAGGAATTGTTGACATAGACTTTCTCAAGAAAGTCAGACGCAAATGCCCCTATCTTGCGGATAGAAATGTTGATATGTACGGTAATTATGGATTTAAAAACCTTTGAAATAGTCTTTGATAATTATGTTCTCCAGGGAGATACATATGAACAAGGCTGTGGTACCTTAGTACTGCATGGTGCCGGCAAATCGTCGCGCACACGTTTTTCACGAATGCGGGAGAGTTTGAATGACCAGGGCATAACTTCTGCAAGTTTTGATTTCATCGGGCACGGCAAGACCGGAGGTGAAATTTTAGGCACAAGCCTGCATGGAAGAACGAAACAAGCTGCGGCTGTTATACGACATACCTGTATAGAACCACTGACACTCATTGCTGCAAGTATGAGTGCTTATACTGCCATAAAGCTTACTAAAATATTTTCAGTGAATAATTTGATTCTACTTGTACCTGCCGTCTATACACCTTCTGCATACAATATAGATTTTGGGCCCAAGTTCTCAGCAGCCATTCGCATACCCAACAACTGGCAGGATTCAGATGCTTTCAATATCCTGGAAAGCTTCAAAGGAAACCTTTTGGTCATAGCTGCACAACATGATAATGTCATCCCAATAAAAGTGATCGAAAAAATTTATGAATCTGCAAGGCATGCTAAAACAAACCTTCTCCATATTGTACCTGAATCAGCTCATTTATCACTTTTCCCTAAATTACAGGATTTCCATATGGCTTTAAATATGATAATTAAAATTTGTCGTGGTGGACGGGACAACAAGGGTTAATGCAACAAGGTTAAATAAAACAAGGTTTGTTAAAAAATCAAATCTGATAATGGAGTTTTTTATGAATTCATTTGAACCTTTAGATAAAAATTATGAAAAAAAAATAAAAGAGAGTTTTGCCCGTCAACCATTTATGGATTTTATCAATGCCAAACTAGTTGAGGTTAAACCAGGCTATTGCGAAATACATCTTGCCTACAAAAAAGATCTTTGCCAGCAGCATGGTTATTTTCACGCTGGTATTATTGGTACTATTGCCGACAATTGCGGTGGTTATGCTGCTTTCAGTTTAATGCCCCCTAAAGCATCTGTATTAACCGTTGAATATAAAATAAATCTTGTTGCACCAGGAGATGGCGAACGATTGGTTGGCCGCGCAAAAGTAATAAAACCGGGGCGGACACTAACTATTTGTGACACAAGCGTTAGTGTCGTTAAAAATGGAATAGAAAAATTATGCGCCACATCTTTAATGACGATTATGACAATGCATGGCAAGGCAGATACACCTTCATTAACCCAAAAAACAACCGATAACAATTTAGAAATAAATGTATACAAAAATAACACTTAGAAAGGATTTATACGATGTCTTTCAATTTGATAATGCTCTTTTTATTTACTGTAATTATTGCCTCAATTATTCCAGGACCCAGCATGCTTCTGGCTTTAACACATGGCATGCGGTATGGAGCTAAAAAAACCATTGCTTCAGCCATGGGAAATGTAAGCGTTACATTAGTTCAAGCATCTATTTCTCTTGCCGGCCTGGGAACAATCTTATTTAGTTCTGAAATTATTTTTCAGCTCATTAAATGGGCCGGAGCAGTATATCTAATCTATATGGGGATAAGCATGTTACGTTCATCTAATATGTTATTATCAACCACCCAATTAAATCAATCCACCAAATGGTATTCTTTAAGAGAGATGTACATGCAATCCGCCTTTGTGACTGCTGGAAACCCCAAGGCAATTATATTTTTCACTGCAGTATTTCCACAATTTATTAACCCTGATGCACCCTATTTATCACAATTTTTCATACTTGTGAGCACTTGCATTTTAAGTGCATTTTGCTGTTTTATGATTTACGCAATAGGCGGTCAAAAGATTGCCTCTTTATTTTCCAACACGAGTGTTATGAAATACATCCAGAAAACTATTGGCGGCACGTTTATTGGAGCAGGTATTGGTCTTGCTGTCAGTAACAGATAAAAATTGAAAACACTTAATATAACAGATTTGGCCAACCGCTAATCGAGCCAACTCAATTTGCAGCGGCACCCTAAATATGAATATACGAGAATATAAAAAAAAAGATCTTAAGGAAGTTATTTCACTATGGACTGAATGTGGCCTTGTTGTTCCGCAGAACGATCCTGCAAAGGACATAGAAAGAAAACTAAAAAAAGATCGCGATCTATTCCTTGTCGGCTTCAACGAAAAAGGAATTATTGCAACCGTTATGGGTGGCTACGATGGCCACCGGGGATGGATAAACTATTTAGCGGTTAAACCCTCAGAGCAGCATAATGGTTTTGGGCAAAAGATCATGCAAGCGGTTGAAGTTAGCATCAAAAATAAAGGTTGCCCCAAAATTAACTTACAGGTACGTAATTCTAATACAGATGTTTTAGCGTTCTATTCTGCTATTGGTTACGGTAATGATAATGTTATTGGTTTGGGAAAACGCCTTGAATATGATTGAAAGTAATAGGTTAGCAAGGAGTACAACCCAGCAGTTTCGCCTTTGTTTAGAACGGCGAAAGCCATCAAGAAAGGAAAAATTAAAATGTCGGAAATCCACGAAATAGTAAAAAGGCAATTTGATAAACAGGCCTTGAACTTCAGTAATTGGTCTGTAACTAAAAATATTGAATACCAAAAAGCGTATTTTGATTTTTGTGACATTTCTGCTCAGGATAATTTATTGGATTTTGCCTGTGGTTCAGGTGAATTTGCCATTTTTGCAGCGCCCAGGGTTAAAAGTGTTAAAGGTGTTGATATCTCCAAAGGAATGATTGAGATAGCACAAAAACAGGCTGTTAAAAACAATCTGAAAAATATTAGTTTTTTATGCAATCCTGTTGAACAAAATTCTTTTAAAGACGGATTATCCTCTATTGTGATCTGCCGGTCGGCATTTCATCATTTTAGTGATTATAATAAAATTTTTGATGAGATGATTCGCTGCTGTCAACAAGGTGGCAGGATCAGCGTGCAGGATATTGCTGCCTATCAAAATGAAAGGATAGATAATTTTTTTGAAGAATTTGAAAAACTGGTTGATGTGAGTCATCATAAAACTTTGACCAAAGAATTCGTTGCAAGCTTGTATGAAAAAAGCAAATTGAAAATAAAAAGACAATTTGAAATTGAGATTGAACTAAATTTTCAAGAATACCTTAGCCATGCGAAACAATCAAAAGAGAGTGAAAAAAAGATTAGTGATTTGATCGAAATGGGATTAAAAGATCCTGAAATTTCAAAATTCTTTATTCTTAAGAAAGGGGTCTTGTTTTTTAAACGCAATGTTTTTTTAATCTTGGGTGAAAAATGAATCTTAGGTTTTTGCTTTTCTAATCCGCATTTGCCAATAGCTTGATCGGTTTTGAGTTCATGACCCTGCGTGAGGCAGTAAAAGCCGTGATCATGCAGATACAGGTGGTAGAAAACAGGATAAGAAAGGAAATAGTCAGGTTTATCTGCCAGAGACTGTCAAAGAAATACCAGGAAACAGCCCATGAAAATGCATAACTCAAAAGGATGGCAAACAAAGCTGCAGTAAACCCGATAAACCCGAATTCCAAAAGTGTTATGGCCTGGATTTCCCGAAACTTTGACCCCAGTATTTTTAAAAGATTGATTTGGTTTTCATTTTTCCAGGCTTCGTGACGTGCAATGGAAAAAATGGAAATCAGTCCGGCAGCAATGGCCAACCAGGCCATAAACCTTATAGATAAGGAAAGCTTGTCTGTTATGCCAAGCAGGGTTCCAGCCATCTGGGTTACATCAATGACCGAGACATTGGGAAATGTATCTACTATTTTATTCTTTAATTCTTGCCTTTTTGTCAAAGACACACCAGAGATCGCTGCCAGAAATGTTTTGGGGGCATCATTTAAGACTCCGTTCTGGAAGAGCAGGAAAAAATTTGGCTGAAAACTGTTCCACCTAATTTTTCTTAGGTTTTTCACCATTCCTTCAAAGGGCATACCCTGGATTTCAAAGCCGAGTAAATCCCCTATCTGAATGCCATATTGTTCGGCAAAAGATTGTTCAACAGAGATTTCAAACGGAATTTGAGAATCAAAATCCCAGGCTGTTTTGGATAATGGACTTCCCTGCACAATGGTTTCCGACACATCCAGATCCTGGCGATAGGAAAAATTAAACTCCAGTCTGCGCCCTCCCCTTCGCCCTCCCCGGCGACTGGGTCTGGCACCCGATTGAAGAATTTCACTTTGAAAGGGCTGTTGGTTCTTTGTTATAATTCGCCCCCTGACAATTGGGGACAGGTTGGCAAGCTCGCCGTCTTGGTTTTGCATAAATTCAATAAATGGCGTTTTTTGCTCATCCTGGATATCCACAAGAAAAAAAATGGGTATTTTCAAACCTTCCGGTCGGATGATTTCGTTTTGCAATCCATTCTGTACCTGGGGGATAAGCGATATTAAAAAAGCACCCATTGCAATCGTGACAAAACAGGAAAGCGAGGCCCATTTATTTCGAAACAAATTTCTAAAGGCGATTTTTGCCACGGTGATCCTGGTATTGGAAAGCTTTTGGCAAAAAGAAAGAAGGAGCCAGCCGATAAAAGATAAAAATGCCAGGGCAATGGCAAAACCCGTAACAAAAACGATTCCGTTTTTAATTGAACCTGCTGCAAAAATAGAGATCAGTAAAAACGCTATAAGACCTGGTATTATGCTCGCCACCTGCCTTATAAGCTTCCAGGAGTTGTTTTTACCAATTGAATAGGAACCCTGAAGCAACATCAAAGGCTTTATTCCAAATATGCGGACAAAAACTGGCAAACAAAAAATCAGGCTACCCATCGTACCCAGACCCAAAGCCAGGATAATTGTCGCAGGATCGGTTTTAAGATTGATCTGATCCGGAATCAGTCCCTGGAATATAATGGGAAATGCCGGAACAAGTACCAGAGAAACAAATATGGCAAGAACAGAAGCAATGATGCCAAGGATCATGAGTTGAAAGCTGATATAAAACCATATTTCCGTGTGTCTTGCACCGATGCTCATCAAAACGGCTATTTCCTTTTGCTTTAAGTTTAAATACCCCCGGAATAAATATGCTGTGGCAATGCCTGCCAAAAATAGGGTCACAACACTGACAAGCCCCATATACCCAGTAAAATATCCGGTCAATCGGCCCAGATTCCGGTTGACATCGCGGCTGTCGTAGATGTTTACTCTTTGTTGCCCAGGGTAGGCCTGGGCAAATTCCTCACGAAGATTTTTAACTAACAAAGGGACATTTATATCTGGATTGAAACGATAATACCGGGAATACCAGATCCGGCTGCCAAACTTAATCAATCCTGTGCCGGCCAGTTGGTCCAAACCCATATAGATCTTGGGTGCCAGTTCAACAGCCATCAAAGATTTGTCAGGATAGGCGATAAAGAAATCGTGCACTGTAAATGTTTTAGAACCCAGTTTCAAAGGGGTTTTTTTATCTTTTGTATCACGGATGCCCAACGCATAAGCAGTGTCCCTGGTGATGAAAACGCCAGGGTACTTTTGGATACTTTTTATTTGGGATCCTTTTTCCAGGGAGAATTTACCATACAAAGGATAGGGATCATCAACAGCCATTATCCGAATCAGTCGTGCATTGTCTCCAGCCTTGACCATGGTATAAAAGCTGATAAGACGGGCATGTGCTTTTTTCATTCCAAGCACCCTGTCAACCATTGCCAAGTCCTTTGGTTCCAGAGCCCTGTTGGCAGAAATAACCAAATCTGCTGTTAATATTTCCTTTAAATTGTCATCCAGATGGTGATTCAAGGACCTGCCAAAGGAATGAATGGCAATAAATCCTGCAAGCCCTAAAGTCAGATTTAATATAAAAAAAAGGGTAAATCCCCTGTTTTTTAAAAGGTCCTGAAATCCTAATCTAATCCAGAGCATCAGGCAAGGTTCCCCTGCTCAAGCTTCCGGATTTTCCGGCATTGGTCGGCAAGATCGGGATTGTGGGTCACCAGGATCAGGGTTTTATTCTCTTTCTCAACCAGATCGAATAAGAGTCTTGCAATTTTTTCACCGGTTTTGATATCCAGATTGCCCGTGGGTTCGTCTGCTAAAAGCAGAGCCGGCTTTATAATCAAGGCTCTGGCAATGGCTACCCTCTGGCATTCTCCGCCACTCAGCTGCCCGGGCAAATGGTGTTGACGATCCTGTAAATCAATTTTGCCCAGCATGTCATCCACCCTATCTGTAATGTGCTGGTGCTTGAGAATTTCCAAAGGCAGGCTGATATTTTCACGGGCAGACAAATGGGGCATCAAGTGAAACTGCTGGAAAACAATTCCGATCTTTGTTGCCCTGTATCGGGAAAGCCTGTTTTCCTTCATGCTGCACAAATCCTCGCCTTGAAGGAGAATTTTACCTGAATCCGGGATATCCAACCCGGCGATAAGAGAGAGCAATGTTGTTTTTCCGCTGCCGGACTGGCCCGTTATGGCATTGGTCTCACCAATGTCGAGACTGAAACTGACCTTGTTTAACACCTTAATCATTCCGGATCGGGGTTGGCGAAATGATTTACAAACATTATTGAGTTCAAGTATCATATCATAACTGCTCCAAAAGAATATCAAATACAGTGACAGCGATAATTTTATGGCCTTTAGGGTTAGGGTGGATACCATCTGCCTGGTTTAAGAAAGCTTTTCCCGCAACATCCTTTAATAGAAACGGAATAAAAGACAGGTCATGTTTTTGGACAAGGGATACAAAGGATGATTCAAAGGCTTTAGCATATTGTGTTCCATAGTTGGGGGGAATTTTCATGCCGGCCAGGATCACTTTTATACCATTGTTTTTTGCAAGGATAATGGATTTTTCCAGGTTTTGCGTCATTAAATCCGTTGAAAGGCCCCTAAGCCCGTCATTGGCCCCCAATGCCAGAATTAGAATATCAGGCTTTGTTCTCAGATACCACTTGAGCCGGGAAGCTGCTCCCGCCGTTGTTGAACCGCTGATACTGCCGTTGATAATTTTGACGGACCGAAAACCTTTTTTTTTGAGCATGTTTTGAACTAAGAAAGGAAAAGCCTGTTCCGGTTCCACACCAAGGCCTGCAGAAATCGAATCCCCAAGGACTACGACTTTAACACTTGTGCTCTCGGCAAATAATGAGGGAATAACTCCGGAAAGGATTGAAAACAGGGTTGTCAGCAAAAAGGTTAACAAAAAAAAGATAAGGTATTTTTTCACGGGTTTTAAGATCCTTGCATTTTTGTGTATCTAATAGTCTGTTGTTTAATATGGTTCTTTAAACATAGTCTGTAAACCCTCTTATTTATTCTAACAAAAAAATCCTTTGTATGAATCAATGATTTTATGTTATATTTGAAGGCAAATAAAAAATTTCCATTTGATAATTTTTTTTTAATTTTTCTTGATTCAGATCAATTCATTATTTTTCTTTTTTTGTTAATTTTTATCTAAGATTAACAAAAAATGGAGGAAGACATCATGCATGACGCCTGTAGCGACGCTTTTCAATCTGGAAAACAAATTGTGGATAAAATCAGAATCATGGGGTTTAATACAAGTCCTTTGGGTTGCGAGTTTAATATTAAATGTACAAATTGTGACACTGAATTTCAAATGGCACACATGGAATCCCAATGCCCGTCCTGTAAGATGGTATATGGGGTAACACCCTGTCATTCCCATAGTGCAGAGTTTGTAAAAGCCGCAGGAGTAAATTATTAATATGCCAGATACGATGGAGGATATAAAAAAACGCCTGGAAGAGCTGAACAACCTTATTCGTGAGACTGAGGCACGTCTTCCTGCCCATTCCACCAAGCCTCCTGTAATGGTGGACCTTTTAGAGTATGAAGATGAATACGATGTACTGTTAAAAAAACTCAACGAGTTGAAAAACAGGTGATCAAATATGAATAATTCAAAAATATTTAATGAAGCATACCCAGAGCTTTTGTCCAAGGTGAAGTCCATGGATTTATCCCAAAAACTTAATATTCTTGGAATTCAAAAACAGGGCCCTTTATTTATTTTTTATTTTTTTAATCAGCAGCTTGTATTTGACGGGGATGATTTTTTTGATGCAAAAGGAGCTGATCTTAACCCTGCAGTTAAAGTGGTGCTTTGTACTTATATATTAATGAGTCCGGAAAACGTATTAAAAAGTGATGGAAAGCTTGTGACCTTTAGAGAATTTTCCGATGCAGGCCCATTGTTCTCAAGATTTACGGAAAATACAGCAAAAATTATTCAAACAAGTTTCTCCAACCAGGTTGAAGCCCTCAGGCAAAAGTGTTTAAAATTTGGTGGAACAATACTTACCAATCAATCCTATGACATCAGTGTCCGTTTCAGGGCACTTCCAAAAATTCCAATTATTTTAAATTTTAATGATGCAGATGAGCTCATGCCTGCAAATGCAGGATTTCTTTACCGCGACACAGCTGCCACCTATCTTGATCTTCAATGTCTGACAATTACATGTACATATCTCACCGGCCTTTTAATTCAAAACTAATTATGGCATCTGGATATGGTTTGGAAATCATTCATGCCATGATGAGCTTGATCATCATCCTAAATTTTCCAGAAGAAAGAGGCCACAAATCATTTAAATAAGGCTCAAGCATTATTCAATGAAATGGGCATGGAATAATGGGTTAAAGAGACTAAAAAAATCATGACTCTTTTCAATGGAAAATAAGTTGTTTTATTTTTAAACAAAATTGACATATTTCTTTCATTTATTGATCAATACTATTGAAAACATTGGATTATTGATTTATCCTTGACCAATAGAGGAAAATAAAATGAAGAAACTCATAAAATGGGTTGGAGAAGTTGAACAGATGGCAGCACAGACGTATTTACAAGCTGCTGACGTTTTTGCCGATGACCCGCAATTCAAATCATTTTTTGAAAAAACCGCAAAAGAGGAAGCCTGGCATTACAATATAATGAAAAGAGCTGAAGAATATTTCAGCTCAGCTGAGGTTCCTGTACCTGCTATTTCAATCGATAAAGAGACGATAGACAGAATTAATAATTTATTCTCAGATATTAGAAAAAAATTAAAAAAAAATACAATTTTAAAAGAGGAACTTGCAGAAAAAATCGTTGAAATCGAATTTTCGGAATGGAACGATATCTTCATCTATGTTGTGAATATTCTAAAAGAAAAAAATAAGGAATTCATTCATCCGGCACCAAGAATTCAAGCCCACCTAGATAGCATTGTTTCCTTTTTAGAAAAAACATTTAACCATTCAGATGATTTGTTAAAAAAGTTAAGGCAATTACCCTCTGTTTGGACTGAAAACATCTTGATCGTAGACAATGAAGAGCAGATAACAACGCTTATAAAATCACTTCTAAATCGCAACGGTAATATTGATGTCGCCAAGAATGGGGAAATGGCTCTAAATTACGTTGAGGGAAAATACTATAAATTAATAATCTCTGACATCAATATGCCAATTATGGATGGGATATCATTTTTCAATAAATCCGTTGCAAAGTTTCCTTCTTTACAAAAAAGATTTCTTTTTATGTCCGGCAGCCTTTCCCAACAAGCAAAAATATTTCTTGACGAAAACCATTTACAATATTTGCAAAAACCAATGGAAATAAAAGAGTTAAGAGATGTTGCTTCAAAAATTATACTTTCAAAATAAAGGATATGAACTTAAGAGAAAAAATGTTTCAAGATCGGTTAAGGACCGCAGATGAAATAAAGTAAACTGAAATAGCGAATGATTTTGGTTCATCTACAAGGCGCATTAAAGGTTTAATAGCAGGCCTATTTGACCTTTGATGCAACGCAGTCGATGGGCCAAAAGACAAGCGATTTCGTTTACTTTATAAAATTTGCGGTCCTAAAGCATTTGTTAGTGCAAGGGATAAGGCATTGAGCAAGTGCTGTTGACTTTTTTATGGTGGGTCATATTTTATTAGCATAGTCAAAGAAAGAGCCGTCTACATGAATATCAACATTCTTTTTTATCAATCTCTTTCGGCTATATTAAAAATAGAATTTTTAAGAGGTGATCAAATGAAAAATTATTTTGGACCCATTGTAAGAAATTGTTGCACTTTGGAAAAAGGCCGGTTAAAGGAAGCTTTGATGGCTTGTGACTACTGCACTGAAAGTATTGAAGAAAGGTACATGTGTTATCACAAGACAGCAAAGGAAAGCGGGAAGAGGGCCAGGGCCTGTATTGCACCAGTATCGTTAAAAAAAAGACCCTGTCGAAGGTAACATTTATCGAACCCTTAGCTTCTTAGGAGGATACCATGGTTTTTACGAAAAATCCGGTCAAAAAATATATTGTAGATCTTAATATTTTAAATACTCATAATGAAAAAGGCTGTGAAGCCTGTCACCAAAAATTTAATCTGGGAGATACTGTGGTGGTTGCCTGTGGCGGGTGGTCAGATGGTTGTGCCAAGATGATCCATGAGAATGAAGCGATTTATGACCAAGGTACAAATGCATATTATGAACGCAGTTTTTACCACTCTTTGAATGATTAACTCAGAATGTACAAAATAGCAATTTGCCAATCTCCTGCAACCCGGCTAAGATATAAAAATGATTATTAAAGAATCGGGGGAAATCAGTGATGGCCTCTATGTGATTGGCCCTTCGGCCATACCGGTTTATCTTTTAGACGGGCTTAGGCCTGTTATTTTTGATGCAGGTTTCACTGCCCTTGCGCACGAATATGAAACCCGTATCAAAGAAATTTTGGGAGATCGCAAGCCTGCTTATCTGTTTTTAACCCACTCCCACTTTGATCATATAGGGGCTGTTAGCCATTTTAAGAGTGTTTGGCCCAGGCTTCAAATAGCTGGCTCTGTACGTTGCCATGAAATTTTGTTAAAACAAAAAGCCATTAAATTGATAAGAGATCTCAACCTTGAAGGCACAAAGAATTTAAAAAAGTTGGGCATCCACCCACTCAACGAGCAGCCCTTTGAGCCTTTTGATATAGATATCCTGATCACACCGGACCAGAAGATCAAGCTTTCCTCCGATATCATAGTAACTGCCTTTAATACACCCGGGCACACCTGGGATTTCATGAGCTATTGGATTGCTGAAAAAAAAATCCTGATAGCCTCAGAAGCTGTTGCCTGTTACGAGAGTAATGGATATCTACAGCCGGAATTTTTAGTCGATTTTGATGCATATCTATTATCCTTACAAAAAATTAAAAATCTGGATACAAAAATTCTATGCGCGGGTCACCATGCGGTTTTTACAGGCAAAGACGCCCCGGGGCATATCCAAGCCTCAGTTAAAGCTGCAAATGATTATCTAACCATGACACAAGATTTCCTTGTCCAGGAAAAAGGTAATCTTGATTGCACTGTTTTAAGAATCAAGGCTGTGGAATGGGATAACAGGCCCTGGCCTAAACAACCTGAGTCTGCCTATCTTTTAAATACCAGTCAGAGGGTTAAAATAATATGGGAGCGGATGAATAAACATGGTGGCGGTCATACAGTGACTATAAGCCGAATTAAAACAATTAACAAAATTAAACCCATATTTAGAGAGTATCTGGATTATATGAGTCAGTTTTTTTTAATTCATGATTTTGAGTCCTGGTGTAAAGGTGCACTGAAAAATTTACAACTCGATTCTATTGCCGATGACCGGTATATTTATATCCTAAAGAAATCAGACGCTATTATCGGCTTTGCAATGGTCAATAAGCACTTGCGGTTCAATTCAAAAGGATTTGCAGTGGCAGAATTCTACATTCAAAAAAACCATGAAAAAAAGGGTTATGGTCGCAAATTGGCTGAACATGTATTTGAAAAGTTCCCAGATAATTGGGAAGTTGCAGTGAGTTTAAAAAACAAATCAGCCCTGGTGTTCTGGACACAGGTGGTATCATCTTATACAAATGGTAAATTTATTAAAAAATGGAACCCTTCTTTTTGCGGGTATGGTTTTGTTTTTAACAATGGTTTAAAAAAATGAAAAATTTTTTAATTTTTATTTGAGACTTTCAATTCAAATTATCAGGCAGGAATATCAGGGATAATTGGGACCGCCGTCACTGGGACAGGAGAATTCTTCAAAACTTTTTCCGTTACAGATCCAAAACGAAATCTTCCCTTTTCTCCACTGCTGGCCATAACAACAGTATTTATTTGCTCTTTGTCAATTAATTTTAAAATTTCTTCTGCAGGATCTCCCACGGCGATGTGCCGAACATATAAAGAGCATCCATCCATGTATTTGTCACAAATTTGATTAAGCCGTTTTTTTGCAGATTTGTGGGCCCATTCCATAAGGTCATTTATATGGCTTTCTCCAAATTCACCATACCATGACCCATGGTGTGCAATATCCTGAATAACGTAGACCACATGTATTTCGCAACCATCTTTCCTGGCTAAAGATTGAACATAGGGGAACGCTTTTTCAGCATTTCCTGAAAAATCAGTAGGCCAAAGTATCTTTGTTATTTTCATTATAACTCCCTGTTTGATGAAAATTATTATTCATGATGTCTTTGAACTATTAAAATTAAAACAAATCAGGCGTTTGCAACGGGGTTGTTCATTTTCGACAATTTTTAAACAACCCGGGTTCCATCAGGCCCAGATAAACACAAAACTGCCGTACCATTTCAGGGTTACAGTTTTCCCCTTGCTTTAGCATTTCAAAATCATGTCTTGAAATATTGAGTTTATCAAGAATATCAGTAAGCGACTGCTTTTTTTCTTCAAGATTGGCAATCACCTTCAGGGTGGTTGAACAAAGGTGGCATTCTTTTTCATAGAATTTTCTGAAACCAGGATCTTTAAGTTTCCGGTCCATGATTTCTCTAAAAAATAACACGATAGATGTCCTCCAGCTTTTTTTCAGACATCCGTTCCAAAAAATCATTTCTGTAAGCTATCACCTTGTTGATATACTTTTTAGGGACCTTCCTTGTATTTTTAAAAAACACATAATAAAGTACAATAAATTTTTGATGGCAAAAAAAATAAAGAACCCTGACCCTTTCTTGGGATAGCGTAAACCTGAGTTCATGAATACCGTCATGTAGAACATCTGCGTAAGGTCTGGTAAGTATTGGCCCCTGTTCTTCAAGCAGGGTTAACAATCTTAATACCTTGACCTGATGCCGGGGGGTACAGGTGTTTATAAAATCCGTCACGGGGCAGGCCTGTTCCATCTCATCGCAAAACAGGATGTTCCATTTCCGACGCATGCCTTTCTCCAATATTTTTAAGTTTTAAATCTTCGTCTTCAGGAAAATACAATATCAGAATTCCTGTGAGTTTTAAATCAATTATTCAAACCATTAAGGTTATCTGTTCGTTGTATTCCAATCTGGGTTTGGCTCAAAACTTATATTAAACTGTTTTTAACTATATACAGCGTTTAATCCAAAATCACCGATTTTACTGTTTATTGTTGTGGATTAATCCGGCAAAGGCGCTTTTGCTTCCAAAATTATCAGGTTTTCAGCCAGGCTCTAAATATGCTAAAACTATTTAGAAACACAAAACATAAAACAATATGAAGGACTCACTAAAAAATGGATGATATTGTTAACCAAAAAGATATAAATAAACTGATAATTACAGATGACATATTCGCCTTCATAAATAATAAATATGGTTGTCCACCTAATTGGACAAGACCGCAAGGATTTATTTCACTTTCAAAAATAATATTGGAACAACAGGTAAGTCTGGCTTCGGCAAATGCACATTTTTTAAAACTAAATCAATATCTGCCGGAATTTACTCCCATAAATATTTTAAACCTTTCAGATGAGGAAATGAGAAGTTGCCAGATAAGCCGTCAAAAGTCTAATTATCTTAGAGCCTTATCATCTGCAATAATAAAAAAAAGGCTAAAGTTGGAGGCGCTACAAAATTTAGACTATTTTGAAGTAAAAAAGCAACTTACAAAAATAAAAGGCATAGGCGACTGGACTGCTGATGTATATTTAATGTTTTGCTTAAAGGCAAAAGATATTTTTCCATTTGGGGATATCGCAGTCATTAATACTGTGAAAGAGCTATGTAATGCTCAATCTAAAGAAGATATAATTTTACTGGCACAAAAATGGAGACCATTACGCTCGCTTGCTTCGTATTATTTCTGGCATTATTACCTTAAAAAACGAAATAGATCTTCAAGCTAATATTGCACCTATCAGGCTATAGGAGGTGGTGGTAAAGGTAATTCTCCACGCTGCAAGGCTTGCCGCGCCACTTTGACAGGTATTTGGGCCTCACAGGGAACACCCACCTGACACAAACCACATCCATACCCCTCAAACTTATAGGTTTTCTTTACATATTCTCTGGAAAGGGCCAGGTGCTCCCTGCACTTTTCCTTGTCATGGCCGCCTTGTGTAATTGCACGGGCCGGGCAACGGTCTATGCATTTGCCACAAGTACCTTCTGCGTAATAGAGACAATAGGCCCTGTGATTTGTATAGGGTCTTGGGGTTGGTTTAATGGATATTTTTGCCACCACGGACCCTGCCCGCATTGCTTTGCCTCTTTCAGTGATAAGCCCGTCACATAGACCGAAAGTACCCAGACCGGCTGCATGGGCAGCATGGCGTTCTGACCAGGAAGATGCATAAGAAAACCGCTCTGATTTTACTATGGTCCAGTTAGGAACAAGCATGGGGGCAACGGCTTTATGTCCGGCATTTTCAAGGCTTTTAACTACATGGTTCCTCAATGCCACGTTGAATTCCTCGCCAAAGACCCTGATCCGAGCCCATTCTTCAGAGGGATACCTTTTTGCCCGACAATTGGTTTCACGAACCTGTTTTCGTTGAGGTAAAATCCATGAAATGACCGTCAGTTGTTCTGCTGTCACAATTTCTTCAGGGCTATGTTGATTGAATACCTCCCAGGGTGTCCAATGGAAAGCGCCAACATACTCTTTGTATTGCTGCCAGATCTTATCTGTACCAGAAGAAAAACCAACCAGTGCAGAATCCCAGGCAGGATCATTGTTTTCATTTCTCAAAGAATTAAGGGGTGAACTTGAAATAAAATCCTGAATTAATCTATTTACCCAATTTTTAGAAATATTTACATGTTTTCCCATTTGTATCTCCTGTTTCGATCAGATTGACTTTTCTTTATCCCCAAAAAAAACACAAGGCCTGGTCTTTTTTAAAAAAAGAGAAACTTTAATCAACTAAATAGCAATCATAATATATGGATTGCAAGAATTAACCCTAACGTTGCATAAAAATTTTCTTAAAAATTTATTCAAATTTGTTCGATTAAGGTAAATATTCAATAAATATGCTATAAAGAAAACAATATATAAAAACTTAAATTAATGGATACGCCAAAGGCCTTTTAAAATGGTATCACCTGCAAAAAAATCCATGAGTGAGTCATATGACTTGGCAAAAGAAGTATTTTATGACAAAAGAAAAATCATGAGAGGACAATAAGGAGAGAAAGCATATGACTTTAAAAAACAATGGTAAGCTGACTCTTTCAGAGGCTCTTAGCTCTCAGAAGGATCGTGAAAACACTTATCGGGAAAGGGCTCTAAAACTTTTCCCCTGGATCTGCGGCCATTGTGGGCGCGAGTTCAGCAGCAAACGTCTGCACGAACTTACCGTTCACCATAAAGACCACAACCATAATAATAACCCCCCGGACGGCAGCAACTGGGAACTTCTGTGCATTTACTGCCATGACAATGAACACTCCCGGGACCAGGTTGCCGATGCCTATGATCAGGATGTGCCTGACAATTCCTCGGAAAATGATTTTGTAGACAACCCCTTTGCCGGATTGGGAGATTTATTAAAAAACAAACTGCCCAAATAGAATTGATTGACGAAATGAATTCAATTTTTTAAAGCATCTGCGCTTTTACTTCATAGAGAATACAATTGTGGTCTTGATGATTGTTGTGCTGCAGATCCTTAAAATCATGGGACATCTGCGTGTAATTATGGTATAAGTCCTGATATTGTTATCCATATATTGTAAAGTCATAAAAATTAATAAAACATTTAGGATATTATATGTCATTTGATGAACTTGGCCTTAGGGCCGAACTGCTAAAAGCTGTTAAATCCAAGGGATATACTAGTCCCACTCCCATTCAGACCCGGGTCATTCCAGCTATTCTCAAGGACCATGATATCCTTGCCAGGGCCCAGACAGGGACGGGGAAAACAGATGCTTTTGCACTTCCCCTGGTTGATATCCTCAGTCGAAATATTCACGAAAGAAGATACCCCCGTGCCCTTGTTCTGGCACCAACCCGGGAACTTGCACTTCAGGTGGGAGAGAGCATCAAAGCCTATGCAAGGAGGGTGTCCATTCGATGCACAGTGGTTTACGGCGGGGTTAACATAAGTCCTCAGATTGATCGGCTGAAACGCGGAATTGATATTCTTGTGGCAACACCGGGTCGTCTTCTGGATCTTGCCTACCATAGAGACCTGGATCTTACCCGGATAGAATTTCTGGTTTTTGATGAAGCAGACAGAATGCTGGACCTGGGATTCAGTGAGGAAATCTCCGAGATCCTTGATCTGGTTCCTAATGAACGCAGGACCATGCTGTTTTCCGCCACCTACACCCAGCAGATCCGGAATCTTGCTAAAATAATGCTACAGAAACCGGAATATATTGAGGTGACACCAAGTAACACAGCTGCAGAATCTGTTGTACAGAAGCTGCACCTTGTGGACCAGACAAATAAACGCGCACTTCTCATCCACCTTATTACCCAGGGACACTGGACCCAGATACTGGTCTTTGTCCGCACAAAATTCGGGGCAAACAAACTCACTGAAAAGCTCGTTGCAAATGGTATAAGCGCTGCTGCCCTGCATGGCAACAAGAGCCAGTCTTTCAGGACTCGCACTTTAAAAGAATTTAAGAACGGTGAAATCCGCACCCTCGTAGCAACAGATGTGGCTGCAAGGGGACTTGATATCAGCAATCTGCCCTATGTGGTCAATTATGACATGCCGCGTATCCCCGAAGATTATATTCACCGCATCGGTCGCACCGGCCGTGCTGGTATAAGCGGGATTGCCGTATCCCTGGTCAGTCCCGATGAAAAGGTTCATCTTAAGGCCATTGAAAAACTTTTAAAACAAAAGATTCCAAACCAAGAAATTAGCGGCTATACCATGGGCGGCCCGGTTCCGGATTTTGTTTTATTACGTCCCAACAATCCGTCCAGCGAAAAAAAAGTAGACAAAAACATAAAAGAGATTGTTGATGAAAGAAAAACCAAAAAGCAGCGGGGAAAACCGCCTGCCGGAAAAACAATCTTAAAACCCCGATCCCGCAAGAAAACTGAAAAAACCAAAGCCGGAGGAAAACCATCCCGATCAAGAACACGCTTCCAGCAATCTTCTAAAAGAGGCAGCGCAAGGGGTAAAAAACAAAATCATTCTTGAATAATGGTTCTATTCCGCCCTGCTTTTTTTGCCTTGTAAAGAGCTTTGTCTGCAAAATCAAGGAGCTTATCAAAGGCGAGAAATTTGTTCTCTGCTGTTCCAAAAACCCCTGTACTGACTGTCAAGTGTATTTGCTTGTCACCTATTTTCAAGGGATTCCTGCAAATACTTTCACGCACTCGTTCGGCGACGATAAAGGCTTTTTCAGGGCTTGTTTCCGGCATAATGATTACAAACTCTTCGCCGCCATATCGTCCAAATATGTCTATATTACGTATACTCTCCTTCACTATCCGGGTAAATACCTTTAAAACCTTATCGCCAAGAAGATGACCAAAATGATCATTCACAACTTTAAAATCGTCCAGGTCAATCAACAATATGGATATCGATCTGCCCGACCTTTTTGTTTTTGCAATTTCGATTTCCGAAAGGGATATCAGATAACGGCGGTTATAGATATTGGTTAATTCATCTATAGATGCCATTTTTTCTAGCTTTACCATCAGGTTCTTTTGCAGGGAGATATCCTTAAAGATGATAATGGTTCCAATTTTTTTATTTTCCCTATTAAAAAGAGCAGATACTGATAAATGGAAATAAAGGACTTTATTTCCCTCCATAATTAAAACTTCATCTTGTGGCGATATGTTTGAGGATAGGATTTCATTAATCTTATGGCTGTTTCCCAGGTTAGTACGAATATTAAGTCCTATATTTTGTTTTGAAATATCCGGGAAAATTTTTTTACATACCTGATTAAAATCAACCAGTCGGTTCTCCAGATTCAGAACAAGGATTCCATCTTTCAATTCCTCAAATATATTATCCCGTGCAACCGGAGCAAGATCGAAAAGCGAAAATTTGAATATGCCAACGGCAAATACGGGGACACTGGCTGCAAATAAAAGCGGATTAATATCAAAATTCCACGGTATATCCACAAAAAGATAAAAAATAAATCCGACCCATTGGATGAAAGTGGCCACCAGCATAGCAATTGCCTGTTTTCGATAAAAAGCGGCCGCACGGATAACAAATTGGAAAAATAATATTGTGGTGATGACTAAAGCGATATTGGTATAAAAATCATGAAGCAGATAAAAAGGCCCTCTTTCAAACTCCAGCATTGGAAAAGGAGAGGCTGTGTTTATAGAAACTGTTTTATAAAACAGATGATGAAAATCATTTAATTCTCTTGATACCAGAGTGATCAGGGGAATAATGAAAATTACCATCAAGTTGCCATGGGTCTGCCATTTTTCCTTTCCCGTATAACAGATGGCAATCATCAGCACCAGTCCCGGTAGAACAGAAATCCCAATATACTGGATTTTAGACCAAAAAAGCATATCGGAAAGTGTCGAGCTTGTAAGCTCAAACCCATAGCCAAACGCATAAACAGCTACTGCAGCTCCTAAAATACGAAAGTATTTTATTAAAAGAGTTGATCTGAAATTAAAGGAGTAGACAGACAGAAACAGACTGATAATCCCTGCAGTAAAAAGAAGAATAAGAAGAATAGACCTGAATTCCATATGGAGTGTTTAATCCTGTAAAGCTCTTTCTTATAAAATTAATAGTTAAGACATTTCCCGAAATTCATCCATGGATCGTCCTCTTATAGCTTCCGCAATTTCAAATACATAATCATAAATATGAAGTCCTTTGGAGGATGCTATAATCTCACCGTTTTCAACTCCGATCTGCTCGGCACAATATTGTTTCATCATTTCAATGGCAGCAAGGTTTGCCGGGAATCCGCCAAATAAATCCCAGGACCTGAAATAAGGGAAAAAATGAAGTTTTCCATCCTGGATTCGGGTATCAATGTGTCTAAGACAGGGCGGATCAAGCAGCACCATATCAGAAGGCTGGCCCACCTGCAAAATCATCTGATTGTTCCTGTGACCTTTATTTTTATAGGTCCAGATCATCATCTCCATCTGGTTTACATAGTGTTGCCCGTTTTCCTCAATTAAAATATTTCTATCTTCCCAGATTTCTTTTTCCTGTACCAGGATTTCCGACAGGTTTTTATAATTATCGGGCAAATATTGAGAATCACATTTGCAAATCCGCTGTCCATATGTATAGGACTCTCCTTTTTTTTCCTCACCAGTCATGAGATACGGCAGATAATCATCCAGGTAATCCTCTTCCACCGGGTCAGGAAATCCCAGTGCCGGATTTACCTTTGGCAACAAGGGAATGCTTGAAGGGTGTGTGATATGGATAGTTATAAAATCGAACTCAAGTCTTTTCTGACCTTCAAAAGATCCACGATTAATGGTAAAGGCCCTGCCGGTTTCAACACACCTGTAAAGAGTTTGAAACCATGCATCTGAAAGGCTTGTGGCTTTTATAAACAATGGCTGTAGCATTAATTGCTCCTTGTTTGATTTGATCTATTGGTGAAGCTTAAATATATACTTAAATCCAGACTGTGACAACTATAATCTGATTTAATATAATCTGATTTAACTGGTACTAAAAGATTTTCAATATTATTAAAAAATACTCAAATCAGCATTTTGCGAAAATTTCTTTAAAAAATTCAATTTTTATTATTGACAAAGAATTAAAGTTAATTTAACATATGAATAATTGTTCATATGAGGAGATATTAAATGGATCTATGTGATGAAAAATGCATTAACGAAAAAATGGTAAGGAAAACTGCAAAAACCATCCCCCAAAAGGAAGTAATAGAGCAGATGGTTGATATATTTAAGGCCTTGGGTGATCCCACCAGGCTTAAAATAGTTCTTGCTCTCTTAAGCCAGGAACATTGTGTCTGTGACATTGCCGTTCTTTGCAATCAGACCGATTCTGCTATTTCCCACCAGCTTCGAATATTGAGAACAATGAAAATTTTAAAAAACCGCAGGGACGGCAAAATCATTTATTACTCCATTGATGATGAACACGTCATCTCACTTATCAACATGAGTCTCGACCACGTAAAACATTAAACTTGAGGTATTATTCAAAATGTCTATTATATATGAAATTTTAAAAGAATCCTGGCATATTTATCTTGATGTTGCCATCTATATGCTGTTTGGTTTTTTTGTTGCAGGCATCCTGTATGTTTTTTTCAAAGCCGATAAAATAAAACAATACCTTGGAACGGGCAAAATAAAACCCGTCATTTTAGCTGCACTCTTTGGTATCCCGATCCCTTTATGCTCCTGCGGCGTTGTCCCCGTTGCCACAGGCCTAAAAAAGCAGGGGGCCAATAGCGGGGCTGCCTTATCTTTTATGATAGCCACACCCGAATCCGGTGTGGATTCCATTGCTGTGTCCTGGGCCATGCTGGATCCGATCATGACTGTGATTCGGCCTGTGGCAGGATTTATTACTGCAGTTTCCACGGGGATTGCCCAAAATTTTCTGGGAAACGAATATACCTCGGATACGTCAAGCATAAAAAAAAAGACCAGTGGCTGAGGTTGCTCGGGAAACTATTGTGCAGTTGCACAAAAAGACAATGAAACACTTTCTGAAAAACTAATGAGAGGTATTAAATATGCCTTTGGAGAATTGCTAACCGATATTGCAAAGCCTTTTATCATTGGAATCTTCATTGCCGGTATCATCACTTTCTTTTTCCCGGACGACCTTACATTATGGGCCAATGATCACAGTTTTCTATCAATGCTTGTCATGCTGGCAGCCGGAATCCCCATGTATGTCTGTGCCACATCATCCACACCCATTGCCGCAGCTTTGATACTAAAGGGCCTGAACCCTGGTGCAGCCTTGGTTTTTTTATTGGCCGGTCCTGCAACCAATGCTGCAACCATAAACATTGTAAAAAACATATTCAATACAAGGGCACTTGTAATATATTTGTCCATGATTGCTGTTTGTTCCCTTGCCATGGGCTTTTTTGTTGATTTTGCGTATAAAGTATTGGATGTGCAGGCAAGCGCGGTTGTGGGGCAGGCTTCTGAACTTTTTCCTGAGAGTGTCCAGCTGATTTCTGCAGTCATACTCACAGGTCTCATAGTTTTTAATATGATATCGAATTTCAGACAGCAGGCAGGGCAGGCCCTGTCCCATTAAACCCAAATAAAGGGGTCGGACTTTCCTTTTGTTGTTTTTTATCAAAAACACACAATAAAAAAAGCCTGACCCCTATGACTCCTCAAGCTTGTGGCTGTCCTGCCAGGTCAGATCAAGTTCATATATACTTTTCAAATCCTTAATTTTTTTAAGGTTTTTTTCGCTGAAAGGTGCTTTGCCTTCAAAGGCATGCAGCACAATGCCTTCAATCAGGTTGCCAAGAGACATATCATGATATTCAGCAAATCCCTTTAATACCTTTAGCAGCCTTTTTTCGATTCGAACGCCCGTCTGCACCCTTTCAATCTTACGTGACGGATTTTGAGAAGGTTTTTGTTGCCCGGCCATCTTTTTTCTCCTTATACAATATCAAAGAAATTATACTCAAGACCATTAGTACCAGACCTGAAACCATTAGCAAATTCTGGTACTCATATTTTTCCAATAAAACCCCATAAACAATCATAGCCCCCGGTATTGCGGCATTCCCCACTGATCCTGCCACTGCAAATACTCTTCCGGCAAATTTGTTATCAATACTTTTTTGCAAAAGCGTCTTAAATGAAATACCTGCGCATATAATGCAGCAGCCAAATAAAAATATCATGACAAGAAAAAGGGATAATAAAACGATTGGGTTCCCGCTAAAAAAAGATGCTGAAACATAAAGCAGCCCGACACAAAAAACACTTACAAACAATGCTGTTTTTTCCTTTCCATAAATATTTTTCATACTCAACACAATAGCCATAATAATGGTTCCAAGACCAAAGGCTGCTTGGAAAAACCCGAAAGTTCTTGCCCCGTCCAGACTGATCGCATCAGAAATCACGGGCATAAATACTTCTATGGAACCCACAAAAAAGTGAATAACCATCACCATAAACAAAAGGATCACCAGCACCCTTTTTGAAAAAATGTATTGATACCCCTGTTTCATATCCTCGAGAATTCCCAACTGTTTTTCATTTATTACGTGTTCCTGTTTATGGGGAATTTGAATAAAACATTCTAACCCGGCAGACAGAATAAACGAAACAGCATTAATGATAAAGACCCATAAATATCCAAAATATGAAATAAAAATCCCTGCTAAAAAAGCCCCGGCAATGGTGGAGAATCCATTCACAAACTGGTGTTTAGAATTTGCCGTGGCCAGATCTTTCTCATTGACAATCTGTGGGATCACAGAAGGTATGGCCGGGTCAAAAAAGGCTGCATTAGCGCTCAAGAGTGCCTGCATTAGTAAAATCACATAAAAGTTCATCATTTCAAAATAAAAAAGAAGGGCAAACAAGGCAATAATCAAGCCCCGCAAAAGATCTGTTCCTACAATAATATATTTCCGGTTATACCGGTCGATAAAAGCACCTGAAAAAAAACCTATAATTAGTGAAGGGATCAGGGATGCTGCAAGCACGGCACCCATCTTTGCCGAAGACCCTGTTGTTTTCAGCACCCAAAAAGACAGGGCAATATAATGGAATTTATCTCCGATCTGTGAAACAAACTGCCCCGTCAACAAATAAAAAAAATTTCGATTAATCATTATTAACACGACTCCTGAAATAAATTAAATTAAAACCGGGGTATTGTTACCAATGTACCAAGGTAATGTCAAGATATTTTTAAAAAACCTCAGGTACAGCCATGGGACAAATCGGTATTTAGCAAATTTGGCAATACTGCCATTTTTTCTAAATAGCAATGAATTGTCTTCTGATTCATCCCCAAGCTCCGAATTCTTTAGCATAGGTCACTTACAGCCCCTATATCTTGCCAGTTTTAATCGGTGCTTTCAAAAGCAAATCTCGTCTTTAAGGGGTGGCCCCTTTTGAGACCTTTTTGACAGTAATCGTTCCGCTTCGGTCAGTAGCGGATAGGGATATGACGATTTGATGATTTCGGAAAGTTTCCGATATTTCTGACTTCTTTACTCCCGGGGAAAAAAGGCTGTTTTGCCTGGGGTGCATAGGATATCAGCCGCCCACCACTAAGTCTCTCAGTATATCCCAGGAATCAACCGATAGCGCACGCGATAAAAATGAATCCAACCACGCTGAGCCATAGCGGAAATTCGGGGGACCAGTTAAAACGATGGTCCAACCCAGCCACAATGACCATAGGGAACACGAGACTCACCGCCATCAGTGGAGCAAGCACTTTATCCCAGGCCTTTGCATTTTGGATATTTTCAATATTTTGTCTTTCGGCTGTTAATCCGGGATGTCGTTGTTCCGCCCACATGCGCCCACCAATACCAGCGGCCAAGATCAGTGTGGAATATAGCCACGCCTGCCACCAGTTGAGGTCCCCACTGCATATAAATAAAATCAGCGGGATTAGGAGATACACCACAACTAATCTGATCCACTGACGAGGAGATACTGTATGAGCTGCCTCTTCACTAACCGTCTTTGCTGACATGTCATCCTCCAAAATAAAATGGATTTGAGTGTGTGCCTAACGTTGAGTTTAGGGGCTGCCGAGCGGAGCGAGGGAACTTGGGCTTGCCCCAGCAGTCGCTTAAAACGGCTTGTTAGCTCGAATTTTACATAAACCAACAATTAATATAAGCCCCACAACGCCAATTATTGTGGGCAAATGATGACTGTACCAATACCTTGAAAGAAAAAGCGATGTTGACCCGGTCACTACGAGGAATGCCCCAAAACCAAAAGAAATATTAACACAATAAGATAGAGTGGTTTTTAAAGTATTGGCCGTCGCAAATGAACCATATTG
>Ga0233430_1001526_pt1 | contig 31953 bp, 37 predicted proteins | sample SI_118_April2016_2_FD_179883 | JGI IMG/M metagenome (GOLD analysis project Ga0233430, IMG submission 179883) | Seawater microbial communities from Saanich Inlet, British Columbia, Canada - SI_118_April2016_150_MG | ecosystem: Environmental > Aquatic > Marine > Inlet | place: Canada: British... | reverse complement strand
GTATTTGTAAAAAAAATAAAATAAAAAAATCATGTTACATTAGACCATTTTATTTCATAGGCGATTATGGAATAAATCTTCATGTAACAGAAAAAGCTCCAACAAATGTTGCAATATTTACATTTCCATTTGGAGATTTATTTAACAAAAATGGAATTACTGCAACAGTTGTATCTTGGAGAAAATTTTCAGATAATTCTACACCAACACAAGCAAAAATGGGAGGGAATTATCTAAATTCAATAATTGCAACACAAGAAGCAAAAAGAAATGGAGTAGATGAAGCGATTCTACTTGATCAAAACGGAAATGTGAGTGAAGCACCTGGAGAAAATATATTCATCGTAAAAGATGGTCAGTTAATCACACCATCATTATCATCTTCAGCATTAGAAGGAATAACAAGAGATGCAATACTCAAAATTGGAAAAGATTTAGATATCGATGTAATTGAGAGAGATTTTACAAGAAGTGAATTAATAATGTCAGATGAAATTTTTCTAACAGGTACAGCTGCAGAAATCACACCAGTTATTTCAATGGATTCTAAAAAAATAGGAACAGGGGAACCTGGGGATATTACAAAAAAAATGATGCAAGAATATTTGGACATAGTAATGAACAAAAATATAGATTATTCTCATTGGTTAACTAAGGTCTATTAAATGAAAATAGTTCAGATTGGGACAGGCGGGTGGGGTAAAAACCACACCAGAATTTTATCAGAATTAGGGGTACTTGTAGCAATATGCGATGCAAATCCTGAAAAAAGTAAGGAATATGGAGAAAAATATTCTGTAAATTACTATCAGTCATTAGATAAATTATTAATTTCTGAAAAATTTGATGGAGCATTTGTTGTCACACCAACATCAACACATGTAGATATTACAATGAAATTATTGGAAGCAAAAAAACATGTTTTTGTAGAAAAACCAATGACATACAAATCTGAAGATGGTGAAAAATTAGTCAAACTTGCAGAAAAAAATAAAGTTATCTTAACATGCGGATACATAGAACGATTTAATCCAGCAGTAGATATTGTAAAAAAAATGGTTAATGAAAAAAAATTTGGTGAATTAGTAATGCTTGAATTTCACAGAGAAAATAGAATGCCATTACACATTAAAGATGTTGGAATTATCTACGATACATCAGTTCACGATATAGATACTGCAAACTGGTTGTTTAATGAAATGCCTCAAGTAGTTTTTGCACGTGCAGGAAAAATTAAACATGAACATGAAGATTTTGCAAGTATTATGTTAGGATACAAAAATGATAAAGTTGCAATTATTTCATCAAATTGGATAACGCCAAAAAAACTCAGAAAATTTAACGCAGTATGTACAGAAGCAATTATTTCATCAGATTTTATTTCTCAAGAAATTATCGTAGAAAAAGATGATGAAACTCAAACCATTCAAAATGAAAAACAAGAACCACTATTAAGAGAAATTCAAAATTTTTTAGATGCCATTGCAAATAAAGCTGAACAAATAGTTAAAGCAAAACAAGCAGTAAATGTAACAAAAATTGCAGAAGCGGCACTTTTATCTAGTCAAAAAGGAACTCCAATTTATCTGGATTTAAAATGAATAAAACAATGATGGAGATACTAGCATGTCCAATAGATAAGAATCATCCTTTAGAATTATTTGAGATTAATCAAAAAGAAGATATTGTGGTCGAAGGAGCAATATTTTGTGCAAAATGTTCTAGATTTTATCCTATTATGGAAGAAATTCCAATAATGCTTCCAGATGATCTAAGAGATAAAAAACATGAAATAGAATTTTTAAAAAAATACAAGGACAAGTTGCCTGAAAAAATTATTACACAAGCAAATCCATGGCATTTGTAAGGTAATGACTACAAATTACATTTCTGAAAAGGCAAAGATTGGTGAAAATGTCCAAATTTGGCACTTTTCATACGTTGGCGATGATGTTGAAATTGGAGATAATGTGAAGATTGGATCCCTTGCACATGTTGATTGTAATGTGAAGATTGGTGAAAATACAAAAATTGAAGGACAAGCATACATTCCACCATTATCCAGAATTGGGAAAAATGTATTCATTGGTCCAGCAGCTGTTTTAACAAATGATCCATATCCAATGTGTGACAAAATGGTAGGAGTTACAATTGAAGACAACGCAATAATCGGTGCACGTGCAGTGATCAAAGCAGGGATAACTGTGGGGGAAAACAGTGTTGTTGCTATGGGAGCAGTTGTAACAAGAGATGTTGAAAAAAATACAGTTGTTGCAGGTTGTCCAGCTTTTCTAAGGTATAGTAGAGAAGAATATGACAAAAAGCAGAAAAAATGGATAGACAATTAAAACTTTAATTCTTTTTTAAAAATCCAATTTTTTAATTTAGATAAAATCAAAATCCAAATTATAACTAGAATAATTGCAATAATTCCTTTAATTATAGATCCAATTAACCAATTAGATTCACCATATCCACTAATTGAAATTGGGCCCAAAAAAATAACAATAATCCCACCACCAAAAATTATCAAAACCCACATTACAAATAAAAAACCATAAAGATTAGATTTCAAAGAGAAACACCCATCAAAAATGCAGTAATAATTGCCAAAATTCCTGAAAATATTGCAAGTTTAAAAATTACAAATCCAACCTGCTTTTCAGATAAAGGACCAGATGAAAGAATTAATCTTACTAAGGTTACAGGTGCAGTTTTATCATTAGTTGACTTTAGTTTAAAATCAGCAGTGTGCTCTACAGGTTTTCCTTTAATTTGTCTATGTTCAACTACTCGTTTTACGCTGGATAAAAACAAAAATGAGTTGATTACAGCAGGTAATAGTGCGATTGCTGCAATAATTTCTACACCTCCAACAATTGCAATTACACCATACATAGCTCCAAATGTTAATGCCCCAGAATCTCCAGGAAAAATTTTACTTGGTATTTTATGATATTTGTAAAATGCTAATGAAACAAACCCTAAAGGTAAACTAATGATAGCAATTTCATAATTTTGTAAAATAAACAAACAGATTGACAAGGTAAAACTTGCAATAACCATAAAACCACTAGATACACCATTTAAAACATCAATAGAATTAATGGTATTTCCAGTTATAGGAATCATAAAAATTATCAATCCAAGATATAGTAGTGGAATTTGTACATCACCAAATAATGGAAAAGCAAGATCTGAATCATATGCACCAAGTAAAATAATTGGAAGTGCGGCAATTGCAAGAGTTACTGGTTTAAACCAACCACCCATAACTTTTCTATCATCAACATATCCAATTAGAAATGCTGCGGTAGTTGTAATTATTATTGCAAAAATTTCATTGAGTTGAAAAAATCCATAAAGAATCAATTCAGAAACAACAATTCCCAATATTATAGATGGACCACCAGGTCTTACAATCATTACATTTTCTTTTTTATTCATATCTTTTACTGTAAAATTCTTTTTTGCCAAAATTTTGATTAATGGCGGAGTAGTAAAAAATACTATAAAAAATGCAAGTATACAAGAAGATATTGCAGGAATAATTAATTCAATCAATATCTAACTTTCTTTAATTCAGCTTTTATGTTATTTGCAATAGTTAAACCAATTTTATCAATTTCTGCTAATTTATTTATAGGGATTTTTGCCAAGTCATCCAGATTTTTTATGTTATGTTTAAAGAGAATACGTGCCCTGATTCTCCCAATGCCTTTTACACGAACTAAATCAAGTAATTCGTCTTTAATACCATAAACTATTCTTTTTCTTAAATCATCAAATTCTTCAAGTAGTTCAGGTCTTTCAATATGTTTAGAAATTTCGCGTAGACAATAAGAAAGCCAATTAGCATTTTCAACCATCCTATGCATATCTCCAGCCTCGATTCCCAGAGTATCAGAAAGAGACAATTCAGTAGATTCAGTAATCCACATTTGTAAAGCTAAAAGACTTCGAGTACAATCATATTCTGAAATAGGTTCAATTAATTCTGAAGAATGATTTTCAATCATAAGACTAGTAGATTCATAATCTTTGTTTCGAAGTGAGAATTTAGGAAAAAATTCTTCACAAGTTGTTATTAAATGTAAAAATCCAAATGTATGTTTTCGTTGTTGTGATACATTATCTATGGTATCTCTAAAAGATGTTGCAGTTAAAGGATCAATGTAAAGCATAGATGTCTTTTTTCCAAATGGAGTAGCAGCAAATCTTTCATCTTTTTTAATTATTAATTGTTGACTAGAAAGAAAACGTAAAGCGATGTTAATTGCAAAACTTAGAGTTGCTTTAGATGATTGTAATCCACCTAATGTTTGTAAAAAGAATTTAAGAAGTTCTTCTTTTTTTATTCCAGGATGTGTAACAATTACACTTAGAATATGAGTTCTAAGAGATTTATCATCAGTAATTTTTGAAATAATTGGTTCAGGTTCACCGTGAATGTAATATTCAGTTAAATCTTCAGCATTTCCATTTCCAACAATTATGGATTCTCCATAATCATCATACTGTGGTCTTCCAGCCCTTCCACAAAGTTGTTTGTATTCTAAAATACTAATGGGTCTATTTGCACCAACTTTTGCATTGTATCGATTAATATTTGAAATCACAACTCTTCTTGCAGGAAGATTAACACCTGCTGCCAACGTTGGTGTAGAAGATAAAAGTTTGATTGTTCCTTTACGAAATTCTTTTTCCACTATTTCTCTACATTTTTGATTTAATCCAGCATGATGAAATGCAACTCCTTTTTTAACAAGAATTGCTAAAGTTTTTACAATTTCTGTGTGTTCATTTTCTGCCAGAATTTGTTTTGATGTTTTCTCTAATGATGTTAATTCTTTTTTTTCTAGCATTTCGGAAACTATGTCTGCAGCTTTTGTTGCAAGAGATTTTGAACGTACTCTAGTTTCAGCAAATACCAGAGATTGGCCACCTTGTTGAACACATTGAACGCCTAAATCGATAGGAATTCCTCGTAAACTGGGCTTTACTTCAAATATTTCACCATCACTCATCATTACTTTTCCTCCATCATAGACCCCTTCAGATAAAGGAACAGGACGCCAATCATTTTTAACTAATTTACAATCAAGCCATTTTGCAATTTCATCAGAATTAGTTATTGTTGCACTAAGACCTACAATCTGAGGTTTTAAATCCAATAGTTTGAGATGAGTTAAAATCATTTCAAGTGTAGGGCCTCTACTTTCATCTCCAATTAGATGAACTTCATCAGATATTACTAAACCAATTTCATCAACCCATTCAGCACCATGTCGAATAATGGAATCCATTTTTTCATTTGTTAAAATTAACACGTTACTATTTTCTAAATTTTTTTCAATGTGTTCAAAATCACCAGTAGAAATACTTGTTTTAATTTTTTTGCCAATTGAAATTTTTTCTAACTTTTTAAATTCTGCAAATTTTTCAGCAGCCAATGCACGTAATGGACTAAGATAAATAATCTTACCATTATTTTTTGAAAGATAATTAAGTATTGCAAGCATTGCAATCAAAGTTTTTCCACTTGCAGTGGGTGCAGAAACTAAAATACTTTTTCCATCCAATAATCCAGATTTAATGCAATCAGCTTGTGGAGGATATAATTTTTCAAATCCTTGTGATTTTAAAAAATCAATTGCAGAGTCTGGAAGTTTTAATTTTTCTATTTTCATACTCGGTTATAATGACCGGGTTTTGATTCATAAATAGATGCTTCTCTAAGCATTCTTCTAATGTAATTTCTTGCTTCTTCTTCAGTAAATTTTTCACTTTTTTCAAGTTCTTGAACAAATGTTCTTTCTTCAACTGCCACTTTGTTATCACCTTCTAAACTTTTCAAAATATCCATAAATAATTGCATTTTTGAAACTTCACTTCTTGGTTTTCCTTGTAAAACACCAAGATCAACTTTACCAGTATTAACATCTACACCTGCATCTTGAAGCATACTTTGAATTAAAAATATTGCACGCTCAGCATCTTCCTCTTCAACCTTATCTTTCATGAGTAATCTTGCTCGAGCAGTTGAAAGTCGAATAATTCCCTCCAATTGTCTAGGGGTCACAGTAATCATTTCTTCAGACTCTACATTTCTCATTTGTAAATAATAATCAAGAATCTTGGCTTCAGCCTCTTTTGTTAATTCAGGAGTACCACGTTTTGCATATGAAAGATACTTTGTTAACAAATCAACTTCAATTACAGATTTTTTATCAGTTCCCAAAGTTGTATTTCTTCTAATGATATGTTTTGCAATTTGTGTATCTCTTTCTTTAGTAGGAATATCTCTAACTACAAAAATTAAATCAAATCTTGTCAATAACGGAATAGGTAAATTTACATTTTCGGTGATATTTTTAAAAGGATCATATTTTCCATACATTGGGTTTGCAGCAGCTAAGATAGATGTTCTAGCATTTAGTGTAGCTACAATACCACCTTTTGCAATACTTGCGGATTGTTGTTCCATAACTTCGTGTAGAGCACTTCTATCTTCAGGTTTCATTTTATCAAATTCATCTATACTAACTAAACCTTGATCACCAAGTACAACTGCACCTGCTTCTAACATCATTATTCCTGTTTTATCACGAACTACAGCTGCTGTAAGTCCTGCAGCAGTTGAACCTCTACCAGAAGTATACAAACCTCGTGGAGCAATTCTTGCACAAAATTTTAACATTTCACTTTTTGCAGTACCAGGATCTCCAACTAAAAATACATTAATGTCACCTCTAATCTTGCTACCATCACCTAACAATCTTTGGTTAGAACCAACAATCAACAACAAAATAGCTTCTTTGATTAATGACTGACCTTGAATATGAGGAGCAAATGAATCAATTAATCTTTGATAAACATCAGAACTTTGACCAAGAGATTTAATTCGTTTTTCTTCTTCAGGAGAGATTTCTTCTCTACCAATTTTTCTATCAGTTTTAGAACCTCGACCACTTAAAAATTCGATATTATTTCCTTCAATTCGTAATCTATACAAGCCACTATGACCCCTTTGAACGCCAGCAACAGATTCTTGTTCTACTCTAACTACACCTGTAAGAATAATTCTATCACCAGGTCTTGAGTTATCAACTAAATCCTGCCTAATAGTAACATCAATGTAATGAGGTAATTGTCCAGGAGGTAAATCCTCAGGTAATTCTTGTAATCTAAGAATTTGAAAATCAATAAACTTACTAGATTCTGGTTTTAATTCAAAATCTCTTTGTTTACAACTGGGATTATCACAAACTATTGGAATTTTTGCATCCATTCCTTTTAGTTGAATTATTTTGGTAGTATGTTCATCAGGACAAACAAAAATTAATTCTTTTGCAAGTGGTTTAACTTCAGATGCTCTAACAACCATTCCAGAAACACTTGTAATGTTTCCAATTGTTTCAGCATTAATTTGTCTTAAACTTCTTTCAAGTGGAAAATTAGCTATTCTTACACGAACTTCTTCCTTAATTTTTTCAGCATATTCTGGAAATCTTGTTTGTAATGCTTCTTTTATTGCTCTTGCAAAAGCATCAAAAATTCTATCTGGATTTTCAGAAAATATAATTTCTATGTGAGGTTCAGTTACAAGATCATTATAATCAACTACAATGTATTTTGCATTTTTTGGCATCATTGCATCAATTGCATCAACGTACTTGTAATTGCCTTGTTTATCTTTGAATCTAGTAAGAAATTCTTTTACTTTATCAGATAATGCAGAATCTGTAAATGTACTAGTTTGAGAACTACTCATTTTTTTCTCCCCTCACTTGATTTTCAAATTCTTTACTATTATCATAGATAGTTTTGTAAAAAATATTTTCTTCAACTGTTAATTGATTATAAATATCAGAATTTAGTTTGATAGAATCTGCAAGCTTTACAATTTTACCTCTTCTCATTCTAAATAATTCTAACAATATACTTTCAACATGATCAAAATCATCTCGATTCAATTCTTTCATTGATTGTTTTAGTTTAATATAGAAATGAGGTTCTAATGTTGATAATTGATACTCTCCAACCATTTTTTCTTTAGATAATGCTTGTTTTAATTCAGTGATCATATCAGGCATATCAATTGTAGCAATCCCACTATCATTCAAAATTTTTCCAATCCATTGAGGCATGTTATTAGTGTCACCTTGAATGCCTTCAATTTTTAATCCAGCAACATTATACTTAAAATCTTGATTTACAGTAACTTTAGCATCTTTTAGATGATATCCTATCGAATGTACTTTTTCTATTTCTTCAATTTTCATATGAGATCACTTATCATTTTTAGATCCTCAAGTATCGGATCGATCAATTCTGTTAACAATTTAGTGAGATCATTTGATCCTAATTGATCACAGGCTTAATCTAGCAATACTAGGAATGAATTTTGATTTTAATTGATAGTATTTCATAATAACCAATTCGGATTTATTAATGGGATTGGAAGTTTGGTACTCATATGTCTGCAACAGGTATGTGGGTAGAAAAATATCGACCTAAGAAAATTTCAGAAATTGTAGGTCAAACAGAAATTATAGGTAGTCTGACGGCTCTAATTAAAGATCCAACAGATATGCCTCACTTGATGTTTTCAGGTTCTGCAGGAGTAGGTAAAACAACTACTGCATTATGTATCTCAAGACAAATTCTAGGGGAAAATATTGAAGGAAATCTACTTGAGCTAAATGCATCAGATGAAAGAGGCATAGGAATGGTAAGAGAGAAAGTAAAAAAATTCTCAGGATTTGCAGGATTATCAGATGTACCATTTAAGATTATTATTTTAGATGAAGCAGATGAAATGACTTCAGATGCCCAGACAGCACTTCGAAGAATCATAGAAGATACTGCTAAAATTTGTAGATTTATCTTAATTGCAAATAATGTTTCAAAAATTATTGATCCAATTCAAAGTAGATGTGCCACATTCAAATTTACTACAGTTTCAGAAAAAGACATTATTGGCAGATTAGAAGTTATTGCAAACAAAGAGAAAATTAAAACAGACAAAAAAGGATTAAAAGCAATTTATGATTATTCACAAGGTGATTTAAGACATGCAATTAATCTAATGCAAGCAACTGCAAGTCTTGGTGGAATTACTGAAGAAACTGTGAAATCATCAGCAGGACTAACTAAAACTACAGATGTGGATAAAGTTCTAAAAATTGCATTAACAGGTGACGTAATAAAAGCAAGAGAGAAAATGATTGAATTAATCAAAGTTTATGGAATGTCAGTTTCAGATTTTCTAAAATACATCAATTCAGCAGTCTTTAAATCAAAACATGAAAAACTATCAGAAATTTTAGAAGTAATTGCAAAGTATGATTATAGAATTTTAGTTGGAGCCAATTCAGAAATTCAATTATCTGCAATGCTTGCAGAACTTGCAAAAATAGAAAAATAAACGCCGAGAGAGGGATTTGAACCCCCGCGTGCTTGCGCACACAGGCTCTCAAGGCCCGCGCTCTACCGAACTAAGCGACCTCGGCAAAAAATGTTTGAAAATAGTGATTAAAATCTGTTGATATAAAATTGAAAAATAAGGAAAAAGAAAAAAATTCTTTAATCGTGTGCGTGCGGTCCGCCGCCACTTGAAGGCATTACGACATATGTGCCGGCTGCTTTCTCGTGCCATTCTTGGTTAGCTGATTCGATAAGAATTGCTCCTTCAGGACAAATTTCTTGACATGCCATACAAATCGTACAATCATGTTCTCGGATTGGTTGTGATTTGTCAGTATAGTCTAATCTTTCATCTTGTTCGGTTAAACCAGTACCTTCAAAGGTTGCATCCATACAGTCTGCTGCTGGAATATCTTGTTCGGTTCTAAACCATTGGAATGTTTGGACTGGACATACACTCATGCATGAACCAGCTGCTACACATGAATCCCAATCGACTGCAACTGTAGTACCATGAATTCCAAGAGGAACTTGTTCTTCTCCTCTTTCTTCATAGGCTGCCTTTACATCATCGTTTGAGAATGCTGCACCATCAGTTCTTCCGTCACTCCAGATATAATGGAAATTTTCACCATCAGAGTGGCTTGTTTTTCCTTTAGGATCTCCTTGTTGACAAAAGTCTTCAGGTATTTGTAGATCTACCATGCTAGAATTATTTTAGAATATTATTTAAAGCTAGAGAAAATTAGTCAAGACTAAACTAAAAATAATTTATTTACAGTAATTTAGCTGCACTTTCATGTTTTTCAACATTTGATTGATCAACTTTGATAGCTTGTGGTGGACAAACAGATACACATGCCATACACCAAATACAATCATGTTCTCGGATTGGATCTGCTTTATCAGTTAGATCTTTACGCTCATCTTTAATATCACTACCAGTTCCTGCAAATGTTTGACCAACAACATCTTTTGCCGGAATATCTTTTTCAGTTCTGTACCATTGGAATACTTGTACAGGACATGCTTCAATACAAGCACCATCTGCAACACAGGAATCCCAATCTACTGCAACCATTGTACCACTAACACCAAGAGGAACTTGTTCTTCGTTTCTTGCAGCATATGCTGCTACAACATCAGAATCTGCAAACACTTCAGCTTGTGAACCATCAGTGTTAGTTTTTTTACCAGGACCCCACATAATATGAAAATTTCCATCATCTAAAGTAATTTTTCCAGTTGGAGTTAATCCTTCAGGGAAATTTTCTGCTATAGGCATAATGAAATTTCATTAAAGTTATTATTTAAAGCTAGATAGAATTAGTTAGAACTAACAAATTAAGATGAAAGAAAATAGATCAATTAGGCAGGAATGATTTCCTTACGTTCATAACGTTGAACGATCAAAAGTTTGGATATGGATATTATCAAGTATGATGTGTATAGAGGACCAAACATTGGTGTATACATCAGTGTTAATGATACAATTGGGTTAGTTCCAATGGGGTTTGCAGAAACTAAAGCAAAAAAACTTGAAGAATATTTGAATATTGAAATAATGTACACAGCAATTGCTAACACTAGATTAATTGGAACTTTGTCAGTTATGAACAATAAAGGATTCCTATTACCAACTACGGCATATCAAGATGAATATGATTATTTAAAAAATGAAACAGATTTGGAAGTGGGAGTTTTAGATACTAAATTTAATGCACTTGGAAATGTAATCTGTGCTAATGATAAAGGAGCAATTGTTTCACCAGCATTATCAAAAGAAAATTGTAAAATTATAGCAGATGTGTTGGGCGTAGAAGTACTTCAAAAAAAGATATCAGGATCTCATTTATCAGGAGTTGCACTTAAAGCAAATAATACAGGAGCTGTAATTCATCCAGAAGCAGAAGAAAAAGATATGGAAATTATAGCAGATGTGTTGGGCGTAAATATAGAACAATCTTCAATAAATGGTGGCGTACCATATGTCTCATCAGGAATTTTAGCAAACAATCATTGTGTTGTGGTAGGTTCATTGACAAGTGGTTCAGAAATAATGAATTTAACTAGAGCATTTCTAAACTAAAAACAGATTTTGGATCATCAGTTAATTTTTCTAAAGAAATAGTTCCCTCAGTTCCAGTTTTCATATCTTTGAGTACTACATTTCCTTGTTCTAACTCTTGTGGACCAACAATGATTGTATATCTAGAAGTATTAGCAATATCCATTTGTTTTTTTAAATTTCTTCCTGCCAAATCAATATCAGTTGGAATATTATTTAATCGAAGTAATGAGGTAATAGAATGTGCAACTTTTTGCATATCATCATTAATGTATAAAACTGAAACTCTAGGTTGTTTTATTTCTGAAATAATATTTTGCTCTTGCATTGTTAAAATAATTCGTTCTACTCCACCTGCGACACCAGTAGCACCAATATCATCTCTTTTGAATGCTTTAGTTAATGTATCATATCTTCCACCACCAGCTAAAGCACCAAGTTTTGAATTTTTATCAAACACTTCAAAGACAATTCCAGAATAGTAATCTAGTCCTCTAACTATACCAAAATTAATTCTAACATTAGATACTCCTCTGTTTTCTAAAGAATCAAATAATAATTTTATTTCATTCCAAGACTCTAATTGAGATACATCAAATATAGATTCAATTTCTTTTATCGATCCTTTAATTTGTGAAAATTCTAGAATTTTTTCCAATTTTTCTTTAGGGTATCTATCTTCAAATTCTTTTATAATTTCATCTTTTGATTTTTTTGCAATTTTATCAACTGCACGTAACATATCTCCTACCAATTTGGAATCGGTTGAATTAAAAATTTTGTTGATATAAGATTCTACAAGATTTCTGTGATTAACATCAATTGTGATATTTTTAAGTAATAATGAATCAAACAGTCTGGAAGTTAATTCAATAATTTCAGATTCAGATTCTAAATTTGCTTTACCATAAATTTCAAGATCCCATTGATGGAAATAGCGATAACGTCCTTTTTGAGGCTCATCATATCTAAAGACCCCACCAAAACTTGAAATTTTTGCTGGGAGTTTCATAGATTTTTGAGAAGTAGCATATCTTGTTAGGCCCATTGTAAAATCAAATCTTAATGCAATTTCTCTATCCCCTTTATCCTTGAAATAATAAATTTCATCTCTAATTGCAGGGCCAGATTTTGTTTCAAGAGTAGATAATAATTCAATTGGAGAAGGATCCATAAATGAAAATCCATAAAGATTGGACAGTTGTTTAAAATGGGATCTAATATGTTCAATATTTGCAGTTTCAGACCATGTAAAATCTTTCATTCCACGAGGTAATTCCAAGTCAATTATCTGTCAGATGATTGTGATTTAGATATTTCTATAGTATTATGCAATATTTTCTTCTAAATCTTGTTCAAGTTCAGGAAAATCATCCCACCAATTTTTAATTTCAACCATATCTATCACAATAACTTTTTTCTTAGTTTATAGATCTTTGTAAAATAAAAAAATCATTTTTTGAACTAATTGAAATAATAATTTACAAAAGAGAATTATTTTTTATATAGATTTTTGGTACAATTAGTAATTATGGAAAAAATCATACTTGGAAAAGATTTGGAAATTTGTAGAATTCTAAATGGAATGTGGCAAGTTGCAGGAAGTCATGGCCAGATTGATTCTAAACTAGCAGTTGAAGATATGAAAAAATATCATGAATTAGGTTTTACAACATGGGATCTTGCAGATATTTACGGTCCTGCAGAATCATTAATTGGGGATTTTAATAAAAAAATAGAAAATGTTCAGGCATTTACAAAATTTGTTCCAAATCCAGGTCCAATGAGTAATAGTATTGTTACACACTATATTGAAGAATCATTAAAAAAAATGAATATTGATTGTATTGATCTACTTCAATTTCATTGGTGGGATTATCAAAATTCAAGTTATATTGATGCATTACAACATTTATCAAAATTACAAAATGAAGGAAAAATCAAACATTTAGGACTGACAAATTTTGATACTGAAAGAATTAAAATTATTATTGAAAAAGGTTTTAAAATAATATCAAATCAAGTTCAATATTCAATTTTAGATCAAAGACCAGAAAAGATCATGGTTCCATTTTTTATCAAACATGGAATTCAAATTCTCACATATGGAACATTGTTAGGAGGGTTTTTTTCAGAAAAATATCTCAATACAGATGAACCAACTAGAGGAGATCTAACCACAGCAAGTTTACAAAAATACAAAAATATGATTGATACATGGGGCGGATGGCAGTTATTTCAAGAATTACTTCTAGTCTTAAATGACATAGCAAAAAAACATAATTGTAGTATTGCAAACGTTGCTACAAGATTTATTCTAGATAAGCCACAAGTTGCAGGAGTAATAATTGGAGCAAGATTAGGAATTACAAATCACAGGGAAGATAATGATAGAGTTTTTGAATTAAAATTAGATCAAAAAGATATTTCATCAATATCTGCAATCACTTCAAAATCAAATGATTTGTTTGATGTAATAGGAGATTGTGGAAGTGAATATAGATAAAAAAATATGGAAATTAAAATTGGATGTACTGGATGGAGTTATCAAGGATGGTCAGGAACTTTTTATCCAAAAAATCTAAAGAGTTCTGATTGGTTAAAATATTATTCACAAATTTTTAGCATTACTGAAATTAATTCTACATTTTATAAAATACCATCACAAGAAATTGTTAGAAGATGGAACACAGATACTCCAAGACATTTTAAATTTACAGCAAAATTTCCATCAATAATTACACATAAAAAAAAATTAGAGAAAATAAATTCAGAGATTTTTTCATTTTTATCATCACTTATACCAATTCATGAAAAAGTTTCAGCACTAGTATTACAATTACCACCATCATTAACATTTAATGAAGCAAAACCAAGATTAGAAGAACTATTTGATATTTTACCCAAGGATTTTTTGTATCCAATTGAAGGAAGGCATGAATCATGGTTTACAGAAGATGCATTAAAATATTTCAAACAAAAAAAACATTGTCTTGTTTGGAATGTAATAAAAGGAATAAACAATCCAATGCCAATAACATCAAATTATCTTTATGTTAGATTAATTGGGGATAGAAGTATTCCAGATAACCAATTTGGTAAAATTAGAAAAGATAAATCAGAAATAGTTAAAAATTGGGCACAAAAGTTGGTTAAAATTTCAGATATTCCACTTGCAATGGTAATGGCCAATAATCATTTTGAAGGGTTTGGACCTGCAACGGCTAATTCTTTAGGGAAAAATTTAGGTATGCGAGAATTAGTTTGGGAAGAAAAAAAACAAAAAACATTAGGAAATTTTTAAACTAATTAAATTATTTAGTAAGACCAATTGCTTCACCAAAATAATATCCAGATAATATAGTAATTGAAGACCAAATACAAGAACCAATAAATGTAAACAAAAGAAATTTAGGAATTTTCATTTTTAATAATCCTGCAGGCACTGAAATCATTTCTCTCATTACGGGTACAAGTCTTCCAATCAAAACTGCTTTGTCACCATACTTTTCAAACCATATTTCTACTCGTTCCAATTTTTTTTCAGTAATTCTAAAATTTTTCAAATATCGAAGTAAAACAGTTCGTCCAAGTTTTAATGCAATTAAATAAATTATGGAGGTCCCAATTGTAGCACCAAGTCCACCAAGAATAATCATAGGAATAATACCTAATAATGAAATTCCCTGTTGTGATGCCAAAAATCCAGCTGTTGGAAATACTGCAAGTGTTGGAATTGGGGGTATGACAGTTTCAATTAATGCTGCAAGAAATATTCCCTCATAGAGATGTTCACCTAAAAAATCTGCAATAAATACAAGAAATGAATCAAATGGCTCCAATTCTTTTTTACAAAGAAATCTTACTAAATTACCTTACGAGAGATAGATTAAACAAATTACTTTATTTTATGCCTAGATATTAGATGTGAAGAAATATTTCAAGAATAAGATTTGATAATTTAACTCCAAACTTTTTCTTTGAATGTCCATCTTTTATTTAACAAAAAGTTACCAAATGCTGCAACACCTACTGCCAATACTAGTGAAATTGGATAAGATACACTCCATTGGTCTACAAGATTGTAAACAATACCAAGTTGAACTAAGGCTCCAATAGAACTAAATCCAGCAAACTTTCCATATTGAATAATAGTTCGTTTTGGAGAAAAGTCTCTATCTTCAAATGTCCAATACTTGTTTAGTAAAAAGTTACTAGAAATAGAAAATATAATACCAAATGTAGTAGCATGAAGATACCACATATCAGAATTTGATGCAAAAATCATGGATGCAAGATAATTAATTGCTAAACCAGAAGCACCAACAGTAAAAAATCGTGCAGCCTTTGAAAGGAATTTAACAGATGTTCGTTTTTCATCTTTTTCAACTGTTCTTCCATATTTGTATAATTTCCAAACAGACTTGAAATAATCAATAACAATTGAAGTATCAAGTTTACTAGAACCTAATTCTCTATCGATAAATGTGTAAGGTACTTCTTCTATCTTAACACCTTTTGTTTTTACTAAAATTTCTAATAACATTTTGTAACCAAGTGCATCAAACTTTAATCCATCAAGAATATTTTTCTTAAAAGCAAAGAATCCAGACATTGGATCATTGGATTCTATTCCTAATCCTTTTTTTGCAATTAATGTTGCAACTTTACTCATTAATTTTCGTTTTATTGGCCAACCTTGAATTGAACCACCATGGACATATCTTGAAGCAATTGCAATATCACATCTAGTTTGTTTAATTGCATCAACTAACTTGGGAATGATATTAGGAGGATGGGAAAAATCACTATCCATAACAACAATTGTGTTTGCAGAAGATTCTTGAATTCCATTAAGGATTGCAGAACTTAATCCATTTTTTGCTTTTCTTTTAATTACATTAATTGTATGGCTAGATTTTTCCTTAATTGAGTGAAAATAATCTTCAGCAATTTTTGCAGTATTATCAGGTGAATTATCATCCACAACTATAGTTTCAAGTTTTAGATTAGATGGAAAAGATTTCTTAATGTGATCTAATATTCCACGAATATTTTTAGATTCATTATACGTAGGTAAAATAATAGAGATTTCAGCAGTACTCAATATAGCCAATCTTTTGAAATTGAATTAAAAGGTTTAATGGAAAAAAGTTCACTTTTTGAGCACCATTAGTCATAATGAGTTAAATTCGATACAACTTTGTTAATCTAAAATCAAGGTTTTAAGAACACTTTCAGAGTATTGGGTTTTTTTGCATGAACAATTGCATCCTCAAATTTTTCTAAAGGAAAAGTAGAATCAATCATAGAATTAACAGAGATGATTCCAGATGCAAGTGCATCAATAGCAGGTTTGAATAGTCCACATCTAGAGCCAATTAAAGTAATTTCATTTATTATAGTTGGAGTTAGATCAAGATTTTCTCGGGATGCAATAGTTGATTTTAAAATTACAATACCACGAGGTTTAACAAGTTTCATAGTATCTACAAAACCAGAATTACTACCAGTAGCTTCAACTACTAGATCAAATAATTTTTCATCTGTAGATTCAATTCCAATTTTTATTTTAATACCAGATTGAACTAATCCCTCAAGTTTACTCTCATGTTTACCAAAACATGTAATGTTGGAGCATGTTAATTTTATAACTTGAATAATTAATTGAGCTAGTCTGCCATCACCTACTACTGCAACATTCCATTCAGGTTTTAGAGACACTTGTTCTTTAATTTCAAAAGCAGCAGCTAAAGGTTCTACAAATACTGCCTGTTCATTACTAATTGAATCAGGAATTACATGTAAATTTTTTTCAGGTAATGAAAGAAATTCAGCAAAAGCACCATCTCGTTTTAAAATACCAAGTACAGTTCTTGATGGACAATGTCTTTGCATTCCACTCATACAAGAATCACATTTACCACATCCAGCATTAATTTCACCCACTACTCGTTTACCGACCATCATAGGATTTCTAGATTTTTCTACAGTTCCAACAAATTCATGACCTAAAATTCCAGTATATTCCATATAACCATCTAAAATTTCTAGATCAGTTCCACAAATACCAGCAAGGTTAACTCGAACTAATGTTTCATCAGATTGAGGATCTGGAAAATTCTCATCTAAAATAATTTGTTTTCCATCAAAGTATGTAGCTTTCATAAAATAACATTAATTCATTCTAATTTTAAAATATTGCAATTAATTTATCTAATTAAATTCAAAATGTACCACCTAAATTAATAATTAGAGAAATTTGGAAAAGACTATTGAGTTATAAATTTCTAGATCATGCTACAGATGCAATAATTGAAGTTAAAGGAAAGGATCTAAAAGAAGCATTTGCAGTTACAGCAGATGCAGTGATTAATCTGACACTTGATCAAGATAAAGTCAAAGAAAAACAAACTAAGGAATTTTCAGCTCAAGGAAAAGATCTGTATTATCTTCTTTTTAGTTGGTTAGAAGAAATCCCATTTATTCTAATTACTGAAGGATTTGCAATAAAAAGAATAGAATTTGATATTGAAAAAAAAGAGACCTATAAAATTAATGCAAAAGCATTTGGAGAAACTCTTGATTTAAAAAAACACAATTTCAAAGTAGAGATAAAAGCACCTACATTTCATGATATGGAAATTAGGAACGAAAATACAGTATACATGAGATTTTTACTTGATTTGTAAGTTTTGTGAATAATTATTTGCCATAAAGAACAAAAAACTATGTTCATTTTTTAAAAATAAATAATTTAATACAAAATATGCAAATAAAACTAGCAGTAATTGGGGCATTATCGTTGTTTTTGGTAATGTTAGTACCAGTTTATGCAGATATAACTGAAATTTCAATTCAAAAAGATTTCTACACCATTGATGAAAAAATAGTATTTGTAGGAAATGAAGATGAAGGAAGCAAAATGGTCAATATAGTCATGATAAATCCCAATGGAAAAGAAAGTTATCTTGTAGGTGCAATGTCTAATTCAGAAGGGGCTTTTCAAACAATGCCAAAAAGTGTAAAGGATGTGTTTTCAGCAGTTGGAACTTATCAATTTACAGCATTTACTGTTCAAAAAGAAAATGGAATAACAACTGATCTCAAATATGATGGAAATAGAGTTTTGCAACCTACAAAGTCTATATTACAATTAAATTCAATTGGGGATAAAATAATTGAAGTTGAAAAAACAATTACATTTACAGCAAGTATCAATGATGACTCAATTACAAATGTAGTGTATAGTTTAGAAGATGCACCTAAAGATGCAACAATTGATTCTGTTACTGGAAAATTTGTTTGGACTCCATCAAAATCACATGGAAGTTTTAAAGATATAGATTATAATTTTGATATTATCGTTAATGCTGAAGAACAAAAAGATAGAGAAAACATTACAATTATTGTAAAAAAGGCATATGATGAACCAATAATAAAAGCAGAACCGACAGTAGTGGCAGAACCTGAAATAAAAGCAGAACCGACAGTAATGGCAGAAGAAAGTAAATCTACACTTGCTTCCTTTGTAGATGAAACAAAAGATCCGCAAAGTTATGTAGACAGATACAACAACGAGGAATCATACCAGGAATGGTTTGATGATAATTATCCACAGTATTCTTCAATTTATGAAGCAGTAGGATTAGAAGAGCCATTACAAATTCCTGCTTCCTTTGTAGATGAAACAAAAGATCCGCAAAGTTATGTAGACAGATACAACAACGAGGAATCATACCAGGAATGGTTTGATGATAATTATCCACAGTATTCTTCAATTTATGAAGCAGTAGGATTAGAAGAGCCAGAATTTGGAATTTGTGGAGAAGGAACAAAACTAATTGATGGTGTTTGTACAGTAATTCAAAAAGTTAGCCAAAAACCATGGTGGCAATTTTGGTAATACAATACTTAGGGTAACTTTTAATCACAATACTTTATGACAAGTGACATGGGTAAATTAGCTAGAAATCTTCGAATTTGTGGAGAATGTGGAATTGTATACACATCGGTAAGTTTTACAAAATACATTGATCAATGTCCAATTTGTAAATCACGAAGATTTGAAGAAATTCCAATTAAAGCATTAGAGGAATAATTTTACAACATAGATTTTTTAATAGATAATATTTTTGGACCATATTGTCTGAAGACCCAGAAATTGCTAAAATCATGCAAAAAAAATTAGATGCAATGATTAATCAAAAAGCACAACCAAAAATTGAGCCTGGAATTATTGATTTAAACAATTCAAATTTTGAACAAACAATTTCAGCTGATAATCCAACATTAGTGGATTTTTGGGCAGAGTGGTGTGGTCCTTGCAAATCAATGCATCCGATATTTGAAAGTCTTGCAAAAGAATACCCAAATGTAAAATTTGCAAGAGTTAACGTTGATCAGAATCAAAACATATCAACAAAATTTGCAGTTCAATCAATTCCGACATTTATCATGTTCAAATCAGGTAAAATTATAGATAAAATGATGGGAGCAGTTGGTGCACCTGGAATCCACATGATTTGTAAAAAACATTCAAACTAGTAACCGTAAATTGGTTCTATTTCTCTTTGAATTCTAACTATTTCATTAAAAATTTCTTGTTCTTCACTACTTAGTTTATGTAAAAATCTATTTAGTATTTTTTTTGCTTCAGGTGAAGGTGGAAATGTATAGTATACATCTTCTTCAAAAATTTGTCTACCTATTGTAACATCTTTAACAGAACATGCAACTTCATCTCCTGCTTTTGCAGAAGATACAGTTTTTTTATCAAGTTGAAGTTGATGGATATATCCTACTTTTCTTCCAGCCATATTCATAAAGGGAATTTTGTGTTTTAGATTTCCAACATCAATTCGTACACCAAAAACTGCGGGATTGTTATTACGAAATGTCATTCCTTTCATAAATGTAAATTTTGAAATTGGGGTTATCTCTGCAAACATTGCATCTTCTTCATTTGCAGAATCTTCATCTACCCAAGCATTGTAATTATCAATTAAGCTGTAAATTACTTTATCCTCAAATAATTTAATATGACTAATTTCTGATTCTTCTTTTGCATCAGGTAACACCTTGACATTAAATGCTAAAACAATTCCAAGATGTCTATCTTTTTCTTTAATGGCTTTAGCTTCAATAATGTCTCGTCGATTTACAGAACCAATATCTGCTTTTGCTACAGGTACCTGAGAACGTTTTAACATCTCAACTATAGCTTCAAGTGAGCCTATTGTATCACATTTTAAAATAACTCCATTAGTTTCAGTATCAATAAACATAGATTGCATTTCAGATTCGATAAGTTTAGTAAATTTTTCAATCTCCTCATCATTTTTTGCAACATAAAGAGGACTACCTGGGAGGACTCCTTCAAGATCAGGTGATGCAATTTTCAGACCAGCTGCTGCATCTACTTGTGGTACTGGTTTGAATTTATCTCTAGGATCTCGCATTTCATCAAGAGGTTTTGGTAAAAGTAATGCTTTGGGTTTTGTAACAATTACAGCATCACGTTTTGCAACAACAATACTATTTTCTTTTTTAATAGTTCCATCAATCAATATTACATTAGCAGTTTGTCCTAGTCCAACTTCATCTTTCACTTCAAGTACAATTCCACGTGGTTCTTTTTCTTTTTGATCCAATCTTTTTTTCAAATATTGTTGAGTTAATCCAACTAAAACACTAAGTAATTCAGGAATGCCAACACCTGAACGTGCAGAAATTGGAACTATAGCAATTTCAGATTTAAAATCTTCAATACGGTAAAATGCTTCTGATTTGTATCCTAAAATAGATAAAGTACCAACAACATCATAGAGTTTTTGATCTAAATCAGTTTGTATTGATGCATCTTGTTCTTTAATCGCTTGTGAAATAAATTTGGTTTCAGATTTTCTCCATCCTGAAATCTGATCACATTTGTTTAGTGCAACTACAAAAGGAACCTTTCTACTTTGTAAAATTTTTAAACTTTCATTTGTTTGTGGTTGAAATCCACGATTAACATCAACTACAAGTATTGCAATATCAGCAGCTGAACCACCTCGAGAACGAAGATTGGTAAACACTTCGTGTCCAGGAGTATCAATAACTAAAAGTCCAGGAACTTTATTTTCAGCTTGTTCTAATCTTTTGTATAATGGACCACACATTTCTTTGATAGTTTCAGTGGGAAGAAAACTTGCGCCAATATGTTGAGTAATTCCACCTGCTTCTCTACCTTGTACACCAGTTCCACGAATTCTATCTAACAGAGATGTTTTTCCAGAGTCTACGTGACCAAGAACTGCCACTATGGGCTGACGGATTTGCAAATCAAATCACTCAAATGCAACACTTGATTCATGATCAAAACTTTCTTGAGAATCTGATGCATGAATAATATTTTCACTAAATCCTAATCCAAAATCACCTCGAATTGAACCAGGGTCTGCTTCAAAGGATTTTGTAGCTCCAATCATAATTCTGGTAGTTGCTATTGCATTATTTCCTTCAATAATAGCTGCCACAACAGGTCCTGAGGTGATAAATGATGTTAGTTCACCAAAGAATGGTTTATCCTTATGAACACCATAGAAATTTTCTGCTTGTGCTTGAGTAAATGTAAACATCTTTAATTTTAAAAGTTTGAATCCTTTTCTTTCAAATCTAGATACAACTTCTCCAACAAGATTTCTAGATACAGCGTCAGGTTTTACAATGAATAGTGATTGTTCAGTCAATTCTAATTCTTTCTAATTCCGCCTTTGACATGCTTTTTGGTCCATTTTAATTTTCTTGGATCACGTTTTAGAACTAGAGCATTTTTTTTACATTTTGCAGAACAAAACCACAAAACAGTTCCGTCATTTTTAGCAAACATTGTTCCAGAACCTTTGGCTACTGGTCTATCACAAAAACTGCATGGTTTAACTAAAAGACTCATTCATAATCACCTATTTGATTTTCTTTGCTTCCCGTTCTGTTTCTCTTAACATTAAAATTTCATTCATTCTAACAGAACCTTTTACATTTCTAGTAAGAATTCTTCCTTTATCCTTACCAGTAAGAACTTTAACTCTAACTTGAATAACTTCACCGGCAATGCCAGTTCTACCTACAATTTGAATAATTTCAGATTCTACTACTTCTTCAGTTGCACTCATTGTTCAGTCTTACCGCCTTTAAGTTCAGCAATCTTTTTTGTAACTTGGTCGACGATATGTTGTGCATCGCCAGCGTCCAAAATTGCTGCAGCGGCTGAAGTAATATCAATACCTAATGATTTGCCTAATTCTTCTTTACTTGGAACAAATGCATATGCTGCACCTTGTTCTTCACATAGAATTGGAAGATGTGCTACTACCTCTGGTGGTTCAACATCTTCAGCAATTACAATTAATTTACTAGTACCACGTTCAATAGCCTTTGTTGCTTCGTTAGTTCCTTTCTTAACTTTACCACTAGTAGATGCGACTCTAACAGCTTCTAAGATAGGACTTACCAAATCTTCTGGTGTTTCGAATTTTACGTAATAGGCTTTTCCCATAGTAATATCGAATCCAGTGTTTGGTATTAAAAGTGTTATCTGGAAATGATAGACTTTGCTTTTTGAAGAAATTCAATCATTAATGCATCTAATTTCTCTTGGTTTTCAGATTCAGCATAAATTCGGATGATCGGTTCAGTACCACTAGGTCTAATCATCACCCAATTTTTAGAATCAATAATAATTTTGATACCATCAGAAATATCAGATTCTGGAAATTCTTCTTTTAATGATGAAATTATTTTATCAACATCATCAGATGAACATTTCATTTTATCCTTTGTAGTAAAAGACGAAGGTAATTTTGAAATCTCATCAGATAAAGAATTATCAATATTTGCTAAAAGATCAAGCATTAATGCCAAACTCATACAACCATCACGAACTTGATTATGTGTTCCAAACATGAATCCGCCATTTTCCTCAAATCCTATCAAGGCATCAGTTGAAAGCATTTTTCTTGAAACCTCAACACTCCCCACTTTAGTACGAATAACTTTTGAGTTATATTTTTCAGCTAAAACTTCAGTGTTTAAACCAGAATTCAAACAAGTAACAACTAAGGAATTTGGATTTTTATTTAAAATATGTTGAATCAATACTAGTGCAGATTTATCTCCAGTTAAGATATTTCCAAGATTATCACAAAAAATACTTCTGTCACCATCACCATCAAATGCAATTCCCAAATTAGCTTTATTTTCTATTACAGTTTTTGAAAGAACTGAAAGATTTTGTGGTGTTGGTTCAGAACCACGTCCTGGAAACATACCATCTATTGTTTCATTAACAAGAATTGCTTCACAGTTTATCATTTTACAAAAGTCAGGTGCAGTAACAGCTTGTGCACCATTGCCCAAATCCAAAACAACTTTGAAAGACTTTGATTCTATTAGTTTAGAATCAATTTGAGATAGTATCCCTTTAAGATAGGTGTCAATTGCTCTAGTTTCATCTCCAGTAACACCCCATTTTTCAGGATTAGTAATACAACTTTTTTTAAAGTAGATATCTTCAATAACTAATTCATCTTCACGTGAAATCTCAACTCCGTCTTTTCCAGCAGGTTTGATTCCATTGTACTGTGGTGGATTATGGGAAGCTGTAATCATAATTCCGCCAGAATAACCAAGAGTCTTTACTGCAAATTCTAAACATGGGGTTGGAACAATTCCAGCAACATTACAATCAATACCTATAGAATTAAGAGTAGATGAGATAATTTTACAAATTATTGGACTTGATTCTCGTCCATCATAACCAATCAAGATAGGTCCTTTCTCAAAATAGGTTCCAATGGCCAAAGTCATATCATGAACAAATTCTAAAGTAAAATCTTCAGAAAATATTCCACGAATTCCATTAGTTCCAAAAAATTTTGCCATAAAGTTATTCAATAATAGATAAATTTGTGTTTAATGGTCAAGTCGTTGCGGGAGTCGCCCAGCCTGGTCAAAGGCGTAGGGTTTAGGACCCTATCTCTTAGGAGTTCGTGGGTTCGAATCCCACCTCCCGCACCAGTTAATTTCTGTGAATGATTAATAATAAGAAAAATTTCAGTATACAAGGTTATGAAAAAAACAGTAGTTGGAATTACAGTTGTAGGTAAAGATAGAGAAGGTATTGTAGCTACATTTACTAATTTTGCATTTTCAAAAGGCGGTAATATTGAAAAAGTAAACCAAAATGTAATCAAAAATCTTTTTGGAATGTACTTAGAAGTTTCATTTTCTAAAAAAGTAGATGTAAAGAAATTTGATATTGAGATTCAAGATTTAGCAAAAAAGCAAAAAATGGATGTAAATACGCATCATGAAACTAATTTAGAAAAAAATATTGCAGTATTTGTAACAAAAGAACCACTTTGTCTTCAGACATTTATTGATAATAAAAAATCACTCAAAGGAAAAATTTCAGTAATAATAGGCACAGAAAAATCATTAGAACCATTAGCAAAAAGGGCAAAAATTCCGTTTATCACAATTGATGAAAAAAATCAAGCAAAAGCAGAAGAAGAAATTATTCAAATTTGTAAAAAATACAATATTGATTTAATTTCACTTGCAAGATACATGAGAATACTTAGTCCTAATTTTGTATGGAGATATCCAAATAGAATTATTAACATTCATCCATCATTATTACCTGCATTTCCAGGTGCATCAGCATATGCTCAAGCCTATGAAAGAGGTACAAAGATTGTTGGCGTAACATCACATTACGTAACAGAAAATTTAGATCAAGGACCAATTATTTTTCAAGATTCCTTTAAAGTTGATCCAGATGACACTTTAGAGAAAATAAAAGCAAAGGGACAGAAACTAGAGGCAGATACGTTACTCAAAGCAACAAAGATGCATTTAGAGAATAAATTAGAAGTTCGTTGGAGAAAAGTTCACATAAAATCAAAGTGAATTAAATGGTAGATATTAAAACTCAATTTGATCCAGTTCTTAGAAAATTAATTAAAAACAAAAAACAAGTTGCAATCATTCCAATTGGTTCAATTGAACAGCATGGTCCACACTTACCAATTTCAACGGATTCAGATATTGTATCAGAAGTTGCAAAAAAATTAGCAGATAAAAAAGGATATCTTCTTCTTCCAACTATAACGTATGGGATTTCATTTGAACATGCTCCATTTTTTAATCTAAGTATAAGAGAATCAACATTACGTACAGTTCTAATAGATTTGTGTACATCATTGTTGGAAAATAATATCAAAACAGTTTTCATAATTAATGGCCATCATGGAAATTTAAAATCAATAAAAAATATAGATGTAAAATTACAGAAAATTTTGAAAAATAAACTCAAAGTTATTGCATTATCATATTGGCATTTTATGAGTAGGGATTTTGATCATGCGGGATTTGTAGAAACATCTCTCATGTTAGCAATTTCAAAAAATGTTAAAATGAAATCAGCTAAAAAAGGATTAATCACAGATAAAATGACAAAACAAGAAATAGCAAAAATTGGGAAATTAGCTAATCAATCATTTCCAAAAGCTACTAAAAATGGAATTTGGGGAGATCCCACAAAAGCAACAAAAAAAGACGGTAAAATCATTTTAACTGAAGTAATAGAGAATTTATCAAAAAAGTGTCAAACTTACCTTACTGAAAGCCGATCATAGGCACACAATGATATTTTAATATAATCCCTTTACATTCAAGTCAATGAGTGATATAGATGTCCGTTGATATGGCAGTAAAAGTATTGGATGAGAGTATTAATCAAGTTGTATTGATTAAACTCAAAGGAAGTAAAACCATTAGAGGTACTCTCTTAGGTTTTGACCAACACATGAATTTACTACTTGATTCTTCAGAAGAAATTCCTGCTGAAGGCGAGACAAAAACCTTAGGTTCCATCGTAGTTAGAGGAGACAATGTAGTTATGATATCTCCTCCACCACCACAAAATTAGGTGATTTGGAATGGTAAAGGGCACAACTTCTATGGGTGGATTTACAAAAAAGAAAGTTCACATTAGATGTAGAAGATGTGGTAAAAATTCTCTTCACAAACGTCATCATCAATGTGCAAGTTGTGGATTTCCAGAGGCTAAACGAAGAAAATATTCCTGGATTAAATGGTACACATAGATGCAAGAAATTGCGTTACTACTTAGTTCAATAGCAGGAGTTGCAACAGCAGTTGCAGTAAGAAGGGTACCAAGAGATAAAAATCAATTACTTAGTTTAGGTGCAAGTTCACATATCAAAAGTCAAATTAATTCTTTAAAAATTGAAAAAGACATCTTAACAAAAACTATTTCAAGACTATACCAAACAGATGATAAATTTTCTAAAATTCAAAAAGATAAACTATTACTGAAATATCAACATCAATTAGGAATTATGTTAGCTAAACTAGAAAAACTTGAAGATGCAAGTAAACATCCAGATTTAGGTCCAGTTGGAGATGGTTTGATTAGTTTGATGGATCAAAAATTATCAAACCTTGATGATAGATTATACGAATTATCATCAAAAATATCAAGTGGAAAAATTCAGCCATCAAAAATCAAACAAGAAAAAGAAGAAATCAAACATCACATTTCAAAATCAATTAAAGATACATTCAATTTTGAAAAACCAAAGGAATCAAAAATAGAACCAATTGTAATACCACCAACAAAATCAAAACAATCATTTGAATTAACAACATTAACTAATATTTCACAAACAGAGCCAAAATTTCCGTTATTTGAGAAAAAAGAAATTAGTCAACCAATGCCAAAACCAAAAATAATTCAAACAGAATTAGTTAAACCAAAAGAGGAAACTATTCAGCCAAAAATAAAAGATAAAGTAGAAATTATTCAATCAATATCAATACCAAAACCAGTAACATCATTTGAAAATAAACCAGATTTACAAAAGGAAGTTGCAAAGATAACAAAACATAAAGCACTTCCAGAGTACAAAACACTTCCAGAACAAAGAGTAATTCCAGAAGAAAAACCAAAAGAATCTACAACAGATGATGAGTTTGATGATGGTGCAGATGAATTAGATAAAATCAAGGGTGATATCATGAGAGTGTTATCAAAACTTGATCAAGCAGAGGTAGAATAGTTGTCTTACGACGAGTCTATGGAGTCATTATCAAATGATGCATTAAAACTAGTAAAAAATAATCAAGTAATTGGACTAGGTAGTGGTAGAGCAGCAACTGCATTAGTCAAATCACTTGCAAAATTAATTAAATTAAGAAATTATAACATCAGAGGCATTCCAACATCATTACAAATTAAACTAGTTGCAGAAAAAGCAGGCATTCCATTAGTGGAATCAGATCAAGTTAATCATATAGACATTGTATTTGATGGTGCAGACCAAATTGATTCACAAAAATATGTGATCAAAGGTGGTGGCGGGGCATTATTACGAGAAAATATTTTGTTTAGTCTTGCAAAAAAAATAGTTGTAATGGCAGATAAAACAAAATTTGTTAAAAATTTTACAAGAACTGTACCAATAGAAATACATCCGTTAGCAAGAAATTCTGTAATTAATTCAATTAAAAAATTAGGAGGTGAGTCTAAAATACGCTCTTTAGATAGAGGTTATCCATTTTTTACAGAAAATGGTAACATAATTTTAGATTGTGACTTTGGGATGATCACTAATCCAAAAATACTAACACAGAAAATTAAACAAACAACAGGGGTCTTAGAATCAGGTATTTTTCTAAGAAAACCAGATATTATTTACAAAGCTAAAACAAACGGTAAATTTGAAATTATTTAGAAACTACAGTTCGAGAAACATGTTTACCATGACCAAGTTTACCAATCACCTCAAAATTATCAGCAACTAATTCTCCCCTTACAATAGTTTTAACAGGCCAGCCTTTCAAATTTCTTCCCTCATACACAATATAATCAGAATATCCTCCAAACAATTCAGAAGTTACTTTCTTCTCTTTTTTTAAATCAATCATAGTTATATCAGCATCAGAATTTTTTGCAAGTGTTCCCTTTTGTGGATACATGCCAAAAATTTGAGCAGCGTTTTGACTAGTAAATTTAACAAACTGTTCTAAAGTAATTCTATTTTTATTTATTCCATCATTGAGTAATATTGGTAATGAGGTACCAATTCCAGGAAAACCAGCTAATGCACCCCAAACATCATCACCATCTAACTTGAGTTTAAGCTGATTAGCAACATGATCTGTGCCTATAGTATCAATTTGATTATTAGATAATGCATTCCAAACTGCTTTTTGATCATTTTCTGTTCGTATTGGAGGCATAACTTTAGCAAGATAACCATTTTGTTTTTCATAAGATAGTGTAAGATAATGAGGACATGTTTCTACAAAAATTTTTGTACCAAGTTTTTTTTCTTCTTGAATTTGTAATAGTGCACGCTCAGAACCAATGTGTACAAAGTAAATTACACATCCATAATCTCGTCCAAACTTACATACTGTTTTAATTGCTTTTGCTTCAAACTCAGGGGATCTACTTGATGACCATGCAGATAAACCATCTTGATTTTTTTGTTTTGCTTTTTTGATTCCACATCCACATGATTCATAATCTTCAGCATGAACAAGTACAGGACAACCAAGTTGTGCTGCATTTTTTACAATTTTTTCAACAAGTTCATCTGTAACGTTTACTTTAGATGCTACAAGACTAGAAGAATTTGGTGGCATATCCATATACACATGACCAACTTCACCACCAAGATTCATGTAAATTTTAAAAGATGTAATTCCTTTATCAATACAAAAATTCATTTCGTTAATTTGTTGTTCAGTGAAAACAGAAGCATGTATCGCATAATCTACATAGTGATACTCTGATGCAGTTTGGAGTTGAGGTTGTAAAGAAGTGCTAAAAGGTTTTTCCAATCTAAGCATTCTCATCATTGTTGTAACTCCACCTATTGCTGCAGCATGCGATTCAGTTTTTGCAGCTTCGTTAATGGGTGAATAAACTCCATAGTGAACATGAGTATCAATTGCACCAGGAATTGAAATTAATCCATTTCCATTAATTTTATGATCACATGCAGGAACGTCATTAGTAAATCCTACAATCTTTCCATCATCAATTATAATATTTTTATCAATTTTTCCAGTTGAAAGTATAACGTGTGAATCAACAATTACAGTATCATAGGTCATCTAGAAATTTTGTGTTGTAGAGTCTATTATGCGTTAAGGAATACGCTTAAGTTGATTATATCTAAAGAAAAATTATGGATGATTCAGAAATTGCAAAACGAGACCATCAGAGAAATAAATCTGAAATTGTTAAACTAGTAAAAGAAATGTTTAATCTAGAAAAATGGGGAGATGAGCAATATAAGAAAAAACTACAAGAATTGGTTGTAAAAGATGAAGAACTAGTTCAAGACGTTATTAAAAAAATCAAGTTACAAAAAGGATTACAATAATACAAGCCAGTACGATTAATGAAAAAATAAAAAAAGAAGGGTTTAGAGAGATATTTTGAGGGCCGGTGGTTTAGGGGTATAATGCTTCGTTCGCAACGAAGATGTCGAGGGTTCGATTCCCTCCCGGTCCATTTAACCAGAAACTATTATACATAAATGAAAAATACTGTCATTATGGAAGTTTTTGACGGTAAACAAGCAGCACAAGACTATATGTCAAAACACACATTAGCATTCTCTACTCCAGAATTAACTCTAATGAGATTTGCATTTTGGATGGGGGATTCAGTTCCAGATCCAAAAAATGATGGTGAAGGAATTCCAAGAATGATGACATATTTGACAGAACAAGATTTTGCACCAGTCTTAATTGATGATGAAACATATCAACCATCAGGTGCAGTAAAAAGTTCAGCTTTTGTTGGAAACGCATACAATGAAGTAAAATCAGATGGGAAATTTTGTTCTGAATGTGGTACTAGTCTTTCAATGACAGCAAAGTTTTGTCCTGAATGTGGTACAACACAAGAATAAAAAAATTATATTTTTAATTTTATGCTCTAGCTCCGCACTTTGTGCAGAATTTTGAGTTTGGTCGTAACGCAACACCACATGAAGAGCAACCATTAGGATTTTGTGGTGCAGTTTGTTGTGGAGCAACTTGTCGTGGCATTAAAGATGGATCAGGGGAAGGTAAAGTTCCAACATCTCCAAATGATTCTTGTGCAGATACAATTCCTGGTGGACCTCCACCTACTGGGTTATCTGCAGTTCCTGCTCTTGGTGGTGGATTCATTCCACCTGCCATTCCAGGTTGACCCATTCCAGGCATTAATCCAGGGGATTGTGTATTTCCAGAACTTCCAGTACCTACTGATTTTTTTAATTCAAATATTACTTTGATAGCTAGAAATTCTAATGCAGAATATGCAACTGTATAATCACCTAATTTTTGAAAGAATTCTTTGTCACTGAGTTGACCTTTTTTGTACATGTTGTTAGTATCTAAAAATGATTCATAGTACCCTTGAGATTCATCAAACAAACTTTGTAGTTTGTCAAAAAGCATACCAAGTGTATCAACTTCTCCAAAAGACATAATCTGACTCAATTTTTGGAATATTAATTACTTTAGGATGAAAAATTAAAAAAATATAATTTGTTAGGTAAACTATGCAAGTGCTCTATCAATCATACTTTGGTATGATTCTTTAGAAGCTGCACCTACTTGTTGACTGACTATTTCACCTTTGTTAAGGAGGATTAAGGTTGGAATACTAAAGACGTTGTATTTTGAAGCCAATTCATTAGCCTCATCAACATTAACCTTGACAAATTTTACTTTGCCATCATAGTCATTTGCCAGTTCTTCAACTACTGGACCTACCATTCTACATGGACCACACCATTCGGCCCAAAAGTCTACAAATACAGGAATGTCAGAATTTATGACATCTACTTCCCAAGACTTGGTATCTGAAATTTGAGTAACTCCCATTATACTTTTGAGATATTAATCACACCTAAAAATGTTAATCAAATTCTAGATCTTTATTTTATCTAGAAAAACTAAATTTGATATATACTTAAATGACGTTTTGATAAAACCCAATTATGAGTTCAGAACTTAGATTAAAAAAATTAAGAGGTTCTGGAGGTTACGTAATGGCCACAGTTTCAGATGAACAACAAGTGAAAGGAAACTTGGGTGGTCCAGATTTATTTTTAGCACCAATAGGAAGATTAGATGCTAAAACAATTACTAAACATTTTTGCAATACATGTGAGAAAGAATTTGAGGGTCCGCCAAAAATAGAATTTGAAAATCCAAATGAGGAAGTGGCAGAAAATTTAATTTTAGCAGAAAGAGGTCAATACATTTGTAATTCATGTAATGCTTCAATTGCAGAATATAGAGAATTTAAGAAACCAAATGAGGAAGTTGAAGTTGGAAGTGCAAAACCATTAGATCCTAACGCTACAACAGCACCT
>Ga0233430_1001523_pt1 | contig 32001 bp, 29 predicted proteins | sample SI_118_April2016_2_FD_179883 | JGI IMG/M metagenome (GOLD analysis project Ga0233430, IMG submission 179883) | Seawater microbial communities from Saanich Inlet, British Columbia, Canada - SI_118_April2016_150_MG | ecosystem: Environmental > Aquatic > Marine > Inlet | place: Canada: British... | reverse complement strand
GCCCTATGAGCGCTTTCAAACTGCTGCCGATAAATTGCGCTACGACATCGATCTCCTTTGTCAGCGCTTTAGTGCCAGCTATGAGCAGACCAGCCACCGCTTAACGACTTTACAGCGACCCGGCTCCAAGGGCGTGCCGTTTTTTTTCCTGCGAGTCGACCACGCCGGCAATATCTCCAAGCGCTTTAGCGCATCCGGTTTTCATTTTGCCCGTTTCGGCGGCACATGCCCGAGATGGAATATCCACGAAGCCTTTCGCACACCAGATAAAATCATCCCGCAGATTGTCGAAATGGAGGATGGCACGAGCTACTTCACAATCTCCAGAACGGTGCGTGGCATGGGGGCCGGCTACAAAATGCCAGAGCAGCAACTTGCCATCGGAATTGGCTGCAAGCTCGATTATGCCCGCCAGCTGGTTTATGCCGATGGCCTGGACCTCGCCGAAACCAGTGCAATTACGCCGATTGGCGTAAACTGTCGCCTGTGCATGCGCATGGACTGCAATCAGCGCGCCAATCCACCGCTCAACCGCCGGGTTGCGGTGGCAGAAAATCACCGCGGCCTGTCGCCGTTCACCTTTGCAGAACTCTAAATTTGCACCTAATAATGCGATTTTAAATTAGTATAAAAACAGTGATCGGAAATTTTAAATTTGACCCTCTCTATGTCGCTCTCTAGTTGTAAATACGTATATTTTTTAAGGCTTCCGATTGGTATAGTTCAGCGAGTAAAAAAGAGTATAGTTAAAAAATTCTAGCTTGAGGGTCCCGATATGACGGGAGATGAAGAAATGAAGTCGAGTCTACTTAAGAAAATCAAAGATTCCGTCATTGGTGAAGAAGAAAAAATCGACATTGATGGCGTTGATCTGGATAGCGGCACTATTATTATCGAAGAGACTGATCCGAGCGAGATCGTCAGTACTGGTGCCGTCCTGCGTGAAGGCTTTGATCATGAAACGGATATTTTCTTCAAAGGCTATACCGGCACTGTTTTCGTTTTAGACCTCAATCCCTTCTTTGAAGCGATCGGCACGACCTCGACTTCTAGAATAGGTGAAAGCCTTGTCACTTTTACGGACAATATTTTAACTCGGGAATTAGAGGGCGTTGGCTCGTTTAAGAACTACAGCAATGAGCAATTCTTTTTCCGGCTCAACAAAGATGATGCCGAAGGCTGGGTTATGGCGGCCAAAGCGGTCAATGCGGTTGGCGAACATTTTCTCCGCGATTCTTATGAAGCCGATGACATGATTTCAGAATTATTGGCGGCGGTTAATCCGGAAGATCTTAAGGGTGCCGATGGTGTTTTTGATGGTGCCAAGGCGCTGGAAAATAAAATGACTTTTGGTTCCATCGCGGAAGCCATTAAGAAAACGGTAGAGCCCCTTTGGGAAACACTGAAGCACAATGGCGTTAAGCATGTTGCAAGTACTGAATGGGAAACCGAAACCAAAGATATGCGCGATGCGCTTGAAAAAGTCGAACGCGGCCCTGATCGCCGCCAAAAATTAATCAAAGCGCCGGCTCATATGGAACGCCGTAAAACCACCGGTCGCCGTGACATCGACAATCCGAACAAGTCAGTCTGGTAGAAAATTTCAATCAAAATGAAAGGCGTTTAGCTCTTGAGAGTTGAACGTCTTTTTTTTATGAAAACTCGCGATTTTTTTGCTCAATGAGCAGTTTGTAGGCTATTGAGAGCGCCGTAATACCTATCGCCATTCCTGCATAAGTTATAATAAATAGGGCCAGATTCGACAGCAAGTTCTGGGTTAAATCACCTACAATGCTCAATGAATTTGCTGCACCGGTTATTAACATTCCAGCAATTTTATCAAAAACACCCGTGGCAATACTTGTAAATATCAATATGCCCACGAGTCTCCAGCCATTACCCCTCGTCAAATCCCAAATTCCCGGCAAATCCATTTTGTGATCAACAGCCGATGCCGGTAGCCAAAGTGAAAAACGGGCATAACACAAAATTAAAATTGCAATATTTGCAGGCATTAGAATTATGCCCAAGGGTGGTATCGCCGCGGACGTAATTCCAGTAATAAAAAAACCACCTATAATCACTGGGACCAAAAGCAACAACATTTTAAGGCTTGCCCATAAGAAAACCCAGTGCCGGTGTTGCCAGCGATAACACGCCCCAATAGTAATTTTTTCATTTGGGATTAGGTAACTGCGGTGCCAAGCAACCGTATAAAGTGGAAAAATTATTAAGGTTGTTAAAAGGGTGATTAACACCAGCTCGATAGACCAAAATTCACCTGCTCCGGCTGATTTAAGTGTCGGAGAATAGTAATTCAAAAATGTTTTTGGACCGATAAGCGTAAATAAAACTGCCGAAATGACGACGGGTGGTAACGCGAGAAAGTAAAACTGAATGCGGTGCCGCCAAAAAAATTTAAATGCTAAACCAATTGTCGCAAATACCGGTAATTTCATCCTATCCACACATTACGCTAAGCCACTGGTTGTTCAGATTTATTCTCTGAAAACTTCCTGGCCTTCTCACTCGCTGATTTCAGCTGACCGCAAGCCGCCATGATGTCGCGGCCGCGCGGCATACGAATCGGTGCAGAAAGGCCGCGCTCGTTCAAAATTTCAGAGAACTGCTTGATCTTGTGATGTGACGAGCACTCATACTCGACGCCTGGCCATTTATTAAACGGAATCAGATTGATCTTGGCGGGGATGTCTTTCAGCAGGCGGGCGAGCTCTTTGGCATCAGCCGCCGAATCGTTCAAGCCATCCAGCATGACATATTCAAAGGTGATACGGCGGGCATTGCTGGAGCCGGGATATTTCCGGCATGCCTCAAGCAATTCTTTGATCGGATATTTCTTGTTGATCGGCACCAGAATGTCACGAAGCTCATCTCTGACGGCATGCAGTGAGACCGCGAGACCGACACCCAACTCCTCGCCGCAGCGCTCCATCATCGGCACCACGCCTGAGGTCGAAAGCGTGATTTTACGCCGGGACATCGAAATACCTTCCTCATCCATAATGATTTTGAGCGCTTTCGAGACTTCTTCATAATTATAGAGCGGCTCGCCCATACCCATCATGACGATATTAGTGAAATGGCGATCGTGACCATCCGACGGCCATTCATCGTAAGTATCCCGGGCAACCATTATTTGGCCGACAATCTCGGCGGCCGTCAGATTACGCACCAGCTTTTGTGTGCCAGTATGACAGAAAGAGCAGGTCAGCGTGCAGCCGACTTGCGATGAGAGACACAAGGCACCCCGGCCTTCTTCAGGAATAAAGACCGTTTCCACTTCGTTGCGATCTTGCGTCCGGAGCAGCCATTTCCGGGTCGTGTCCTCTGACAATTGTTCGGTGACGACTTCCGGTTTCAGCAACACATAGGTCTCTTTGAGCTTTTCGCGGAGCGGCTTGCCGAGCGAGGTCATTTGATCGAAATCCATTTCACCCTGATGATAGATCCAATGCCAGAGCTGCTTGGTGCGAAAGGCCTTCTCGCCCATGCCGACAAGCTCAGCTTCGAGCTCTTCGCGGGAGAAACCAATAAGATTTTTCTTTGCCATAATTTATTTTACACCACAGGCCTTGCCGATGGCTTTGTAAGCCGCAGTGAAGCCGCTTAAGGAATAGGTGTCTTCAGTTTTGGTGCCGCGCTTCGAAAAGCCGGTCACGATCATCGATTTGCCACGAATCATCATCCGAGAGATTGAGCGGTCGGCCTTGGCATCATGCGCCCAAGCTGTGCCGCGATCGGTAAAGAGCTTAAAGACCTGGCCATCGATATTAACGATCACTTCGCTGTCTTGGCGATAGACATAGCCGGCGCGGAGCTCAATTACGTCGCGGGTTTTTTCAGCCGGGCGATGGGTAACCAAAAGATAGGTATTGCCGCGCGATTTATATTTACCGGTTTCTTTTTTCGGCACGCTCGCAATATAGCAGGTCTTAGCTTTGCCTTTGCCATCCGAGAACGCACTCCAATCACCAAAATTATTGATCAGCGTTTGAGCCTCGGCTCCGCCGGTCAGCGAAAACACCAAACTCGAAAAAATTATCCCAAATACTTTCATCATTCTTCTTCATTTCCGTAATGTGTCTCAGGCGGCGTATCCAAATATTTATACATTTGAGTCCGCAAGACCGGGCCACCATGGGCGTGCTCGGGCAGTGCTTCCGGCTCGGCGCCTGGCATTACCGGGCGCCTGGCAAACTTACCCAGCGACTTTACCCGATCATACATGACAATGGCACCGGCAAGTCCAACATTGATACAGAATTTTGTCGGAATTTTGATCGTATAGGCACATTTCTCAATCATTTCTGGTGATAGTGAGCCCCGTTCCGGTCCTAGAATATAAGCGGCTTGGCGGGGGTGGCGAAAACTTGGCAGATCTACAGCGTCCTCGATCAGCTCAATGCCAACCAACTCACAGCCTTCCGGCAGGACCATGTCATTGATTGTCGGAAAACTATAAAATGGCACATGAGCCGGCGCATCCGACGTGTCAGTCTGACCACCGCTGCGCCGCGAATAGTTAGCATTAACGGTAAACATAAAATCCGCACCAAAAGCATGGGCCGAGCGAAACAGGCTTCCCACATTCATAGGTTTTGAAATTCTTTCCGCGCCAATGCCGAAATAACCGCGCACAACTTTCTCCATCGCAAATAATTTAAGTGTAATTGGCCTCAAAATTAGTCAAAATCAACCGATAATATAGACCGAGTAACGGTATAACCTAACTTCGTTAAAAGAATACAACTGGAAAGCTCGACGACATGTGGGAAAGAAGAATAAGAATGTGGTCGGGGATTATCGTTGCCTGCTATGTTATTCCCCATGTTATCAACCACGCGCTTGGCCTAATTTCCTACGAAACTATGGAAACCATGCGCTATGGCATGAAGGTTATCTGGGGGCCACCGATTGGTGCAACACTCCTGGCGCTCGCCTTCCTGACCCATTTTTTCTCGGCGTTAATTTCGCTCTATCGACGCAGTTCGCTGAGAATGCCGCTTTGGGAAGCAGCCCAAATTGCTCTCGGCATCCTGATTTTCCCAATGATTCTCATTCATGTTATTGGTTCAGGCATTGCCGGTTCCATCATTGATTTTGATGTCACCTATGAATATATGATCACGGTGCTTTGGATAGCCAAACCTCTGCGTGGACTTCAACAAAGCTTTATGCTGATTATTGTATGGGGCCATTTATGGGTTGGCTTGCATTTTTGGCTACGCCTCAAATCCTGGTATCAAAAATGGTTCACCCTCATTTACGCCTTTGCCATCGTGACGCCCGTTCTGGCTTTATTGGGTTTCGCTCGAATTGGTCGGCAGTTGGAGCAAACCGCGGCAAATGACCCCGCATTTCTTACCCGCGTCTTTAAACCGGTGAACGACTATGGTGCAGAAAGTCTGAGCAATCTCCTGGGCCTAGAATTTATTGGCTGGTATGTCTTTGGTGGATTGGTGATCTCAGTATTTATCGCCCGCTTTATCCGCCGCCTCTATCGCAATCGTCACGGTATCTACCGTCTTCACTTAACCAACAATATGACCCTCCGGGCACCCGTGGGACAAACAATCTTGGAGACTCTTCGTATTGCAGGTCTGCCACTCGCGTCAGTTTGCGGCGGGCGCGGACGTTGTACGACCTGCCGGGTTCATGTCGGAGAAGCTTATCACGACCTTCCCGCGCCGGAGGAGTTAGAACGCAAAGCCCTAATACGCGTGAACGCAGAACCCGAAGTTCGTCTCGCCTGCCAGGCAAGGCCGCGGCGCGATTTATCCATCACACCGCTACTTCCGCCAACCGCCACAGTGAGAGATGCCAATCGTCCGGGCGGCATTCAAGGCCGCGAGCAAAAAATCGCTGTTATGTTTATCGATCTTAGGGGGTCAACTAAATTGGGCGAAGAAAAGTTGCCCTATGACGTATTGTTTATTCTCAATCAGTTTTTTGCCGAAATGTCGGAAGCCTTAACCGAAACCGACGGGCATTATGCGCAGTTTTCCGGGGACGGTTTAATGGCGCTTTACGGACTTGAAACAGATGTCGATCAAGGTTGCCGAGATGCAATCCAAGGGGCCATCGCAATGGTGGATAAACTAGCTGCCCTGAACGAAAGGCTCGTCCAAGAAGTCAAAGAACCTTTACGAATGGGTATCGGAATTCATTGCGGCGAAGTCATCGTCGGTACCATGGGACCGCCAACAGCGCAAAATTTCTCGGCCATTGGTGACGACGTCAACGTGACGGCACGGCTTGAAAGCCTAACCAAAGAATATGGCGTTCCGTTGATTATTTCAAAGGCCGCAGCTACCTGCGCCGGTCTTGATGTGACAGGTTTGTCGCAACATCAAGCCGATGTTCGGGGCCGCGACGGTGACATTACGATTTACACCATCGCAGAGCCTGACAAGCTCATCAGCGATTTAGTTTCGAGCTAGATCTAACAAGAGCTATATTTACTCGGCGGCGGCTGCCGGCTCTGGTGCGGGCTCGGTTGGCTTTTCGTTGATCGGTAGATGCAACAGCGCAGCGACTATGCCGAGCACGACCGCAATCTGCCAGACAATGGTATAGGATCCGGTCGAATCGAACAGATAGCCGCCCAGTAAAATCGACGCAAACGATCCCAATTGGTGTGAACAAAAGACGATCCCGGCGAGAGTCGCGAGATATTTCAAACCGAAAAGCTGCCCAACCAAAGCATTCGTCAATGGCACGGTTGCCAGCCATAGGAAACCGATCAGGAAGCAGAACACCAGAACGGAGGTGACCGAAACCGGAAAGATTAAAAAGATCGAAATGACGATGGAGCGCAAGAAATACAACGTACTTAAAAGATACTTTTTACTGTATTTGTCGCCAAGATAACCAAACGTAAAGGTGCCGATTAAGTTGGTTATGCCGATCAGGCTGATGGCTGTACCAAACAACCAGGGCGGCATGTCATGAGATTTCAAGAAGGTCGGCAAATGCGCCATGACAAACATGACGTGAAAGCCGCAAACAAAAAAACCTGCTGTCAAATAGAGATAGCCAGAATGCTGGCGCGCCCGGTTAAGGATTTGCAGCAAGGTCTCGGCTTGCTGACGACCGGCTGAGTGATCCTCGGTCTTGCCTCTGAGGACATAAGCGAGCGGCACGATCAAGGAGATTAACACGCCGAGAATAAGCAATGCGTTCACCCAGCCAAACTGACTGATATTAAATTGGTTGAGCGGTGCCAGCAGAATTTGACCGCCGGTTCCGACCGAGCCGCCAATGCCAAAAAACAAAGTGCGCTTGCTTTCCGGCACATTGCGCGCAATTACCGAAAGCAGCACCGCCCAGGTTGTGCCTGACCCGGTGATACCAATTAGAATACCGGCACTGGCATGCAGCTCCCAAATTTGATCCGCATTGGCGAGCCAAAACAAACCCAGCGCCTGAAAGAACGCCGCAATCGCGATAACGCGGCCCGAGCCAAACTTATCGGCAATCGCGCCTACAAAAGGCTGCGTGATCCCCCAGATTAAATTTTGCAGTGCCAGCGAAAATGAAAAAGCTGAAATGCCGACACCAAAGGCTTGCGAAATCGGTGACTGAAACAGACCAAAACTCTGCCGCATGCCCATCGAGAACAACAGCACCATACTGCAGCAAAACACGATGAGGATCGCCCGGCTGGTAACTTTATCCTTATCGGCTTCATTAACGGCTTCTGGCACGACGTTCTCCTGAAACTATATTGTTTGTCCCCCAAACGATTACGCAAACTCTATCCGCCATTTGTCAGAAGCGCAAACGTGCCTATTTATCGGCCTCCTTAGGGACCATCATTAAATTAAGGAAGTTGTGAACACGTGTGAATTAAGTGACTTTCACTTAATTATTATTGTTTGAAATCAATGCTGTAGCTCGGTGAGATTTTCGAAATACTGCAAGGCGCCGGCATTGGCGAGGGCTTCTTTATTTTTAATGGGACGGCCTTCGATGATGTCGCGGACAGCGAGTTCGGTGATCTTGCCGGATTTGGTGCGCGGGATATCGGGCACAGCGATGATTTTTGCCGGTACGTGCCGGGTCGTGCAGTTCTCGCGGATGCGTTTGCGGATTGCGTCCTGGAGGTCTTCGGTAAGCTCGCGGCCGTCGCGCATGACGACAAACAGCACGACACGGGTATCACCGTCCCAGCTTTGACCAATGCAGAGACCTTCGATGACGTCATCGAATTGTTCCACTTCGCGGTAGATCTCAGCCGTGCCAATTCTGACGCCGCCCGGATTAAGCGTCGCGTCAGAGCGGCCATAGATGATCATACCACCCCGCTCGGTCAGCTCGACCCAATCGCCATGACACCAGACATTTGGGTACACGTCGAAATAAGCCGCTTGGTATTTTGCGCCGTCTTCATCAGCCCAAAAGCCAACCGGCATCGACGGGAAGGGTTTGGTGCAAACAAGATCGCCGGCCTCTTCGACGAGCGCGTTACCAGCGCCATCAAATACGTTAACCGCGAGGCCCATCGCGCGGGCTTGAATTTCGCCCCGCCAAACCGGGCCGACCGGATTGCCGAGCACAAAACAGCCGACAATATCCGTGCCGCCCGAAATTGAAGCCAGATGCATATCGGCTTTGATGTGTTCATAAACATAGTCAAAGCTTTCCGGCACTAAGGGCGAGCCGGTCGACATCATCGCTTTGAGCTTTGAGAGGTCATGAGTTTTAGCCGGCTCAAGCCCGGCCTTCTTTACCGCATCAATATATTTGGCCGAGGTGCCGAAATGCGTCATGGCTTCGGCTTCAGCAAAATCAAACACCGCATTACCGTCGGGATAAAATGGCGAGCCGTCATAGAGCAGCAAAGTTGCCTGACAGGCGAGGCCAGAGACCAGCCAGTTCCACATCATCCAGCCACAGGTCGTGAAATAAAACACCCGGTCACCCGGCTTCTCATCGCCATGCAAGAGATGCTCAGAGAGATGTTTCAGGAGCGTGCCGCCCGCGCCGTGGATAATACATTTCGGCTGACCTGTGGTGCCAGAGGAGTACATGATATAGAGCGGGTGGTTAAAGGGCAGCCGGTTGAAGTCAATATCCTGAGCTTCAAAGTCTTGGATAAAATCATCCCACATTATGGCCTTAGGCAGATCGGCAATTGGCGGGTTTAAACGTGAATATGGCACGACGATGGTCACCTCGACAGAGGGCAGTTGGCTCAAAATCTCGGTCGCTTTTTCGATAACATCGTGCGCTTTGCCGTTGTAGAAATAGCCATCACAGACGACGACCATCTTGGGCTCAATCTGGCCAAAGCGGTCCAATACGCCTTGCACGCCAAAATCCGGCGAACACGAAGACCAAATGGCGCCAATGCTGACAGCAGCCAACATCGCGATAATGGTCTCCGGCATATTGGGCATATAGCCGCCGACCCGGTCACCTTCTTGCAAGCCTGCCGCCCGCATCGCCTGGGCCAGACGAGAGACCGCGTCATAGAGCCCTTTGTGGCTAAGTCGGGTTTTTACCTGATCCTCGCCCCAGAAAACCAAGGCGTCTTTATCGTTGCGAATCCTGAGTAGATTTTCAGCATAATTGAGCCGAGCATCCGGAAACCACACGGCACCCGGCATCTGATCCGAATTTTCGAGCACGGTCTGGCCCCAGGTCTCGGCACTCACACCGGCAAAATCGATCAGCGACTGCCAGAAGCGTTCTTTTTGGTTGATTGAGAAATCATAGAGGCCCTGGAAATCTCCAATATCGACGTTCCAATCATCTTCGGTGGCCTCGATGAAAGCCGTGATGTTGGATTGCTGAATGCGCTCGGGTGAGGGTTGCCATAATATTTTTAAATCTGGATCGTTTTGGTCTATGGGCACGTTTACCTACCTGGTCATCTAAATTTCCGCCAATTATATCTCATATAACCGCTGACACCATCCTTAGATATATTCCGGGATAAGCTCCGGGATAAGTTCCGGCAAGTTGCTGGTTTTTAGCGGGCGTGTAGCGTAAACCAGAATAATGCCTCAATTAGAAATTATAAAAGAAAAATGGCTCACCCTACCCGGCACCATGCGCGGGGCGATCTGGATGTTGGCGTCAGGCGTGCTGTTTTCCGGCCTCGGCATGTCCATCCGGATGGCATCACGCGAAATTCCAACTTTCGAAGTGGTGTTTTTTAGGAATTTTATCAACCTGGTCATCATGCTGCCCTGGCTGTTCAAAATTGGCCTGGCCGGTTTAAGGACCGAGAGACTGGGTCTTCATTTTGTGCGCTCGACGAATGGTTTAATTTCGATGTTTTTTTGGTTCGCCGGATTTGCCGTGTTGCCTTTGGCAGAAGCCACCTCACTCGGCTTCACGGCGCCGCTTTTTGCCACTTTGGGCGCCGCGCTGATTTTGGGAGAGGTGGTTCGGCTCAGACGCTGGATTGCCTTATTGATCGGCTTTATCGGTACGCTCATTATTTTGCGTCCAGGTCTGCAAATCATCACCCCAGAATCGCTTTATATTCTTACCGGTGCTGTGTTTGTTGCAAGCACTATTTTAATGTTGAAGGTATTAAGCCGCACCGAATCGCCGACCACTATGGTGCTGTTTATGGCTCTGTTCTTAACGCCCTTGTCGTTCATCCCCGCACTTTTTGTCTGGGTGTGGCCGAGCCCCGAAGCCTGGTTTTGGCTGATCTGTGTCGGCGCCGCAGCGACCGGTGGACATTTATTGTTCAACCGCGCCTTCGCCGTAACGGATGTGACAGCTGTCTTGCCTTTCGATTACTGCCGCTTGATCTTCATGGCGATTATCAGCATCTATGTTTTCAATGAAGTGCCGGACATCTGGACCTGGATCGGCGGATCGGTGATTTTCGGCTCGACCGTCTATATTGCGCACCGGGAGGCAAAGAGTAGTCGCGATGCAGAAAAAGTCGCGACCACCAAATCCTCCGCCGAAGAAATGAGATGATACCATAATATGCTAAAGCGTTTTAAAACCTGGTTTCAAAAACTGCCGGTAAACATCCGGGGCGGGTTGTGGATGATATTTGCCGGTGTGTTTTTCACCTTTTTGGGGGTCATGATTCGCATGGCCAATAAAGAGGTTCATGTTCTGGAGATCGTATTTTTTCGCTACTTCATCAGCTTGCTCATCATGGCACCCTGGATGATGCGGCTCGGCTTAAACGGGCTCAAAGGTAAAAACATAAAACTGCTCTTTGCCCGTAGTGTGTCGAGCTATATGGGAGCGATGCTGTGGTTTGCCTCAATCATCTATTTGCCCTTGGCTGAAGCAACTGCGCTCGGCTATACAACGCCGCTGTTTGCCACTTTGGGGGCCGTTTTGTTTCTCGACGAGGTTGTGCGCAAACGCCGCTGGTGGGCTTTGTTTGCAGGCTTTGCTGGCACCATGATCATTCTCCGACCCGGCTTTGAGGCGATCACGCTGCCGGCGCTCTATGCCATCGGTGGAGCCATTTTTATTGCCACTTCAGCGCTTTTGGTAAAAGTTCTGAACCGCACCGACTCGCCCGATACGATCGTGCTTTATATGGCGGTGTTTTCGACGCCACTTTCCTTGGTGGCCGCGCTTTTCGTCTGGGTCACACCGTCTCTCGAGACGCTTTTTTGGCTGACTGGCATCGGCCTTTTCTCGACGCTGGCACATCTCGCTTACACGCGCTCTTTCGCCATTGCCGATGCCTCGGTGGTCTTGCCCTATGATTACATTCGCTTGTTGATGGTCGCTGCTGTCGGCTTCGGCATCTACGGTGAAGTACCAGATATCTGGACATGGGTCGGTGCTGGCGTCATTATTGGCTCAGCCTTTTACATTGCCAGACGCGAAGCAATCGCTGCCAAGAAAAAGCCAGGCCAGAAAACCGCCCCGTCTTCCCTACAGTAAGGCTTTTACACGTTGCCGCAAATTCGGCACGAGCTCGGCCTCAAACCAGGCATTTTTCTTAAGCCATCCTGTCGTCCGCCAGGAAGGATGCGGCGTCGGTATAAAATCAGGTCCAAACTCCGGCCACTGGCGCACCGTCTCAGTGAGCGTCTTTTTCTTCGTCGATTTGAGATAATAATTTTGCGCATACATCCCGACCAAAAGTGTCAACTTAATATTGGGCAAAGCAGCCAATAGAAGGTCATGCCAGGCCAGCGCACATTCCGGGCGCGGTGGTTTGTCACCTCCTTTTTCAAGCCGACCGGGATAACAAAAACCCATCGGCACAATGGCTATTTTCGCTGCGTCGTAAAAAACATCACGTTCTACCTGCATCCAATCTCGCAAGCGATCTCCCGATGGATCATTCCAAGGAATGCCCGTTTCATGAACTTTGGTGCCGGGCGCTTGACCAATGATGAGTATTTTTGCCGCTGGATTTACTTGCACGACCGGGCGTGGGCCAAGTGGCAAATTGTCAGCGCAAATATTACATTCTTGAACGTCTTTAAGTGTTTTGGCGAACGAGACCATTGGTCAATAATTCCTCTACATAAGACGGAATCAAATCGCTTGCCCGGCCGTAGCGAGCCTCGGCAAAAAACGTTGCGCCCTCGGAAGGCTCTAAATTCAGCTCAATGGTATGGGTATCAGCATTGCCGCCAGCAAGTTGAACAAAACCCGCTGCCGGATAGACATTGCCAGATGTGCCGATTGAGATAAACAAAGTACAGCGATCGAGTAGGCTGTGGATGCGCTCCATCTCCAACGGCATTTCGCCAAACCAGACAACGTGCGGGCGAAGTGTGTTGATCTCTCCACAATCCGGGCAGGCCTCGCCCTGGCCGAGATCTCCCCCGCAGATTGACACTTCCCCACAATCCCCGCAGCGCGCTTTTAATATTTCGCCGTGCATGTGGATCAGATTTTCAGAGCCTGCCGCCTCATGGAGGTTATCAATATTCTGCGTCACAATGGAGACGCTACCGCCGGTCACCGAGGGCCACTCTTTTTCCAGCAGGGCCAAAGCAGCATGGGCGGCATTGGGCTTAATGTCACCGTCGAAATGTCTCCGACGCCGCATATTGTAGAATTCCTGAACCCTCTCTGGGTCGCGGGCATAGGCTTCGGGCGTTGCAACATCTTCGATGCGGACTTTGGACCACAGTCCTCCCTTGTCGCGAAACGTATCGAGGCCGGATTCCTGGCTGATACCTGCACCGGTTAAAATAACAATGTTTTGTTTGCTCTCTTCCATATAGACTAAGGTCTAGAAGGAGGCGTTTTTGGTCAAGGTTCTTTTTATCTGCACCGGCAATATTTGTCGCTCACCGACCGCCGAGGGCGTGTTCCGTGCCTTGGTGCAGGAAAATCAACTAGAGCAGGAGATCGAGATCGATTCCGTTGGTACCGGATCCTGGCACGTCGGCAATCCGCCGGATCCGCGCTCCCAAGAGGCCGCGGCCAAACGCGGTTTTGATCTCTCTTATATGCGCGCCCGACTGATTGACAGCCAAGACATCTTAAATTCTGACTATTTGATTGCAATGGATGCCACCAATGTGGAGAGCCTCCATTTGATAGTGCCAGCGAAAATGCGAGGCAAGCTGTCGCGGTTTTTGGAATTCGTCCCCAAGCTCGGGCAGAAAGATGTCCCCGATCCCTATTATGATGGCGGAGCGGGCTTTGACCTGGTGCTCGATTTGATCGAAGAGGCCTCACAGGGGTTGTTGAGGCATATTCAAAAATCGGATCTTTGAGATGCCGCCCGATCTGAACGCGACAATCGCTGAACTTATCGGCCAGGAGCCGCTGGAAATAACGCCTTTGACCGGCGGCAGTGTTGCCGAGGTCTACAAGGTCACGTTCACAGATCGCCCGACATTGGTTGCTAAGCTCGGGGAGGGTCTCGAATTAGAGGCCCGGATGCTCGGCTATCTTGGCGAAAAGTCCAACCTACCGGTGCCAGAGGTCCTTCACACTTCAGACGAGCTGTTGCTGATGAGCTATATTTCTTCCCGCAGCAGTCTGTCTGCAGCCAGCCAGACCCACGCCGCTGATCTGCTGACGGAGCTTCACAGTATCACGGCCCCGCAATTTGGCTTCGCATGGGACAGCGTGATCGGCGGTCTGGCCCAACCCAATCCGACGACTGATAATTGGTGTGAATTCTTCCGAGATCATCGTCTGCTCTATATGGCCGGGCAAGCTCACCGCCAGGGACGGTTGCCGGACGCTGTGCTGGGCCGGATAGAAGAATTCTGTGGGCACCTCAGTGACTGGATTCCCGGCAGCGCCCAGCCATCGTTGATTCATGGTGATATGTGGGGCGGCAACATTCTTTGTCAGGGCGATAAAGTCGCAGGCTTTGTCGATCCGGCGATCTATTTTGCCGACGCTGAAATTGAGCTCGCTTTCTCAACCCTGTTTTCAACCTTCGGCGAGGCTTTTTTCGCGCGCTATCAGGAGCACCGCCCGATTGCGCCAGGGTTTTTTGAAGAGCGCCGCGATATCTATAATCTCTATCCGCTATTGGTTCATGTAAATTTATTTGGCGGCTCATACATCACCTCGGTCGAGACCACGCTAAAACGGTTTGGCTACTAGACGCTTGCTATTGAGCACTTGATCAGTAATCTGGCGGCGGCTTAAAACTTTCAGGTTAAATCTAAATGTCGGACACCGCCGCCCAATCTGTTGAGCAATCCTGGCTCGCTTATTTCCCAACAACTTTTTTTGGTGCCGTTATGGGCATTTCTGGCCTCGGCCTTGCGTGGCGGCAAGCTGAAGTAAGTCTGGGTTGGTCAGATTTACCGGGCGATGCGATTTTACTGATCGGGGCGGCGATCCTTATCCTCGCCACACCTCTTTATCTAATCAAGATCCTGCGCCTGCCAGAGGCCTTTCAACGCGATGTTGACCACCCGGTTAAAAGTGCTTTTTTATCTGCCTTTCCGGTTGGACTTAGCCTCCAAGTATCAGCTCTGGCACCCTTGCATATGGAAGCGGCGACCCTGCTCTGGCTTTTTGCCGCACCGGCCAGCCTGCTGGTTAATTTTTTCGTGTTTTCACGTTGGTATCTAATCGGCGAAGGGACGGCCCGGATAAATGCACTCTGGATGATCCCGGCAGCCGGTAGTTTTCTAATTGCACTCGCGGGCCAGCAAGTGGGTTTCAATGAGGCGGCCTGGTTTTTCTTTGCCATCGGCGTGGTCTTTGGCGGCAGTATACTCATCATCACTATCTACCGCTATATCTCAGAACCACGCCTGCCAGACCCGGTCGTGCCAACCTATTTTGTGCCCCTCGTGCCGCCCGGACTGATGTCGATCATTTACCCGATGATCACAAATTGGCAGCCCGGCGATGACATATCGAGCTTCGTCCGCATCACCTTTTATTTCTCGCTTTTCATCTTCTTGTTCAATCTGTCGATGATTAAGATTTTCTGGCGACTGAAATTCTCCATGGGCTGGTGGGCCTACACCTTCCCCTTGGATACGATCTCCATCGCACTGCTCGCTTACGGCACGGCGACTAAAAATGCATTCTTATTGCAATTTGGCGGCGGCGTCTTGGCGATTTCCACGATCCTAATTCTCTACATCCTGCTCCGCACCGTGGTTGAGATAACCCGCGGCACGGTGTTGGTGGCGGATTAAATCCGACGACGACCCAAAGCGGACATTTGCGGGTGAGTAGAGTTACCGACTCTTGCACCAGTGATCATTGCTGGTGACAAGCCGGTTTGGAATACGTGACCAAGGGTACGACCACCTTAAAAAAAAATAATTCCCTATCGCACTGCCGTCACGTCGATCTGAAAAAGAGCGCCGGGGCGCGTGATGGCAGGTAGCTGAACAAAAGTACTGACGGGTGGGTGAGTGACCAAATGAGGTGCATGCTTTTCATAATACTCAACCTCGACCTTGCGCATTGTTGGGTAGTCTTCGATATGGCGGAGCATCATCAGGGTCTTGACGATATTATCCATTGAACTTCCGGCCTCGGTTAATGTCTCGCGAACCTGATCAAGGGCAGCGATGATCTGACCTTCAACCGCCTCCGCCGGATCTCCACCATCACAGCCGGATAGAAACAGCAGATTGCCAGCCCCAACGCAGGCCGCTGCATTAGGCGTACCAGGGTAAAATTCAACTCGCCAATCTGGTGATGGAAGACCGCCAACGCCAATTGCCTCGACCTCTACCAAAAATTCCGGCCGCGGTAATTCATCGACGATAATAGCTGTGCTGGCAGGCATATTTCTGCCGATTTCCGGCACGTATTTCTCATAAAACGCGCGCTCCACCTCGCGATAGCGCTGCAACTCATTGAGGTCTTTGAGAAATACATTTGTTTTGACCACGCTGGCGAGAGAGCCGCCGGTCTCTTCCATGCCGATTTTAATTTTTTCCAGGACAATCTCACTTTGCTCGATGAAGTCCGAGGTTTCTATCTTGACCGTGTCATGATCCAATGCCTGGCAGCCTGACACGATCACCAGATTTCCCACCATTTGAGTACGGGCAAACTTCGCGTGCTCCTTCGGCACATGGGGATAGGCGAGTTCCTTACCACCCCAATATTCGGGATAATATTTGACGTTCCAATCAGGCGCATTGCGGTCGATCGCAGCAATAACTTCATATTCAACAAGATACTCGGGCCGTGCCAGCTCCGGCACGACCATCAAAGTTGCCGCCGGTGGTTTGCCGATTAGGTGCGGCGCATGTTTTTCGTAATATTCGGTCTCGGATTTACGCACGGCCTGATAGTCATCCAGGCTGCGTACCAGGAAAAAAGTTTTGACGATGTTTTCCATGGAACTACCGGCATCTTCCAAGGCCTTCCTGGCTTTATCAAGTGCCACAGTCACCTGATCGCCGGCATTGTCCGGGGCCGGTTGGCCGGAAAGCGTGTCCTGGCCGCCGCAGCCCGATACAAAAACGAGATTGCCGATGGCAATGCTTTGGGCGAATTTAGGATGTTCCTTTGGCACTTCCGGATAAGCCAGCCGTTTTCCTTCCCAGTAAGCCGGGTTATAGGTGATGTTCCAATCCATGTGTCCCCCTCCATCAAAATGAATTTACCTTCCATAGTAGGATACTTATGCACGAAACCCCACTAAAAGGTGACGTTTCAGAGGCAGCTACAAAGCGTCTGTTATACCCCCGAAAGCCGACATTCTTAGCCCAAACCGAAAACTCGCATTTTTGGCGAGGCTGGATTCTGACCGACGTCAGAATGACAGTGGGGTTGATAAAACTTAGGTGCCTGATCTTTACGTAAACAGCGTCAACACGCCAGTATAGCTGTAGAGGCGGTTGTTGGAAATTTCGCCATTGGCGTAGAGGCCGATGATGGGGATGTCGCCGAGGATGCTTTCGATGATTTGCATTTCGGCATTGGCTTCACCGAACATGTGCGGGCCGCGGGCGATGCAGGATATATAGATCCCACCTTTGATGTTGGTGCCTGAACGTTTCTTTAATCCAGCAACCATTTCAGCCAAATCTTTTTGCGCCGCATTGGCATCGCGGCTGACGAACATCAAATGGTCACCGTGTTCAACGGGGGCTGCTATTGCAATCACGCCTTCTTCGGGGTCAACGCCAATTAGATTGCGCACCACATAATCGCCGGTGTCAGAGCCAACCACCGGCAGCGCCGCATGAATGAAGCCGCCGACTTTTTGTAGATCGCGGGCGAGTATCTCGCCAATATCTTCTTGAAAAACCTCAACGGCTTTTTTGCCGTCTAGGCCAATGACAAAATTCTCGGCACATTCGGTGATTTCGTGGACCTCGCCGATCGGTCGGCAGCCTTGGCTGAGCGCGGTCGCCACCGTTATCTCTGGATTAAAGACGATGCCCGAGACGCCGCCGCCGGTGACCTCACCCGCAATATGATGCTTAGGCGTATCACTGATGGTCAAACCGCCAATAAGATAGCCTTCCGATTCAATCGCAATGTCGTCAATGATCTCGAGGACCTCTTCATTGGCGCAATCGGCATGCAAGAGGACTAAGGGCGGTCCGGTCATAAAATTATCGTTCACCGGATCGCTGTCATATTCCAGCGAATCTACCGCATCAATCGTCGGCAATATTTCGAACCCGTCTTCGGGCAGGGCGGCTGTCATAACTGCAATGGCCGGTACTTCGAAATATTCATGCGCGCCGGTGCTACCGAGCGCGCAAACGCCAAGCCCAGCACTGCCGACCCATTTATCGATCCCGGTCTCTTCTTTCAAAGCCTCCAGGATCGGAGCGAGGTAGGGCGCAATAACGTCCGTTACATAGACAAAGCCCAAATTGGCATTTGGATTATCGGCAAGCTCGTGCAGGCAATCAGTGAGGGTGGATTGCCAATCGACATTTTGGGCGTGCGCAGCTTGAAACATTAAACTTGGGTTTCCTAATAAACGAGCTCTATCTTACTAGCTTCATCACCATCGGCAATATGCGTTTTACAATTTCATCGACACCTTGGGCGTTGGGATGAATACCGTCCTGCTGGTTTAACCTAGGATTGGCAACAACGCCGGCCAGAAAAAAGGGATAAAGCGGGACGTCAAATTGCCGCGCGAGCTCTGGATAAATTTGATTAAATTCCCGGCCATACTCTTTACCGAGATTGGGCGGCGCCATCATACCGGCGATTAGCACACGGGTACCCTTGGCTTTTAGGCGGCGCAGGATTTCTGCGAGATTTTGCCGGGAGCTGGCAGGCTCAATACCGCGCAAGCCATCATTGGCACCAAGTTCCAGCAAGACGGCATCTGGTTTATCCGCCAAGGCCCAAGCCAGCCGTGCTTTGCCGCCAGCCGTGGTGTCGCCCGACACAGAAGATGAGATAATGCGAACGCTCAGACCCTTTTGTTTCAGCGCCTGGGATAGTTTTTCAGTAAACGAATCTGGCTGTTGCAAACCATAGCCCGCTGCCAAACTATCGCCAAAGACCATAAGTTTTACAGGCTCTGCCGCATATGATGGCAGCACCGCCCCACTCATCGCCGATAAAAAGATCGCGAGAATGACGCCTAAATGACAAAAACGCCTTGCCCGGTGGCGAGAAAGCCTTTTATGAACTAAATGAAAATGAACGGTCCAATACATCATGGGATAATATATGTCTGATCCGCAGCAAAATTCAAAGCAGATTTCCGAGCAAGTGTCCGGGAGGGGCAAATCTATTAATTTGCAGGATGTGCATTTGTCACTCACCAGCGACGCCGGCGAGGTTAATATTTTGCGCGGCATCTCGCTTGGTGTGGAAAGCGGTGAGGCAGTTGGTGTGATCGGGCCTTCCGGCGGCGGCAAGTCAACCATGATGATGGTGATCGCCGGATTAGAGCGGGCGTCCTCCGGCACGGTCGAGACGGCAGGATTTGATTTAACCAATTTAAATGAAGACGAACTGGCACTGTTCCGGCGCGACAATGTTGGCATTGTGTTTCAAGATTTTCACCTCATCCCAACCATGACGGCGCTCGAGAACGTTGCGGTGCCGCTGGAGTTTGCCGGTATTACTGATGCGCCCGAGCGCGCCCGCGATCGCCTTGATGCGGTCGGCCTCGATCATCGCCTAGCCCATTATCCCGGCCAGCTTTCCGGCGGGGAGCAACAGCGGGTCGCCCTGGCCCGCGCTTTCGCTGCCCGCCCGGCCATTCTACTAGCCGACGAGCCGACCGGAAATCTCGATGGTAAGACAGGCGGGGCCGTTATGGATTTGCTGTTCGAACTTCATGATACGGCGGGCACAACCATGATGTTGATCAGCCATGACCGCGTTTTGGCGGATCGGTGTGATCGCATTATTACTCTCGCAGACGGGCAAGTAACGGAAGGCGCAGAAGCTTAAATGAACAATGAGCTCTCCCTTGCCAGCAAATTTGCCCGCCGTGAGTTGCGCGGTGGCCTCAAAGGCTTTCGCATCTTTGTCGCCTGTTTGGCGTTAGGTGTGGCAGCAATTGCCGGGGTTGGCTCACTCTCGCAATCGATTGAGGCCGGGCTGCAACGGGATGGCAAAAAACTACTCGGCGGTGACGTTGCGTTGCGCTTACTCCATCGCCCGGCTGATGAAGAACACCTTCAGCATTTCAAAAGCAGTGCCACCTATTCTGAAGTCATTGAGATGCGCGCCATGGCCAAAAGCTCCGGCAGCCGTACGCTGGTTGAGTTAAAAGCGGTTGATGACGCCTATCCCCTGGTCGGCACCATGGCCTTAAAAAACGGGCTTAATTTACGATCAGCGCTGGCTCAAAAAGCGGGCGTCTGGGGGGCCGTCGCTGAGAGCAATTTGTTGGTCAAATTAAAACTCAAACTCGGCGACCAGGTGCAAATTGGCGAAAGCCGGTTTCGCCTGACCGGCATTGTCGAAAAAGAGCCGGACCGGGTTGCCAATGTGCTGAGCTTTGGCCCCCGGCTGATGATAGCCAGCCAAGGCCTAGCGGCAACAAAATTAGTACAGCCCGGCAGTCAGATCCGCTATCGCTATCGAGTGTCTCTTAAAGACGACCGAAGTGCGACAAACTGGATCGAGACTCTCAAAGAAAAATTTCCCAAAGCTGGATGGCGCATTCGCAACACCGAACAAGCAGCCCCTGGCCTGCAACGCTTCATTGATCGGATGACCTTGTTTTTGTCCTTTGTTGGACTGACAACATTATTGGTTGGCGGTGTTGGGGTCAGCAATGCGGTGGCAAGCTATCTCGACAGCAAGGTTAAAATCATCGCGACCTATAAATGTTTGGGTGCGGCGAGCTCGCTGGTTTTCCGAGTTTACTTTATCCAGATTGCCGCGCTCGCCGGATTGGGCGTGCTCATCGGTCTGATATTCGGCGCCATCCTGCCGACCGTTGCCATCATTGGCTTAGAGGGTGTGTTGCCGGTTAATCCCGAGGCCGGGCTCTATCCTGTGCCGATAATTACGGCGGCAATATTTGGCATCCTCATCGCGCTGACCTTCGCGCTCTGGCCGTTGGCCCGGGCGCGGGAAATCCCGGCGGGAAATTTGTTTAGAGATAAAGTTCAGCCGGCCCATATCCGCCCGCAACGTAAATTTCTGTTTGCTGTCATTTTAGGCGGGCTTGCGTTGGCAGCGCTCACCATCGCCACCGCCAATGATCACTGGTTTGCGATTTGGTTTGTTTTGGGGACCGGGCTTGCCTTGGTTTTATTGCGGGGCTCAGCCTCTTTGATGACCCGGTGGGCCCGAAAAGTTACCGGCATTCGCAATACCGAGCTGCGCCTCGCCCTCGCTAATTTACACCGCCCTGGGGCCGTGACCTCCAGCATTGTGCTCTCACTCGGCCTTGGCCTGACGGTCTTGATCGCCATCGCTTTAATAGAGGGTAATCTCAGCCGCCAAGTAAACGAGCGCCTGCCGGTGATGGCGCCGGCATTTTTCTTTATTGATATTCAACCGGACCAAACTGCCCGTTTTGACCGGGCCGTAAATTCGGTGCCGGGCTCTGGTGACTATAAACGGGTCGCTTCGCTGAGGGGCCGCATTGTCAAAATTGCCGGCGTGCCGGTTGAGAAAGTCGATATCTCGCCCGGTGTGCAATGGGCAACCCGCGGCGACCGCGCACTTACTTATGCCGCAAGCCCTGCGGAGGGCACCGAGATCGTTGCCGGGAAATGGTGGCCGGCAGAATATAGCGGGCCGCCGGTGATATCTCTTGATGCCAATCTCGCCCGAGGCTTTGGCGTTGGCCTTGGCGATAGTTTGACGCTGAACATATTGGGCCGGGAGATTGAGGCCAAAATCACCTCACTCCGGAAAATTGATTGGCGGTCTTTGCGCTTTGATTTTGCCATTATTTTTGCCCCTGGCACCCTTAACAATGCGCCGCATAGCCATATCGCCGCCCTGCAAGCGCCAAAGGAACTCGAAGACAAGATCGAGAAAACCGTCAGTGATCGTTTTAATAATATCTCCATCATCCGGGTGCGCGAGGCGCTTCAAGCCGCGGCGACGATGTTGGACGGCATTGGCGCGGCCATTCGCTCAACTGCCGCGGTGACAATTTTAGGTGGCTCATTGGTTTTGGCAGGCGCGGTTGCAGCCGGCCGGCGGCGGCGGATTTATGATGCAGTGGTGTTTAAAGTTTTAGGGGCCACCCGGCGCACCATTCTCAAGGCCTTTTTGCTCGAATATGGCATGCTCGGCATTGCGACCTCGATCATTGCTGCGCTAATCGGCACGCTAACGGCCTGGGGGATTGTTGTGTTTCTGATGGATATGGCCTGGGTCTTTATCCCCGCTGCCGTCTGGACGACCGTCTCAATTTGCCTGATCGTCACGATGATTATCGGTTTTGCCGGCACCTGGCGGGCGCTGGGCCAAAAGGCCGCACCGCTTTTGCGCAATGAATAAGGCTTCTTAACCGTTTTGACCTTCGCGTTACATTACCAAGATTTAATGCAGTTTCACTTGATCTTAAGGCTCTTCCTGACATATTAAGGGCATAAGGTGCGAATTTAATAAATAAAAGGGAATATCATGGCTTTTGGACAAAATGACGACCAATCGATGCGGCTCTCCGGTGTTGCCCAAGCGCAAGAATCAGCGCTAGACGTTGGCCTGCGTCAACATATGCTCAAAGTATACAATTACATGACATCCGGTCTCCTATTGACTGGTATTGTTGCCTATGCCGGCGTTCAAATCCCGGCACTTTTGAACTTGATGTATGCCGCTGGACCGGGTGGCGCGCTACAGCCAACGATGTTTGCCTATATCGTTATGTTTTCACCGCTAGCCTTTATTTTGGTTTTGAATTTTGGCATCCAGCGTATGCAAGCTTCTACAGCGCAGTTGGTATTTTGGGCCTTTGCAGCGATCATGGGCCTTTCCATGACGCATTTGTTTTTGGTCTATACCGGCACAAGTATCACACGCGTGTTCTTTATCACCGCCGCGACGTTCGCCTCGATGAGTCTTTATGGCTACACCACCAAACGAGATCTGTCTAAATTCGGCTCCTTCCTAATGATGGGCCTGATCGGCATCATCATTGCTTCGGTGATTAATATATTCATGCAATCTTCTGCCATGCAGTTTGTGATCTCTGTCGTTGGCGTCTTGGTCTTTGTTGGCCTGACGGCACATGACACACAAAACATCAAACGCATGTATGTTGAAGGGGAGCATTCAGAAACCGCTTCCAAGAAAGCAATTATGGGCGCTTTAAGCCTTTATCTCGATTTCTTAAACCTCTTTATCATGTTGATGCATCTGCTGGGCGACCGCAGATAAAACAGCAAGAATAAAATTTCAAAAGCCCGGTTGTTGTTGCAGCCGGGCTTTTTTTTGCTTCAGAAATTACTTTAACCAGCTCAGATTATTCCACCGCGACAAGGCTTTAGACATAAAAAGAGATGTGATTTGCGAGCCAGATCAGCTACGCTTGGCTTCTCAAGCAAGGGATTCCTTAAATTGGCTGACACAATCTTAGTCGCTCCAAAATACAAAATCGATCTCAAAAGGGCTGCCGTTGATGTAAAGCGCCTGGCCGACGGCAATCTGATCCTGCGCTCGCCTTATGATCTTCCCCCCTCAAAGGAAAATATTGGCGATTGGCTGCGAAAATGGGCGGCCGCTGACCCGAAACGGCTGTTTTTAGCTAAGCGAGCCCAAACACAGGCACAATGGGATGAAATCACCTATGGCGACGCCCTCAAGCAAGTGCGCTCAATCGCCCAAGCTCTCGCCAGCCGGGAATTATCCCCTGTCAGACCGGTTTTGCTGATCTCTAAAAACGGTATTGATAATGCGCTGCTGCAATTGGCCGCGATGGATATCGGCGTGCCGGCCATTCATGTTAATCCGACACTGGCTTTAAAGCCTGAACAATTCGAAGGCTTCAAACACATTATTCAACAAACCACGCCGGGCCTGGTGTTTGCCGCCGAGGGCGCGCCTTTTGCGACCGCGCTCAAATATGCCGCGGATCAGGGGGCAGAGATTTTGCTGTCGAGCGATCCGGTTGCCGGGCTCCCGTCGACTGAATTTGGTAAAATCACCAAATCCTGGCGCAAGGGAGCGGCCGTCAAAGCGCGCGCCAAGAATACGCCAGAGACAATTGCCAAAGTGCATTATTCCGGCACTCAGCCGAGCGAAATGGTCGGTATTGTGACGACGCAGGTCACCATGTCGATCAATCAGGATGCCCTTGCTGTCGTTATTCCCCAGCTGGGCGCCCGCCCTCCGATCATTGTCGATGATGCGCCCTGGCATCACGCCAGCGGCGGCAATCTTATTTTCAATGCCGCTTTACGAAACGGCGGTACACTTTATATCGATCGCTTTGGGCCAGAAAACCAAAATGAAAACCAAAATGTAAATCAAAAGGGTGATGAGGGTGCAGCGCTTGAGACGCCGTCTCCTTCCATTCATTTTACCGAAGCCATGCCGTTTTATGGATTGGTCAGCCGATTGGAAGAAAATATCCTGCTCAGAAAGGCCTTTTTCCGTAATCTCGACCTCATTTGGATTGTGAATGGGACCATCAGCCATGAAATTAAGGGCCGTCTCCAAGCTCTGGCCCGCGAACAGACTGGCTTTGAAATTCCGATCCTTGCCAGTTTCAGCGGTGTCGGCACAGCCGCCATCAATACCGCCCTCTACTTTGAAAGCGATTCTGACGCAAATATCGGTCTACCGGTTCCGGGAACCTTTATTAAGCTGGTTAGAATTGGCGCTGAACAAGACGATAATTGGGGAATAATGGTCAATACGCCCGGCCTCAATCCGGCGATTTGGCAAAACGGCGGGCCGATTAAAGCCGAAACTGATGAAGACGGCTATTTCACCGTCTATGAGACCGTGCGCCTGATCGATCCAATGCGGCCCTTCAAGGGCATTGAGCGCCAAAGCCGCGTTACTGAAGCGTAACGACTTAGATTTAGGCTCAAGCGTTCAAAAAATCCATCGCCGCGTTCAATTGGCTCATACGCTGATGATTGCCATAATTGCTATCTGGATGATGAATGGTGGCCAGCATTCTGAACCGCGATCGGACCGCGCTGCGATCGGGCATTTCGGAGGGTGCAAACCCCAAAACATGGAGCGCATCAGCCCTGGAGGTCACGCCGCCGTTTAAAGGCGCAAATAACAGGACCGAAACGATTGCCTGGAGGCGCTCCATCTCCGCTTTCATTTCACCGTTCATCTTGGCATTGTCTTTGGCTGTGTCGGTAGCTGCGGCTTTTTGCTCTGCCTCAGCCTTTAGGGTCGCTTGGGCGGCTTTTTCTACTTTTTCGGTCTCAGGGTTGTGAATTTTGACCGAATGCTGCCCATCATCCAAAATAAGCGCCAAATTCAGCGCTCGTCTCACAATCGAAACGTCATAGCCGGGCGATAATCTGGCCTGCAAACGGGGCTTGCGCCGCCATGGACGTCCCTCTGACGGACCGGATTTTAAGACAGTTTCTTCGCGGTCTCCGGGGGGTGGGCCACCCGGATCGGGAAAGGTTTTGATGACATCCTCCGGGATGACCAAAAGGACCGAACGCGCTAGGTCAGCAACATTGACCGATCGCCTTTCAGCCAGCTTGGTAACCATATCTCTAAACACCGATGAGCAAGGAATTGTATAAGACTGTTTACGTGCTTTGGTTGTCATTCTTTATTCTTTGTGCTTTCAGAACGGTTTCAACATTTATCCCTCGGGGATCCGCCTCAATCGTTTCTGATACCCCCGGGGCCCTCAGCTAAATCTAGGTGTTGGGGGTAAACCCCCAAAAAGCACAGGACCTTGGGCACTATATATAGAGTTGCGTAACGAACTGTCAACTACCAATGTTGTTTTGTTGTTTTAGAGACATAATTTTTGCAATTTAGATCGCGAATTGCTCACATTAAACCTAAAGATACTTGACTTAACACATTGTTATTAAATGATTATTCCTATAGACAGAATTTAACTCACGCATCACCTGAGGCCGTTGAATTTTCGGTTGGATGCCGATCAGGTTATGGAATTCTAACGCCTAGATCTTCAGATTGCTTACAGTTTGTTACATAATCAATCCAAAATAGGGTGTTTTTGACTATATATGCCTACAAATGCAGTTTTAGGGTATATAATTTTAATAGGTTAGGCTGTACTTATAATGTATTAACTAAAGTTTAACTAAATAACCCATTGTTACTAAATAATATTTTTAAGAAATAGAGAAAACTACGCGTGTGGTTGCGTGATTTTTAATAAATTGGCAATAATCGCCGACAATTTGGCGAATCTGCGAACCGACACCCGCCGCCGTACTCTTTTAAGGAGAATTTTAAATTATTGTTTCTGCTCAACTTACCCGTTCTTTTCGACCGCCATGGCAGAAATTTAATTTCATTCCTGCTTCAATCCAATTTTTCTTTCTTGGGTTTTTATCGTAGAAATTTGGAACGACAAAACATGATTTTGACACTTTTTTAGATCCCATTTTTGTCAATCGAGGCGTCCTTGCATCCGCGATCATTTTTTGAAAAATAACCGTTACAGAATCGGAGTCTAAGCCGGCAGCGCAAATTGAATGAAATTATTAAACGATGTTTCTTTCGCCATCCTTGGCAATCCGACAAATGCAATTGTGCGCCGACCTTGCCTCGGGTTTAGCCCAAATGAGCTTATATAGTCATCATCCAAAAAGTCGACAAAACAGCTGTTTTCTTCTGACACGCGCCTAAGTTTTCCGCGCGTACAGGTTATTTTGTTTCGAAAACGAATTAAAATAGTTTATCGCCGGTTTTAGGCCTAAATTAGCGGGTATTCAGGGCTTTGGGCGGGTGTTGCTCAGCCGTTTATTGCGCCTTCTGGGCAAAGCGCAGCGCCATATATGGGGCCTTGTGCGTCTTCCTGAACCAAGACCGCACAGCCTTCCGCTGACGTCATATCATTTGCCTCGAATTTGAATTCGGCGGATTTACCCGACCAGGCGGACAGTCGTTTGATCTTCGTGACGATATTATGGCTGGTTAGTTTTTTACCCTTATTTTCACCGGACCGAACACGGGTCGTTACATTTTTTAAAAACCGCACCAACCAGACCGAAATTGCCCGCTCGCTCGTGCCGGTAATTTTAGCTGTTAATTCAGTTTGAGAATGCCGCAAAACTGAAACGCCCGCCAGGCTGTTATTTTCTTTCGCTTTAGCAATAAGTTTCCTGCCGCCCGCCGGTCCGAGCCCACGGCAAAATCTGTGCCGCCTACCACTATCTGCGGCGTATAGGCCTGACCTTTCGGCAAATTACCCGCATAGATCTTTTGCCGGGCAGTAAATTCCGGTTGCGAGAAGACGTCTTTCCATTTTCCGGCGCTGCCATAAACCAACTCGTCCCAATAGTCGACATGGAACTCCAAGGCGACCACCTGGGGATTTTTTGATAACTCGCCCAAATAGGCTTCAGCCGGAGGACAGGAGTAACAGCCTTGCGAGGTAAACAGCTCAACAACGATGGGCCCGTCCTTGGCAGTTTCTGCATTTACATTGTGGGCAAGTGTCACTATCGCGCCAAAACTCAAAATAACGGCTGCAAGTGTTGATTTCATAATACGCCCTTTCCAAAATGCACGGCTGTCCATAGGGTTCCACTGGATAACATCGTTATCGCTATAAACGCCGATTATTTAGAAATATTCCCAATAGGGGATAATGGAATTAGCTTTCGCCGCCCTCATCGCGCCAACCAGCCCATTCTTTACGCAAAGATTTATAGCCGGACGGTTTGGTGCCGGCGAGTTTCATTGCTTTCATGGCCTGATCATTAGGAACGAGGGGGGTTGTCCGATGAGACGCGACATTGCCACCGGCCGACAAAGTCAACAAGATCGCCATGGCGACAGAATTATCCGGTGCTTCATAGATGGTGACCACGTCGTACTCACCAAACATCCAATAAAAATTGACGAGTTTGCCGCCATAGGTCTCGACGACTTTTTTCACCTCCCGTTTGCGATCGGATGGCTTGTTGGAGAGAACCGCGAGAGATTCTTCAGATAATTTGGCTTCCGTCATAAAGGTGGGCATTTATTTCTCCCTCAAATTTTTTTGTAAACTCTAGTTATGGTAAATCAAACTTCAGAATTCTCCAAATTTAACCTCGATACGCGCAAAGCTTCATTGATTCGGGTTAATTCGAAGCAATATTTTAAACGCCCCGCATCGTCCTTTTAAGGCTGCAAGTTATCCACAACTTATTTGCCCCTGCAGCGCCCAGTAGGGCTCAAACACCCTATATTTTGAGGTTATCCACAGGGCACCCGCTAGATATAGAGGTTCTCCTCGGATATATTTTTCCATGAGTTCTTTTGGGAGAGAGACAAAAACATGATTTGACGGTTGGATTAGGCCCCCGACCAGCAGATCAGATTTTTGAGGAATTTTGGGCAAATGTGCCTGCCGCGTCTCTCTCATCGGTCTATTTGGGCCACCTTGATATTGGTCAGCGTTTTGCTGTCCAGCTGTGCTGTTGGCCCTCAAGATGGGGCAGAGCGGGGTCGTAATTTCTGGGATTTCGCCTCGATATTTTCAACTCCGAAAGACGAGCTAACGCCGGTCGACGATCCCTCGCTCGATGAAATCCAGGATGTCGAAAAGCCAAAAGGCACCAATGCCTTACACAAAATCCCTTTAATTGGCCCGCTTTTAGCCGCTTTATTTTCAACGCCACCCGAACGTGCAAAGCCGCCCTTGCCCGGCGATGAGGAATTGGCGGTTGATGCCGACAAAAAGGCACCAACAAAAAAGTTCCGCGTGCCGTTGCATCTGGCGAGATTGACCCAGGAACATTTGCTAAAAGATCGCCAAGCGCCCGTGCTCAAGGTTTTTCATGTTCAAAACGGTCGGCTTCATGCCTTTAGCTCATCGGTAACCATCCGCGGCATTGCTGAAGATGCCAGTGGCATTGCGGCTTTGAAAATTAACGGCAAGCCCATCCGCCTGCGCTCCCGGGTTTTTGCCAAAAAGATCAATGTACCGATGGGAATTCATCAGGCCTTAATCGAGGCTGAAGATACCGCCGGTAATATCGCCTATTTCCAATTTAAACTGGTCCGGAAAGCCGCCCGCCAAAATGCTGCCCGAAATCGGCCCGGCAGAGACAGCATCGACATTCGGCCGGTGGTTGAAGCAAAGCCAGCACCGCGTCTGGCCGCCATGCGGGAGCCCGGTGTCTATATGGTTTTAATGGCGGGATCGGCAGCGGCGCATATCGTCAAAATGCCGAATTTGAAAAAATGCCGGGAAGCCGTTCAGTTTTCAAACAACGCTGCCTGCACGTATCATACAGGCGCGATTAAACCCGGCTAACAACTAAATCACATCCGCTGCTTTAAAATCCGCAATCTCTGCCCGGCTGTAGCCGAGATCAGCTAAAATCTCATCGCTATGCTCACCTAAGAGCGGCGGTGGATTGGTGAGCTTACTGGGCGTCCGGCTCATATCGATCGGCTGGCCGACCAATTCGATCTCACCGCGTTCGGTCGAGTTGATCTTTTGCGCAATGCCAAGATGCTTCACTTGTGGGTTTTCAAAAGCTTGATCGATAGAGTTAATTTCACCGCAGGGCACGCTGCGTTCGTTTAAAAACTCAACCCAATATTTTGTCGTTTGTTCCTGTGTTTTTTGTTCCAAAATTTTGTTCAGCGCATCGCGATTTTTCGAGCGATCCAACGGTTCGGCATAATCCGGATCCGAGACAAGGTCGATTAAATCAAGCGCCTCGCACATACGCTGCCAGATAACCTGACCACCACCGGCAATATTCATATGACCGTCGGAGGTCTCAAACACGCCCATTGGAATCGTGGTTGGATGGTTATTGCCAGCTTGTCCCGGCACCTCGCCATCGACCAGCCAACGCGCCGCCTGAAAATCGAGCATAAAAGTCTGAGCTTGTAGAAGCGACGTCTGAATCCACTGCCCCTCGCCCGAAACTTCCCGCTCTAATAAGGCGATCAGGATGCCTTGCGCACAAAAGATACCGGCCGTCAGATCGGCAATTGGAATGCCAACCCGCATCGGACCTTCGCCGGGCGCACCGGTGATCGACATCAAGCCGCCCATGCCTTGCGCAATCTGATCGAAGCCCGGGCGTTCTTTATAGGGCCCGTCCTGGCCGAAACCTGAAATACTGGCATAGACCAAGCCTGGGTTAATTTCCTTCAAACTCTCATAATCAATACCGAGCCGGGTTTTGACATCGGGACGGAAATTCTCAACCACGACATCGGCCTTGGCAGCGAGCTTTTTGAATATCTCAACGCCTTTCTCACTTTTCAAATTAAGGCTCAGGCTGCGCTTACCGCGATGCAAATTTTGAAAGTCGGAGCCGTCTCGGGGGCCGCCAAGTTTTCCCTTATCGGCTTTGTCCGACATCTCAACTCTGATGACATTGGCCCCCCAATCGGCGAGCTGGCGGACGGCAGTTGGGCCGGAGCGCACCCGGGTTAAATCCAATATTGTGAAGCGTTCCAGAGCCGTGCTTGGTAAAGTCATGATGTACTCCTTAAGCTCTAGCTCAGCTTTCTTAACTCTCGCGCATAGTATTTGGAACGCTCGACATAGCCGTCAGAATTCACTGCCATAGTGGCGATCTGTTCAGCATCCATCTCGCGGATGACTTTGCCGGGAGACCCCATAACCAGGGAGTTATCAGGAATTTCCTTACCCTCGGTGATCAATGAATGAGCGCCGATCAGAACATTTTTGCCAATTTTAGCACCGTTTAAGATCGTACTGCCGATACCAATTAGCGAGCCGCTGCCAATCTCACAACCATGCAACATACACATATGGCCGACCGTCACATTGTCACCGATTGTCAAGGGATAGCCGGGATCGGTATGAAGCACACAGCCATCCTGAACATTCGAGCGATTGCCAATGGTGATCAGCTCATTATCTCCCCGGATCACGGCATTCCACCAAATATTAACTTCCAATCCAATGTGGATGTTGCCCATTAAATCCGCACTATCGGCAATCCAATGGCTGTCGCCAGCATATTGTGGCTCGAACTCGCCCAAGGCATAGATCATAAATTCTCTCCATTTAACTGATCAAATTTTTTTGGACTGTAGCGGAGAAGCTCGGGCAAGTCCTCCCCCAAATCGATTTTATTATTCTTGGCTTTCTGCATCACCTTAAAACCGTTATAAAGAGCAAAATAGCGCAGATAAAAATTACCCGGAAATTCGGATACCACCTTAAATGACTCAATCAGAATCACCTGCTCAAGCCCCAAAAAGCGCGCCTAAATCATTTGCTGCGTTACGCCACAAAGGCTTTCGCGCTTATTTTATCGGTGCGGCTATGGCGATGATGGCCGATAATATTGAGCACGTTATCAGCTATTGGGTCATTTTCGAAAAGTTTCAGTCACCTGCATTGGCGGGCTTTGCTGTTGTTGCCCACTGGGTGCCATTTCTGTTTTTCTCGATCCATGCCGGCGCTTTGGCGGATAAATTTGACCCCCGACGAGTCATTCAATGGGGCATGTTCTTTTTCATCATTGTTTCGCTCGCTTGGGGCTATTTATTCTATACCGACACATTAGAAATGTGGCACGCGATGGTGCTGCTGGTGATCCACGGATTTGCCGGTGTGCTCTGGGGGCCGGCGGCTTATATGCTGGTGCATGACATCGTCGGCGGCGAGCAATTGCAAAGCGGCGTCCGGCTTACGGCGACGTCGCGCACTCTCGGCGTATTGTTAGGTCCTGCCATTGGCGGCGCACTTCTGCTCACCTTTGGCGCGGCTTGGGGCATTATTATTAATGCCGCAATATACCTGCCCTTTGCGTTTTGGTTATGGAAAGCACCTTATGGACATATCTATCGGGCCAAGCAGGGCGATATTGATCACAGCCAACCCCCAGCGCGGGCGATCAAAGGTTTTTCTGATATTTTTGATACCTTCCGGGATGTCGCCGGCAATCGGGTTATTATCTCTATGACTCTCCTGGTCGGCGCGGCTTCCCTACTGGTCGGCAATGCCTACCAAGCGCAAATGCCGGAATTCGCCAGCGATTTGGGGGCGACAGAAGCGAC
>Ga0233430_1001519_pt1 | contig 32094 bp, 29 predicted proteins | sample SI_118_April2016_2_FD_179883 | JGI IMG/M metagenome (GOLD analysis project Ga0233430, IMG submission 179883) | Seawater microbial communities from Saanich Inlet, British Columbia, Canada - SI_118_April2016_150_MG | ecosystem: Environmental > Aquatic > Marine > Inlet | place: Canada: British... | reverse complement strand
TGTTTTATGATGTCAGCCAGACCTTTTTGCAGATGGTCGGGGCAAATGCAGAAGAGTATGTCGGGCATTATGTACAGGACTATTTTTCACCTGAGGAATTTCAGCAATTATATGAAATTGTTGAACCATTAGAAATCGAACTGAAGAAAAACAAATCCATAGACGAAAAGAAATATTATCAATTTGAATGGTATTGGTATCATCATCAAACCCGGGAAAAGATTCCGATGTTGTTTACGGGGGCTGTCAATACAAACGCAGAAGGTGAGCACATATCCACATATGTAACCTGCACAGATCTACGGGTCCAAAAACAAATTCAGGCAGAACTGCAACAGGGTAAGCAAATGCTTGAAACCATCCTGTTTGGCATCGGAGACTGTGTTACCATATATGGCCCTACCGGGGCAAAACTGCTTTCTAATCCGCAAGGCGCAGAAATAAAAGGAAGCAGTCAGGACGCGCTACTGCATTTAAAAGCCGGGAACAGAAAAATTATTGAACTGAATGTTTTAGGCGAATTGCGAAAATTCGAAGGAAAGATTGAAGCAATCAGCAATAGTAGGGGCAAAACACTTGCCTATGCTGAAATACTGAAAGACATTACGGACCATTTGAAATTGGAAAAACAAGAACAGGAACTAAAGCAGATTCGACAGGAAATGAATCGCCTGAATCTTGGTTTTAAGATTGTGGGCGACAGTCGGCAAATGAGGAATATCTTTGACCTGATCCTGCGATGTGCTGCCGTGGACTCATCCATCCTGATTCTTGGAGAGACCGGGGTAGGCAAAGAACTGGTGGCGAGGGCCATTCATAGTGAGAGTGACCGTAAAAACAAACCTTTTATTGCCATAAACTGTGGTGCCCTGCCTGAAACACTTCTGGAGTCCGAACTATTCGGCCATAAAAAGGGTGCCTTTACCGGAGCGACGGCAGATCACATCGGGTTGTTTCGGCAGGCAGACGGAGGAACACTGTTTCTGGATGAGGTTGGAGATCTGAGTCCCGTGTTGCAGGTAAAACTGTTAAGGGTTCTGCAGGAAAGAGAAGTCAGACCGGTTGGTGGAGATAAAACATTCCCAATTGATGTCAGGGTCATATCGGCAACTCATCAGGATTTGGAACAGTTGGCCAATCAAGGAAAATATCGCAGGGATTTTTACTATCGTCTGGCCGTTATTCCGATTGTCATACCTCCTTTACGACAACGGATGGATGATATTATCCCTCTTGCCAGGCATTTCATTGCCAAACATTCAAGCCGTAACAAGCAGTCAAAAAAGGTCCTCAATCTGGCCAGCCAGCAAATACTGCTGGATTACAACTGGCCGGGAAATGTGCGTGAACTGGAAAACTGTATTGAACATGCACTGGCAATGTCCAATGGCTCAACTCTGGAGCCGGACGATTTCCCATCGAAAGTCTTTTACCCCAAGAGCGAAAACGCAGTTGTCGGCAACACTGAAATAGAAAGGAACACGGTAGCTCAAAATCAGGCAGCTTTACCCAAGGCATCCATTGATCCGGAATTCGGCCTAAAACCGTGGGAGCTGGAAGAAAAAGAAGATATCGAAAAAGCGCTCATCCGGAACAAGGGAAAACGAAATCTGACAGCAAAAGACCTGGGGGTTTGTCGGGCCACCCTTTATCGGAAAATGCGCTTGTATCGGGTGAACATTTAAATATTGATTCCCATACGTTTTCGGGTGTTGTACATCAGATACATCAAGTCCAAGGCGACAAATGTTGCCAGGTTCACGGTGGGTTGGGCAGGACCGTCATAGTTGGGTGCCACTTCAACAATATCTGCCCCAACCACATTCAAACCGTCCAACTCAAACAGTAACCGTCTGACAAAATATGCATCCGGCCCTCCCGGAACTGGGGTTCCGGTAGCCGGTGCCACGGCGCCATCAAACGCATCAATGTCAAACGTAATATATACCGGCGTATCTCCAGTTACTTTTTTAATTGCCTTTGCCAGTTTAACCGGCCCCATCTCTATCGCTTTAAACGCATCAATGATATGATAACCATGCTCATTCGGAGCAAGGGTTCGCTGAAACACTTGCACCGACTTGCCGGTATCGACACGACCTTCCCGCGCCAAATCCGAGCTGAATGTTCCATGGCACACTACACCGATTGTTTCACTGTCTGCTGAATCCTGGTGAGAATCAAAGTGAAGAATGGCCAGTTTTCCATATTTAGCAGAAGCTGCTCTGACAAATCCGTAGGGTATTGTATGATCTCCCCCTAAAGCCAAGGTGAAAGCCCCCAATTTGTAAATGCGATCAGCATGGCTGCTTGTTCTCTCCAGCATCCTTTCTGTGGCTCCTGAGCCACAGAATCCGCTTAAATCGCCATAATCAATCATCTTACACTCATTCTGAATATCATAGTCCCATGGATAAACTGTATTGTATTCAATAGCATATTTTGAATTGTCCCGCATGGCTCGCGGAGCGAATCTGGCTCCAGGCCGATTACTTGCTCCCATGTCAAACGGAACGCCAACAGCTACAATATCGGCTTTTTTAATATCCTTCGCCTGCTGAGAATGGGGATATTCGCACCAGGTTGGGATACCGGCGTAGGGTGTAAATCGATCAAAGGTAGACTCAGTCGGTTCAAAGATGTCTGTATCTGACATGACTACTCTCCATTATATCTTATTGAAAATTGTTCCTTCAAGGTGCCTGTATAACCGGATCATACGACTGGTTTTAAATTGCAAATGATATACCAGAATGTAAAAAAAAAGATACTGATTCGGGAAACATTTTTGACTATATCTGGTTCTTCACTCGCTCTTGGATTGACGATATTTAAGACAGGTAATCCGTCTGAAATACAGATTTCGGGATGGATTTGTTTCTCAGTTTAGTCGGCTCAGATGTTCCTGTCATTTTAATGCTCCCTAGAAATTTGAGAAATAGTGTGTTCTTGTGTAATGTGCTGTAATTTTCCAGGTCTTTCATATAAGCTTTAACGACTGTTTACGAAACATCAATATGCAAGGATTCGGAATAACTTGCATTTTTGACTTACCCACCAACATATTTCTTTTTCTGAGCTATGCATTACATATTCTTAGCTGTAGCTATAATCGCAGAAGTTGTCGGCACAACTGCATTGAAAGCAACAAATGAGTTCACTAAACTTTGGCCATCTATAATTGTGGCGTTCAGTTACATTGTTTCATTTTACTTCATGACGCTCGCGATGAAATCAATTCCAGTTGGCATTACATACGCAATTTGGTCAGGAGTCGGAATTGTACTCATCGCAATATTTGGAGCGATATTATATAAAGAAATACTTGATACTCCTGCAGTTTTTGGCATGGGTTTAATAATCTTAGGCGTCATTGTCATTAATGCTTTTTCGAAATCACTTACCCACTAAATGCCTGTGTGGCTTAAAAAGTAAATTCTTGTCAAAGTCTTCGAAATCAACACTTCCAGATGGAAATGAGACGTTTTTTCCGCTCGTCATACCAATTTCGCTTCTTTGATTGGCTTATTAAACGTCCTGATATTGTAGTATTAGAGGAATGTTTAATAAATCAGTGAATGCTGTATTATGGTATTGAATAAATTACTCAGCTATTAACCCGAATAATCCTAAATCAAGTATTTGTCCGACAAACAACCTTAGACTACTCTCCTACTTAAACTAAAAGTTTAAGTAGGAGAGCAGGCCTTAAGTGTTGATAATTCAGGAGTTGAAGCATTTGAGAGGAGATTTTGCAATAATTTTGCTTTAATGGTCATGTTCAATCACTCCAGCCAGAAACAGACCCTGGATTATTTGTGTATTCAGCCTCAAGAGATTAAGGATGTGTATATGAACGAGCTGTGAAGGTCAAAAATGACGGTACTTCTCGACCCCCCTCCTACAGCTTTTGAATGAATCCACCATATCATTAAGGAGTCAAAATTTTGGTTTGCTCCTCCAGGACTTTTTAATTTACTTTTGTTTTAGTCGTTCGACCGCTTCATCTTGATCTAACCTAATATCTTCGGCCATTTCTTTTTTTGCCTGTTCCATCAGCATAGGCTCGATCATTTCTTGAAACTGATCCAGGTAATTGCCTATTTCCTCATACCCAGCTTTTCCAAACATTGCGCGGCTAAACTATGGGGCCAGCTTGGCGCTGAGCTGGTATTGACACCCGGCGCCGCCACCTGGGCAGCCCTTCAACTTGGTCGGCGCCCCGAAAATCGGGACAAACTGATTGTGGTTGTCTTGCCGGACATTGGAGCGCGTTACCTGAGCACAAACCTGTTTCAGGACTAACCGTTTTATTCGATCCACTCCCTCCTCTTTATTAAGATTGTCGTAACCATCCGGCAATCTTTGGGATCTGTATTGATGATCTGACAAGTAACAAAACCCATCTATTTTACATTGCAGCTCAGCATAAGTAATAGTACGGATTTTTCTGACGAAAACAATTTTTTGGATCAATGACAGCTTGACACCAATACGAGGAAATTTCTAGTATATCAACTCACCTCACGAGTCGTTCCTGAAGTCCTGCCGTGGTTCAATTCGCTGGATTCATACAGGTTGTCCTTCAAAAACAGCACTTTACTTGTTGCCTCTGCCGAAAATAAGGAGTGATCGCCATGGATTCAACAGTCCCAAAAACAGTTTTCAGAAACGCGGCAGCCATTGTCACCTGTGATTCCCGGGATTCGATTCGACGGGACTGCGATCTGCTGATTGAGGGGGAGCAGATAAAAGCAATCGGTCCGAATCTTGAAGCCGATGGCGCTGATATCATCGATGCCTCACATTGTTTTATCTACCCCGGGCTGGTCAACACCCACCATCACTTTTTCCAGATGTTTGTGCGCAATCTGCTCTCTGTAGATTTCCCCAATATGCTGGTAATTAATTGGCTCTGGGAGATCTACGAAATTTTCAAGAGAATCGATGCAGATTGTATCTATCATTCATCCCTGGCTGCGATGGCGGATCTGCTGAAGCATGGCTGTACCACCGCCTTTGACCATCAATATTGTTTTACTTCACACGCCGGCCTGGAGCTGGTGGATAGGCAGTTTGAAGCTGCGGATCAGCTGGGTATTCGCTATCATGCCGGACGTGGTGCCAATACCCTGCCCATGAGTGAAGGGAGTACGGTTCCTGACGAGATGTGTGAAACCACGGATGTGTTTCTGTCCGACTGCGAGCGACTGATTAATAAGTTCCATGACAGTGAACCCTTCAGTATGCGCCAGATTGTTATCTCGCCCTGCCAGCCCATCAACTGTCGAAAGGAGACCTTTGTTGAGTCCCTGGCATTGGCCCGGGAAAAGGGGGTTCGCCTGCACACCCACCTGGGTGAGGGTGAGAACCCTAATATGGTGGAACGCTGGGGTATGCGAACGCTGGAATGGTGTCGGGACATAGACTTTGTGGGTGAGGATATCTGGTATGCCCACGGATGGGAGTTGACGCCGGAAGAGTATCGGGTCATGGCCGAAACCCGAACAGGCCTGTCCCACTGCCCGGCGCCTGCCGTACTGGGCGGATTCAATATTATCGATATGCCAGCCATGAAAAAGAGCGGTATGCGGCTCAGCCTCGGGGTTGACGGTTCAGCAACCAATGATGGTTCCAACCTGTTGGATACGCTGCGAATGGCCTTCCTGATGCAGAGTTTCCACGCCAAAAACCGGGGCGGCAGTCCCACACCCTATGAGATGTTGAAAATCGCCACCAGTGGTGGTGCTGATATTCTGGGCCGGCCTGACCTGGGGTCGCTGGAAGCAGGAAAGGGTGCCGATCTGTTTATGATCAGGACGAACAAACTGGAATATGTCGGTGCCGTGCATGACCCGGCCAATCTACTGGCCAGGACAGGGGTAACCGGCCCCGTTGACCTCACCATGGTCAATGGAAAGGTTGTATTTGAAAACGGCGAGTTTCCCGGCATTGATGAGGAAGCGATGTTTGCCGAGGCAGAAAAAGTTTGTACCAGTGTGATCCGACAGGATAACCCGGCTTATGACGAATTGAAACCTGTTTAGGGATCGTTACCTGCCGACTTTCAGGATCGGATCTAATGTGGGGAGGTGTCCCCAAATTTTAAAACCTTCAACGTGAGAAATTGATATGAGAAAAGGATCATTCAAGGTATTTGGACTCGTACTGATAGCTGCTATAACCCTGGGGCTGGCCCTGCCTTCCGCCTGTTTTGCCCGAAATATCAAAGTGGCATTGCTGCTTTCCGGACCCGCCAATGACGGTGGGTGGAATGCGGTTGCTCTGAAGGGTCTCAAGGATGCCGAAAAAAAATTCGGAATTGAAACCGCCTACACCGAGCATGTATCTGTTGCCGACTCAGAGTCTGCCTTTACTGACTATGCAGCACAGGGATACGACCTGATCATTGGTCACGGCTTTCAGTTTGGCGAACCTGCAGTACGGGTGGGTAAACGGTTTAAGAAGACTAAATTTGTTGCCATCGAATCCAACTTCTCATCAAAAAATGTCGCTTCTTTCGTGATGTCCATCGAACAGGCGGGTTACCTGATGGGAATCATCGTCGCATCCATGAGCGAAACCGGTGTTATCGGCATGGTGGGTGGAATGGAAGTCCCCTCAATTGTGAAATATATCGAAGCCTACAAAATCGGGGCAAAAAAGCAGCGACCGGATATCAAGATCCTTGAAACCTATGTGGGATCCTTCACGGATGTTGCCAAGGGTAAGGAAGCGGCCATGGCCATGATCGACCAGAATGCAGATGTTATCAGCCACATTGCCAACCAGGCTGGTACCGGCGCAATCAAGGCGGCACAAGCCAAAGGGTTGATGGCAACCGGTGACTCCTGGGACCAGAATGTCATTGCTCCCAACACCATTATCTGCAGCGCGCTTTATCATGTCCCCATCCTGGTGCTGAACGTGGTTGAGATGGTGAAGAACGGAAAATTCAAGGGTGGAATTTATAACCAGGGCATGGAAGATGGTGTTGTCGCGCTCTCACCCTATCACAGCTTTGAAAACAAGGTGCCTGCCAGTGTAAAAAAGAAAATCACTTCTCTGACAAAACAGATCAGAAACGGCAGTTTCACGGCGCCCTTGATTTTAAAACGCACCAGCAATTAGATTTTCAGTTGAGAGGCGGGTTCGACTGGAACCTGCCCTCTATTTTCGATGAATCCTGGTCCCCGGACAGGCATGTCGCTCTTATGCATGAAACAGGTCTGCAAATCGTTTGGAGAGGTGCAGGCCAACCAGAATGTTGATCTGACGGTTGAACGGGGTGAGATCCATGCCCTGCTGGGGGAGAATGGCGCCGGGAAAACAACCCTGATGAACATCCTTTATGGGATCTACCAGCCTGACAGTGGATCTGTTTTAATAGACGGTCAACCGGTCAGCATATCGTCGCCCGGGGAAGCGATTTCGCTGAAAATCGGTATGGTGCATCAGCACTTCATGCTGGTGCCGACCCTGTCTGTCTCCCAGAATATCACCCTTGGCATCAAAGAGCGGGGGTATCCCTTTACCGACCGCAAAGAGGTGGATCGGAAAATCTCCCAGCTGTCCAAAGAGTACGGCCTGGATATTGATCCCACTGCCATCATCGAGGACCTCTCGGTGGGCGTTCTGCAGCGGGTGGAAATCATAAAACTGCTCTACCATCAGGCCGAGCTGCTGATTCTGGATGAGCCCACAGCAGTTCTCACCCCCCAGGAGGCAGAAAATCTGTTCACTGTGCTGAAACGGCTGAAAAAGGATGGCCGCTCCATTATCATTATCACCCATCGCATTGCAGAGGTGCAATCCATCGCCGACAGAGTGACCGTCCTGCGAGATGGCGCCCGGGTCGGTTGTGATGACATTGGGAATGTTGGAGAGACCCGGTTGTCGGAAATGATGATCGGACGTCGGCTGGAAACAGCTGTACGATCAGACACCCCAACCCGGGACCGATCGCATGAAGCGGCGTTGCTGTCGCTGGAGGGCATCCGCCTCAAAGGCCGGAACGTGAATATCCTCAATGATATCGCACTGGAGTTGCAGGCGGGTGAGATACTCGGTCTGGCAGGCGTGGACGGTAACGGCCAGAAAGAGCTGGCGGAAGTGATTGTGGGTATCAGGCAGCCGGACGGAGGAAAGATCCTGTTTGAGGGCAATGACGTGACCGGTTTGGGGGTGCGGAAACGCAAACGAATCGGCATGGCCTACGTGCCTGATGATCGTCATCACGACGGGCTGATACTTGATATGGATCTCTCCAGCAATTTGATTCTGAACTCCCACGACCAGCCGCCCTTTACAACCTATCGATTTATGCACGATCAGGTTCGAAGACGGCATGCCGAACAGACCATTTCTGAATATCAGGTAAAAACACCCGGGGTTGGAACACTTGTCCGATACCTGTCAGGGGGCAACCAGCAAAAAATCATCCTGGCCAGGGAACTGGAAGGGGTTCCGAAACTGATCATTGCCAGCCAGCCCACCCGTGGGCTGGATATTGGCGCCGAAGAGTTTATCAACAAGCTGCTACTGGCACAGCGGGAACGGGGAGCCGGGATTCTGCTGGTTTCAGCCGACCTGGACCAGCTAATGAAGCTGAGTGACCGCATAGCAGTTATCTTTGACGGACGTATCACCGGTTTGTTTAATAATGACGCTGGTATCGACCTGGGGGAAATAGGATTGAAAATGGCAGGTGTCACAGGAGCGGCCCGGTGAAGATTATACGCGAATTGGGCTCTTTCATTCTAATCGCAGGGATTACGACCCTGGTGGGAGCGATTCTGGTCCTGGCGGTGGGCGCGGATGCGGGCAAGGCATTTGGCGCGTTTTTTTCAGGGATCCTGGGCTCGTTTTACAGTTTTACTGAGGTTCTGGTGCGGGCGACCCCACTGATTCTGGCCGGTCTTGGCGTGGCGGTAGCCTTTCAGGCCCGGTTTTTCAATATCGGGGCAGAGGGGCAGTTGTACATGGGGGCGATCGCTGCCACCTGGGCCGGGCTCTATCTGCCATCCATGCCCTTGTACCTGCACCTGGGCGTTGCGATGATGGCCGGATTCCTCCTGGGGGGAATCTGGGCGATGATCCCCGGTTTTTTGAAGAGCCAGTACAAGATTCCGGAAGTCATTAACACGATCATGTTCAACTATATTGCCATCAACATTGTAGGGATCCTGGTGCGCACCGTCATGGCCAACAAGACCTCTCCCCTGCCCATGTCTCCGCGTTTAGCAGATGATCTGCATTTGCCCTTTCTGGCGGACCCCACCAGACTGCATGCCGGTCTGCTGGTTGCGCTGGTCTGTGCCGTGCTGGTGTATCTGTTCCTGTACAAAACCACCTGGGGCTTTGAGTTACGGGCAGTGGGAAACAATCCCCGAGCCAGCAGCTGTTCCGGGATTTCCGTGAAGAAAACCATTGTGATCTCCTCGCTGATAAGTGGCGGTCTGGCTGGACTGGCCGGAGGCAGTGAAATTCTGGGGGTGCATGGCCGCTTGTTGGAGGGGATCTCACCTGAATTTGGATATATTGCCATCATTGTGGCACTGCTGGGGCGGAATCATCCCCTGGGTGTCGTGCTGGCCGGGGTAGGGATCGCAGCCCTGCAGATCGGGGCAACTACCATGCAGCGCCGGGCCGGAGTGCCGGCGTCCATCTCTTTGATCATCATGGGGCTCCTGGTGATCCTGATTCTAGGCCGCCAATACTGGGTCAAATCCCGCTCAACATAAGGACGACAGGAAAATGGAAACAGGTTTAATAGGGATCCTTACGGCACTGCTCGTTGCTTCTGTCCGCATGGCCACACCTCTGACTCTGGCGGGCCTGGGGGAGACGTTTTCTGAGAAGAGCGGCATTCTGAACATCGGCCTTGAGGGCATCATGCTCAGTGGGGCCTTCTTCAGTTTTATCAGTGCCTACTACAGTCAGAGTATCCTGCTGGGATTGATTGGCGGTTGCCTTGGCGGGGTGTTTATCTCGATGATCCATGGCTACCTGAGCGTTCGACTCAACGTTGATCAAACCATAGCCGGGCTGGCTTTGAATTTTCTGGCCTTGGGGCTCACCAGCTTTTTCTTCCTGATGGCCTTTGGCCGGACGACTAATCTGCCCGAGTGCCCGGTGGTTCACCGGATCGCCATCCCTCTGCTTTCGGATATTCCAATTATCGGCCCTGCATTCTTCAATCAGGATCCGTTCATCTACTTCACCTTTCTGCTGGTGGCGCTCTGCTATATAGTGCTCCATCGAACCGAATGGGGAATCAATATCCAGGCGACAGGAGAGCATCCCAAAGCTGCGGACGCTGCCGGGATCAGTGTCTCCGGCACCCGCTATCGGGCAGCACTGCTGAACGGTATTTTCGGCGGTCTGGGTGGATCTTATCTCACGCTGGCGATGCTGGGGTTTTTCATGGAGAACATCACCTCGGGCAAGGGCTACATCGCATTGGTGGTTGTCATTCTAGGCAGGCGCCATCCGGTGGGGGTACTGATGGCAGCGATCCTGGTAGGAGCAGCGGAGGCCCTGCAGTTTCGGATGCAAACCATGGGTTTTGGTATCCCCTCACAGGTATTTAATATGTTCCCCTACGTCATTACCGTGCTGGTGCTGCTCTTTTCCATCGGGAAAAACCGCACCCCGGCTGCTTTGGGTGAACCCTATCTTCGGAATAACCGCTGATCTGCCGTCATCCTGACTTCAGGGACAGTGGGTTTGAAAATTGGAAGAGTGATCAGGAAGCAGGAAACGGATTATCCTGAACTGTTTATTGCATAGGAGAATATGATGGGAAAACAGATTTACTTGAAGAACGGTTTTGTTATCTCCATGAATCCCTCGAGAGATGTCTATGAGTCAGGGGATATCCTGATTGAGGATGATAAACTGCTGTCGGTCGGTCAGGTTGATCAGGGTGCAGTTCTGCCCGACGCGGAAGTGGTGGACCTGAAGGGGCAGATCGTGATGCCGGGGATTATTAACTCGCATGTTCACCTGTCTCAACAGTTGGGAAGGGGACTGGGTGATGATGTGAACCTGCTCACCTGGCTGCATGAACGCATCTGGCCCTACGAATCAAACCTCACCGAAGCGGATTCCTATATCTCATCCCTGGCCTGCATGGTGGAACAGATTCGTTGTGGCGTGACCAGCATCGCTGAGCCCGGAGGGCAACATGTCAGCGGCATGGCCAAAGCGGCTGCGGAGTGCGGTATCAGGGCCGCCCTGGCACAATCAGCCATGGACTGTGGAGAGGGACTTCCGGATAAATGGCAGCTCTCCACACAGGAAATGCTGGATATTCAGGAAGAGAACATCAAACAGTTTCACAACAGCAACGACGGAAAAATCAGGGTCTGGGTGGGGCTGCGCACCATGTTCAACAACAGCAGTGAGCTGGTTTGTGGAAGTAAGGAACTGGCAGACAAGTATGGTGTCGGCATCCACATGCATGTGGCGGAGATCCCCGATGAAAACCTGTTTGTTAAGGAAAAATACGGTACCACCACGGTTGAACACTTGAATAACCTGGGAGTACTGGATGAGAAATTTCTGGCTGTTCATACAGTCTGGCTCACAGACCGGGAGATCGATCTGTTTGCCCTGCATAATGTCAAGGTCTCCCACAATCCGGCGGCGGCCATGAGGGTCCTGGGTTTTGCAGAGGTTCCGAAAATGCTGCAGAAGGGGATCTGTGTATCCATCGGGACAGACGGCGCCCCTTCAAATAACCGGATGGATATCTGGGATGAGATGTATCTCGCCTCTTTGCTGCAAAAAGGCCGATTTTTAAACCCTGAATTGATGCCGGCAGAAAAGATCCTGGAAATGGTCACCATTAACGGTGCCAGAACCCTGTTGCAGGAGGATGAAGTCGGTTCACTGGAACCGGGAAAACAGGCAGATCTCTGCATCCTGGACCTGGATCACATTGGTAGTATTCCCTGTCATGACCCCATTGCCAACCTGGTCTATGCCAACCACTCCCGAAATGTGACCGGAACGATGTGTGCCGGGAGCTGGTTGCTGAAGCACGGCAAAGTCATGGTGGTCGATGAAGCGGAACTGATTCAAACAGCAAAAGCTCGGGCAGCAGATGTGGTAAAAAGAGCCGGCATACACCTTCCCGCAAGATTTTAGTTACGAATCTTGTTGCGCCTTAATGCCCCATCAAACCCATAATTTCAATCAGTTATTCGGTATCATGCCCAGTTGATAATCCCACTGAAAACCGATACATTTCCTGCTACAAAAGAAAAAAATTTTCCTGGCCAGAACCTATGATCAATTGGGGTACCAGGGCGAAAAAGGAAGCTCCTATCATATATCCGGGTTGAGTGCCTGGCTGAATTTGTCCAGATCTTCGGTCTTTCCCATAGCAATGACAGTATCACTGGACTCAATCAGGGTTAAAAAGGATGGATTAAACAACATTTGACCGGATACCTTTTTGATGGAAATGATGATCAGATCAAAGTCTTGTCGTATCCCGGAATCTTTCAACGTGACATTCGCATATTTCGAGTCTTTGGAGACAAACATTTCTTCTATCTGGATCGCTTCTTTACTCCTGGACAGAGCAACGTTTAGAAAACTGCTGACACTTGGCCGCAACAACCTCAGTCCCATAGATTGTGCTCCTACATCGTATGGGGATTCAACAATATTGGCGCCGGCAACCGTCAGTTTTTTCTTTACTCCTGTACTGTCCGCCCTTGCCATTATAAAAATATCCGGATTTAACTGCCTGGCAGTCAAGACCAAAAAGACATTGGCCGTATCCGTCGCCAGGGCAGCCACCAGGTATGATGCCTCTTCGATACCGGCTTTTGATAGCAGATCCTCATCGGCAGCGTCTCCGTGCAGGTAGTGTATCCCGTCTTTGTTCAGTATTTCGATCATCTCCGGGTCTTTCTCGATTACAACAACATCATTGGTCTCTTCTCTAATCAATGTGCAAAGGGTTCTTCCGATGCGGCCATATCCACAAACAATATAATGCTGTTTTAATTTTCTGATCTTTTTATCCAATCTTTTCCTCCCTAATAGCGATTGTATTTCCCCTTCAACAATTGATTGCATAATGATCGATGCCAGGAACAGAAAATATCCCACACCTGCAAAAATGAGTATAATCGTAAAAATTCTTCCGGCATTGCTGATCTCATGGACTTCCATAAAACCGACGGTACTCAGCGTAACAGCCGTCATATAAACAGAATCAATCAAACTCCATCTTTCAATGATCATGTATCCTGCAATTCCAACGGAAAAGATCATCAAGGCAATGATAATGGCTTTTATAATTTTTGTGAGTTCTTCCATAGGGGTATAACTACTTACCTTATCCATAAAAATCAAGCCAAGAATACGGTGATAACAGAAATTCGCTTCTTCGGATTCAAACAGTGTTTTCCGCTTCACATCAAAAATCAAATTGAAGTACTACTGACGCATCAGGCAGATGATTGGAGAAGATCTTACAACGCTACTGCTCTCCCTTCAAGGGTAGCCACGTCGCCAACCAAGTCCTTAATCTGGCTCTGCAGAGCATCATCTGCATTGATTCGGGCAACTCTCTCGGTATTGTCTGCTGTTTGTCGCGCATTGGCTTCCGCAGCAACAGCGGCTTTTCTGGCAGAGGCTTCTACATCTAACTTGTTCTGCAGGATGACAAAATAAAAAAAGGTAAATATCGGGAAGTTGAATTTTTGAAGTAAAAATCAAGGAGAATAGCGGTTTTCAACCGCTGCCAGGGGTGCTCTGCCCCAGATCAGGGCTGCCGTCGATTTATCTGTCAAAGGCGCAGAATCAAATCCGGTCTAAAAATCGTGGAATGTTAAATCTGTCTCACCTTTAGGCAGCGGGATTATAAAAACCGGTTTTCTCACTCGCCGCAGGACCTTTTGGGTCATACTTCCTAAATATGTATCCCTTATGATCCCCTTTCCATGGGTTCCCATGAGGATTGCGTCGCATTCCAACTCATCCATCTTCTTGAGTATTTCATTCGCCGGATAGCCTTTACAGATTTCTATGGATTCAATTCTGTCCATGGATTCAGGATCATCTTTAAGCTCCCGATCGCAGAATATCTTCATTCGCTTGTGGATTCGATCCATCGTATCGGCTATCTTTTTTTCTGAAAACGACTTTTGTTGCTCTTCATCAAAATAGTGTTGCAACATAGCCTGGGCAGTACTAGACAACTCTTCCAATACGTGCAGGATGATGATCTTGGCATCATGTTTTTTTGCAAAACTCATGGCATAACGAAATGCATAGGTAGAATTCTCGGAAAGGTCTGTAGTATAAAGAATTTTTTGAATTTCAGGCATCATGGTATTAGCTCCTTATTTTTATGTAGCATCTCATAACGCATGCCACCAAATTAAAATCCGTATAAACACCTTATATTCAAATAGTTAAACTGTTTAATGGTCATCAAGGTTTATGAAAGAGCCTGCTCTATGTCTAGGTTGCCGCATATCCGCAACGGGACGCAACAATAAACTTTATGTGAATCTGTAAATCACTACGACCAGCGGCGTTATCCAGTCAGTTTCAAATTTCTGTCAGGCTTTGTTGATTTCATTTTTTATGCTTTCTGCCAAATCCAAAAGATTCTTTACAACGATTGTTGGTTTGAATTCCCAAGGGTCAAAAATGGATTCTTTTGAGCGTTGAACCCACGCAGCACGCATGCCGGAAGAAATAGCCCCTATAACATCAAATGGATTACTGGAAACCAGCCATGCTTGTGCGCCAACTGGACTGGCGCGCTTCAAGCCCCTGCGAAATGAATATTCAAGTTGTTTTTCCCGCCACAGGCGAGAGAACTCTGTGGCCTGATCGCCGATCAGTTTCTCAAGCAGGATCATAACACCATGTGTGTCAACCAGGGTTCCATACACATCAAATGCAAACGTCATAGCCATGTCTTTTCTCCAAAATTAGTAAGTTATTCGTGGCTTTAGAAAAGCTGGTGGTTGCTTACTATCCAACCATTTCTTCAATGATCTCTTTGCCGCAGAATAGTATATTGATTGCGGGAAAGCAAGAGTTCAATCATTGACCTTTTGGTCATTTGATGAGAGGTATCGATTAATACAGAGAGATTTCCTCAGCTTGAAGCTATAGCTGCCTGATCCGCAGGGGAATAACAGTGTTGAAAAAATAAACAGGAAAAACGAATGAATGACAAGATCTATGAGGAATTAAGCCAGCACCTTGACAAGATGCCTGCCGGATTTGCAAAAACCAAATCCGGTGCCGAACTCAAACTCCTGAAAAAGTTCTATACACCTGAGCAGGCTAAAATCGCGCTACAGCTATCCCCTATACCGGAGCCCAGTTCGAAAATTGCAGAAAGACTGGGAATGGACCTCCAGGAAGCCTCTGAAAAGATCGAACAAATGGCACGTGAAGGGTCGGTTTTCCGATATCGCACTGCCAAAGGCCCATTATACTCTCAAGCCAATTTCCTGATGGGGATCTATGAGTGGCACGTCCATGCCGTAGATAAGGAAATTGCTGGTTATGCGGACGACTACTATGAAGCTATGTTTGAACATCATTGGAAGGGCCTGGAGACCAAACAGCTCAGGGTGGTTCCTGTGGATCAATCCATTGATGGGAAAGACATGGTCAGCAGCTATCATGTTCTGCGAGATCTGGTGAAGGGAAACGGAAAAGGTCCATATGCAGTGGCTCCCTGTATCTGCCGGGTTGAGAAGATACATCAGGGATGCGAGAATTCCCGACCCTTGGATACATGCCTGACGTTTGGTGCCATGGCTCAATACTACATTGAAAACGGAATCGGAAAACAACTGACGGAAGACGAGTTGATGGACAAACTGAAGGAGTGTGAAGATGCAGCGTTGGTACCCTTTGCCACAAACTCCCAGGAAATTGCCAACATGTGCATGTGCGACGATTCCTGTCAGCTCTTGAAAAACCTGAGCAAGTTCGAAAAACCGGCAGAAGAGGTGCACTCAGCCTATTTTGCCGTCATTAATGAAGAGTTGTGTTCAGAGTGCGGCGAGTGTATTGAGCGTTGCCAGATGGGTGCCATTTCCGAAGCCTCTCGATCCGCCGGTGCGGATGAAATGGTTATGAAAGTGAATATTCATCGCTGTATCGGTTGTGGTCTATGCGTGCCGACCTGTCCAACAGAGGCAATAGAGATGCAGATAAAAACCCAGCTGCCGGACACACCGAAAACCGGAATGGATATGCACATGCGACTGATGCTCGAGAGAATGCAATCTGCCTGATCAACGGCTCGCAGCTCATTTCATTTTTTTGCCTTATCTCGGTTAAACTATCGGCACCGGTTCTCCTCTTTTCACTTTCTCCAACCGCTCCAGATCCCATCGCAGGTCGATCTCTTCAAACATGTCCCTGGCTTTCTCCAGGTACTCTTCTGCTGTGACACCGTTCAGGTTTTTGCTTTACTATTATTTGAATTCTTTTCTGATATCATTGCTAATAAAATCCAGTTTTCTTTTTACTCTTTCCTTTTCAACTTCAAGGCTTAAACGATATGACAACATTCCCATTCTAAAGCCAAGTTTCTTTCCTGCTTCAAAGAATCTTTCTGTTTCCAAGTGTAAACGTTTACCATTTACGAATACTGTTGCTGACAAAATGTCTAGAATAAAAATCAATTTGTCTGGGTTAGTTATTTCTATTTTTTCAAATTTTGGATTAATTCCTCTTTTAATTAATGCAAAAAGCTCTGAAAGAAACTCCAAAGGTTCTTCATCTAAGAAGGTCTTAAATAAATTTTTAATGAAGTCAGTTTGACTCTCTTTAAAAGAAGTATCTGCCAGAATAATCGAGGCTACCGTTTTAGCAAGCCATTTTTGCTCATTTGGCAATAAATTATTTATACTTTTAATCATATCTCGTTATTTCCATTAGTTTTTAATCAGAATGAAACTTGTCTTCTTGAATGGTTGAACCATATAATTTTCTTTTTATTTCGCTTTCAACCTCTCCAACTGCTCCAGATCCCATTTCAGATCCATCTCTTCAAAAAGCACTCTGGCTTTCTCCAGGTATTCTTCTGCTGTGATGCCGTTGGGTTGCCTGTATGTTGATTTTGGTTCTTGGAGACGTTTGCCGACTTCGAAGTATGTACCTGAGAGCTCCAGTCTGGCTTCCATAGAGTTGATTGACTGTTCCTCCGCAATTGTGAACTTTATGAATGAGGATCTCCAGCACTTGATTCATGATTGAATAAGGGTTGGCTCAAAAATTACTCAAGTGTTTCCCCATTGACGGAAAAGGAAACACTTGAGTAATTTTTGAGCCAACTCTAAAGTAATTAGCCGATTCTAATTTTCATTGTTTTCCAGACCCAGGGAATCCAGAAGCTCACTTATTTTGGTGAGATCTGCTGGAAGGATGATATTGGTGTTTTCTTTCGCCAGTGCGCCGATTTGTGAGAGGTATTTCTGACTAACCAACATTTTGATAGAATCCAAACCAAATTCACTGGCAACTTGTTCCCCGACTTGTTCGATTGAAACAGCTGTTGCTTCAGCAATGGCTTTGATCGCTTGAGCTTTACCTTGCGCCTCGTTGACCAATTTTGTTTTTTCTCCTTCTGACATATTAATCAATTCCATTTTAATACCCTCGGATTTGTTAATCCGGCTCTGTTTAACACCTTCAGATTGAGAGATGGTAGCCCGTTTTTCTCGTTCCGCCGACACCTGCTTTTCCATAGCCTCTTTGACGCTGGCAGGCGGGACAATGTTTTGGATTTCATAGCGAAACACCTTGATTCCCCAGGCGATACCCGCTTCTGATAAAGCGCCAACCACCTTTGCACTGATCACATCCCGCTCTTCAAAACATCGGTCCAGATCCAGGGTTCCGATTACTGATCTTACTGTTGTCTGCGCCAACTGAACGGTAGCCGCTCGATAATCAGTTATCCCATAACTTGCTTTTTCAGGATCGGAAACAGCAATATACATCACGCCGTCCACTTCCACTTTAACATTATCCTGCGTAAAACACTCTTGTGGAGGAATATCAATGGTTTCTTCTTTTTGATGATGGATAAACGCGACTTTATCAAAGAATGGCATCAATGCATGGAAACCCGGACCCAATGTTTTATTGTATTTCCCGAGTCGTTCGACAATGAAAGCGATCTTTGTAGGCACGATTCTGATGGATCGGATGAATTTAAATATCACAAACAAAAAGGCGATACCCCAGATACCAAAAGTGGCATATTCCATAATCAGGTCAATATTCATAGCTCCTCATATATTGGATTTAAAGTGATTATTCACTGTCATTAACTTAAGGAACAGTCATCCTGAGGCGTTCTTCGCTGCAAGTTTCGGGAATTCAGTGACAAAGGATCTCCTCAAATTTAAAGAGATTCTTCGCGTTGCTCAGAATGAAATAACTCAGTAAAGATCGCATAATAAGTTCATGACATTGAGTGATTATTATTTAGAACCCAAAGGATCTAATCTTTATTCTTGTCCTCCGTGATTTTACTGATCCCTTCGAACAAGCCCTTAATATTGGCTAATTGGGAAGGAACAACCGTAACTTTTGAGATATTCACGATTTTGCCAAATTCATCAATAAACTGTTCGATGAGTTTTACTTTCAAAGCCTCTTTACCGCCTGGTTTTGCCAGTGCTTCTGAAATACGTTTTACACTAAAAGCAGTCGCTTCTGCCAAGGATGAAATCTCTTCAGCCTTTCCCTCCGCTAGATTTATCTGACTTTGTCGTTCTCCCTCTGATATGTTGATTTTCTCTTGTCGGTCAGCTGTTGAGAGATTGATAGTTGCTTCCTTTTGAGCAGTTGCCAGTGTGATCTCAGCCCTTTTCTGCCGTTCCGCCTCCATTTGCTTTTCCATGGTCTCTATCATGTGGCGCGAAGGGGAGATGTTTTTAATTTCATACCTTAAAACCTTGATTCCCCAGGGATCAGACGCCAGATCGATTTCCCGGACAATGTTTTCATTGATGGCATCCCTTTCCGAAAAGGTATGATCAAGATCCATTTTACCAATTTCCGAACGCATAGTAGTCTGTGCCAGGTTGATGCTAGCCCGTTTGTAATCACCAATGCCGTAGCTGGCCTTTTCAACATCCATCACTTTCAAGTACACAACCCCGTCCACCTCTACCTGAATATTGTCTTTGGTAATACAGTTTTGGCCTGGTATATCCAGTACTTGCTCCCTGATGTCATGTCGGTAGGCAATCTTATCAAAAAACGGGATCAGAAAATGAAAACCCGGCAGGAGGATTTTATTAAACTTCCCTAAACGTTCCTTAACCATCGACTGATGGGCGGGAACCACTTGAAAGGTTTTTAAAACAACCAGCAAAACAAGCAAAAGAACGATAGTAGTATAAAACATGGGCTTCTCCTCTAGGTTAGAATGAGGTTTCATCTGAAAAAAGGATCGATACTATTCCTCATTTTCTGCTTGATTTTCATCGAGCTGGTCTTTTTCAAAGGGCTCGACGATCCAGACCAGGTTGTCGCGCGTAACAATTTTTGCCTTATCGCCCGCTGGAATCAGCTTCGCACTGGTTGTTGCCTGCCAGGAAGTTCCGCGAAATCTGATTCTTCCCTTGTTATGGCTCACTGATACGTCCTCAATGACATCAACAACCTGCCCAAAAGCTTCGTAATCTTCATCTATCTTTTTATATTTAGCGTCTCCTGGTAGCAGCTTCTTGGTAAATTCCCGCAGAAAGAAAACACAAAATAGGGAGACAATGAACCACGTCGTAAACCCTGGAAGAATATTCTCTAAGAAGCCGAGTTTATACCCTAAGGCAACAACAAGTGCTGATAGACCAAGAAAAAAAGTGATCATCCCAGGGACCACGATTTCACTTGCAATGAGAACACCACCTCCGATTACCCATAACCAGATCAACGTATCAATATCCATTAGTCGAAATACTCCCAAGTCGAAAGTTATCCGTGAACGCGTGTTTTCCGCACCGACATGTTTACTTCTCAACCATCGCATACCGGAAAATTTCCAAACGTACAAGTTTGATTTGAAAATAACAACAAAAAAATTCTGATTCTATTTATAATTTCCAGCCCAAATCACAGCCCTATTCAGCCCATTCTGTAATGACATCAAAGTAACTAAATGGAACTTCTGGGGCACACGAATCTTCAGATAAATTCCTTAACAAAAAATGAAATAGGCATGATTGATTCAGTTTCTGAACTCTGGAATGTAAAACATAGCTTGACTCAATTTAATTATAGAGCTATATTAATATTGTACTAGTTATGTAGTACAATATTCCTTTAATCATTTCCAAGACTTTAAGGGGGACACCATGAAATTAAATATTAAGGCATTTTCTTTAACCTGTGGAATATTTTGGGGTATCAGTGTGTTTCTTCTAACCTGGTGGGTTATTATCAACGGCAAAACGCTGGGAGAGCCCACCCTGATTGAAAGGGTTTATCTCGGCTTTGAATTCACCCCCGGAGGCAGTCTGATAGGTCTTTGCTGGGGATTAGCAGATGGATTAGTTGCAGGAGTTTTATTCGCATGGTTGTTCAACCTGATCCACTCATCAATACAGGCAAATGCCGACTAAGGGTCGGCTCAGAAATTAATTCACATTCTGTTTTCAAAATGTCCAGTGCTTTTAGGACTTTTGAAAACAGATTATGTGAAGCTATTTTTGAACGATCCCTAAGGGTCGGCTCAGAAATTAATTCACATTCTGTTTTCAAAATGTCCAGTGCTTTTAGGACTTTTGAAAACAGATTATGTGAAGTTATTTTTGAACGATCCCTAAGGGTCGGCTCAGAAATTAATTCACATTCTGTTTTCAAAATGTCCAGTGCTTTTAGGACTTTTGAAAACAGATTATGTGAAGTTATTTTTGAACGATCCCTAAGGGAAAAATCCTTCAAACACTGGCAATGCAATCCTCTGCGGGTTCACTTCTTTCTGAAATGAATCCAGCCGTAAGATAGGTATATCAAACGGTCTACAAATCATTGAGTAGAAGACGGCCTTCTCTAAGCATGCGAGAATGAAGAACCCGAACGACTTCAATCCCATTGCTGGTCTCTCGATAATAGACAATGTATTTGGGATATTCGCCAATAGGAAAGAAGCAAATACCTTTCAGTTTCTTTCTCTTTGATTCAAATATTTTCCCCATTTTAGGTTGTTCTAATAAGCTGTCGAACGTTGTTTGTGCCGCTTCAAAAACCCTATCCGCTGCTTGAGGATTGTCCTTCGCAATAAATAACCAGATATCTGCGAGATCATTCTCAGCGGCAGGTGTTATTATTATACCCGCCATTATTCACCTTGTTTCGTTTCTAGAGCTCTCCGCGCTTTTTTTCTAATCGAGTCCAAATTAAGTGGCTTAGATTTTCCACTATCAATTCCCTCAACCAACAAGTGTTCAAGTTGTTCCTTATCATGTCTGATTAAATCTCTTAGATAGTCGCTCGCGCTCTGAAACTCACCACTCCCAACTCTCAAATTTATATATTCCCGAAGTTTATCAGGTAATGAAATATTCAAGGTAGCCATAATTTATCCCCTTTTGAATTTTTGTTAGTTACAAATCAACATTACCAGCCATGGCAAAGATTGCCAATGCAAAACATCGCGAAAACGAGGATTTGTCGTGATTTGAAAAAAGTATTTCCTCTCTAATTTCCCTGTTTACAGTAGTTTCAGAAGGAAAACAGGCAATAAATCGGATGTATCCGAGTTTCCCAAATAGGGTAGTTACAGTCAAATAGCGTATTAATCTACAAAAATAAAGGGATACATGGTAAAAGGCTTGCAGTCGATGTTTTTGAAGATGATTTACTGTTTTCACCCTCTCGGATATTTGGTCATCTACAAGCTGTACTTTTCATAAACAAGGGTTTCAGATAGATTTTACTTTTTTGACCAGGCAACCCAACAGTTTTAATCACAAGTGACTTTTTCATTAGTCCGGTCTGGCATTGGATACCAAAATTGTGGGCGGTACGGGAATATACTAATTTTATTTTATATTTCAAGAATTGTGACGGAGTACCGAGCACAGATTCTTGAAGACGAAAATGGCAAACAGTATGTAGCCGAGTTCCCCCAAAGGAGTGACACGGCCCGTTCAATACGGTATCGAGGTTAAAGTACACGCTGTATATATGTCTCAATTCCAGCTGGTCCCTTATAACCGGATTGAGGATATGTTTTTCGATCAAATGGGAATCCCCATCTGTGGCGGAACCATCTACAACTTTAACGAAGATGCCTACAACCGTTTGGAGATGTTTGAGGCTATCGTTAAATCGAAGCTCATCCATTCAGACGTGATCCACGTGGATGAAACGGGAATCAATGAGAACGGCAAACACATTTGATTACATTCGGCCTCTAATGATCTTTGGACTCTTTTTTATCCCCATGAAAAGAGGGGGAGTCTGGCTATGGATGCTATGGGCATTATTCCAGAATTCAAAGGCGTTTTGTGCCATGACCACTGGAAGCCTTATTTCAAATACAATTGCGAGCACTCTCTTTGCAACGCTCATCAGAAAATTTCTGGCTGCTTTCGCTCGAAAAAAGGAGCCGAGATGTTTTGTCGAATCCGAAGTTATTTGTCAACTTGCCGGAAACACGATATGAGGGCAAGTGCTGCACTGCGTCTTCTTTTTGAAGGCAAATTGCCAGATTTTTTAATAAAATTTAACCAATCACGCTAAATGTGGTGAATAGTTACGAAAAATCAACCATAACGTTCTCCTATTCGGCTTAGACGCCACCCGCCATCCCATTTCGGAGGCTTGAGATTTGGCGATGGGAGTGATGTTGTCTTTAAAATACTCGCACACGCTACGCTGAAGCATCTGCTGTTCTTCGAGAGATTAAAATCCATACCTAACTTTATTTAAAAAGTGTCTGATAAACTCGTTGGTTTTACATCTGCAGGCTTTCTCTAATGCGCGCCAGAATCGTGTTGAAATCCTCCCCGCTGGCCGCCGCCTTGATCGCCCCCATCATGTCGATCAATCCTTTGGGAGGATAGCCGGCTAACCTGTCGGCCAAAGCGCGGGCCTCCTCCAACACCAGATCGTCCGGCACCGCTTTGTAGGCCAGCCCCTTTTTAACCAGTTCAACGCCATTCCAGCGTTCTGCCCCCAGGGCCAGATCCAATGAACGTGCGGCACCCCATTTGATCTGGAGCCAGGCGACATTCAACGGAGCTGCCAGGCCTTTTTCAAGTTCCAGGACATGCATGAAGGCTTGATTCCCAGCTACCAGGAGATCACAACCGAGCGCCAGGGCCGCCCCGCCACCGATAGCATATTTTTCCAGGGCACCGATAACAGGTTTCCGGCAGGCGTACAGTGCCGCATGAAACGATGACCAGTTGTCAGCAAAGTCCACAACCCATGCCGGGGTCGGCGGAGAAAAGAAGGCCTTGACATCAAGACCGGCGCAGAAAACCCCTCCTGATCCCCGAAGCAGAATCACATGACACTCAGGGTCTTCGATCAGGGTTTGAAGTCCTGATTTCAGTTCGTCAACCAGTGGTCCGGTCAGCGCATTTTTCTGCTTTTCCCGGTTCAACAACAGCTCTCCGCGATGGCCATGCAGTTCAACATACACTAATGAATTGGAACTCATTTTATATACCTCTTTTTTCAGTTTTCCTGACATTGCTTCAGCTCTTCTAAAATCCGGTCATTAAGTTTTGCGTCGATCTCATAAAATAAATCAGGCTTGCGCCAGCAGACTCTCAAAGACCTTTTCACGATGCATCTCTGTATCGCCACAGATGAACTCGTTGGACTTGGCTTTTCTGAAGAAGAGGCCCACATCCGCTTCCCGGGTTGTGCCGATACCCCCGTGTATCTGGACTGCTCGTTCACTGATGAATTTGTTTGCTTCGTTGACACAGGCCTTCAATGCAGAGGCATCCCGCCCGAAATCCTCTCCACTGTCGACCACGCTGGCGGTACGGTAGAGATAATTATGACAGGTGTTGTATTCGATGAGCATGTTCGCCAGATAGTGCTGAATAATCTGAAATCCGCCGATGGGTTTTCCGTACTGGTTCCTCTCCTTTGCATAAGCAGTTGTCATATCGAGACAGGCTCGACAGCTGCCAATCATCTCTGCAGCTTTAAGCAACATCGCCTTGGCATTCATTTTTTCCAGGATTGCCTCCGCTTGTCCCGGCCTTCCAAGCATGTTTTCCTGAGCCGTTTTGACATTCTTGAAGATCACCTCGCAGGTATTGTCCATCCCGATTGTCGGCATTTTGGTGACCCTCAACCCCGGATCATCACCAGCAACCTGCAGAAGTGATACCTCCGTAACGCCGGTTTTGACAACCACAATCAGCTTGTCGGCGATGTTGGCGTCCGGCACAAACATCTTGGTTCCGTTCAAGACATATTGTCCTCCTTGTCGTTCGGCCTGCATGGTAATATCTGACAGATAGTAACTGGCATCTTCCTCGTACTGGGCCAGGGCCATCAACAATTTACCTTTTGAAATCTCCGGCAGCAAGTTCTGTTTCTGCTCTTCCGACCCCCCTTCCAGGATTGTTAATCCGCACTGGATCACCGTTGAGAAGAAAGGACTCGGCAGCAACGCTTTGCCCATTTCTTCATGCAGAAGCACCAGGTCGAAGAATTGTCCGCCACCGCCGCCATACGTTACCGGGAAGGCCAGCTCCAGCCAGCCTAACTCGGCCATTTTTTTCCAGATTTTGCGCGAATACCCCGCCTCGCTCTCTTCCAACTCCTTCACCAGTGAATAGGGACACTCTTTTTTTAAGAAATTGAAAGCTTCGTCTTTAATCAGTTTTTGTTCAGTTGTATAATCCAGATCCATTTTTATTCCCTTATTTAAACCGGGGTAATCCAAGCCCTACCCAGGCGATGATATTACGTTGTACTTCGTTTGAGCCAATGGCAATGGTTGCACCCATGCACCACTGGTAGAGATCTGACATCGCGCCGTTTAACGGTGCCCATTTCGATTCTCCCAGTTGTCCGTAGAGCCCCATGATCTCAGTTGCATACTCGGCTACCCGCTGCACCAGCTCGGTACCGTGAACTTTAGAAGCCGAGGCCAGAGGTGCCGAAGCCAGCACGTCTCCCTGCTCCTGGCTCCAGGCAACCCTGTAAGCTAATGAGAGACCTCGTTCCGCATCTTCATACAATCTGGCGATCTTTTGTCTGACCAGTGGATTCTCAGACAGATACTTCCCGCCCCGTTTGGTTTTTTTGACATAGGCCAGAAGTTGGAACAGCCTTTCTTTGGCCGCAACAATAAAATGAATCCCGGAGCGTTCGAAATTCATGGTGGCCCGGGTAGATTGCCAGCCCTGGTTTTCCTCGCCAATCAGGCAGCTTTCATGAATATCCACATTCGTGAAATAGACTTCATTGTACAGGTGTTTTCCGTCCATATAGTGAATCGGCCGCACCTCGACGCCCGGCGTGTCCATTTTAACGCTGAAGACCGAGAGCCCTCTGCTTCTTGTCTGAGAGAGGTCCGTCCTGGCCAGCACAAAAATGTAATCCACCCGGTGGGCGCCTGTGGTCCAGATTTTCTGGCCATTGATAATAAAACGGTCACCCTCCCGTATAGCCTGTGTTTCAACCGCAGCCAGATCCGATCCGGCATTGGGTTCGCTCCACCCTTGACAATAGTTGACATTTCCAGCCCCTATTTGAGGCAATAAGCGTTTTTTCTGTTCCTCGGTCGCAAACAGCAACAGGGTGGGCGCAAACAGGTTAACCCCTGCATCTATCCCCGGAGCATGGTGAGCCGCATGCACCTCCCTGAAGACCAACTGCTCGATAATCGTGGCGTCCTGACCGCCGTACGCCTTAGGCCAGGCCAGCGTCAACCAGCCTTTTTCCGCCAGCTTTTTCTGCATGGTGCGGTGAAATGCCCAGGCCTCATCCGAGCTGAAACGAGCTTCAAGTTCGCTGGCGCCGTGATATACTTCCGGCGCATGCTTCATTTCAGCGACAAAAAAGTCTTCATATTCCTGTTTCAGTTTTTTTTGTTCATGGGTCAGTTGATAATCCATATTCTTTATTCTCCTTGTTTTGTCTGCAACCGATGGCCGGGAATTTGGTTTACTTTTCCTGCTGTTTCATGAGGTTTCAGTTCAAGGCCTCCAGAATCGTCGAGGCTCTCTAAATAATTTTCAGTCGTGCCAACGCCTCACGAGCCTCTGCCAGCAACCCCTCAATGACCTGCTGCACGGTTGTTTTTTCAGTGCTCCAGACGACACCTTGTCCGGCCCCCTCATACATTAATGGTTCGATTTCATGTTCCATTATGCCGGTCAGGATTTCTCCAATCAAAACCTGTTGGAATGGCATCTTAAGTGGTTTTGGTGCCCCGTTGGCATCCCACTCATCACTCCAGGCGGTTTTGAGTACGCGACATGATTTCCCGCTGTGGGCACGACTGATGATCGTGTCCATGCTACCGGCTTTCAATAATTTGTTTAACAGAATCTGGTGCAGGTTATGCTCTGCAGTTGCGAGCCAGGCTGTTCCGAGCCACACCCCCTGGGCTCCGAGCGCGAGAGACGCCACAACCTGTCGACCGGTCCCGATACCGCCTGCCGCCAGAACCGGAATGTCACCGGCGGCATCAACAATCTGGGGTACCAGGGAGAGGGTCCCGATGGGCCCTGTATGACCCCCGGCGTCATAGCCCTGGGCCACAATCAGGTCAATTCCGGCTGCTTTGGCATATTTGACATGCTTGGGAGCCCCCACCAGGGAAAGAGTGACCATCCCGGCTGCTTTGGCCCGCTCGATCACATCCTGGGGGGTGCCAATGGCACTGGCAAACAGATTTGCATCAGATTTGAGAACGGCATCGATTTGAGCAGCAAAAAGCTCATTGGAACGCACCATTTGGGAAAAAAAGCTCCTTGTGGTCGCATCCGGCACATGATATTTATACTTAATATTTTTAACGAACTCTTTGTGTTCTTCCGGCAGTTCGGCTTTGGCGGCTTCCAAATCGTTCTTGTCCCCCATGCCCAGAGGAAGTAGAAGATCAACACCAAAAGGGCGATCTCCGACCAGTGAGCGGAGCCGGGCAAGTTTTGCGGCGATCTCTTCCGGCTTGTCACGGGTCGCACCATAAACGCCAAACCCGCCCGCATTGGTAACCGCCGCGACCACATCGATTTCCATCGAAAAACCAAAAATGGGATGTTGGATACCCAGCCGTTTACAAATAGGGGTAACCAGCGCTTCGTTTTCACTTAGATGTTGATTATCTTCCATATTTTTTCCTTTTGTTAATCGTTTCAGTTATCGTCTTCTCCGCCTTCAAAAGGAATGATATAGGGCGATTCAGCTATGGTGTGCTCAGGACTTGGCTCCAGGCGGAAGATCCGACGCAGGTGAACCTCATCCGGTCCGTCTCCGATACGGAGAGATCGTGCGCCTGCAAAGGCCATGGCAATGGGTGTATCTTCGGTAACGCCCATGGCGCCGAATACCTGAATGGCGCGGTCGGCAATCTGCTGATAGGTTCGGGCCACAGCGACTTTAATCAAAGAGACTTCACGGCGGGCGAGGCGATGATCCTGGGTGTCGAGGAGCCAGGCCGTCTTATGAACCAGCAAACGGGCCTGCTCCAACTCCAGGCGGGACAACGCTATCCAGGTCTGTACCGTATCGTATTCATTGATTGACCTGCCGAAAGCGATTCGTTCATGGGACCGGGCCGTCATCAATTCGATCAGGACCTCGCAATTCCCAATGGCACGCATACAGTGGTGGACACGGGCCGGCCCCAGCCTTGCCTGGCCGATTAGAAAACCCAGACCCTCCTGGCCCAGCAGATGATCGACCGGTACCCGCACATCCGTGAAGCGGATCTCGCCAATAGGCGACGCCGGATCATGATGACCTAAAAATTTGTTTGTACGCAGGATTTTTAACCCTGCCGTGTCGGTGGGAACGATCATGACGCTGTGGTTCCCCAGGCGACTCTCGCCCTGTGCTGTCATGCCCATCAGAACAATAAACGAGCAGTCCGGATTGGCGGAGCCTGTTGAGAACCACTTATGGCCGTTGATGATATACTCATCACCCTCCCGGGTGATTTTTGTCCTGATATTGGTGGCGTCCGATGAGGCCACATCCGGTTCCGTCATGGCAAATCCGGAGCGGGTCCTGGCTTCCAGCAATGGAGCCAGCCAACGCTCCTTCTGTTCCACAGTCCCGAAGGCCTGTAGAATCATCATATTAGGCACATCGGGGGCCTGGCAGTTAAAAACCAGAGAAGCCCATTCCAGTCTACCCATGATTTCAGCCAGTGGTGCGTATTCCAGGTTTGTGAGCCGGGTGCCCGGCTCATTCTCTGCCAGTTCAGGCAATCCGAGATTCCACAGCCCCTGCTCCCGCGCCATCTTCTGCAAGTCTTTCAGAAATGGTGGATGGGTCCCATGTTGCCTGAGATATTGATGCCATTCCCGGTTGCGAGGCAAAATATGATTTGCAAAGAAATCTTGGACCTGGCCCTGCAGTTTTTGTGATCGTTCTGAATGTTCAAAATTCATCTGTTTTCTCCTGATAATAAAAAATAAACGCTGAGCGATTCAAAACACGCATGAATCCATCCATGGAGCTGTTGGAAACGCAGGGTGCAATTCAAGCCAGACTCCACACCGGATACCCTAGGTCCCCTGCTTCCCAACCTCACGTCAAAACATGCCTCTGGCCATATCGAAATGGTTTCAACGACACTTCCTTAATACAGCATGGTGTACTAAGTAACTAATCGTTTCAAAAAATTGTTGTCAAGGATTATTTCACTTTTTATTTCCAGCCAGACTAGGAGACTCTGGCTGGGATGTGTTCCTGACCATTTTGATATTATTTTTGCATAGCCCATAAAGATAACAAAATAACAACTACATAAATGTTGAGAAGTCATATTTCTATTTCCTGTCGTCAATGCACTGTCGGGTAGAACAACAAGATGTCGTGAAAATAAAACTTGACTTACAAACTTAAAACCAATTACCAGAGTATTAATATACTTTTATGCACTATCAGGTTAAATCAACTATCTCTCCGCAAGAGGGAATAGATGAGCAGTCACCCTGTGAAACAGAAGGTTTCCCAAAAGCTATTGACCATAATCCAATATTTTCAGCCTCAAAACAGGAGTCGGTTATGTTAATCAATAAAGATCATCAAGGCCTTAACGCACTGGAGGGCATCCGGATACTTGACTTCTCGCAGATAATTGCCGGGCCGACCTGTACACGTTTTTTTGCAGATCTGGGTGCAGAAGTGATCAAAGTAGAAAGACCCCCACAAGGAGACAGCAGTAGAAATCTTCCCGCTCTGAAAGATGGCGTCAGCGGTCTATTTCTGCAGTACAACGCAGGCAAAAAGGGACTATGCCTGGATCTGAAAAATCCGGAGTCAATCCGGATCATCAAAAAACTGGTTGAGCAGTGCGATGTCGTGGTAGAGAATTTTAAAGTCGGCACGATGGACAGGATGGGGCTGTCTTATGACATCCTAAAAGAAATTAATCCTTTTCTGATCATGTGTTCCATCTCGGGTTATGGTCAAACCGGACCCAATAAAGATCTTCCTTCCTTGGCAGGGACTATTCACGCAGCCGCTGGTGTCACTGATATTCTTTCCCGGGGCCATGGCGAGGAGGTAGCCCCCGCACCGCATAATCTGTCTTTAGCAGACACCATCGCTGGCTACCATGCCTTCAGTGCAGTGGTCACAGCGCTTTTTCACAGGGAGCGGACGGGGAAAGGGCAGGCCATTGATATCAGTCTTTTCGATTCTCTCTTTTGCACCATCGATTATCAGGTGGAGCACTACCTGATGACAGGGACAGAACCGCCACCAACCTGGGGAGCACCGCCAATCAAGGCAAAAGATGGATACATTACCATTGGCATGGGGAAAATCGAGCTGGTGTTAAAACTTATTAAACGCATGGGGATGGAAAAAGATGAACGGTTCGATACCATGGAAAATTTAATCGCCAATGCGGATCAGATAATAAAGACAATTGAAGAGTGGGTTTTCAGTTTTGATTCAGCGGCCATGGCGGAAGCTGCTATCAAAGAAATCGGCATACCTGTCAGCAAAGTATGTACCCCGGTCGAAGCCGCCAATTCGTCCCAGGTCCGAGCGCGAAGCCTTTTAAAAGAGATTGATCATCCAAAAATTGGAAAAGTAGACGTGATCAACTCACCGCTTAAATTTTCGGAAGTCAGATCTGAATTAAGGAGATTGCCTCCCGAATTGGGGGAACATAACCGGGAAATACTTACTGATCTGCTTGGATATTCCGACGAGGAGATTGAAACGCTTGTTACTGGGGGAGTCCTGTTTTCAAATCCATAAATCCTGAGCGATCCAGGATTTTTCGACACGGGTCATATATTGAGTAAATGAGCTTGTTGATGCCAGCAATAGAACAAAATTTTAAGCAAAAAATAATCACCATGTTTACAGAAAATCACATCCCCCTCTACTTAAAACTGTACTGGAAACTCAGGGACGACATTCTTGACCTAGAGATGGAATCCGGGGAACGGATGCCGACAGTCGATAATTTACACCAGCAGTATGGGGTCAGCCAGGGCACTGTTCGCAAAGCCCTGGATCTTTTGGAAAAAGACGGACTCATCATCAAGAATCGAGCCCTGGGAATTTTTGTCAAAGACAGGGTCAACGGCAGATATCTTGGACCTCTGTTAAAACCCGAATCGTTGCAAGAGGTCATGCAATCCTTTGCTGTCCGACAGACATCGGACGGCTGGATAAAGGCCCCCCGACAGATTCTGAATATATTTGCCAATGAGCCACGGGCGCTGAAGAAAAATAAAATATTCCATTTCCAGTCATTAATGGTCAACAAAGAGGAAAGCGGCAGAAAGATCTTTATTTCCGCTTTTTTCCCAGCCTGGGTGATGACAGGTCTTTCTTCCAGTCAAATCCGAAAAATTGCAGCGGATGGTTTTCTTCAAATCAAAGATCTTAAAGGTGAACGAATCACACAAACCACCCGAGCCTGGAATTGCAGCGGGGAGATAGGCGAAAAACTGGGACTACTGGAAGGCACACCAATTATTCGCCACATGTGTGTTTACTATGCGGCAGACAATCGAATTCTATTGTGCCTGGAATATATGACAACGACCCATGCTGAAATCAGAAAAATAAAAATCGACTGGGGAAAACCATAAACAGCCGCTGTCTGAAACAATGGGATTTTAGCATGATCATGAGCGACCTTCTCTGAATCGTTTTATCATAAAATGGCATGGACGCAAATCAATTGGTCAACCTGCTTGTGCATGAGGAGGAAAGCCGTGTTCTGAAAACGCTTTCCTCTTCTATGCCGGACGTTATTTTAAATGACAGGCAGATTTGTGATTTTGAATTATTGACGACAGGTGTGTTTTCGCCGCTTAAAGGATTCATGCAGCAGATCGATTATGAATCTGTGCTGGATGGTATGCGCCTTGAATCGCAAGAAATCTGGCCTGTGCCTGTCTGCCTCGACATCCCGGAAAGCCTGGCTGTCACGCTTGAGACAGGTCAATCTGTCACCCTTAGAGACCCGGAAGGGTTCCTGCTTGGGGTGATGAACATTGAAGATATCTGGAAACCGAATATGGAAAAGGAGGCCCAGGCTGTCTTCGGTACTCTGGACAAAGCCCATCCCGGCGTGGATTACCTGTATCACAGATCAGGAAGAACCTATATCGGAGGAGAAATAAAAGCCTTAAACCTGCCCATCCACTCTGATTTTAAGCAGATCAGGAACACACCCGCAGAGGTCAGGCAAACCTTTTCAAAACTTGGCTGGAAAAGAATCGTCGGTTTCCAGACCCGGCAGCCCATTCACAGGCCGCAATATGAAATGACCATCCAGGCTATGAGAAGGGCAAAGGCCAACCTTCTGCTGCTTCCCATCGCCGGTGTCACAAAACCGGGAGACTTTGATCATTACACCCGCATGCGCTGTTACCAGCAAGTGGCATCCCA
>Ga0233430_1001517_pt1 | contig 32141 bp, 25 predicted proteins | sample SI_118_April2016_2_FD_179883 | JGI IMG/M metagenome (GOLD analysis project Ga0233430, IMG submission 179883) | Seawater microbial communities from Saanich Inlet, British Columbia, Canada - SI_118_April2016_150_MG | ecosystem: Environmental > Aquatic > Marine > Inlet | place: Canada: British... | reverse complement strand
GACCACTTTGCGATAATCCGGGAGATTGGCGCGGTAGAATTCGTCGAGAAAGAAGTAGGTGTTGCGCAGATACTGCCAGTCGCGGATCTGCGTGGTGTCCACCGACGCCCCCCCCTTGAAGGTCTTGCGGTTGCTCTTGCTCTTCTCGTGGCTGGCGATGGTGGTGAAGTCCATCGGCCCCAGCCGTCCTTTTAAACGGATGCCGAACAGCCCCTTATTCTGCTGGCGGAAGCCGACAAAGCGCGTGGCCGGCAGCTCCAGGGTGGTATTGCCCGCCTGCACCTCCTGGAAAATGGCGTCCTCATCCCCTTTGTAGTCGAGCTTGATCTGGTTGGCCAACTGGTCGCCCAGGTTGCTGGAAAAGGCGGAACCCAGGCTCTGGGTATCCTGGTTGATGCGAATATTGATCAACTCCCCTACCCGACCCTCCACCACGAACTGCGACTCCTGCTCCATGCTCAGTGCGGGGAACTTCGAAGGTCGGCCGGCGGCGGTCTGCACCTCTCCTTCGGTCCACTCGCTCTTCCCGCCGATGGTGATGGTGCGCGAGCCGTTGAGGCTCAGGGTCGGCCCCTCCTCACCGATGATCTTCCGCAGGGTGCGCGATTCGGGAAACGGCACGCTCCATTGGAATCGGCTCCCTTCCGAGCGCAGCTGGCGCACCGTGCTCGAACGGAATTCGCGGCGGACCCGCTGCTTCCAGAGCTGACGGCGCTCCTGACCGTATTCGATCGCCAGATAATCGTCCAGGCCCAGCGACACCGGGACGCCAGCCGGAAAACCGCTGGCGTAGCGCCGGTACGCAACCCCGGTCGAATCCACCTCTATCCGCTGTTCGATCGGATTCTTGTTCCCCTCCGACAATAGGGGGTGACCATCCTCCATCCCCTGTTTGCCCGTGGCAAAATTCTCGGAAAAAGGCCCGTAAAACGGCTGAAAGTGCAAACCGGGAGCGGCAACCACAGCCAGAGGCCACAGCAGGAAGAGCCACAGAAACCGAATATGGGGGCGAGATTGTGCGAGGCACCGGATCATCGGCGCAGCAAATCTATTCTCAATCGTCTTTTCGCGCATAGCCTTGAAGCAACCACCCTGATCGGGTGAGGGAATCGGTAACTTGACAAATGAGCGCTCATCGCGCTCATCGAAGCGTTCGCTAGGCGCGATAGGCGAGCTCCGGCAACCAGGTGAGCGGGGGAATGGGCAGAAACAGCGCAACTAAACCACCTCGCCGAACGAGGCAGCAACACCGCCTCGCCAAACGAGATAAAGCGCTTGAAAGCTGCCAGAAACATAGTATAAGGCACCGATAAGTTCAAGGGCAATCCCGCTCCCGCAGCCTCTGTTTCCATCCCCCCATCCCCTCTCCTGCGAACGCGCTACCCTCTGGTAGATGCAAAAAACGTTCCCGCGGTTCCTGACAACTCCATTTTTCGATGGGAACCGGTCGTTGTTATATTTGTTTATCACATGGTGGACAGTCGGCGCAACCATCCGCAGGCGCGAGGGGAATTTTTGCCTGGCTTCTCATTACTGTCCCCTTTCCATCACACCGCTGTTTCCCTTTATACCCGCTACGGCCCGATATTTTGAACACCTTGTCCCGCTACGTCCTCAGGGAGCATTTCTGGCCCTTTTGCCTCGGTTTCTCCCTGATCATCTTCGTCCTCCTCATGGACGTCGTCCTGCAGATGATGGATCAGGTGCTCAGCAAAGGACTCACTCTCCTGCTGGCCGCCCAGCTCCTGCTCTTCAATCTGGCCTGGATCGTCGCTCTGGCCGTGCCCATGGCCGTGCTCATGGCCGTGCTCATGGCTTTCGCCCGCCTGGCCTCAGACAACGAGATCATGGCCGCCAAGGGATGTGGCGTCGGCTTTTACCACCTGCTGCGACCGGTGCTCGCCGCCGCCGCCGTACTCACCGTACTGATGATCTTCTTCAACGACTACATCCTTCCCGACTGGAACCACAGGGCGCGCAACATCGCCTCCGGCCTGAGGCGCCGCAAAGCCGCCCTGGTCCTCAAAGAGAAGGAGGGCGTCTTCATCCACGGCCTCGAAAATTACAGCCTGCTGGTCCGCCAGATCGACGAGGGAAACAACCGTCTGCACGGCATCACCGTCTACGACACTCGCGCCCCTGGCCCTCCCACCACGCTGCACGCCCCGAGCGGACAGATCCAGCTCTTCGGCGACGGTTCCTATATCCGTCTGACTTTGGAAGACGGCGAATTCTATCGCATAGAAGAGGACGATCCAGAGCGTTTCTTTGGCGGCTCCTTCCGCCGCCAAATCGTCCACATCGAGGATCCACAGCGGGCCTTCAAGAACCAAAACTCCGGCTTCCGCAGCGATCGCGAAATGGGCATCGCCGCCATGCGCCGGACCGTCGCCAAGCGTCGTCTTCAGCGACAGCAGCACCTCCGACAAATCGACTCGACCATCCAGGCGGTCATCGCCTCTCTGGGAGAGAGGGGCGCCTCTCTGGAAGGAGAGGATGACTCGACCGCCTTCGAACAGGGACAAGAGGCGGCCGTCGCGCGCCAACGGCTCGAAAAACAGCTCCGCCAGGTGGCCAACCACACCAAACGCATCAACGAATTCGAAGTGGAGATCCACAAAAAGTTCTCCATCCCCGTCGCCTGCCTGGTCTTCGTCCTGATCGGCGCTCCCCTGGGCGTGGCCATCCGCCGTCGCGGAGCGGCCGTCTCCGTGGGCGTCAGTTTGGGCTTTTTCTGGATCTACTGGATGTTCCTCATCGGCGGGGAGGAACTGGCCGACCGGGGATTTGTGCCTCCTGCCGTCGCCATGTGGGCTCCCAACATCCTCTTCGGCCTGCTGGGCATCTACATGACCCGCCTCACTCTCCTCGATCGCCCCTGGCGCTTTCGCCTGCGGCGGAGGTCGTCGCCATGAAGGGCATGCGACTGCTCGATCTCTACCTTCTGAGGCGCTACCTCTTCTGCCTCTCCCTCAGCATTTTGAGCCTGGCGCTCATCTCCAACGTCACCGACCCCACCGAGAACATCGACACCTTTATCGACTTCCAGGCCAGCCTTTCTCAGATTTTGCTCTACTACATTTATCACACTCCGTACTGGATCGTCCTGACCCTGCCGATTGCCGCCCTTCTGGGCATTCTCTTCGCTCTCACAGGACTGGCCCGCCACAACGAGATAGCCGCCATGAAGGCGGTCGGCATCAGCCTCTACCGGCTGCTCCTGCCAATCTTCCTCTTCGCCCTCTTTTTCAGCGGCCTGGCCTTCCTGTTCACCGACCAGGTGGTTCCCGAAGCAACCTATCGCTACAACGCGATCCACGATGAAATCACCGACTACAGCCGCACCGACGGCTCGCGGCGCCAGGTCCTGCTCCAGGATGTCGACGGTCAGCTGATCTTCGCCCGCACCTACGACGCCGGCACACGACGGGCACGCGATATCTCCTGGGAGCATCGCCCCGGAGGCCAGGTTGTCGAGCGTATCACCGCCCGACAACTGGAATGGGTTCGGGATCGCTGGCTGTTGCGTCAGGGATATCGCTATCACTTTGCCGACCCCGCCAGCCCCCGGCCGACCCCCTTCGATTCCCTGGAACTGGCGACCCTGACGCTGCTTCCCGCCGATTTCGCCCGCCAGCACAAAAAACCGGAGGAAATGACCTACGCCGAGCTCGCCTACTACATCGATCGAGCCGTGGCCAACGGCGAGGATGCCACTCGGCACCTGGTCGATCTCCACCTGAAAATATCCTTCCCCTTCACCTGCTTCATCGTCGTGCTTCTCGGTGCCCCCCTGGGCGCCAATGCCCGCCGTGCCGGCCTGGCCAATAGCTTTGGCCTGGGTATCCTCATCTGTTTTGCATTCTACAGCTGCGTCAAAGCCGGCCAGGCTCTGGGCTGGAATAAAGCGCTGCTCCCCTGGGCGGGCGCCTGGAGTGCCAACATCCTCTTCGGCCTGCTGGGTCTGTTCCTAATCTGGCGAGCCCACAAATAGCTCGGCCACAAAGCGACATATTGGAGTTGGGAATAAAAGAAGGGGGAAGGCGACCAGATCCTCCCCCGAAGACGCGCAAATCAGCTTCTCAGTCGGCCAGGCCCTGCTGCATGTGGTAGATCTTTAGGCGGAGATCGGCCGAGCGGCCCTTCCACGCCTCCAGCAGAGAGGCGGCCTGCGTCCCGGCGGGACCGTCGAGCCGCTGGCACAGTTCCACCAGCAACTGCGCCAGGCGGGCCACCTTGTCTTCCGAAGCCCTGAAGGTCAGACGTTCGAGGTGGGAGACCAGTTCTCCCCCTTCCTCCACCTTCGCCTGCCGCAGTATTTTGGGCAGAAAACGGGCGTGATGCCTGGCGAAGGCGTCGTCCTCGCCGCTGCGGGTGAGGAGATGGCGCACCAGATCGGACGCCGGTCCGCTCTCCATGACCTGCTGCGCCGCCCGGACCAGCTGCTGCCAGACTCTCGAGCGATCTGCGTTTTCGTCCTGCTGGGGATCCCAATCTGGCAGCTGTTGTCCCTCTATAAAAATCTCAAAGAGCGGCAGCTGGGGGAGGGTTTCGAAGAGGGCGAGGAGTCGTTCCTCACCCTCTTCCCAACCCTTTTCGAGGAGAAAATCTACGAGGTCGCGCACTAAAGAGGGGTGAATACTGCGGAGTTTACCGAGGAGAACGCGCTCTACTTGTCGCCGATCGACGCTCGTTTCCGTCGCCCGACAGCCGTTGTGAAGCGCGGTGAGGAGATGGGGCAGAGTCTGCCGATTGAGCGGCAGACCCAGGGCGGCTTCGCGCGCGGCACCGTCGCATTCGTGCTGCAGGAATTCGGCGATTTCGCTGCGCTGCCGCAGACACCAGACGAGGGCACGGCTCACCGCCGGGTCCCTTTCCCGGTTGGCTAGAGCCACTGCCTGCCGCAGGCGAGAACGGGAAGAGAGCCACTGCCGATGGAAGCCCAGCATCTGGACGGCGATCAGGCGACGGGGATCATCCGCAGCATCGAGTATCGTCCAGAGCGTCTCTATACCCTCGGCGCTCGGGAGAATCTGGCGCAGCTGTTCGACGGCGTGCGCCTGTTCACCCGGGGTGGTTCCCCGCGCAGCGCGTTCCAGAAGCTGCTCCATACCCTCTTCTAACGGCTCTGCGCTTTCACCGGCGTCAGTCGCCATTGCGGGCTTCTCGAATTCCGCCGAATCCTCCATGCGCAAATGGCGAATGTCTAAAACCATGATCGTCTCCCTCCGCTATTCGTCAGTGGAAGGTGCGCTCACGAAGCGTCGGAAGGGGCTGCTTCCGCACCCCCTCCTCCGGGACTGTTGAGCAAGAATTCTTCCAAAAATCCGTTGATATGTTCCAGAGCGGCGCGCGTTTGCCCCAGGTCACCGTTGTCCGGATCATCCAGGAACTGCTGGATGAGCAGCATAGGCTCGACCATTTCGTCGCGACACCGCGTGAACAGCTCTTCCTGGACATGGGCGTGAATCGCCGCCATCTCGACGTGCAGGGCCACATCCTGAAGCGCGATCAGCACTCCAGATTCGCCCCCCAGGGCACAGCTTTGTAGAGTAACTGTGAGGGGATGGGGCTCCTGCAGGGTGAAGCAGATCTTCGGCGCCCCGCCCAGCATCAACCCTGGGTCGATCCCGGTGATCGCCTCGAAGGCGGCGGCGTTCAGGTCCTCCGCCGGCAGCCCCAGCCAGGAAGCGGCCTGCTCGTCCACCAGTTCGGGCTGGCCGTCGGCCCGCAGCAGCACGAGGCCCAGAGAGGGATGGGATTCCCGGAGTTCCTCCGTCTGCGAAGGAGGCTCTTCCGACGCCTCAACACCTCCCACTTCCTCCGTGGTTTCTACGACTCCCGCTACTTCTACGACTTCCGCTACTTCTACGACTTCCGCTGCTTCCGATCCTATGCCCTCCGGATCGAGGGCATAGCCCCGCTGCCCCACCTCTTTCAGCAAGCCATCCAGGCACAGCTCGGCGATATCCTTTTCGACCGCCGCTCTCTCCATCCCGGCGCGCAGCGCCAGCCCCTGGATATCGTCGTCGAGGAACGGATTGAGCAAAAATTCTTCCAACAGCCGGCGCTTGCTCTCGACGCACGGCTCGGTCGGCAGGGCCAATAATTCAGCAGCCTGCACGAGCGCATATAGGCCATCGGCCATCGCAACCTTGCCCGGAAGCTATGGACGGGGAAGTGAGATGTGGGGTACTGCGGGGAGTAATTCGGAAAAACAGGGGGGAACGGCTTTAAAAATAATAACTTGCCCTCGATAAAGCAAGCCCCGAAACAGATTTGCGGTGATATCTGGCCCCTTTTTTGCGGCATTGGCGTTGCAGGCCGCTTTGAAGATCTGGTCTGAGACTCGCTAAATAGCATATTCTACAGAATTTTACCCCGTTATCCGAGCGATCTCTTGATCGCCATTTGGGGAAAATCTTTCTCGATGCGAGAGAACGATACGTTCCCACAGGAGCCAACATGCAGTACGACGAAGATATGGACCGCAAAAGCGATATCGGACGCGAAGGCGAAGATGAACTCACGGCGCCCGAAAAGGCCGCCATCCTCATGGTCGCCCTGGGTGAAGAGGCGGCCGGGGATGTCATGAAGTATCTGGCCGATTTCGAAATTGAAGAACTCACCCACGTCATCACCGAACTCAAGTCCCTGCCGACTCAGCTCCAGGACTACATCCTGGAGGAGTTCGAACAGCACCTGATGGCCGGAGAATGGGTCAGCCAGGGAGGCGCCGATTTCGCTCGCGCCGCCCTCGAACGCGCCGTCGGCCCCCGCAAAGCCCAGGAGATCCTCGATCGGATCCTGACCAATGTCTCTTCCGGCTTCTACATGCTCAAAAACGTCGCCCCCGAGCAGATCGCCCCCTTTATATCCCACGAACACCCGCAGACTATCGCCCTGATCCTCTCCCAGTTGGAAGCAGCTCAGGGCGCCGGCATCCTCGCCCAACTGCCAGAGCGCATCCAGTCGGAGGTCGCCTACCGCATCGCCACCCTCGACAATATCACCCCGGCCGTCCTCAAGCAGATCGAGGAGAGCCTTGAGACCAATCTCAAGGACCTCCTGGGGGGCAACAAGGATGTGGGTGGTCCCAAGGTCGTCGCCGACATGCTCAACCTCACCGGCACCAGCGTCGAAAAACAGGTCCTCGAAAAGCTCGACGCCCAGGATCCGGAGGTGGCCGAAACCGTGCGCAACATGATGTTCGTCTTTGAGGATGTCCAGAAGCTGACCGACCGCGAAATCCAGACCATACTGCGCGAAGTCGAGCAAAAAGACCTGGTGATCGCCCTCAAGGCGGCCAGCGAAGAGGTGAAGGAGAAGCTGCTGGGGAATATGTCGGAGCGGGTTCGCTCTTTTATTGAAGAAGAGATGGAATTCCTCGGCCCCATGCGACTCAGCGAGGTCGAAGAAGTGCAGTTGCGCATTGTTCAGAAGATCCGCCAGCTCGAAGAGCAGGGACAGGTCAGCATCGTTCGCGGCGCCGCAGAGGACACCTTTGTATAGTGCCGCAACGGCGCAAACCGGCTGCATTCCATCGGGGTTGGATGCCCTGCGGAGTCGAGGCGTAGCAGCGCTAAATCTTTTCTGCCACCGCCCGCTGCAACGCCCGCGCTATCCCCTCCACCTCATCATCGCGCACCGTGCGCATATCGAGCAGCAAACTGTCCCGCCAGATGCGCCCCACTACCGCTTCGCGATCCAGGCGTAGCTGCCTGGCCAGTGTTTCGACGCTGCGCCCAAGCGGCCTCAGACATACCGCCAGGCTCGGCAATTCCTCCAGCGGCAGGGCGCCGCTCCCCGCCTGAGCTTGCGAGCGCTGCAGTTCGGCTTGCAGTTCGCAGAGCACCCCCTCGGTTAGCAGTTCCAACAACCGCTTCCCACGCGTCTCCAGCCGCTCCCATTCCTCTCCCATCATGCGCAGCGTCGGCTGCGCCTCCCGCATATCCGCAGGCGTCAGCCGATAGAGCCGCAGCGTCGCCTCCAGAGCCGCCAGCGTCAACTTGTCGCAGCGCAGAGCTCGCATCATCGGATTCTCGACGATCTGCTGCAGTAGATCTCGGCTACCGGCGATGATCCCCGCCTGTGGTCCCCCCAGCACCTTGTCACCGCTGAAACTGACCAGATCCGCCCCCCTCTTCAAACTCTCCCCAACCACCGGTTCGGTCGGCAGATTCCATTCTCCCAAGTCGACCAGCGCCCCTCCGCCCAGGTCGTAGATCAGCGGAATTCTCGCATCTCGACACAGAGGTGACAGCTCATCCAACCCGACTCCGGCGGTAAATCCCCGCACCTGGTAGTTGCTCGGGTGCACCACCAGCACCGCCGCCGTCTGCTCCCCGATCGCGGCGCGGTAGTCCCGCAGGTGCGTGCGATTGGTGGTCCCAACCTCGCAGATTCGCGCCCCGCTGGCGACGATCACGTCCGGAATGCGAAAGGAGCCGCCGATCTCGACCAGCTGCCCGCGCGAGACGATTACCTCCCGGTCTCGCGCCAGGCTGTTGAGCATCAACATCACGGCAGCTGCGTTGTTGTTGACCACGGCTGCCCTCTCCGCCCCGGAGAGAGAGCAAACCAGCCCTTCGATATGGCTGAGCCGGGAACCCCGCTTTCCCTCCTCCAGATCGAACTCCAGGTTGCAGTAGTTCTCCCCCGCCTGCTGCAGCGCCTCCAGGGCCGCCGCCGGCAGCGGTGCCCGCCCCAGGCCGGTATGCAGCACCACACCCGTGCCGTTTATCACCCGCTTCAGGCTCGGTTCCCCTTCGCGGGCGATCGCCCGTTCCAGTTCGGCTACCGCCCGTTTCAACAGAACCTCTCGCTCCACCATCCCATCCCCATCCCGCAGTTCGCGGCGCAGATCGGCCAGCACCCGGCGCACCAGCGAGACGACGTAGTCGCGTCGATAGCGCTTCAGCAGCACCGCCGTCTCTACGCGACTCAGGAGCTGATCGACAGAGGGGATATTGCGCATTCCTTCGCTCATAGAAGCAGATTATACACCCTCTTTTCCCCGGGAGCAAGAGACCGCCTTCCTTTTGCGCGATCTCTGCCCAGCGCTTATACTTGCCGGTACCCTTTCCCCGCCTTTGTCTTCCTTCCCTGTCTCCTGCAATGCCATATCTATGTCCCGGTCCCTCTGCGCTCTGTGCGCCCTGCTGTTCTATTTCGGCACGCTGCTGGATGGCCATGCGGCCCAGGTCTCCCATCCAGTAATCCACGTTGTCCGCTCGGGGGACACCCTCTCTGGAATCTCCCTCAAATACGGAGCTACTCAGGCGCAAGTTCGCCAGTGGAACGGGCTGCATTCGGACCGAATTCTCGCGGGCCAGCGGCTCGAACTATGGCCCGAGAACGGCGAGAACGGGTGGTACGTGGTCCGCAGGGGGGACTCCCTTTCCAGAATCGCCCAGCGCTTCGGCGCCACCGTGGCCGGACTCCGTCGCCTCAACGGGCTAAAATCCAGCACCATCCACCCCGGCCAGAAGCTCAGACTGCAACCCGAGCAGATCGAAGGAGGTCCCCACGTCGTCCGCTTGGGGGATACCCTCTCTGAAATTGCCCTCAAATACGGCACCACTATCCGCCGTCTGAAAGCGTTGAATCGCCTCGGGAGCGATCGAATCCGCGTCGGCGACAGTCTCAAGGTGACCGATCCGATAGACGAAGAAGAAGCCCCCCTGGAGTACGCTGTTCGCCCGGGCGACACCCTCTCCGAAATTGCCCAGCGCTTCGAGGTCGGCCTGCGCCTCCTGCGCCGCTTGAACGGACTTCAATCCGACACCATCCGCCCGGGACAGAAGCTCAAATTGAGGCCCACCTCCCTGGAAGAAGGAGTCCACGTCGTTCAGCAGGGGGAGACGCTCTCCGGGATCGCTCTCAAATACGGCATTCCTCTCAAGGCTCTGCGAGATCTCAACGGCATCGAAGGCAGCGTGATTCTGATCGGCCAGAAGCTGCGGCTACGGATCACGCCGAGTGCCACCCACATCGTCGAGCGAGGTGATGCCCTCTGGGAGATCGCCCGCGCTTATGGCATGAAGGTCGAGGAACTACAGACGCTCAACGGCCTCTCTTCCGACCGCATCTATCCCGGCCAGGAGCTCAAGCTCGGGGGACAAACCGCCGACCGCTACATCGTCTATACAGTCGAGAGGGGAGACTATCTCGGTCAGATCGCCCGCCTCCACCAGATGAGCATGGCCGAATTGAAACAGCTCAATGACCTGCGCGGATCGGTGATCCATCCGGGCGACAAACTCAAGGTCCGCCCCCTCCTGGGACGAGCCTGGCTGAAGCCGTCCGAAATCGACTGGGATACCCTGCGCATCTCGCTGGATGGTGTTGCCCAACTAAGCGCGGACAACGGGCCCTACTACGTCAAAAAGCCGAAAGCCGCTCGCCAGAAAGGAAAGCAATACTTCGAAGGACACCCGGCTTCTCCGCTGCAGACCTACCGGCAGGCCCGCAAACTGTGGACCTCCTTTGAAAGCAGGGTGGGTAAACTCGGACGCCTGAGCAACACCCTCGACGGCTGGCACGTCGTACTCGATCCTGGGCACGGAGGCCTGGACCCGGGTGCCATCGCATCGGCTCTGGATGGCAACGGAAAAGCCCTCTACGTAGTGGAGGACGAATACGTGTACGATGTGGCCCTCCGCGTCTATGTCCTTCTCCGCCTGCATGGCGCTCGGGTGAGAATGACCCTGCTCAGCCCCAACCATCTGATTCGCCAGAGCAATCCCCCGGCACAAACCTTCGTCAACGAGAAGAACGAGGTCTACAATTCCTACGAGCACAACAAGAGCAACCGACGCGGAGACTGGCCCTCTGGCGGCAACCTGCTCACCCGGGTGCGCATCGCTCGCAATGCCTTTGCCAAAACGCCGAAGGGGAAGCGCATCTTCCTATCCTTTCACGCCGATATCGATCCCCACGCCCCTGAAGTCCCGCTGGTCCTCTACTACGAAAGCCGAAAGGGGAAGCGCCGGGATCTGGCCTCGCGCAGCTTCGCCCGCACCCTGCTGCCCGCCCTGGGAGCCGGGGCCCGCACGCGGGGACAGGCCCTGGGCGTGCTACGCGACAATCCCGCCGATGTCAAACTCCTCCTCGAACTCCGCAACATGGCCTATCGAGACCACGTCTGGGCCCTCCGCTTTGAGCAGTACCGCCACCGCGACGCCGAAAAGATCGTCAGGGGCATTCTCGACTACGCCCGCAGCCGTACCTTGAGCGCCCACCGCTGATTCCTCTCCCAGATAAAAAAAAGCGTCCCGGAAAATTCCGGGACGCCGTGTAGTAGCTCTCTCGATGCACACTCTGTTCAGAATGGCTTCTCCTCGATCAAACGCCGTGCTGCTCGCCGCACCACCTCCGGCTCGAGTCCAGCCAGTTCGCACCAGGGGTCTATCCGATGACTTTCGACAAAGGCAATCTCTGGAACGTTGTCGGGCGCTTCGATGATCTCTTCCATCTTGGAAATCTCTCGCAGGGTGCTGAGGATCATGGCGTTAGCCAGACGTCGATAGGCCATGGCAATGCGTTCGGATTGAGCGGCATCCTGATCGGTTCTCATAGCGATGTCCTGGTATGGTTGAGGGTCCTCGATGAGAATGGAGATCGATTCAGTTGTACTTCAGGATACGTGGAATTCCTTGACTAAAGACCTTCCTTCCCGATGAACGCTTTTTTGAAGAAAAATGACCGGGTGGTCAATTGGCACGCACTTAATTTAGGGTTTTTTTTTTGAAAGTTTGGAAAAAAATGCCAAATCGCCTCAGAAAAAATCGGGGCGATGCTCAATACACTTGAGGATTACGCGCCTAAAGTTCTGAAAGCTAATGTCTTCCGCTAGTTGCAACAAAATTGACAACTGTCCAATTTTCTGCCTGTTCATCCGCTTTCCACTCCCTTCGACCGGCTTCACCCCGGATACCCGCCCCTTTCCTCGACGCCCACCAGTCGTTTCTCGCCCGCCGCCCGATACAGTCGATAGATCCACTCCAGCGTCGCCAGCCCCTCCCGACCGCTGGCCAGCGGCTGTCGGCCGCTCCGCAGCGCCCCCAGGAAATCCTCCCACTCCAACACCCACGAAGAGTCCTCCTCTGGAAAGTCAAAAACCTCCTCCTCCGGTGCTCCTCCCTCCTTCCGCCGCCGGCCCACCACCGCCTGCTCCGGGCCATAAGACCCGCCCAGCCCCTGAGCAATGGCGTATCCGTCCCGGCCAAACACCTCCAGGCTGAACAGATTCTTCCACTGAGTCCAGCTCACGTGCAGCGAGGCGATCTGCCCGGCAGCCGTGCGAAACAGCCCGAAGGCGTTGTCCTCCAGGGGCATATCCCAGAAATGCGTCCCTGCAAAACCGGTTACCTCGGCAAAATCGCCCAGCAGCCACAGCGCCAGATCGACCAGGTGCGCCCCCTGGTCCAGCAACTCCCCACCTCCCGCTTTTTCGGGATCCGCCCGCCACTCCCGATCGTACCCGGGGCGTCCTCCGTGACCGTACCGCCCCCGCAGGCTCATCAGCGGCCCGATCTCTCCCATGGCGCAAACTCGCTGTATCTTCTGAATCGCCGGGTGGTACCGGTGATTGTACCCCCCCTTGAGACAGCGCCCCGCCCGCTCGGCCGCCTCCACCGCCAGACGTGCCTCTTGCGGATTCCGCCCCATCGGCTTTTCGCAGAGCACGTGCTTTCCGGCCTCCAGCGCCGCCGTGCTGATCTCGGCCAGTCCGTCGTGGGTAGTGGCCGCCACGACGATGTCGAGATCGTCCGCCGCTGCCACCTCCCGCCAGGAGGAAGCCGCCTTTCCACCGTACTTCCGAGCCAGCGCTACCCCCCGCTCGCTATCCACGTCGAAGACCGCTGCCAGTTCGGTCTGCGGATGCGCCGCCGCCACCGCCGCTCTTTTGCAGCCGATATTACCGGCCCCGATCACCCCCACCTTATACACCGAAACCTTCCTCTCGTTTACTGCATCGATTGCATCCAGTGCCGCTTGCCAATCAAGTCTCTTCCAGCTTGATGCGCCGCACCGTGAACGCCTCGGTCGCCATGACCCCTTCCACATCCAGTTCCCCCCATTCGTCCCACATCGCACTGATCAACCTTCCAGTCAACCCGTCGGAGCGCGACGAGGCCAGATACACCACCAGACGGGCGGGAAGGGCCGGATCGGTCCCCCCGCTCTCCAGCTGTCTCTTTGCACCCGCCTGCTCCTGCGCGCCGGCCGCCTCTCCGGCGGCCAGCGTTTCCTCCAGCATCTTCGTATTGATCGCTCCCGGCGCCATCGCATTGACGTCGATGCCGTATTCGGCCACCTCCGCCGCCAGACTCTCGGTGAGTCGCACCACCCCTGCCTTGGCGGCGCCGTAAGCGCTGTACCGGGGCCGCGGGCTCACCGCCCCCCCGCCCGATAGATTGACAATTTTGCCGTAACTTCTCTCGATCATCCCCGGCAGCACCAGGCGCGTGCACAGGTAGCAGCCGACCAGATTGACCTGTATCGTGTGGATCCACTCTTCGACCGGCACCTCGTGGGCCAGACCGATCGGCCCCTGGATTCCGGCATTGTTGACCAGTACGTCGATCCCATCCCACGCATCCAGCAGTTCTCCGATAACCATCCGCACTTCTTCCGGCCGCGACACATCGGCGGTACCCATCCACGTTGCTCCCCCGAGCCCCTCAATCTCTCCGGCCACCGCCTCCAACTCTTCCCGGGAGCGCGCCATCAACCCCACCCTGGCCCCCTCTCGGGCCAGCGCCAGGGCGATGGAACGGCCAATCCCCCGACCGCCGCCAGTGACCAGCGCACGCCTTCCCTCCAGTTCCATGGCCGTATCTCCTCCCTCTGATTTCTGCGACAGATGCTATTGAATATATAAACGGTTATTTATATATTCAATAAATTGTTCACCGAAATGGTTCACTCTCGCACCTTTCGAGTGATCGGAAGCATCCAAGATATTGAACTTTCCGGCGATCCTTTCGCCGGAGATTGAAAATTTATCAGATTCTCTCGACTTTTTCCCTGGAAAATCAGCTCATGTCGCTTCTCACAGAAACGGATCCACGGGAGATCTGCCTGCAGATCAACGCCAGTTCTCCCGCAGGCGGTCTCTTTGAAGGGGACCGCTCTCATCTCCACCCCGACAGCCGGCTCCCCTGGCGCATCTCTCCCGAGCCGTTCTGGATTACCCCGGAACAGCACCGCTACCTGGAAAATCTGGGTTCCACCCTGCACGCCTTCTACCGGGCGACCAACCTCCTCTACCATCAGAGCGTCAAGGGGATCCAGCCGGAGTGGGTGCACCAGTACCTGGACCAGGGCAAGCCCCAGGAGATCGTCGAACTCGGTCGCATGAACCGCTTGAAATCCCAAATCCCTCTGGTCATCCGCCCAGACTTGCTGCTCACCGACGAAGGGTTCCGCGTCGTCGAACTCGACTCCGTGCCCGGCGGCATAGGGTTCACCGCCCAGGTCTCGGCTCTCTACGCCGAGTTGGGCTACGACCTGATCGGCGGCGGCGAGGGACTGATCGACGGTTTCTACGCGGCCATCGCCGCCTCCACCAAGACCGAGCGTCCCGTCGTCGCCCTGGTCGTCTCCGACGAGTCCGAATCCTACCGCGAGGAGATGCAGTGGCTGGCCGACACCCTGGAGAGCCGTGGCCTTCCCATCTACTGTCGCCACCCGCGCGACATCCACTTCGACGAGGAGGGCCTCTCCCTCAAAAGCGATGGCCGTTCCATCCGCATCGACGCCGTGTACCGCTTCTTCGAACTCTTCGACCTCAAGAACATCCCCAAAGCCGATCCGGTCGTCTATTTCGCCAAGAAAAACGCCGTGCGCGTCACCCCTCCTCTCAAGGCGTATCTCGAGGAGAAGATGTGGCTGGCCCTCTTCCACCATCCCCTGCTGCAATCCTTCTGGAGCAGAGAGTTGAGTAAGGAGGCCTGTTCCACCCTCGACGATCTGATCCCCAAGAGCTGGATCCTCGACGATCGCCCCCTGCCACCTCACGCCGTCATTCCCGGCCTGGAAGTGGCTGGCCAGGCAATCAACGCCTGGCAGACCCTGGAGCATCTCACCAAAAAACAGCGCGAATTCGTCGTCAAACCCTCCGGATTTTCCGAACTGGCCTACGAGAGCCGCGGCGTCTCCATCGGCCACGATCTGGCCGAGGAGGAGTGGGCCGAACGTCTGCAGGAAGCCCTGGACAGCTTTTCTTCTACGCCCTACATCATCCAAAAATTCCACAAGGCGGCGCGACACACCGCCCGCTATTACGATTTCAACAACGACGAAATACGCCCCATGCGAGGCCGCGTCCTGGTCCGCCCCTACTACTACGTCGTCGGCGACGAGCCCCGTCTCTCCGGAGTCCAGGTGATCGTCTGTCCACCCGACAAAAAGCTGCTCCACGGCATGGTGGACGCCATCTTGATGCCCTGCGCCGTGCGCGAGGAGCCGGCACCCTTCTGAGCGGTCCGGTGACGACCCTTGTCAGCTGTTCTCTTTTCTATACTGTATGTAATGGCGGTGGTTTGAAACCGTCCTGAGAGCACTGTGAATATCCCCCTTTGGAGACAGAGATGACCGCGACGACTTCGGCAGTGACGCTGGAAGAAAAGCTGGAAAACCTGGAGGAGATTCTCCGCTCGCTGGGCCGCGTTCTCGTCGGCTATTCGGGCGGCGTCGACAGCGCCATGCTGGCGGTGGCGGCACACCGGGTTCTGGGAGACGACGCCATCGCCGTCACCGCCGTATCCGAGAGTCTGGGCACCGGCGAGTTAGAGGCGGCCGCCGACATCTGCAAACAGTTCGGCATCCGCCACGAAGTGCTCAACACCCACGAGTTGGAGAATCCCGAATACGCGCAAAACCCGTCCAATCGCTGCTACTTCTGCAAGCAGGCCCTGCTGACCGAAATGGAGCAGCTGGCCCACGACCTGGAAATCCCCCACGTCATCTACGGCCAGAACGCCGACGATGAAGATGATTTCCGCCCGGGTGCCCAGGCGGCCAAGGAGCGCGGCGCTCGCGCCCCTCTTGCCGAGGTGGGCATCACCAAGGACGAGATCCGCCAGCTGGCCCGCAGCTGGGATATCCCGGTGTGGAATCGACCGGCCATGGCCTGCCTCTCCTCCCGCTTTCCCTACGGCACCACCATAACCGCCGAGGGTTTGCGCATGGTCGATCGCGCCGAACACTATCTGCGCGATGTCTGCGGTTTCGCCCAGATGCGCACCCGTCACCACGTCGATATCGCCCGCATCGAACTCCCTTCCGAGGACCTCTCCCACTTCCTGGGCGACGACGCTATGCGCACCCACCTGCTTGCCGAATTCGCCGACATCGGCTTCGAGCGGACCAGCGTCGACCTGCGCGGCTTCCGCTCTGGCAGTATGAACGAAGTCCTTATCCAGGTGGACCTCGGCGAGGTGGACATCCCCAAACAGGTCGACCATATTCTGGTCGACCTGGAGCTCGGTCCGGCCGAGTGGGAGCAGCGCGAGCAAATGCTCGTCCTCCAGCTCTCCGAAGCGGCCTTTCCCCGCCTGGCCGACGCTGCATTCCGCCTCCGCATCGTCGAAAGGCTGGAAAACCTGGATCTCCACTACATCGCTCTCAACTTGCAACCTCTGTAGAACGGTCCAATGGAAAGAGACATCATCAAATTCGGGGCCAACGTGCTGCGCCAGAAGTGCGCTCCTGTGGAACAGGTAGACGACGAGATCCGCGGCCTGGTAGCCGACCTGTTCGACTCCATGCGCGCCGCTGAAGGAGTGGGGTTAGCCGCCCCGCAAATCGGCATCCTTAAGCGAGTCGTCGTCATCGACGTCTCCAGACAGGAGCCCGATCACCCCCCTATCGCCCTGATCAATCCCCGGATCGCCAGCGCTTCCGGCACGATGGTCGGTGAGGAGGGCTGCCTCAGCTTTCCCAGCCTCTACGGCGACGTCAAGCGCCACGCCACCGTCGAAATTGCAGCCATGGATGTCAACGGCAAACCCTTCTCCTCCACCGCCGAAGGGTTCTATTCACGCGCCCTGCAACACGAAATAGACCATCTGGAAGGCAAGCTTTTCGTCGATCACCTGAGTTCGCTCAAACGCCAGCTCATGCGCGGCCCTCTCAAACGGCTGAAAAAGGAGGGGGAGGCCTGGGACCGGGAACACGCCGGACAGCTGTCCTGAGAGCGGTACAAAAATCCTGTCCGGTATTGACAATCCCGCTCCAGACTGCTAACTTTTCCTAACTGAATTGAGCACCAGAGCAAAAGAATGGGATCGTAGTTCAGCTGGTTAGAACGCCGGCCTGTCACGCCGGAGGTCGCGAGTTCGAGTCTCGTCGGTCCCGCCATAAGAAACGCCCCGAAAGAGTTTTTCATCTTTCGGGGCGTTTCTAATTTGATATACCAAATTTATTTTTTCATGCATTAAGGCTTTGAAACAGATGATCGACGCAATGGATCCCTCTGTTTCAAGGCAAGAAGATCAGGTAAAAAAACCGGGGGCAGATTCCCTCACCTACTGGATGACGAGCCCGGCAAACTGAGCTTCCTGGACCAGGATCTCAATCGAGTTCTCTTCAGAATTCTGAAAGAGGATCTTGAAAACTTTTTCATTCAGCTGTTTGCGAACCTCATCCTCTATTTCGTGCTTTGATTCGCCACTGAACTGGTCCACCGTTTTTTGCAAGAGGATCTCCAGTATGACCCCCTTCATTTTGAGGCTGTTCTTATCGAGCGTCTCCAATAGCTCGGGATAATCATCGAGCTTTTTCGTAACGTCATTTTCCGGCGGGTCTTTCTCCCTATCATACGCCTCCAAACCCAGCTGGACAGTTGCCATGACAATGCGATCGGCGTTGGTTCCGGCGGGATTGGCGACGATATCCCTCAGATCGTCTGCGATATAAAAATAAGGCAACCTGTTCTGTCTGGTCTCCAGAGCTTGCCCCGGCATCATGTGGACCTCTGGAATCAGTTCGTCCTGTGTGGGTTCGGGAGTATTGTCTTTAAAAGCGATGGCAATAACCACCCATGCCAGCAGGACCTGGGCCAGTAGCACGGCGAGAGCAAAGGGGCCGTATTTTTTAAAAACGCTCAGGCTACTATTGTCTTCCTGGGGGGTATTTTCTTCCATGATCTTTCCTCTCTTCGGACTGAGTCATGAGATCCCCAAAAAAATACCGTCTAATAAATATAGATCGGTAAAAACCACTTTCCCGCCTTTTTTTTCTCCCGCACCTGTCAATTTCTGGCGCATCACTCCCTCACAATGGCCATTTTGCCCGATGCCGAGTGGCCATCAGCCTCCAGTAAATAAAAATAACTCCCCGATCCCACCAGTTCACCGGTGGCGTTTCTCCCATCCCACTGGTCCCGCTCATATCTTCGCGCCGCCCTCTTGCCCAAATCGAACTGCCTGACCAGATGCCCCTGGAGATCGAAAATAGACAGGCGCGTAGTCTGACTCGGCTGATGGAGTTCAAAGGGAAAGAGCGTGAAATCCTGTCTACCGGGCCTGAAAGGATTCGGATAGTTCTGGCCCAACCGAAACGATATGGGAATGGCTTCATCCAGAAGCTCCGGATCGTATTCGACCGCCAGTTCATACTCGAACCCCAACCCATCCGAATCGACGACCGTCAATACGACCACTACCTCGTCGTAGCGATCCCAGTCGGTCACCTGAATCTCGTCACCGGCGGCCACCTGGACATCTACATGATCAGAAGCGACCAACAGGACCTGCTTCTGCCACCGCCCCTTTCCCGTCTCCATGCGGATTCTGACGCCCCCGCTCTGTAGTCCAGGCCTGAGCACTGCGTAATAACTCGAGAGGTGATCCAGAGCCCCATCCCTCTCAATCACCGTTTTGGCCGGAGTGCTTATCTCCAACGGTCGCAGACCGATGTATTTCTCCCCCTCTTCATAGGATAAATCTGGACGGTATCTATCTCCGGTGAAGTAGTTCCAAACGGCAAACTCACTCATCGCCTTCCCTAGTCCATCCGGAACGACCCCCTCCAGATTCTCGACTCGACCATTCCCCCGCCGCTGAAATTCCTCCCAACTCTCCCGGACGATATCCTCGCCGTATCTCTGGCTCAAAAAATGGGCGAAGAGCGAAATCCCGTAAATGCGCAGGTCGTTTCTCCCCCCCCGGTCCAGCCCTCTCTCCTGCGTCCCCAGGAAATAGGGGACATAAATCAGGTAGTTGTCGATATGGGGATAGGCCACCTCTTCCATCCACGTGGCGGTCGCCTCCTCCCACCACGGGCAATCGTTCCCGTAGTAGTATCCCCACTGAATGACATGGAAGAGTTCGTGGGCGAGGGTGACTCGAAGCCCGTCTATACCGGGAGTCTGCCCCTTTCCATAGAATACCGGGTCCGTGTAGTTGTTGTCGATCTCGATATAACTCGTCGTCCTCTTTCCGGAAATCCCCCCCACATCGGCATAAGTGAATCCATAGTGAGGCAACGCCGAGATGTAAATATCGCATTCGCTTCCCCCACCGTATCTTCCGTCTGATGGAGGAGTGCGATATCCCAATCCATCGATCTCGAGCGACCACAGGCTGTCTGCCACCATTGCGACGGCATCGACGTAGTCGGGCAATCCGTTCTCATCCTCATCCGCCGGCTCGATCCCATTCCGCCCCAATAGATCGAAGTGGATGCGAAAATGTCCCCCTGGCGAGATATAAGACTGCTCGCGAAATGGGCGTGCCAGCACCTTCATCGCCATTCCGGAAAAATCGCCACCCCTCTCCAGAAAACTGTGGACGGCATCTCGAATAATCGGAGTGCCGCAGCGGGGAATCACTTCATCTTCCCGCAGATCAGCGGGAAGCCGTTCCGGGTTCCGAACGGCATAGATCTGATAGACGAATGCGGTCTCCGCATCCAGTTCCCCCGCCTCCCAGGCCTGCTCAATGAGTGGATTTCCGTCGGCCGTGGAGAACGAGAAAAGTAGAAAAAGCAGGACCTCCCCTTTTTTCTTCACGACATCGACCATCATTGTAGATTCCCAGAAATGCGCAAGGTCGGCCTGTGCTATACCGACCCTTCGCAAGTAAGAACTGCTATTTATGGGCGCGGGATGACAGTTTTGACCTCTCCCCACGCTCTCTCTGCGACCGCCGTCGGAGCCTCTTCCACGGAAAACTCCAGCCCCTTCAGAGAGATGAAACGGCGTTCCGTCGTCCCATCCGACAGCACGATCCGCGTCTCTCGAATCGGATCATCCTCGATTTCGATCTCCCCACGGACAAGCGGCTCCCGGCAAACGACCTCAAACGAAGCCACGACGCCGCCTCCCACCACGCTGCGCGGTTCCTCAGGCCCAAAAATAACGGCGTATTCCATCCCCCGCCGATCCCCCGACACGATGTCGGGCAGAGACGAGAATGCATTGCGACCGACCATCGCTCCGGCGAACAGCGAGCCGTGAATAAATGGTTGTATCTCGTCCTGCCCCTGCATCCCATTGTCCACAACTTCGAAAACCCCCAGCGGCAGGCTGACAAAGAGGGCTATTCCCGAAGTCGCCAAACTGTCCAGATTGGCCCAGACTTCGACCTCTACGGTGTCCCCGACCTGCGCCTGAATAGGTTCTGTAGAAGATCCGGACTGCAGACGCAGAGTCTGCGCTCCCCCAGGCGTCCATGCCAGACAGATCACGAAGAACCCCAGCGAAAAAATCCTCATCATTGCTCATAACCTCCTTGTTACGAGTTGGATTGAGGTGGTTGAAAAAGGGGGAACGCGCCGCATGCGCTGTCCATCTCCATGGATTCCCCCGATAGATTTTCTTGATTACCTGGATAACCCCCGTGCGCGCAATCGACCCGAATCTATTTCCCGCAGTGCGACGTCGACTTCTTCCAGATCGCCATCGGTACCCCGACACAACCCTTTTTCGCGCACGGCTATCCGGACCCCTATCCCGCCATCTTCCTGAAAAAAAGATGGATCGGCCATAAGCGAATTCCCACCTGATGACGGGAATTCCCATAGGAGCAATAGCGAGGAAATCTTCGACCTTCAAACATCATAGCGCAGAAAGGAAAAATAGGAGAGCAAGAACAGCAGGACCGCCCAGATCCCCAGTAGCAGAACATCCAGGTAGACCTGATGCACCCTCTCCTTGAGGGACATGAGTGAAAACTCGAAGCGGGGATAGTCGCTCAAATCCAGATTGTTGAAACGGTCCATATCCCCAGAAAAAAAGGTTATGGAGCCGTCCTTACTCTTTTTCCTCTGCTCCTTCATGTATTTGTCGAACTCCGTCCTCTTCTCATTGCTGTACTCCTCCCATGTGCTGCTGTAACTCTTCAGCGCCTCGACAAAATCCCTTTCCTGCTCCACCCCCGCCCCGGCCAGGTTGAAGGCGGCCAAATTGAAGGAGGTGAGCGGCGAGATCCGCGCCAGCATGCCGGACCAGCGGGCCTGCTCCTGGATTTTCGCCGTATAATCGTCCTCAATTTTCTGTATCTCAGTTTTCCGCTGCTCCTGCATCTCCTTTATCCTGGCCTGGAATGCTTCGTCCTCGTAGAGTTCCCCCCGATTCTTGCCGGTGCGCTTCTCCTCCTCTTCGAACATCTGCTGCCATTGGCGCGAATGCTCGCGCCCCAGTTCGAGCTTTTCCCGATCCACACTCTCGCGCGAGGGCACCGATGCGATCCGGCCAACGACATAGGGAGCTATATTGGGGATCACCAGGATGAAAACGACCCAGATAAAGAGCAGGATGGTGATCGCAATGGAAGCCTGTTCCGTGCGGCAGGAGACGAACAGCCCCAGCGAATAGATGACGGCCAGATAGAGCAGCGACACCCCCACCAGAGCCAGAGTGGCCAGCATGTCATCGACAGTCAGCGCAATTTCGGGAAAGGCCAGTATAGCGATCAAAGCCGCCAGCAGAGAGAGCAGAAACGGGGCGACCAGCGCCAAATATCCACCCACCCACTTGCCCAAAAGCACCAGGTCCCGGGGAACGCTGTAGGACATCATCAGCCTGAGCACTCCATTCTCCTTTTCCCCCGCCACCGCATCGTAGCTGAACGACAGGGCCAGCAAACTGAGAATGATGCCCACCACGAACACCAGATCCACGGTCGGGAAGAGCGGTAACATCGGGTTCTTCTCATAGCTCTCGGGGAATTCGAGCCGGTTGCTCATCTGCACCTTGATACTCTCCGTCAATTCGGGAGTAATCCCCCGCACCAGGACGTTCATGACGTTGAGCGGTCGATCGACGGTAACCCCCTGCCACAGATCGAAGACCCGAGTCCGCTGGGAAACCTCGTTCCGGTGCATCACCGAGTTCATGTGATACGAAGCGTTCGCCTGACTGTAGTTGCGCCCCAGGACCAGCGAACTCAGCAGCAGGACCGTCACACAGACGATGCAGGCTACGGCAAAACGCAGGGACATCAGCTGGTCGAGAAGCTCCTTGCGTATGATGTGCAGTAACATAACTCTACTCTCGCCGGATAGGGGGTCAGGTGACGTCGTAACGGAGGAAGAACAGATAAGCCAGCATGAAGAAGAAGACGTTATAAATCAGCAGCAGTAGAACATCGAAGAGCGCCGCGTTGAGACTGTCGTCCAGAGGCTCTTCGAACATCTCGAAACGCGGCAACTCATCCGCTTTGAACCAATCCTTGTCCTTCACCTTGGTGCCGCTGGGAGAAAACTCGATTACTCCGGATCGATAGAAACCGCTCCGGTATTCCTGGTAATGCTGCTGGTAGCGCGTAATCGCCTGGTAAAACTGCTCGAAGAGCACCGGGCCGGTGCCGGCCAGGCGGGTCATGGCCAGCAGCGAGCAGGCCGAAGGGGACAGGCGCGCCAGATTTTTTCCCAGTTCGACCTGCGCACTCGTCTTCTCTTTGTAGAACTTCTCCAGTTTGTCTTTCCGCTGCTGGGTCTCCTGCCGCATCTTCTCGTAGTCCTGCCGCCCGTAGACCTGCCGCTTCTGGGCGATCTCCATCAGCAGGCGCTGCTCCTCATCGATGGCCCGCTTCTCCGCGTCGATCACCTGGCGCGACGGGGCCGGAGAGAGCAGTTCGGAGACGATCGGAGAGAGATTGGGGATGACCAGGATGAAGCCGATCCAGACCATCAACGATACGAGCAGCGCCGTGGCCGTGCGATGGGTGAGGGTGGAGATCAGCAACCCCAGCGTGTAAAAAGTCGAGATGTAGAGCAGGGCGACCGCCGTGATGAGCAGGAATCGCTCCAACCCATCGCCGTCGGCGCCCAGACTTCCCGAGACGTACACGTACACAAATCCTCCCAGCACGGCGACGATGAAGGGCACCGCGATCGACAGATATCCCCCGATCCACTTGCCCAGCAGTAGTATATCCCTGGGGACCGAGTTGGTGAGCAGCACCTTGAGCGTGCCCCGCTCCTTCTCGCCGCAGATCGCATCGAAGACGAAGACCAGAGCCAGCAGGCTGATCACTATATTGACTACATAGGCGAAGTCGGGCGTCTGGAACGTCTCTACGAGGATATCCTTACCCAGGCGCTCCTCGCTGCTCGAAAAAAAGGAGTAGGTCACCGACGGCACCCGCGTCGGCAGGCTGCCCTCGACCCCTCTGGCCAGAAGCCCCATCTGCCTGGGAGGGCGCGCCCCGAAAAAGGTGGCCCGCTGCATCTCCCGAAACTGCTCGTCCGCATCCTCGATCTTCTCCAACCCGTCGATCGTCTCCTGTGTCTTGTTGACCTCATTGGTGAAGACCTGGAAGCGCTCCTGATATTCCCCCGTCATCAGCAGCACGACCAGCGGCACCAGCAGGAAGAGCAGGACGTAAGTCACCGCGAAACGAAGACTCAGGACGTTGTGCGCAATTTCTTTTCTGATGATGAGAAAGAGCATAGACCTTCCTTTCGCCTACTCGAACAGGAGGAGCCCGAAGGAGCCGACCTGGTGGTACTCTCCATAGGTGTAAACCCACTGGCTGCTGTGTGCTTTATCGCGGAAGTCGCGGGTAAAGTTGGCGCCCCAGACATCCCCCGACTTCGGTGCAAGCAGGTTTTTCTGGGCAAAGGGGATCCGGCACTCCAGAGACCAGAAATCCGCCCCGATGTGGGTATCCACTTCCATCTCCACGCTCCAGGAGCGATCCTGGGTCCGCAAACCGTTTTCGTGCGCAGCGTCGAAGATCGTCCCTACGCTGTTGACGATGATCTGCACGTAACTGCGCCAGTCCAGATTGGCATCGAGGAAGATCTCGACGCTGTCCTCCAGGTAAACCTGGTCGTCCCGCTGCGTTTTCTCGGCGAGGAGACTATCCGGCATCGCATCGTAGCTATAGAAGCCCAGGTACAAATCGTCTTTGGTGCGACCGACGTACACTCTGCTCTCCATATCGGCGGGCAGCACCTGACCGCGGTAGCCCAAAAACGGGAACGGAGCCTGCGTCGCTTGCCCCCAGGCCGGATCGTCCAGGCGCCCGTCGTCAATGACGGGCGCCTGTTTCAGCACCGGCACGGACAGCGCAGCTCCAATCTCGAGCATCTTCTCCAGACCGCGCTCCTTTTCGACATTGTCCATGAAGAAACGCGCCTGGCGATAGCGGGCTTTCCAGCTCAACGGGGCGTATTCGAGCGCCTTTGCATACAGACTCTCGGCCTCTGCCAATTGAGCTTTGGCCACCTGCTGAGTCGCCTCATCGAGCATGGCATCGACCTGGACCTCCAGGCGCAGCATCGCCTCCAGGCGCACCCCATTATGTTCGCTTCGAGCCAGTTCCTGGGCCAGCTCGTCCAGTTCTTCACCCAGTCCCTCGGGCAACTTCTTGCTGATGATATTCAGCGTCTTCAACGCCTCGAATCGAGGTTCGGAAACCGTGTCGCGCACCACTTCCATCAGCGCATCGCTGAATTCCGCTCGCTTGAGCATCCCCAGCTTATAGGCGATGCGCCCCCGGACCCGGGGGTTCGGATGAGAGGTGAGATGCCGCCGAATCTCGCCCACCAGGTTCTCGTCGTCGATGCGGAGCATCAGCATGACCAGCACTTCGGCCATCACCGGATGCGCCCTTTCGAAACGCGGATCGTCCATCGCCTGAAGCAGCGGCCCGACCGATCGCTTGGGTTGTAGCAACAGCTCCTGTATGGCCACATCTTGACCAGCGTTGCCCAATTGCTCCAATTGATCCTCGACCGATGGCCCACAACCCACCCAGATGCCAACTAGAACGAGATACCCCAATCTCGTCATTTCACTCTCCCATTTTCTGATTGCCCATAGCGCGTCTTATTACCATCAAAAAATGACTCTCTACTTATTTATGATGCGCAAACGGCGTAAAAAGGCCTGTTTTTTTTCTCACCACATCTCTCTCAGGCGCTCTGATGTGGATCATTTGATCTAATGGTTAAGATCCGTTCCAGCAAAGGACGCATAGTCGAAATAAGAGTTCCGGCAAAAAGCTGTAAATTAATACCCAACTTTAACTTAACGTAAACGTAAAAGTTATACACGAAGTCAGAATCGATGAAAACTGTCCCATTTTTTGAGGCTGGAATTTTTACCAAAGATACCTCTTGACATACCTTCTTTTTACTTCTTTTTTTCTAAATTGTAATTTGACCAAAGTTATAACCAATACAAAGTTTGGCTGTAAAGTCCAGACCAGAATTCGAGTGCCAGGAGCCACGGTGCAAATCAGAGAAATCAGCCAACAACTGCAGCAATGCGGCATTCGCGCATCACATCAGAGGATACTCATATATGGGTATCTCCTGAGCCATAGAATTCATCCAACTGTAGACACCATCTACGGCGAGATGTCCAAGACATTACCTTCCCTCTCCAGAACCACAGTTTATAACACCCTCAAAGCTTTTGCAGATCACGGCCTTGTCTCAACCATAACTATCGAGGGAAACGAAAACCGCTACGATATCGACACATCCGATCACGGACACTTCAAGTGCTCGCATTGCGGACACCTTTACGACTTTGATATCAGCGATGAGAATCTCCAAATTACAGGGCTCAATGGTTTCACGACAAAGCAGCGTCACATTTATTTTAGAGGCACCTGCAACAGGTGCACAAAACCCGAATCGCAAAGCAAAGGAGAAGGTAACGGCAGGGCGGCAGTTCAATAATCACATCATTTATCGAAAGGACGAATCATGAAAAAGTACGTCTGTTCTATCTGCGGTTATGTTCACGAAGGCGACGCTCCTCCCGAAAAATGCCCGCAGTGCGGCGCAGCAGCAGAGAAGTTCAGCGAACAGGGTGAAGGAAGCTCATTGGAATGGGCGGATGAGCACAAGATCGGCGTGGCCGAAGGCCTGGACGCCGAGGTGGTCGAGGGCCTGAGAGCAAATTTTACGGGCGAATGCACCGAAGTAGGCATGTATCTGGCCATGTCGCGCCAGGCAGACCGGGAAGGGTACCCCGAAGTGGCCGAGGCCTACAAGAGAATCGCCTTTGAAGAAGCCGACCACGCCTCGCGGTTCGCCGAATTGCTGGGTGAGGTTGTCAAAGCGGATACCAAGGCGAATCTGGAGGCACGCGTCGCAGCCGAACACGGTGCCACAGCGGGTAAAAAAGAGCTGGCTACCAGAGCCAAGCAGTTGGACTACGATGCCGTTCACGACACCGTGCACGAAATGTGCAAGGATGAGGCGCGGCACGGCAGGGCTTTTGAAGGCCTGCTGAAGAGGTATTTCGGTTAAGAGATCTCGCTTCTCAACACAAGAGACTGAAAATCCGATAATTCTGCCATATAGGGGAACATAGAGAGTTAACACCATTCCTCCATTGGCCGAGTTATTCGATCCTGAGGCAGCCAACCTCCGGCACTCGCCGGAATGTCGGCTGCCTTTTTTTGTCGGCCGCTTCGTGTCAGAATCTTCCCTCACTCAGAAAGAAAAGGGGAATGAATCGATAAACGTCTATGTGATTGTTTCCATTTAGCTTAATCACCACTCGATAAGTTTCCGGTGTCAAATTCAAATTATCCTCATTTCCGCGATACAACACTCGAAGGTTTTCTGTGTTCTATTTTGTAAAGGCTATTGGGGAGATAGCCTGCCTCCTCTTCGCCAATCGCGAGAAGAGAGAATCCGGACGATGGGACCAAAGGAAATGGCAATGCAGATCGAGGAAGCCATCGAGAAGTATGGATCTCTGGTTATACATATTGCATGGCGCATCACTCGTGATGAAGAAGCAACGAAAGATATTTCCCAAGAAGTCTTTATGAAACTCCATACAGCATGGGCCGATGGGAAAGAGATCGACGCTCGAATCAAATCCTGGCTCGGCAAGACAACCCTGAATGCCGCCCTGAATACCAGGCGACAGAACGCCAGATTAGTGCCGTTCGACGAAGATCAGTCCCCTCTATGCACTGAGGGTGGAATCGCCGATACAGACCGCACGCTCCTGCTCGACAAAATTCACCAGTTAATCCCTTCCCTCCCCGAACGGCAGCAGGAAGTTTTCATTCTGCGCCACTTTGAAGGATTGCCCTTTGACGCCATCGCACAAACCGTCGGTTGTTCTCCACTGGCCGCCCGATCAGCGGCTTTTCAAGCCTTAAAAAAGATACGAGCCTGGCTCACCAGTGAACCCGTTCCAGAGAAAAAAGTACCCCCCAAGAGCGAGGTGGATTCCAATGCTTTCAAAAAATGAATTTGAAACCCGGCTTATGGAATATATCCAGGGAGATTTGCCCGACGGCCAGAAGAGAGAGATGACGGAGTATATCCTGGCTCATCCAGAGGAAGGGCGTCGCGCCAAAGATCTGGAAACCCTGATGGAAATAAGCGAGGACCGGGCCAGCCATCCCGTCCCCGAAAATCTCCTTGGCGAAGTAGAGCAAAGCGTCTCAGCGCGCTTGGCCATTCCTTCAACTCCATCGATTTTCTCGAAGAAGGTATCGAGAGACGGGAGATTGAATTCGCCGATTCAACCGGGAGACAATGGTGCTTATAGACGGCAATCCCCCATTTCCGGAAAAAAGAAAGTCATTTCCGCCCTGACAGGTATCGCGGCCATCCTGCTACTCTATCTCTTTGCAAATGAATATGCCCAATCCACTGCCTTTGCCGAAGCGCTCTCCAAATTCCAAGAGGGGACCTCTTTTCAAGTGGAGGGCGCCATACTGACCCCGGGAGGACGCCACCAGGCGTTCCAAATGTGGCTCAAAAAGCCGCAATCTTTCAGAATTGAAATCGGCGAACCGGGAGAGAAGAGGATCATCACCCACAACCATGGCGGACGCCTCATCGCCCTGGAAAAGAGTGGGCGTTACTACCTGCAAACCGACAGTTTCGCAGGGTGGTCCAACATATCCGAAATGATAGCCAAATTAACCCCCCCTACTCCTCTTCCCATTATGCCGGGTATCACCAAAGAAGACCGGGGTGATATCACTCGCTATATTGCCACAAAATCGGCTACTGATCCTCCCAAAAGATTCACCGTGGAAATTGATCGCATCCAGAGAAGAATGGTGCGCTGCACCTACGAAGAAAAAGACCGGGACCAGTGGATTCTCGTAAGCGACCTATCCTATACCAATATCGATATTCCTCTTCCGGACACCCTCTTTACTACCACGCCTCCGGTCCACCTCCAGCCCATTGCCGAAGAAGAGGCAAAAAACCTGTGGTTCGAGCACTCGTTCACAATCCGAGCCGCCATGTTCCCGACCAGCCTGCTGGCAGCCACCCTAAAAGAGGATTGCGTCATCGAGTTGCTGGACCCACCGGCCGATGCAGATGTAATGGAGAAAAACTGTGATGGCGGAGCATGCCAGCTCATCGCCTTGAACCAGCCAGTAGACCTTATTTTTGGCCACGTAAGCAGCAGATACGACGTCGTAATCAAAGATCCGGTTCTCCAGCAGCAGACAATTTCCCTGAAGATGCAATACCGCGATGGTCTTTCTCAGGAACAGCGTCTATCCGGCCTGAACGAGCTTCTGGGTGTAAAGGCCGTGGTTTCTCCCTGGCTCGATAAAGTAGAAACTGAAGTCATCTTTGAGCATGATGGAAGCGCCTTCCCCATCAGCCGCAGTCGATTTTATAGTCCTCCCAAAAAAGAAACGCTTGAGAATGGACAAGTGCGCTACTGGGCCAAGAAGGCTGCTTTGTCTAAATTCATCATGTTCATCTGGTGCAACTCCTCCGATTGGGAATACGGCAAAGCCGGGATGAGCATCAGGCGTCCCAAAGTTCCAGGTGCCCATGATCCCGTTGAGGAGTTAATAGATATCGATCTCACGACTTCGGGACTCTGGGCAGACAATTCCGAGCAGCTACGAGAGCTATTCGGCGTCACTTACCAGGAAGAACAGCATAAGTTCAGGACGAGACATATCGAGCTATCCCCCGCTCTCCCTGGTCAGAACAATACATCTTCGTTTTCCGCCTATGCACAGGTCGAGTTGGGCGATAACTATCCCAACCCCGCCAACCCGACGACGACCATACCATTTTCTCTCGATAAACCCGCAGATGTGGCGTTGCGAGTTTTCAACATCCAGGGCCAACTCATACGCACCATCTTCCCCGGCCAGCTCCGGCAGGGATCTCATCAGATAGAATGGGACGGTAGAGATGATCACAGCCGACAAGTTGCAAGCGGAATGTATCTTTATCGTCTGGATGTGAATGGAATCGCCACGACGGCGAAAAAGATGAGTTTCATCAAGTAGAGTCTTCGCCCTTCCATCAAGAGGCGACAGAGCGTGATGGGGGATTCGCATAACGGCATTGCAGCGCATCCCCTCTCACTCGTACCGCAGCGCATCGACCGGATTGGAAAAAGCCGCTTTGATCGCCTGAGAAATGACCGTCGTCATTATTAACAACAGAGTCAACGCTCCTCCCAGGGCCAATTCTTCGATTCCCAGATCAATGCGATAGGCAAAATCCTGCAGCCAACGATCCATCGCAAGATACGCCAATGGCCAGGCCATGGCATTGGCAACAAGCACCAGCCTAAAAAACTCACTCGACAGCAGCGCAGCGATGCTTGGGACGGATGCTCCTAAAACTTTGCGGATACCAATCTCCTTGGTTCGCTGAGTCACCACTATGGAGGTAATCCCGAAAGCGCCCAAACAGGCGATGAAGATGGCAAATAGAGAAGAATAGGTGATCATCCGCCCCCAGCGTCTCTCTTCTCTGTAGAACCGTTCGATATTCTCATTGAGGAAGGAGTACTGGAACACCTTACCATACGAGGCGATCTCGTTCCACTTGTCCTCCATATACGCAAGTGTGCCCGGAATGTCGTCGGATTTGATCCTCACCACGAAGAGCCGACCATTTTCTACGCCATCGGCCAGTTCCGGGTTGAGCACCAGGACTGTGGGAGAAACCTGGTGGTGTAATGATTCAAAGTAAAAATCTTCGACCACGCCGATGATCTGCCGGGGCCTTCCATCCAGTTCGATCATCTGGCCCACCACTTCATCCCTGCCTATCTGACTGGCCAGCGTCTGGTTGATGATGATCGATTCGGTTACATCCGTTCCAAGACCCCGGGAAAAATCTCTACCCTCTACCAAATCCATCTCCAGAGTTTCCAACAAATCATAACCCACCAGCAGCTTCCTGATGTCGAGTGGACGACCATCTGAAAGCCCCACTTCATCCTTTTGAAAATATTCGAGGGGATATCTCACCATGGCGACGTTGACGACATGACTGTGTTGCAAAAGGCTGTTTCGCAGCGCCGCACGCTGTGACTCGCCCGGCGCTTCGGTATTGATGAGCACCACCTGCTCTTTGTTAAAGCCCAGATCTCGAGTCTGGATGAAGTGCAGTTGCCGCATCATAACCACGGCACTGATCGCCAGGGCGATGGACAGCATGAACTGGACCATCACCAGCCCCCGACCGAACAGGCTGGTTCCACTCCCCCTCAACCGCCCCTTGAGCACCTCCACCGGATGGAACCCCGACAGCACAAGGGCGGGATACGATCCGGCGACCAGGCCCACCAGAAGGCTCAGGCCGACTAACGCCCCGAGGAGGGAGGCATTCCATTCCAGCAGCAAATCCTTGCCCACCAGGCCGTTGAAGATCGGCAGGAAGAATTCGGCCAGGGCCACTCCTCCGACGAGTCCGATCAAACTCAGCAGGATGGCCTCTCCCCCAAACTGGCCGATGAGCTGTCTCCGTCTCGCTCCCACGACCTTACGCACTCCGACTTCCCGGGCCCGGGTCGTGGATCGAGCAATCCCCAGATTGGTGAAATTGATGCAGGCCATTCCCAGCACCAGCAGGGAGATACCGGCCAACAGATAGGAATAGACCGGATCGCTCTCCGGTTCAATCCCGGGAATGCGCGGCGTGGGAATATCCGAATTCAGGTGCATGTCCGTCAGCGGCTGCAGAGCAAAGTGGACAAACCGAAATTCCTCACCATAGAGGCCATAAACAGGGGGAATTTTATCGCTCTGCACCAGAGCATCGAGCTTGCCTTCGACTACTTTAATCGGGGTGCCCGCCGTTAGCTGAATAAAGGTAACCGCCTCCCATCTCTCCCAGGAATCCGCAGTGGAAGCGCTGAAAAGTTCGGAGATTCTTTCGTAGGGAAGCAGAAAGTCGAACCGGATCGTGGAATTCCCGGGGATTTCCTCGACCACTCCCGCTACGGTGAAGTCGTACCACGCATTGCTCCGCGCAGAGCGGAAGGAGAGGCGTTTGTGCAGAGGGTTTTCGTCGCCAAAATACTTCCTGGCCATCTCCTGACTCAGAACGACCGCGCCGGGGTCTTTGAATGCCGTTGAAAAATCTCCCTCCTGCAGAGAAAAGGAGAACGTCTCGGAGAAGGTGGCATCGGCAAACATCACCTCCTCTATGAACAGCTTGTCGCCATATCTGACATGGATGTCGCCCGGAGTCAGTTCCTGGTCGAGGCGTTTCCCGGAAAACCGGACCGTTTGCACGATCTCTGGTATTTCCTCCTTCAGCACCTTTGCCAATGGGTGAGGAGAATATATCGTCTGCTTTTCATTCTTCTCATCCCACGCAAACGTTACTACGACCTGATAGATATCATCCGCATGCTGGTGGAAAGAGTCGTATGTCCACTCGTGACGCACGAACAGCAGCATCAGAAGGCAGAA
>Ga0233430_1001514_pt1 | contig 32184 bp, 31 predicted proteins | sample SI_118_April2016_2_FD_179883 | JGI IMG/M metagenome (GOLD analysis project Ga0233430, IMG submission 179883) | Seawater microbial communities from Saanich Inlet, British Columbia, Canada - SI_118_April2016_150_MG | ecosystem: Environmental > Aquatic > Marine > Inlet | place: Canada: British... | reverse complement strand
TCTTGAATTTTACCATCTGGGTACCTCCTGCTATTATGGGGTAATCGTGTCAATTACCACTATAGCAAGGGTTCCCAGGTGGTATCTACCCTCTTTTAAATTTTAAGTGCAAAATTCAGGTATTAATCAGTGTTATATTTTTAAGCATGGTGATTCCGGCCCATGCAGAAGAAGAGACGGTTCAGATAGTGGGGCCGTGGAAAAGCAACGGTCGAATTTTTCTGATAGGTCCCGACAGACTCAAATTCATGGGTGCACTCGAAGGGGTTATGTACATCCAGGATGCCAAGGGTGCTTTTGACGCTGCAGGGTTTAAGTGCCCGGTAACGATCATACTCGATACGAAAAGCGGTAAAACGGAAACGAATGGAAACTTCATCATCACGGGCAAAACCGGTGACATGGTATTTGCGGATCTAAACACCGCAGGGATCATCGGTGTTTCCCAGGGGACCTTTACGCTTACCGGTGGTACCGGCAAATTTAAAGGGATTTCCGGTTCCGGCGATGTACTTATCCGCACGGCCCTCGGTTCAATGGCAGTCGGCCTGGAAAGCGGTGCATACCTTGAAGCACTCGGTTTGGCCATGTGGCCGAGTTTGAAGATCACCATTCCCGCCAAATAAAAGGGTCATGGCGGATTCAACAGGGAAAAATTCCGGTATCCGTGAGGCGGCAAAAGATCTATTCGACTATGCCGTTGACCGTGAAGACGTAAAATGGTTGATGGCCCACCTGTCTGAAGAGGCCCTGATAAACCGGCATACGGTGGACCACGAGCTTCAAATCCTAAAAATCGTCAGTGTGGGGTGGGGAATTTCCTATTATCTTGAGAACAGCTCTCAAAAAAGTAAACTCTCCGCCCTCTACTGGAATTCAGTAAATGAATTCTCAAAGGAGATATCCACGGCTACCGAGTATATGACCGGTCATGATATCGACTATTTTGAGGTACTGAAAAAACGTCTCGATATGTATGTGACGGCAATGACAAAGGGGGCTGAAACCATTGAACCTGCTTCAGTGGTCGGGCCTGAGTTTGCGCGGACCTGCGGCAATGCCGATGATATATTTACCTTTATGACCGGCTCTAAGATGTTCATCAATACCATCACCCGTGTAAAACAGTATCTTGAAGCGATAAAACTTCGATAAGCGGATGAACGACCCATGGGGGCGTTATGGTGGGGAAAAACCAGAGTACCGGAACCAGGCCGCATCGATCACCGTCGGCAGTGGGTATTATCGGCTACGGGGCGATCGGTCAGGTTGTGGCCGATGCCATCACCGGCGGCCGGGCGGGCAACACCACGCTTGCCGCCATAATGTGCCGGGACAGGGAAAAGGACCGTGGCCCCGGAAAACGCGCTGTGGAAAACCCGAATGTCGTCTTTACCGACAATCCTGAACTGTTTTTCGAAACACCGGCAGACATAATCATTGAAGCGGCCGGACAGGATGCCCTTCGTAAATTCGGCAAACGGGTTCTCGAGGACGGCTCCGATCTTCTGGTAACCAGTATCGGGGCTTTCACCGATTCGGATTTTTTCCAGGAACTGATCCGCAGCGCAGAATACAATGATGCGCGGCTATTGCTGGCATCCGGGGCGCTGCCCGGGGTGGATTGGATGAGCGCAGCAGGGCTGTCGGAGATAACCACCGTTGAGATCACCCAGACCAAGCCTGTGAACTCCTGGCGCAACACCCCGGCCGAGGCGATGTTGAATCTGGATGAAGTAACGGATGCGATCTGCTTTTTCCAGGGCACGGCCCGGCAGGCCGCCAGTCGATTCCCCAAAAGCAGCAATATCACCGCCATGCTTGCACTTTCAACGGCCGGAATGGACCGAACAGAGGTAAAACTTGTTGCCGATCCGACACGTAAGCAGATGTGCACTTTAATCAGGTTCGAGGGCGTTGCCGGCAAACTGCTCATTGAGTGGCACGGCGTACCCTCTATATTAAACCCGAGCACAAGTGCTGATGTACCTCTGGCTGTCATAAAAGCCATTCGGAATCTAACATCGACAGTCTGCTACGGTGTCTGAGACCCGGGGGATTTTTTAACGCGGTTATCTATAAAGTAAAGTCCTAACGGCTTTGTAGATAAGCGTATTTTTTAAAACCGATTCTATTTCCGGGTTGTATAACATCATATAATTTTGATATGGTTTCAACACCCTGACTTTCCTGTGGAGACACGATCTGTATGCTGTCGCTCTATTTCCGATAAACTGCCTCATCCGCAGGGATCTTTTTCCGGATCTTTTTTACCGGTTAAAATATTCACCGATATTTTAATAAGGTTCCGCAGAAAAATATATGATATTCCGCACAGGGAAAAGATGACATGAAAATTCTTTTAATCTACCCGGCATATCCCGACACCTTCTGGAGTTTAAAATACGCAATAAAGTTTATTCGGAAAAAAGCAGCTTTCCCGCCACTGGGCCTCTTAACGGTAGCACCCCTGCTGCCGGACGAATGGTCCAGGCGGGTTGTGGATGTAAATGTAACCAATCTTACGGACAGTGACCTTAAATGGGCGGATCTTGCCTTTATCGGCGGAATGGGAATCCAGCGGAAATCGGCCGAACAGATCATTAAACGCTGCAAGTCTGCGGGTCTGAAAGTGGTTGCAGGAGGCCCGCTTTTTACCGTTGAGCCGGATGCCTTTCCAGAGGTGGACCACCTCATTCTGGATGAAGCCGAACTGACCCTTCCGGTCTTTCTGGACGATCTAAAAAGAGGAAACCCCAGGAAAATATACCGGGCCTCCGGTTTTTGTGACATTCACCAGACCCCTGCTCCGGCGTGGAATCTTATAAAAATGAAAAAATACGCATCCATGAGTATCCAGTTTTCCAGAGGGTGCCCGTTTCAATGTGATTTCTGCAACGTAACGGTTCTTTTCGGCCACCGGCCCCGGATGAAAACCCCGCAGCAGGTTGTTGCCGAACTCGACAGCATCTATGATACGGGCTGGCGGGGAAATGTTTTTTTTGTGGATGATAATTTCATCGGAAATAAACGTTTTCTAAAAACACAACTCCTGCCCGCTTTAATCAACTGGCGAAAAGGCAAAAAGGGCTGTGTCTTTTATACGGAAGCCTCCATCAACATGGCTGACGACCCGGAACTTCTGAGCATGATGGCCAAGGCCGGATTCGATTCGGTGTTTATCGGGATCGAATCACCGGATGAATCCAGTCTTCAGGAATGCCAGAAAAGCCAGAACAAAAACCGGGACCTCCTTGAAAATGTCCGAATTATCCAACGGGCCGGGATACAGGTGCATGGCGGCTTTATCGTCGGTTTTGACAGCGACACCCAGGCCATCTTCCAGAGGCAGATCGATTTTATCCAGAAAAGCGGCATCGTCACCGCCATGGTCGGTATGCTCCAGGCCCCTCCGGGAACACAGCTCTTTGACAGACTTCAAAAAGAAAACCGCCTCGTCGGTATGAGTTCCGGCGACAATGTCGACGGTACGACCAATATCATCCCTCACATGGGTCTGGACAGCTTGCTGGAAGGCTACCAGACGATTATGAGCCAGATCTATTCACCGGCTAACTATTACCGCCGCGTCCGGACATTTCTAAAAGAATTTAAGACTCCGGAGGTTGCAATACCGATGGATTTTCAACGCTTCCTAGCATTTTTTCGCTCATGCTTCAGGCTCGGCATCTGGGGAAAAGAACGTTTCCAGTACTGGCGGCTCCTGCTGTGGGCCTTATTCCGAAAACCGAAACTCTTACCCTGGGCCATCACGCTGGCAATATTCGGCTACCACTACCGCAGAATATGCGAACGGTATATCCTGTAATCCGAATCGGGTCAAAAACACGAATAAACATCTGATAATTCTCGCTTAACCGTACCTGAACCCGGTTATCCGGTGGAATCCGCAAGCCTTTCCGCTTTGTCGAGAATTGCCTTTGCGCCTCCTTGTATATTGGAAAATATTAAAAGAGATGCTATGTAATTTGACGCTGGACTAATAACGCCCATATCGCGAGGTATACATGAAAAAGAAACATAATGTTTTACGGCAGCTGCTCGACGACGGAAAACCGACCATCGGCACCCATGTTCATTCCACCTGGCCCGGAATGGTAGAGGTAATCGGAAACACAGGAGCCATGGACTATATTGAGTTTTCAGGCGAGTATGCACCGTATGACCTGTATTCGCTGGAAAACTTCGGCCGCGCCGTGGATCTTTTTGACCATATGACCTCAATGATGAAAATCGACCAGGAACTGAGAAGGTACTTGGCTTCCCGCGCCCTGGGATCCGGAATACAGAATTTGCTGTTTGCCCGGGTGCAGAACGCTGACGAAGCCCGTGAAGCGGTTGCCGCTTCAAGGGCCGACTCCCATGAAACCGGAGGTTATGTAGGTGCCGGCATGCGCAGAGACGTAGGATATGTATTGGGTCCCGGTTCCCCTGAATTTGTCCAGGCCCTTGAAGAGGGCGTGGTTGCCGTGATGATCGAAAAACATTCGGCGCTTGAAGCCCTTGAAGATATTCTGGCAGTCGACGGTATCGATATGGTCCAGTTCGGGCCGGCGGATTATTCCCTGAGCGTCGGTTTGACCGGTCAATGGAAACATCCCAAAGTGGTGGAAGCGCAGGAATCGATGATTAAAACCGCCATTAAAATGGGCGTTCGCCCCCGTGTGGAGCTATGGGATGTTGAAGATGCAGCGCCGTATCTGGATATGGGGGTCAAAGATTTCTGTATCGGATGGGATGTACTTACCATCTACAATTACTGCAAGAATCAGGGAGAGTCGCTGGGAAAACTGCTCGGTAGATAACCGGGTAAATCAGCAGGGTAACCGAATTTGGATTCCGTAAGCTCAAGTGAGCTTGCGTGGTGGTGTCGCTGAATATTGATTACGGGGTGCGGCGACAACTCTTTCCCGACCCCTCAAATACCTGAATCCCAAATGCGCTTACCCTGGACACATCCCATTCCCGTATTGGCAATCCCTTGGTCTGCGAAAGACAACTTTGTTTTCACCATACAACCGCATAATTACATTACACTTATTTAAAATACCCGCAAAACCTGTCAACGTTGTTGCACTTCTTCGGCGGCCTCTCTGATAAGAAACCCGCCTAAAAACGGGCACAGAATCTTACGATTTAGATATAAATACATTGTGTTATCGCATTTCTTCGCCGCTGCCGACCTGCACCGGATCACCCGGCACATTCTTTGCCATATACCCTTTTTAAAAACCCTGAATGAAACTCCCGTTTAAACCTGATCATTCGGAAGGAGGATGGGATGAGCTCACAGAAGATCGATTCTTGGCAAAAACCTCCCAGACCATTCTCTGCCAGCAGCAAAAAGGGAAATTTCTAATACGGAGGGTAAAAATTGAAAGTAATTGCTGGGATGAAAAAGTCGACACCTATACAGGCAAGATAATTAATCGGCGGAAAGTACCATGCACGTGTAAAGAATAGCTTTTTTCTCCTGTTATTATGAACACACAAAGACCGCAAAGCAATTACGAAAGACAACGAGATTGCTTCGGCAATACCTCAAATTGGCAGTAATTATTGTTCAATATGAAATTTTCACGAAACAGAAAGGGGGTGAGGAAAATTGATTCGGGAAAAAACAGGAGCTATCAGAAAGTTTTTTATTCCTCCACTCGAAGAAATAAGATCTTTAGATTTCAACCAAGCAAATGAATATCCTTAAATGATTTTGGATTCATTCCGCAGATTTCACAACAGATCCATAGACATGAACCTGAAAGGAGCCTGAGAATGCTGAAGAGATTATTGTTTTCTATTTTGATTTTTGTAATCCTATTTCCCCCGATGGTGTATAGCCAGGATACACCGGCTGTCTCATGGGCAAATGTCGCATTTGAGACGCGCGTGTTTGATCCTGCAGACTGGTCGCTGGAAACAATATATAAAATCCACGCCATCACAGAGGTCGAAAATTATACAGACGGAACCGGGGTTTTCGTCGACTCAGAACACTCCGGCCGGGTGTCGATGAGTTTTGATGGCCCCTGGTCGGAGGCAGGTATCGGGTTTATAAAAAATTTTGTCAAACCGGAAAATGCAAATCTGGCCGAGTGGATTACCAGCTGGGAAGGCACGTCTTATCGGTTCTTCCTGGGTGATTCCGTTTCTTCCGGTGTTACGATCCGCTCTCCCGATTCATTCAATATTGAATTCGGTTATACCGTTCCGGTATTTGAGAGTAATGGACAGGTCTGGTGGGATGAGGTTGATGGCGCCAATAGATATCGGGTGAGAATTTATGAATTGAGTTCTAATGGAGGCCCCAATGGTCCGATGATATATGACTCCGGCAACCTATATGACACGGGGCACAGCTTTCCCAAGGGACTTCCGGCAGCGGATTATGCCTATGTTGTTGAGGCACGCAACTTCGATGGAAACGGTGGGGGCTTCTGGGTCGAGCGTTCCATGTATTTTACCAAGGTTTCCGTCCTCCTCAATATGGGAGAAACTTATCACTTCAGAGCCAATCGAAGCATGAATTCCCTGGGTTGGACCACAGGCGACAAATTATCCTTTGGCGCAGTAAATGCATCGCTTACACCGGAGACAAACATTTCTGTCAGTCAGGGAGATTATAGAATCGACACCGTTGATTTTTCCGACAATGTTATTGATCACAAGGTTGATTACACCCCGGAACTCAGCGGCATATGGGAACTTACCGCAACTAATGAGGATGGAAATATTACAGCTGCCACCCCTGATCGCTCGGGAGTCCCTTTGATGCCCTTTGCAGTAAATGTCAGACTGGGCGGCACCCCCCAAACACCGGCCATTGCCTGGGACGTACCGGATGCACCGGCAGGCTATGAACCCGACCGCGTGAGAATTCAAATTTTTGACGATATTACAGACACACGGGTTTTGGCGACTTCCCCGGAATCGATAACCAACTCAAGTTTCACGCTGCCTTTGAATCGACTGCAATTCAACCACCCGTATGTCATGCGCATTATGATCGCTGCCACTGAAAACGATGAAATCAAAGCACCGCCTTCCGGCATCATCACACGGAGTGAATTGTTTGTAAATTTCACACTCCGATCAGAAGGATGGCCCGGGGAAGTGTTTCTACCGGTTGTGGGTGAAGATCCCGACCCCGGTGACGAATATGGGCCCCCATTCCATTTTAATATCGAAGTTGTTCCCTTCCAACCTTATCCGATGGATCCTGATATTGCCGTCGGATACGATTATGCTGTGGGTGAAGGGAACCCATTGTTCGCTTCGGTTATCCTGCCGTACATTGGAGACAATCTATACGAGCTTTATCTATTCGATGGCGTCAATTATTCTCTTGCCGAACCGACTTTAGCAGCTGGAAACATATACGATTTCGTCCCGCCGGTTGATCGGTTCAGAATACTGGGGATTGAAACCGAAGCCAACCTCGATCCCAATGATGCCCTGGCCTTTGTCACCGTACTGACATTCGACCGTGCAGGTCTTTTTACCGGAACCATGACACCGATTATCAGATATGTCCCGGATAATGTGACCCTTGAGGTTCCGGTTGACATCAAACCCAATTCCTGCTCAAACCCCATTAATGCACGATCAAATGGTGTGTTGCCTGTTGCAATTCTTGGCACAGAGGATTTTGATGTCAATGAGATAGATCCGAAATCGGTCAGACTTGAAGGTATCCCGTCAAAGGGTTCAAAGCTAAAGGATGTCGCCACGCCAGATCAGCTGGAAGAAAACGGCTGCAATGACTTCGGACCGGATGGGTATACGGATTTAACCCTGAAGTTTAAAAACCAGGAAATTATCAAAGCGCTGGGAGATGTAAGCTTGGGAGAAGTACTGACTTTGGAATTATCAGGCAATCTGAAAGACGGTACGCCATTTGCGGGAGAAGATGTTGTTGTCATCACAAAAGTTAAACCCCAGGGCCATAAAGACGATAACAAGAATGAAAATGATGGTGACAATAAAGGAAAAGGTAAAAACAAGAAACACGATTAGTTTTGTCTGATACAAACAAAGAAAGGAAAAGGGGAATAACCCCTTTTCCCAATGTATCGATTCTGTTATTTTTCCTGCATAGACCAAGAGAGCCCCTGGCCTCACCCGGACTGATCCACGCCACATGAAGAGAAAGAATCAGGGTATCTTATCGTTTGGCGACCTAAAGATCTGGTGCTTTCGATCTGGGGGTAACTGTTCAGGTTGTTTAGGCTGCAGGCTAAAGGCTGTTAGTTTACAAAACCTGCGTTATCTGCGCATTGATCGACTTGTCGGGTCGTAGCTCGTAGAGCGAAGCCTGAAGCAGGGCGCCCAAAACCTTCTCGGCCTCCACAATTTTTGATTCGCAGTTAGAAATGTCATATTCATCAAAATACCCTAGACGCTTTGACAGGCCAAGCTGGTAGTGCAACTCCCTTAAGGAACCGAAAGCGATTTCAAGAAATCGGAGATACTCTGCCTGACTCTCACGCGCGCACCCTTCAACGATGTTTGATGGAACTGAAACCGCCGCCCTTCTCATTTGGGAAGTCAAACCATACATTTTTTCTTTGGGAAATTCCCTGGTTGCTCGATAGATTAGAAGCACCACCTCATCAGCCAATTCAAACGCTCTGAGTTTCGTATGATCACGCATGTTCCCGCCTGTGGTACCTCAGCCTAAATGCCTAAAGTCTATCTACCTGAGTGGTTACTCAGGGGTGGAGTCGTGATATCGGTTTTGCCAGCACCTCAAGCGGCACGGCTTTTACCGGCCACCGGACAGAAAGCGGCGTCTGCTCCTCAACCGGTGTACCCGTATAATTCCCGATCAACCGGCTCAGAACCGGCCCGCAGGTTCTCCCCTGGCAGATGCCCATGCCCGTTCTAAGCGCGCGTTTCACCGCAACTAATGTTTTACAGCCTCTGTCAACAGCCTTTTTTACTTCCCCGACGGTAATATCTTCGCACCGGCACAGGATGGTATCGTCCGGAATGGATTCCATGGCGGGCTCCGAAACGTCGCTCAGCGCATTAAAACGGCATGCAAATTGCTGATATCGTTTTCTTTCCTTTTGAAGCGGCAAGATGTGTTCCCGGTATTGATCTTCATCGATCTTTTCCAGTTTGTGCAGAATCGAGTAGGCCGCCAGTTTTCCCTCGACAATTGATTTTTCAGCACCGCCGATTCCGGTGGTCTCTCCGGCTGCAAAGATACCGGCAACGTTTGTCTCAAGGTTTTCACCCGTGGTGATGACCCATCCGCCAAGATCGACATCATAGGCCGGTTTGCAACCGGCCAGCAATCCCAGCTCGATATTTGCGGCAAACCCGTTTCCGATGGCAAGACACGCGCACGGATATTCCGACTCGCTACCGGGCACCAGATTGCCTTCCGGATCGATTTTTGCCACCCGTACCGCTTCTATCTGCTTGTCTCCACAGGCTTCGATGACCCGGTGCCGGTGTCTCATCTTGGTCCGGGAAAAGAGGACTTTAAACACCTGTCCCAGCCCTTCTTTAAGCTTCTCCCTCTGCCACATGAGACCCGTGGCAAAACCCATTTTCTGCATGGCCGAATTTTCATCAAAAACGACCCTAACACGCCCCCCATAGCGGATGACATCAGCGGCCACCGTGTATAAAAACAGGCCGGAGCCACCGATGACTACCTCTTCGGCCGGAAAAACACCGGAGCCTTTCAGCATAATCTGCAATGCACCCGTAGAAATCACACCGGGAAGCGTCCACCCTTTAAACGGCACAAACCTCTCTCTCGCCCCGGTAGCCAGCAGGACAATTTCGGGTCTGAGCGTAAAGAGATCCTCAAGGTTCTGTTCCAGCAGAAGTTCTTTATTATCATCGATCCCAAGGACCCGGGTTTCGGTCATCAGGCGAACCCGACCGCCTTCAAGCCGCTGTATCTGTTTTAACCCGGTTCTCTGGAGGACATTGAGGCTTTCCTCACCCCTCCGCCCCAGAGGATGGGTCCGCAGATATTGCCCGCCGGGAAGTCCGCTTTCTTCCACAAGAAGAACGTCTAAATCATATTTCTTTAAAATGCCTGCGGCAACAAGCCCTGAAAAACCGGCGCCAAGGATGGCGATATCGTATTCCTTATGCTTCATCGGTGAGAACCTCCATCCGATCTTCCACCCGGGTCATACAGGCCTTTTGATTGGGCCGATTATTTATAGTAACCAGGCACTCGTAACAGACCCCCATGCCGCACAAAGCGCCCCGGGGTTCACCCAGTTTTCTGCTGTGTCGCAGGGTCTTATGCCCCGTGGCTGTCAGCGCTGCCAACAGGGTCTCTCCTTCATTAACGTCATAGGCTTTGCCGTTGATGAATATTTTTATTCTGTTTCCAGCCTGATATGTTTCAGCACGTAATCGGCTCATGTTGTTTGATCAAACCTTTCCAATTTAAAATGTTCCATTGAAAACGGGATGTCGCTTTGAGCAATCAATTTTGCGATTATTTCCCCGGTAACCGGCGACAGGGTGATTCCGTCCCCTTCATGGCCAGCGGCCATGATAAACCCTTCCAACTGCTCCACCTTCCCGAGTATGGGCAGACCGTCCGGGGTGAACGGACGAAGTCCGGCATAGGCACGGATAACATTCAGATCCTTAAGATTCGGTATCACCTTAAGAATCTGGTCGGATATGGTATTGACGCCCTCGTAGGTTGTTCGCCGATCAAAGCCCGCAAACTCCCGGGTCGAGCCGATGAGAACATTTCCGTTTGATGTCTGTTCTACGGCAAAGCCCATACCCCCGGACGCGGCCAAAGCGGGGTTGAACTTGGCGGCAATGTACTTTGCCGAAAGGAGACAGCAATTGATCAGCGGCGGAACGGATTCAGTGACCAGAATTTGACCCCGTCTGGGTTTGACGGGAATCCCAAGATTGACCATCTCCCCGATGAGACCGGCATAGGCTCCGGCCGCATTGACAATCAAAGAAGTCTCTATCCGGCCCCGGGTCGTGTTTACCGCGCTTACACGCCCTTTGGACACTCCGATTCCTTTAACCTCGGAACCTGTAAAAACTTTAACCCCAAGTTTCTCCCCTGCGTTCAAAAAAGCCCGCGTCAATAAAAAGGGATTTACCTGCCCTTCAAGCGGCGAATATGTCGCTCCGGTAATATGAGGGGACAGGGTCGGTTCGATTTCAAGGGTCTGATTTCTGTCCAGCAGGGTCAAGTCGACACCGTATGCTTTCTGTTTTTCCACAAAAAGCTTCATGGCCTCGAGTTCCTCATCAGACTCAATGATAACGAGACCGCCCTTCTGCTCATATTCGATGTCTGTTCCCAGTTCCTCTGCAAGATGCTGAAAACGGGAGGTGCTGGCCAGGGCAAGCTCAAGATGGATGCCCGGTTTTTTGGACTGGAGCAGCAGGAGCCCCTCGCAGGCCCCTGAGCTTCCGGAGGCAATCTCGTCTTTCTCCAGAACCACCGAAGCGATCCCTTCTTTGGCAAGATGATAGGCAATGGAGGCCCCGATCACACCGCCGCCTATAATGACAACATCAGCGAATTTCGGTAGCAATTTTATTTTATCCATTTCATAAATAATCGACCAAACATAACTTCCTGATTTTTTCCTTCCATCTGAACAATAATTCGATCAAGTTCCTCCCTATACCGGTAAAATGCCTTCAGGTCAATGATTCAGCGCATATCAGACGTATTTCAGCACTGGAACCGGTTATCCTCTTTAATCAGCGAGTTTACCCGGAATTGCCGGGTGTAGCAGCTGGGCGGTTGCACTTTATGCGTATCTGTTTTAGGGTCGTGTTAAAAAATCAAGGAGTCGGAATTGATTAAAGTCCTAATTATCGGCTGCGGCGGATTTATCGGGGCCGTTTTAAGATACGTTGTCAGCGGTGTCATCCAGAACCTATCCCAAAGCGCCAGTTTTCCCTTCGGAACACTCGGAGTCAATCTGATCGGCTGTTATCTGATCGGTCTCGTTGTCTATCTTGCAGAGGCACACAATGTTTTCAGTACAGAAATGCGACTTTTTCTACTGATCGGCATTTTGGGAGCATTCACGACCTACTCAACATTCGGCAACGAAACATTTGAATTTTTACATACCAGGGAAGCCTTGCTGGCAATCTCAAATATCGTGCTGCACGTCATACTCGGACTTCTGGCTGTGTGGCTCGGCCGAGTAACCGTTTACTTCGTATGGGGGTAGAGCCATGAAATTGCCCGAAGAGGGATGTCTATTGCGCATTTTTATCGGGGAACGTGATAAATACGAGCATAAACCGCTTTATGAATGGATCGTTATCAGGGCAAGAGAATTCGGCGTGGCCGGTGCCACCGTTCTCAGGGGAATGATGGGATTCGGTGCAAAAAGCCGCATCAAAACCAGTAAAATTTTAAGACTCTCTGAAGATCTGCCCATTGTAATCGAGCTTGTGGATACCGAAGAAAAGCTGCATACGTTCCTGGCCACCATCGATCATGCGATTAAGGAAGGTTTGGCGACTTATGAAAAGGCGAATGTCCTCTTTTACAGAAGCGGTGACCCGCCTTCACCTGGGTAAGTTTTTACCTTACAAGGCCTTATAAATGAGTTTGCACGTTTGAGTCGCTGATTATTTATGGAGCTATCTGATTCCAGAAACATCCCGGGCGCCCAAATAATTACTCCTGTTGTACCTTTGCACCACCGGGGGGCATAGCCGGCTGGCTGTCTTTTTTTGAAAACCGCTCCAGAATTGCACCCAGAACACCCTGGGGCAGAAAAATAATAAAGATAATCAGCATGAGACCGTAAATCGTGTTATCGAGCCCCACCATATTGGTTCCGATGAGAACCCGTAAGAACTCGGCAAGGGATATGGTGATAATGGCACCCACAGTCGGCCCGAACGCCACGTACATCCCGCCGGCAACAACGGCAAACACAATCTGTAGAGATATTCCCACACCGCCCACGGTGTGCGGATTAATATACATCTGGTACTGCCCGTACAGAATCCCCCCGAAGGCCGTCATGACGGCACTGATCATGGTAATCTGCAACTTTTGACGGGTGACATGAATCCCCACCGATGCAGCGGCATCCTCATCCTCGGATATGGCATCCAGGGCATACCGTTCCATGCTGGTATCGACTTTCTTCCAGACCCAGATGCCGAAGGCCCAAACAACCAGGGCAATCCAGTAAAAATGGGCCTTTTCGGCAAATTGAAACGCATAAATGGAAGTCCCGTCACCGAGTCGCTCCGGCGTCATCCCCAGATCACCGCCGGTATAGTCCCGAAGGGCCATAATAATCATGCGGACGATCTCACAGAGTGCAAGGGTGACCAGTGCAAAATAATGCCCGACGATTCGAAATCGAAAACAGGGGTAGCCGATTATAAAAGCCACAGCCATTGTTAATATAAGCCCCAGGGGTATACCGATCAATGGTGTTAATGAAAACTTATTCCAGAGCATGGCCACCGTGTAGGCGCCAACTCCCAGAAATGCGCCGTGTCCCAGAGAGGTCAACCCGAAACGGCCCATGAGCGACCAGCTGGTATAGATAAAGCTCCAGATGAGAATCAGTATGATCACATGCAGATAATATTGAGGAACGCCCATAAAAGGCAATGCGACTAAAAGGGCTGATCCAATCAGGTATTTAATCATGAACGTCTCCCGAGTATCCCCTGAGGTCTGATAAAAATCATAATAATGAAAACGGCAAAAGCGACCACATATCCCCACTCGAGTTCAAAAAAGAACCCGCCGACGGCGATGATCTCGCTGAATATGAAAGCGGCGATAAAACCTCCGAGCATATTTCCCAGCCCTCCCAGCACACAGATCATAAAGGTGATGGGGCCGAAAGAAAGCCCGATGGCGGGATGAACATCGTACTGGAGTGTGAGCAGGCATGCGGCAAGGCCGGCAAGACCGCCGCCGATGGCGGATGTTGTCAGATATACCTTCCGGCTGTTGACCCCCATGAGCCCCATCACTTCTCGATCCTGGGCAATGGCCCGAATCGCCGTGCCGGTAAAGGTTCGTGAAAGAAAAAAGTACAATACGAGCATACCGATGAGTGCGGCGCAAAAGGCCAGAAGACGGGGAAAGCTGATATACATGCCGAAGAATTCGAGAATCGGCAGCCGAAGGCCGATGTTCCTGAATTCAATCCCGAACATCAGCGTGCTAAAACTCTGGAGAAAAAAGAGCAGCCCGCCGGTGGCCAGCAGCTGGTTGATGGGTGCGGAATCGAGTATCGGTGAAATGATCAGAAAATGCACCAGAAACCCCACTAACGCAACCACCGCGATAGCCGCAATAAAGGCAAAAACAAGCGGCACGCCGAACTTGGTATAGAGCCAGAAAACAGTGTACATGCCGAGCATGACCAGTTCGGCATAACAGATCCAGACCACATCGATCACGCCGAAAATCAAATTCAAACCCAGCGCCAGCAGCGCGAGAATACCGCCCAACAAGAACCCATTGATAATCGCTTCAAGAAGATAAATATCGAACATGGTTATCTCACCAATTTCAAATAAGGTTATTAAACCCCGATATAGGCTTTACGGATCTCGTCACTGCTGAGCAGTTCAGAGGAACTTCCACTGGTTTTAATTCTTCCGACCTCCAGCAGATAGGCCCGGTCCACCACCTTGAGCACCTGCTGGATATTCTGTTCGACTATCAGGACCGTAAATCCTTTTTCCCGAATCTGCTGAACCAGATCAAAGACCTGCTCTACGATCACCGGCGCAAGGCCGGCGGATGGCTCGTCCATGAGAAGCAATTTCGGATCCGACATCAGACCCCGTGCAATGGCACACATCTGCTGCTCACCACCGGACATGGTGCCGGCAAGCTGGGCACACCGCTCGGCAAGAATGGGAAACAGATCATAGACAAACGCCAAACGCTCACGGTACTTTTTCCGCGCAGAAGGTATAAACGCCCCCATCTTAAGATTGTCCTCGACGGTCATTTGGGGGAACAGACGACGGTTTTCCGGAACATGGGCAATACCATGTTCGATGACAGCGTGCGGGGGTACGGTCTTTAAGGACTTCCCCTCCATGGTCAGTTCACCTTCAGTTGGGGGCATTGAACCGGATATGACGCGGAGCAGGGATGTCTTGCCTGCTCCATTTGGACCGATAACTGCCACCGCCTCTCCGCTTTCAACGGTGAGATCGATGTCAAAGAGTGCCTGAAATGCCCCATAATGGGCATTGACGGATTTTAATTCGAGCACTTAAGCCCCCTCCTGTTTCATCTGTAAGTAATCGCATCACTTCACCGGCCTATTCGGCTGGTGCATGGCCCTCGACGGCTTCCCGACCCAGATAGACCTCGATAACCTTCGGGTCTTTTGCGACTTCGCGGGGAAGCCCCTCGGAAATTTTCTGGCCGTGATCCAGGACGAGGACGCGATCCACCACCCGCATCAGAACGCCCATGATGTGCTCAACCCAGATGATGGTAATCCCCTTTTCACGCCGGATATCCTCCAGCATGTCTGCGGCCTGATCCATCTCGGTTTCATCGAGGCCCCCGAGGCTCTCGTCAGCCAGCAGCAGCTTCGGTTGAGTCGATAGCGCTCTTGCCAGTTCCAGTTTTTTCAGCCCTGCAGCGCTCAGCGAGTCGACCGTAAGCCCGGCATCCGAGGGGAGCTTTACAAGATCGAGCGCCTCTTTTGCCAGCTCTTCGGCTTTGCTGCTTGTGATCACGCCGTTGTGGCCGAAATAGGCGGATACTTTCACGTTGTCGAAAATAGATATCTTGCGGAATGGCCTGGGGATTTGAAATGTTCGGGCAATCCCTTGATGGCAAACCTTGTCACAAGCCAATCCTGTGATATCCTGATCCTGGAAGCGGACCCTTCCGGCAGAGGGGGTTAGAGCACCGGATATAATGTTGAACATGGTGCTCTTCCCCGACCCGTTAGGTCCGATCAATCCAAGAATTTCGCCCTGCTTTACTTCGAAGGAGACGTTGTCGATGGCAACGAATCCTCCGAAGCTCATTGTTGCATTTTCAACCGCTAACACTACCACACCTTCCTTTCGGCCCCATTATTTTTTCGCGGCATAAGGATGGCCTGCGGGCAGCGGCAGAACCGGATTGATAGTTTGGAGCGAGATCGGCCAGGCGATCTTGGTTTGTCCTTTGACATACTGCATCACCACCGGCGTTGCACGCATGCTTTGTCCGGACATCGGATTTCCCGGCGGGTAAAATTTTACCCCATAGCCCTGAATGGTTCCGCCTTCCGGAATATCTGTATCCATTGCGGCTTTACGAAGGGAATCCGGATCGTAGCCGCCGTATTTTTTGATGGCTCTGGGCAGTACATCGGTCAGGAATACCCAGGTCTGATTAAAACCACTGCTGGTATGGGGGGGAACTTCTTTAGCACCCGTGATGGCTTTGTACCTTTTTAGCATCTCTGCAGTAAGATCACCAATTCCCGGCGCCAGTGTTTTGGGATCCAGCAATTGGGCGGCAACCGGATCCACATTATACAGGTAGTCCACATCATCGCCGAATGTAGCAACCAGCTTGTCGATCTGACCGTATCCTGCGCCATGACCGATGAGGGCTTTAAATTTCAAACCCAGCTCTCGTCCCTGGCGGAGCAGAAGGGTAATATCCGGGTTATAACCGGTATGCAGAATCACATCCGGCCGGGCCCGTTTCAATTTGGTCACCAGAGAGGAAAGATCCGGAGCGGTGGCTGCATATCCTTCTTTCAACACGATTTTCATTCCATGGGCTTTTGCGCCCACTTCGTTCCCGGAGGCGATGCCGGCGCCGTAAGGCCCGTCTTCATAGATGATGGCGACCCGGACATCCTTGGGATCTTTGCCGAATCTCTCCTTGGAGTAATGGGCGATAAAATCCGGGGAAACCAGACCATAAGTATCACTGTGGACCTGGGCTCGGAATACATATTTTAGATTTCGATTCTTGAACACGGCCGAAGAGACGCAGATATTGGCCCACATGAATTTTTTCTGGGCGTCAACTTTAGCGGCTATCGGAACACATTGTCCGCTGGAATAAAAACCCAGCAGCAGATCGACTTTTTCCTGGCTGATCAGCCGTTCCGCCTCGTTGATGGCAACCTCCACCTTGCTTTGTGCGTCGGCATAAGTCGCTTTGAGCTTATAGCCTTCGACCCCGCCCCTTTCGTTGATCATATCGATGGCGATCTTGGTTCCCACAGCCCCGGGCTCGGAACCGCCCGCCGCATAGGGTCCGGTGTAGTCGAATATAACACCGATTTTAATCTCTTTTGCCACGGCAGTGGCACACATGAAAGATGAAAGTAATAAAATAACCGTCACACCAATTAGCCAATGGAAGCTCTTACATTTTTTCATTCCTGCCCCCTAAAATTAAGTGTTGATTGATCTGACTATCTTATACAATGCTACCTAGACAATTTTGACTATCTAGATTGCTTCCTCTACTTTATCTTTTTCTCAGTGTGTATCGTTGCTGCGCTTTTGCTCAGCATCTACTTTCACAACGTCGTTCCAAAACAAACAGCTATCCTGTTATCAATAAAACTTACCCACGGCAGTCGGTTGACTGTTTGTTTAAAAAGGCTGGTTTTTATATGTTAGCAGGTTCGTAAGCCGGAATAGACACCACCGGACATTCCCCAATTCCCTTGTGCTTGATCGATACTAAAAAGAGGAATTATATGTCAAGAGAAAAATTTTACTATCTGGCATAAATAATCCGTCAGTGTAAAAAAGTCACGATCCTGAGACCGCCGCATCCGGGTGGGTATAAAATCTTAACCAATTGAAATCGATAACGATCCCGGATGTGATCGTTGTCCCGACCCGGCCCATGAAATTTTCCACGGTTTCGGATAAATTTTCGATCCACGAGTCGGATATTCTGAAAATCGAAAGGCTCTCCGGGCCGGAACAACATATTCCCATAGACAGGAGCCGAGTGGACGGTTTTGAAGGGACTCGGGTTTTTCTATCGGAAATATTTTTCAAAAACTGCAAAGGATTGCGCCCTGGCAGGCGGGCTATCCGCCTTTCCAGTCGAAAGGTACTCTCTGAAGGTTAAAATGCCATTATCATCGGGTGTGTAAATGATGATAAAAGGGGTAACGCCGGATGCATTTTTCCGGAAGTTCTGGACATCGCCTCCGCTCATATCGCCAAAAACCCGTTCATAAAACGTAAACTGGGGCGAACTCAGGTTCACCAGTGCAAAGGTGGCTTCGGGAAAAGATTTCGCCATATCGAGAAAATCTTTCAGTTCCCGACGGCAACGGCGGCAAACCAGGGTGGCCGAAAGCATCACCAGCCCCTTTCCGGATACCGGTGTCTCCGGAATATAATGATGGAAATTATCTTCCCGCATAATCTTAAAATTGCTGCAGCCCTTACCGATGTTATAGCACTCCACCTCCAGACCGAAACGCCCGTAAAAACCCCGCTGCAGTTCTGCCGCTTTTTCAAGGGCTGCCGCTGCCCCCCGGGTACGGTCCGAACAAAAAAGACGCAGCTCCGGATCATAGTCGAGTGTTTCACCCTCCATGGCCGCTCGCCGGATGACCTTCGGATCCAGGGTCAACGTCTCTCCGGATCCGGTTTTTATGGTCGAAGTAAATCCCGTCTTACCAAGGGTCCGGCCGACAAACTGTGCAAGCTGCAGGATACTGTGAGAATCGCCCGTGTAGACCCAAATACCCTGGGCTGCATCATCTGCACGGCTTCCGAAGTGAATTTCTAATCCGTTATCCTCCACCGGATAGATCGTGATGCTGTGGACATGATCTTCAACGCTTCCGATACACCGCAGCTCGATCCCCTTAAAAAATCCCCCGTTCGGGTCCGCGCTGCCGTCTCCGTCGCATCGAACCGCCCCGGCAACTCCGGAGAAAAGAAGTGACGGGATAAACTGACTTAAAAGGGTTAGATCCGAACGTCTTTGATATGCCACTGATTCTTTTTTAAGCTGTCCGAGATATTCCCCGGCTTTTTCATAAAGGATTCGGTTTATGTCGTCTACCGGTTGAAGGGATTGCCACGCCGGATCGTCGAATTTACCCCCCTTATCCCAGAAAAGCATCTGCTCGATTTCAGAATCCGAGCCGATCCAGGATTGGATCCGTTCAATGTCATCGGGGGTTTTAACATTTTCAGAAAATGACTTCTTTTCACGCGGATTCAGATCCGCCATCAGCCTTCGATGCTGTGGGGTCATCTTCTCCATCAAGGATCGTTCATGCTCGGTAAAGTCGTCCGTCATTCTTATCTCCCTTCAATTTCACAGTACCCGTGCATCAATGAATTGTATACGACAGAGTATTTGCCCGGCAGTATTGAGATATTGATAAATCTCAATATCCAAGCACCAAATTCCAAATAAATTTCAAATCTCAATAACCAATGTCCTAAACAGGCTTGATGAACTCGTAAAAAGTCTGGAATTGACCTTTTTTGTCATTCCGGCGAAAGCCGGAATCCAGTAATTTCAACCAGTTCTGGATGCCGGTCGAAGATCCCGTCTTTAGCGGGGATCATGTCCGGCATGACGGTTTTGGTACTTTTTACGAATCCGTCAGGTTTGGAATTTTGAATTTTGGTCATTGTGATTTGTCTGTAATTTGGAATTTGTGATTTGGAATTTTCATGTGCTCCATCAATCCAAAATAATGTAGTATTTATATGGTTATTGGCAAAACCTGATGGTTATTAGTTCGTACTATCTCAACCCGGCCACAAAACGCCTCAGATCCAGTTCAAGTTCCATGGCTTTTTGCCTGTTGTCATCGACCAGATTGTTCTTCTCCTGGGGGTCGTCTTTCAGGTTGTAAAGTTCGCTGGTTTTTCCTTTGCCGAAATTCAAGATATAACTCCAGTCGTAATCATTGACCCGCCATGCCTGCTTGAACACGCCCATATAGGCTTTGTCCCGAATTGTGTCGATCTCTCCGCGCATCATCGGAAGCAGGCTTTTGCCATGAACCTTCGGCGGCATCCGAACATTTAGAAAGTCGAGTATGGTCGGAAATATCTCGGTTGTCTCTATCAACGCATCAAACCGCTCACCGGCGCCGACGCCTTCCGGATGCCGGATCAACAGAGGGATCCTCACCAGTTCTTCATAAAGGAGCGGATCTGACTTTCGGATAATACCGTGCTCACCGAACGGCTCCCCATGGTCCGAGGTGTAAATAATCAACGAATTTTCATACATCCCCATCTCTTTGAGCTTATCCAGGAGCAGTCCGACCCATTTATCGCACAGGGTCACTTTTCCCGCATACAGTTTGAAGATATGATTCTGCTCTTCCGGCGTCAGATATCCCTCCAGCTTTCCGGGGATCGGCTGGATAATGTCTTTGCCCGTGTATTCGGGATCTGTATACATCCGGTTGTATGGCGGCGGCGGATCCCAGGGTTCATGAGGGTCGAAACAATCAAGGCATAAAAACAGGTTGTCCTTTACGGGCTGTTCTTCCAGCCATTTGACGGCGGATTTTGCGCACCGGGCGACAAAGGTATCTTCTTCGCCTTTCCACCAATGAATATTCCTGAGATACTGGGTAAGCTGGGCTCTTACCGCCTTATCCTTGCCGTCTCCCTTGTAATATTTATCCACATCGACTTCGATGGATTCATCAAGGATCCAGGGGTCTCCCTCATGGCCGCGGATGTGCTGGACAAAATCAAATCCCCGTTCAAAGGCCATGGTCGGTTTGTGCAGATGAAATACATCGGTGATCATGGAAGAGGTGTACCCCTTGTTCCACAGCACCTCGGCCAGGAGAATATCGGTGGGTTCCAGCCGCTGCCACCCTCTAAACGGAAAGGTAAACCGTCCGGTAAAAAACGTCGTCCGACAGGGTACCGTCGGGATACCCTCGGGGTAAAAATGATCAAAAACAGCGCTTTCCGATGCAAGTCGGTCGATATTCGGGGTCTGTATCCAGTCGTTTCCGTAGCACCCCAAATGATCCCGGCGTAAACTGTCATTAACAATAAAGATAACGTTCATAACGATCTGTCTCCTTCTAGTATCCCGATCCGTCTACCGTAGGATCAGTTTCACGCATGCCGTTCATGATATTTTCAAGCAGTTCAGGGTCAAAACCCTCCCTCGGCTCTTCTGTGGCAGCCAGGATCTGTCTTAATTTCCGGGCCATTTCATCATTAAAATTAAGATTAAAGGTAATACCGGTATCTTCCCACTCCATCTTTTCTTCGGCGATATCATCGGGGGGATCCTCATCCAGGGTCGGGCCGATGATATAGCTCATCTGGGATTGAAGATCTTCCAGGAAATCGTCATCATATTCGCCGGAACCGTCATTTGCGTACTTTAGCAATTTATACATCTCGTTAAATTCATCCGCGTCGAATTCAACGGCAAATTCCCGCTGGGAAATGCCGCATGCCGCGGTCTCTTTTACTTCCATGTTGAACCTCCATTTTCTATGACAGATAACTGAATCGGTTGGAACCCGAATAACGTCAAAACGAACTCTGGTAATACTAACCTGGTAATACCAATATGCATGTCAACTAACAATTTATCATGCCCTTGTCAATGCTCAGTCAGCGTACCCACATTCAGGATTCAAGTATATCAGAGATCAGCGAATTTTCCAGGAGCTTCCTTTGGATTCAGCCGGATAGGTCCATCGGGAATTGCGGAATCGGGTGATTACCATTTGACAGGCGGTCTACACCATGTTACCCGTGTATCAAAATTTATACCATTCTATCTGAGGTGCTGTGTGCCGGATCCATTATCAAATCTCTGCCGGTTCGTATCTGGGGCGAGTCTATCGTCGATCCCCGATCCGGTCATCCAGCAGGCAAAACGGATTTTGCTCGACACGCTCGGTGTTATCACCGCCGGGTCCGTATCAAAGGAGATCCATGGGGTTGCCCTCGACATGCCCGGTTGCCCTTCACCGAAAATGAGTGCCACATGCCCGGGAAGACCGGGAGGTTTTGACCCGCTCAATGCGGCCATGTTAAACGGCATGGCCGGTTCGACCCTGGAGTTTGAGGAAGGAAACGCCCTGGCCATGGGGCATCCGGGCATCCAGATTGTTCCGGCGATTATTGCCGCTGCCGAGTCTGCCGGTCTGTCGGGTGCAAGGCTCGTGGCCGGGATCGTTTGCGGATACGAGGTTGCATGCCGGGTCAGCCGGGCATGTTCTCTCCGAACGGGTTTACACCCAACGGGCACCTGGGGCGTCATCGGATCGGCTCTGGGGGTGGGGTCGCTTCGTAAACGAACCCCGGATCAACTGGTTCAAATCGCAAATATTGCCGCCTCCTATACCATATCTTCCTATGTAAAGAACGCTTTTGCAGGCCGCAATGTATCCTGCACCTTTGCGGGGATGGTGAATCACGCAGGACTGATTGCAAATATTTTTTTTGAAAGCGGTATCCAGGCCGAAACAGACAGCCTTGAAATGACCTTCTCACGATTTGCATCTGGACACTTCGACGCAAAAAGACTTGCAGCGGATTTGGGCCATACATATGCCGTTTCCGGCAATTATTTCAAGCCGTATCCAACCTGCCGATATACCCAGCCGGCCCTCGATGCGTTGAGATTATTGCTTGAAAAATCTCCTGTCACACCCGATCAGATAGATGAAATTGTCGTATTCAGCTTCAAAGCCGCTGTGCAGTTGCATTCAGACCCTCCCCGAAATCTGGAGGCCATGCGTTTTTCCGTACCCTATCTATTGGGCGTGATGCTCACCAGGGGCCGGGTCGATATGGACACCCTTAACAAAGACCTTTTTGACGATCCTCAAGTGGCTGCTGTTGCCGGAAAGGTTAAACTCGTACTCGACCCCGAATATGAACGATTAAGGCCCGGAAACAATCCGGCCCTGATCCGACTCCGGCTAAAAAATGGTCAGGAAATTTCCCAGGAGGTCATGAATTGCCGGGGAGATCCGATCGATCCCATGTCCGAAAATGAAATTTCGGATAAATTTTTATCTCTGGCCGGACCCGTTGTGGGAAAGGACAAGGCATTTAAAATACTCGACGCAATACACAGGATAGAAAAGGAACCGGATGTCCGCCCGGTCATGGCGATGTTCCGGTCCCGGAAATTAAAAACGCCTAAAGTGATCTAGAGTGCCTAAAGTTATGGAAACACACAAGCAAGAGATGCTCAACAGGATCGGAGCGAGGATCAGGGCCGAACGCAACCGGCTTGGTCTCTCGCTGGCGGCATTGTCAAAAAAGGTCGGGATCAGCAAGATGACCCTCCATCGGATCGAGACCGGGGTGTCGTCGCCGTCAATTACCTGCCTGACTGAAATCGCATTTCATCTCAAGCAGCCTGTCGAGATGCTCATCAAGGAGGGGGATCCGAACGTAATCCTGCTGAAAAAAAACCAGCAGGAGACCATTTTCGATCCCAATATCGGTATCCGGGTTATAACTCCCCGGGGTATCATTTCCGACCGGATCACAATCATCGGTGCAGAGCTCAAAAAGGGTACGGTTATCGAAACACACACCAACAAGGGATTTGAATGGGCCTATATTGTCGAAGGCAGGGCGGTGGTAGACGTCGGCAACCGTCGATACGGCCTGGGCAAAGGCGATGCAATCTTCTACGACGCACACTTTCCCCATTCCATCAAAATGGAGGAGACCGTCCGATTTATAGAGCTTTTTATAAGGGATGAGTAAAGGTTACATTTGTCGGAAACCACATAATTTAAAAGGAGATTAGAGCAATGAAAAAACGAAACGTATTTTTGACCGTAGTTTTCATTTTGAGCCTCACCTGTTCACAGATCTGGGCAGCGGATGTCGTCCGGATGCGGTTCGGGCATGTGGCCCCGCCCATGCACGCACAGCACAAGGCTTCCGAGTGGTTTGCCCAGTATATTGAAAAAGAATCCGGGGGACGAATCAAAGTTTCTACCCATCCCAAAGGGCAATTGGGCAGCCACATCCAGATGATAGAAGCGCTCCAGGTGGGAACCCTGGAAATGGTGTCGGTTGCCGGTCCTGCACTGACCGAGTTTGTACCGGAAATTGCGCTGACATCTCTGGCGTTTATGTTCAACACCGAAGACGAAATGTACGCGTTGATGAAAAGTCCGGTTGGGAAAAAAATCGACGCTGCGTTCGCACCCAAAGGCTTGTATTTCGGCGGCATGGCGGACCACGGTTTCAAGGCGTTTCTAAACCGGAAGGGGCCTGTGACTAAAATTGAGGATATGGGCAAGTATAAATGGCGGGTGATTCCCAACGAGCTTTTTCTCGACAATTACAAAGCCATGGGCGCCAGCCCCATCACCCTCCCCTGGCCGGAAGTCTTCAGCGCCCTGCAGCGCGGGGTCATCGACGGCATCGACATTACCCCTAATGAATGCTGGGGCGCCAAAGTCTATGAGGTCATCTCCTACATGTCTCTCTGCAAGCTGGGTGTTAACCCCCAGGTCTATGTGGCCAGCAAAATGTTTCTCGACGGGCTGCCGGACGACCTGCGCAAGATCGTCATAAAGGGGATGGCCGAGGCTGCCAAATGGCATACGGCCAAGATCCGCGAAGAGGATGCCACCGTTGTCATGCCGGATCTTAAAAAGAAGGGGGTAAAAATCAATCAGGTCAGCGATGCTGAACTTGCCCGCTTCAGAGAGGCAGTGGCACCTGTTCATCAGAAATGGCGCCAGAAGGTCGGAGCGGGTCTCTATGACGAGGCCATGGTCTTTCTGAAAGGCTATCGTAAATAAAATGGCGTCTTACCAAACCGGAGGGGCACTGCCCCCTCCGGAGCTATGATCGGAAAAGTAGATATAGGTTAGAAATGCCCCGAAAAATTATTAACTTCCTCGGACGGATCGAAGAAACCGTCTTGTGCCTGATGGTTCTGCAGATGGGACTTTCGGTTTTTCTCCAGGTGGTCATGCGCTATGTCTTTCATTCGGCGATCACCTGGCTCGATGAGCTGGTCCATATTGAAGTCGTCTTGCTGACTTTCTTCGGGGCGGGCCTGGGTATCAAATACTCCGCTCACATCTGTGTGGACGTGTTGAAAAACTGGCTCAAACCGCCTTACCAGAACATATTGGAGGCCTTAAATCATCTGGTGATTGCCGGGTATGTGCTGATAGTCATCTACTTCGGATCGAATCTGATTCAACGGATGACCGCTCATCCGCACTTCACGCCCACGCTTAGAATTCCCAAACACTATTTATACGTTATGGTGTGCATCGGCCTGGGACTGATCGGTGTCCGAAGTCTCATAAAAACCTATCAGATTGTATCCGGCCTGATTTCGGGCCGGCCCCGGGGAGGCGCGTCATGACGCCGCTGGTCATTGCGGGGCTCGTTTTGCTGATGATTATGGGGGTGCCGCTGGCGGTTATTTGCGGGTTGACGGCCATGGTCTGCGTGGCCATGTTTACCCGCATTCCGCCCCAGGCCATTTTTCAGCAAATTTACCAGGGCTCGGAGCATGACCTGCTCCAGGCGGTGGTCTTTTTTATTGTCGCCGGGGCCATTATGACACGCGGCACATTGGCATCCCGGCTGGTGAAAATCGGACAGACCCTGGTGGGTGGATTCACCGGAGGGTTGGCCATCACCTCGGTGCTGATCTGCATGTTCTTTGCAGCCGTATCCGGCTCCTCCCCGGCCACGGTGGTGGCTATCGGCTCCATTATGATTCCGGCCCTGATCAAAAACGGGTATCATTCTCATTTTTCCATCGGCCTGCTGACATCCGCCGGCTCTTTGGGCATCCTGATTCCTCCAAGTATCCCCATGATCATATGGGCCGTAGTCATGGGGGTTTCGGTCACCAAACAGTTTGTAGCCGGATTTCTGCCAGGGGCGATACTGGGTGGGACCCTGATGGCCTACTCCTATTTCATGGCAAGAAAACACAACTGGCGCGCGAAACGCCTGTTTTCCGTATCAGAAATCAAGGTCGCCCTCAGGGAGGGGATCTGGGGCCTGTTTATGCCGGTACTGGTCCTTGGCGGCATCTATACCGGCGTGTTTACGGCCACTGAAGCGGCTTCGGTGGCCTTTGTCTATGCACTTACAGTGGAAATTTTTATCCATCGCAGTCTAAGGTTCACCGACCTGATGCCGGTGCTGAAAGAGTCCATCCTGACTTCTACCATGCTGTTGTTTATCATCGCAAATGCCTCGGTGCTGTCCTATTACTTCAGCGTCGACCAGATACCCCTCCGGGTTGCGGATTTTCTGATCCAGTATATCGACAACAAGTACCTGTTTCTCTTTCTGGTCAATGTCGGTCTGTTGATTATGGGCTGTCTCATGGATATCGTATCCGCCCTCCTGGTGCTCGGTCCTGTCTTTTTGCCCTTGCTCCAAAGGTTTGAAATCGATCCCGTTCATTTCGGCATCATCATGGTGCTGAACATCGAGGTCGCTTTTCTGACGCCGCCGTTTGGCGTCAACCTTTTTGTCACCTCGGGAATCACCGGAAAAGGCATCATGGAAGTAACCCGCTCGGTAATACCCTATCTGTTTCTCATTTGGGGGGTTTTGTTTCTGGTCACCTACGTGCCTTGGATCTCACTGGTGCTGACCCGATGGATAGAGTAGCCATTTTTGATTTTGATGTAGCCGCAAAAAGGCGCAGAAGGCACAAAAATATGAATTCGATGCCTATGATTAAAGGAAACTTAAACTATCTTCGGAAATTTAATTTTTGACAGGATCAACAGGATGGACAAGATATTGCTGCACTAAAATAAAAAATCCTGATAATCCTGATAATCCTGTCCAATTAAATGAAGTTTCATACGAGCGTTCAGGTGTCAGTTCGCCGGTTTTTCTTTTTTGAAACCTGTCGAAGATCCCGTCTGAAGCGAAGCGGAAGCGGGGAAACCTCCTCGACCAGCGGCTTTTTTTAAACCCCGAGGCTACGATCAGGTATTTTGATAATCTGGAGGTAACATGCCGTATAACCGTCTGTCGGAAGAGGATCAAACTTTCTTAAAAACATTTCTGGATGAGGATCAGATCTCAACCGGAGAATCATACCTGGCACTGCATTCTGCAGACCAGGCCTATCACAAGGGATACCTTCCCGAGGTCATCATCTGGCCAAAAACCACAGAGCAGGTGTCCGGCATACTGAAAATGGCCGACGCGCGCAGGATCCCGGTAACACCGTGGGGCGCCGGGACCAGTCTGGAGGGCAATTGTGTCCCGGCTGAAGGTGGCATCGTTGTCGATTTTCAGTATATGAACAAAATCCTCAAAATCCGGGAAATGGATTTCCAGGTCGATGTCCAGGCAGGTGTCACATACAAGGACATGAACAGGGCGCTGGCAGGTCACGGTCTTTTTTTCCCTCCCGATCCCGGTGCAAATGCCACCATCGGCGGCATGGTGGCCAACAATGCCAGCGGCATACGGACCATAAAATACGGCTCGACAAAAGACAACGTGCTAAGATTGACGGCGGTTCTTGCCGGGGGCGAGATTATCCACGCCGGTTCCCATAGCCTCAAGAGCTCGTCCGGCTACGACCTGGTACGTCTGTTTACAGGATCCGAGGGGACTCTGGCGGTCATCACGGAAATAACCCTCAAGCTGTCCGGGATACCGGAACATTTCAGTGCGGGCGTTGTTTCCTTTGAGTCGGTGAAAAGCGCCACCGATTCGGTCTATGAAATTATGGGCTACGGACTCATTCCGGCAGCCCTGGAGGTCCTGGACGCAGAGTCGGTGGGTTACATCAACAAGGGAAGTGATCTCGAGCTGACGGAAAAGCCGACCCTTTTTATCGAATTCACAGGTTCCGACCCCGCAGGACTTAAAGCGGAACTGAAGCTGGCTGAAGAGATCTGCATCCATAACGGCGGCATGGACTTTCAATCCGGCGTGGGCCGGGAAGCCCGCAACCGGCTCTGGGAGGCCCGGCACCGTTTCGGGGAGTCGCTGATCCGGTGCAATCCGGGGCTGGACGTGTTGATTATGGATACCGCCGTACCGCTTTCAAATTTTTCTGATATGGTCGCCTATGCAACCGAAACCGCCGATTCCTTCGGGCTCAGAAACTGTGTCTCCGCCCATGCCGGAGACGGCAACCTGCATTTAAACATCATCGGCGACATGGAGGATCCGCAATTTCTGGAACGATTAAACATAGCCTATGAAAAAATCGTTTCATACGCGATTTCGGTGGGCGGAACCGCCACCGGGGAACACGGCGTGGGCATGGGCAAGAGAAAGTTCATGTTCAAGGAGCATGGTCAGGGCATCGAAGTGATGCGTGGGATAAAAAAATTCCTGGATCCAAACGGAATATTGAACCCGGGTAAGATTTTTCCGGATTAACCCGGACGTTGCATAAATCTTTTAAGTAATCTGCGTAATCTGTGGATAAGTTCAAGATCGTTTTTATAGACTGTCTGCAATCACCTCTGCAAGACGCCGGATACCGGTTTCTATCTTCTCTTCATCACAGGCGGTAAAATTGAGCCGGATATCACCCTCTCCCCCGCCCTTGGCATAGTAGCAGGACCCCGGCACATAGGCGACTTTGGCCTTTACGGCCTTTTCGAAAAGCGCCATGGAATCGAGCCCCCGGGGAAGTGTCGCCCAGAGGAATATGCCGCCGTCCGGCTTGATCCAGCGGACCCCTTTCGGAAGATATCGGTCCATGGCTTTGAGCATGGCGTCACGCCGTTTCCGGTAGCAGCTGATGATAACCCGGATATGAGAATCCAGAAGATCGCGTTCAATAAATTCGCACACAATCCGCTGGGCAAGATTGTCGGTGTGAAGATCCGCAGCCTGTTTTGCAAAAACAAGCTTCTCCATGGTCTCTTCGGGTGCAATCAAGGCACTTACCCGGATGCCGGGACTCAAAACCTTTGAAAAACTGCCGAGGTATATCACCTGGTTTTCCGTATCCATTGCCTTTAGGGCCGGCAGCGCCTCTCCGCTGTAACGCAGCTCACCGTATGCATCATCTTCAAGGATCGGTACCCGATACTGTCGGGCCATATCCATGAGTCGTTTCCGACGTTCCAAGGAAAGGGTGATTCCGCTCGGGTTCTGAAAATTCGGCATCACATAAATAAACTTTACATTATGCTTTTCCAGAATCTCCGGCAGCCGCTCAACCTGCATCCCCTCTTCGTCAAGAGGCGCCGACAGATACTCGGCCTGAAAAAGGCTGAAACTCTGCAGGGCCGTCAGAAAGGTGGGGTCACCCACCACAACCACATCCCCCTTATCGATAAAAAGCTTGCTCATCAGATCGATCCCCTGCTGGGCGCCGGAGGTGATCAAAACGTTTTCCGGACCGATAGCAAATCCTTTCTCTCTGTATCTTTCCGCCACTGCCTGCCGCAACGGCAGGTACCCTTCCGAGGTACCGTACTGCAGGGCAGCCGGTCCGTCTCCTTCGAAAATGGCGTTTGTGATCGCTTTTACAGAGTCAACGGGAAACAGATCCCAGGCCGGAAGCCCGCCGCCAAAGGAAATTACTTCAGGATCTGCGATCAGATGCATCAACTGACGCGTCATGGAGCCATACATGGCGCTAGCGCGTTCACAATACTTTTTCTCCCAATCCATGGCCATTACCTATATTCCTCAATTTTAGCTCACTTCAAATTTTAACGTCGTATCTTCTATAGTCGATCATCTCTGCCCCGGCACAGCGGGATCTTCGATGGCCCCAGAGGACAAGTCTTTCAAGTGAGACTGCAAGCGGAACCCAGTAAAGCACAAGTTCAGGTCCTTTATCAATAGTACCTTTCCTGGACACGGCAAAAATTATAGACGCTGAAAACCTAAAGAATGTCACACTTTCCGAAACCCTGTCGTTTTGCCCACGTTAAGAGGCTTCCACTAAAAACCGATATGTGCTGGTAAGGTCGATTTACTGCATGAGTTTCCCACAACTATAAATGTATTGATTTCTGTCTGTGATATGATACAGAGATAGATTATATTTCTTCGCTACAGATTCACAGACAAATTTACATCTGTTTTTCGGGTCTCCCTCCATCTGATTCTCATTCTGAATATCTTCTGAGCTCAATCGTTATTATTTCTCCATTCCTTTAATCTTTGTTGAATGAAAGTTGTCATAGTGACTACGATCACTTTCAAATCGGCCTCATTTGCTTAATAGCTTCTATCAGACGCTTTTACGTTTTCGCTCTATCGTTTGACAAAGTGTCCTAATCTGATTGCACCAACCATCAACGGAAGGAGGTAAGAACAATGACCACAAAAAAGAGGAGTTGCAAAACCATTGGTATTCAGGCGACTTTATGTATTCTATTCATTATGATCTGCTTCATGGTATCGCTGATCCAGACCCCGGAAGTTTATGCAGGCAAAAAGAAAATCACCGGAACTTCTACGGGGATTGAACTGCTTTCAAGGGGGAGAATCCCAATTCCGAAATCTCCTGTCAAAGGCTATATAAGCGCTAAGCATCAGTTGCTGGATAGTGCCGATCCAGATTGGAATAAAGCTGATTATTTCTTTATAATATATGCCGCATCAACCAGGGAATGGAATAATAAGGGTTACGGTGTCATTACTCACCCCGGTGGGGATAAAACCTTCATTGAATTTGAAGAAAAATATGGTGCATCAGGAAGCGTATATAAAGGCGAAGTAAAGGGATTTTTTCTAAAAGGTACGGGTAAATTTAAAGGTATCAAAGGCAACTGGAGTTCTAATTGGAAGCGAGATCCGGAGAGAGTGGAAGAATGGCAGGTTGAGTACGAAATAAAATAGCACTCCAAATTTCAGGAACTCCATACAGTATAAATCAAAGGCAAAGTCATTAATAACGGCTTTGCCTTTCCATTTTATAGATGTCGATATCTAATCCAAAGCACAAATAAAACCAATTTCCAGATAGCAGTGATAACATGGCATATGTGCGAAAATGGATTGAAAATTCCAGGAGAACCGGATAATTTGGTTCAAGGTCCATCTATCGTATCGAAGTCTTGAAAATCCATGTTGCTGAAAACTGTTGATTTCTATTTGATAGATTGATTAGATTTCCAGAACCTATTTGAAAAATCGAACTCCCCGTGGTAGTCTAAATATTCAAAAACTAATACCGGGTCTGAGATAATGAAAGATCAGGGCAAGTGAGTGTTGGTAAATGTCAAAATATCACGGACGTCCCACTGTCCCATTAGAAAGGGAGAAAAAAACCATTGGCAAACCGTAGTAGAAAAGATTATTTTTGTACTGTTGTATCTGAGAATGTTGTAATTGTTTTAAAAAATAAATCTTCCCGCAGTTTTAAACCAAAAAGCGAGCTGTTCGTGCAATGCAATCAACCTGAGTGCCAATATGTCGACCTTAATCAATCTCCCTGTCCTCTGTGCCTCGATCTCTTTGCCGAAGAAATTGAAAAGCGGGAAGAGAAGCGCAGAGATAATAGAATGGATTTCTAAAACTAACGGATCGTTAGTGGTTGTTTCCTTCGTAACATGCAAAAAATGGTGCCGATCTGGGATATCCCACATCGCGACTATGTCTGGACATCGATACGACGGTCGAAACCGTTTTCGGTCACCAACAGGGTGCTCGAAAGGGACACAATACCAAGAATCGTGGCAAAAAAGCCTATCGACCTGTTTTGTGTTTTATCGAACAAACCCGCGAATATCTGCTGGGAAAGCTTCGCACGGGCGAAACCATCAGCGGCAAAGAGACTGCGGCATTCATTGCCAAGATCAAAGGGTACCTTCCCGACTGCGTTCAACAGGTGCTGATTCGGGCAGATGCAGAATTTCAGAGTTGGGAAAGCGTTTATCAATGCATCCAAAACGGTTTCAGTTTTATCATTGCAAATAAACGATGCGACCCGTCATTTGATCCTAAAGGCTGGTATCGACCCAAAAAGAGGCAGCCATACGAATACAACAGCTGTATTTACCAGCCCATGGGGTGGCTACAAGCCGTCAGGTTTGTAGCCATGCGAATACCCAAAGAATAAAAGGATGTCAAAGATCCACTGGTCCAGTGTGAACCCTGTAGTTGCATAAAAAAATGAGGAAAAAGGAAGTAAATAACTTGCGGAAGCCTATGAATAGTGTGTATATATTGTTTGAGAGAACAAAAAAACCACTATTCAGGAGGCCACCGCAAGTGAAA
>Ga0233430_1001511_pt1 | contig 32252 bp, 26 predicted proteins | sample SI_118_April2016_2_FD_179883 | JGI IMG/M metagenome (GOLD analysis project Ga0233430, IMG submission 179883) | Seawater microbial communities from Saanich Inlet, British Columbia, Canada - SI_118_April2016_150_MG | ecosystem: Environmental > Aquatic > Marine > Inlet | place: Canada: British... | reverse complement strand
TTGAAGTTGTGGAAATCATAGACCAGATCAAAGGAATCAGGGGAGAACATGCAGTATTTCAGGAGGGTGGTTTGGTGTATTCCATTCCTGATGCAATATCCAAGGTGCTTGAGAAAAGATATTTATCCACGGGTAATGGAGAGAAAGTAAAACCTTTTAAAAACCAGCTCAAATCTAATCTTTGCCCGGAATGCGGGCAGGCTATTGCCTTTGAAGAAGGCTGTATGACCTGTCATTCCTGCGGATATACCAAATGCAGCTAAGGGCCCAAAAATAACTTTATATTTTTCAATCGGTTACACTTTTTAGGCAGCAGTTTTTTATGATTCAAAGCATTCTTGATAATGATCTTTACAAATTTACCATGCAGCAGGCAGTTCACATGCTTTATCCAAGGGCCCATGCTCGGTATGAATTTATTAACCGGGGATTGACCCCTTTTCCGGACGGGTTTGCTGAAAAAGTTGAACTGAAACTTGAAAAGATGGCAGATCTTAAGTTGTCCTTGGATCAAAAAACGTTCCTTGAAAAATCATGCTATTTTTTAACCCCTGTATACCTTGATTATCTGGAGTCCTACAGATATGACCCCGGAGAAGTTATGATCAAGCAGGATAAGGATATTTTAATATTAAAAATTACGGGCCCATGGTACAGAACCATTTTGTGGGAAGTTCCAATTATGGCCATTATCAGTGAAACATTTTTCAAAATGACCTGTCAAAAAACAGCCACGGCCCTGGAAAGGCGGGCGATTAACTTGAATAAAGCCAAGGTGCTTGCGGCAAATGGTGTCAAGTTTGCCGATTTTGGTACCAGACGGCGGTATTCCGCCGGGAACCACAAAGGATTAATCCAAGACCTATTAAGCCGGGAGAATCACACCTTGATCGGTACGAGTAATGTTCATTTTGCCTTTCTATTCAATATTAAGCCCATTGGTACCTTTGCCCATGAATGGTTTATGTTTCATGCAGCGCTTCATGGCTACCAGATGGCCAATCCCTCTGCCCAGGATGCCTGGGTAAAAGTATTTCACGGTGATCTTGGCATTGCATTGACAGATACCTATACAACAGACGTATTTTTATCCACTTTTGATACCTTTCATGCCAAATTGTTTGATGGGGTAAGACAGGATTCAGGAGACTCTTTTGCCTTTGTCGATAAAATTATCCAGCACTATAAAAGGCTTCATATTGATCCTTCTGCCAAAACCATTGTGTTTTCAGACAATCTTGATGTTGAAAAGGCGGTGAAGATTCACCAATACTGTAATGGCAGGATTCAAGATGCTTACGGCATAGGGACCAGCCTTACAAATGATGTTGGTGTGTCCCCCTTGAATATGGTTGTCAAGCTGACTCAATGCCGGACTTCCTTAGACAAATCCTGGCGAAATACTGTAAAGCTTTCAGATGAAAAGGGCAAACACACGGGAGACCCGAATGAATTGAAAAACTGTATGGGTGTTTTCCATCTTACGGAAGAATGAGATCATTTTTTATAAGTTTGTCCCTTTTTGCAATGATGTTGTGGATTACAGTAGCATGTATGCGTTTTATCCTGTTTTGTCCATTTTATTTCTATTTTTGTCCATTCACCCAAAGAGGTCTTTTGTATAGTTTTTTATATGAAACTTGAGTAATCATATTAAAGCCCTAACCTCAGTATAAAAAAAAGGAGTATAGATTATGATTAAAAATCCGATCAGACTAATTCCTGAAGACAAATTTGAAATGATGAAAAACCGTACCTTTGAGCTGCTGGAGAAAACCGGTGTGGAAGCCCAGCATTCAAAAGTTTTAAAAATTGTTGCAGACAAAGGATGTAAAGTTGATTTTGATACCGGAAGGATACGGTTTCCCAGGGAGCTTGTAAAAGAGTGTCTTGAAATGATTCCCAAATCATTCAGTTTTGGCGATCGTAAGGGCAGAAAATATGAACTGCCGACTGCCCAGGGAGATTTTTTTACTCGAGGGGGAACAGGTGCATATTACTTTCAGCAAGAAGACGGCAGCGTCCGCAAAACTGTTCTTGAAGATACTAAAACCCTGGCCAGACTCTATGAGAGAATTGAGAACATAGATCTTCTTGCAGCACCGTTTGCCCATGATGCACCCGAGCAATGCACAGATGTCCATCTTGTCGGGACAATTCTGAAAAATTCAACCCGGCATCACTGGATTCAGCCATATAATACAGGCAGTGTTAAATACCTGAATGAGCTTATCCTTATATCGGCCAATGGAAAAAAAGAGATGTTAAAGGAGGCTGCTCCCATGAGCTGGTGCACCTGTGCGGTCTCACCACTGAAATATATTTCAATGGACCTTGAAGTGATGATGTATGCTGCTGAATATGGAACGCCCCAGCACGTATGCAGTCTCAGCACCTATGGCGGCACCTCTCCTTATGCGCTTCCGGCAACAGCAATCCTGGCTGTTGCAGAAATTTTATCCTGTGCATGTATTACCAACCTTATCAAACCGGGATCGCCCATCATTGGAGCCCCTTTAAACTATGGTCTTGACCCCCGGACAACCAACACTGTAAATTCAAGTGTGGAAGCAATTCAAAGCGGATTTCTTTCTGCCCATTTTATTAAAAAGGCCTTTGGATTAAGCACCCATTGTCTGGGGTTTACCACTAACTCTCCGTCGCTTGATCTCCAGGCCGGAGTCGAACGCGGTATTCATGCCGCCCTGTTCCCGATATCCGATGTGGACATTATGGGAAGTGTGAGTAATTTTAATGTGGTTCGAGCCACCTGTCCCGCTCTTACCGTAATTGACAATGAAATTGCCGCAATGGCTAAAAAAATGGGGAAACCCATAGATTTCAGCGATGAAGGCCAGGCATGGGACCTGTTGAAAAATTGCAATCCCGGAGATACCTTCCTTGCAACGTCTCACAGTGCAAAACATTGCAGAGATTTTTTCAATCCAAATGTGTTCACCACAATGGACCGTGATCAGTGGGAAGCCGACGGAAGTAAGGACATTATGGCAAGGGCATGGGAAAAGTATCACACACTGATGAAGGATGATGACGGATCACCGACGGTAACCCCTGACCAGATGAAAGAAATTGACGGAATATTACAGCATGCTACGGATAATTTAAAGACAGGGGATCACAGTATTCAATAAAGGAACCGGTCGTGATATCGAGATACGTAAAGCAGTTGCAGATAGAATCTTTGAAACTTTGACCGGATTTTTGCAGCCCATTTATGACAAACGATATCTGAGTATCGGTTGTGAACTCATTGAGCTTCATCCAGTATTGACGTATAAGAAAAATAATATCGAACAAAAGAATTTATAAATCAAAAGTGAACCCTAAGGCATGGGTGTTTGCATTTGTTGTTGCATTTCCAACGGTGATTGTGGTGGCACCCATCGTTAAAAAATTGGCGAATTTGATGCTGAAACCGTAAAATTACGGCAGATAAGATGGGATCATTTTGTTAACGCGCCCCTTTTATTCTCCGATAAGGGTGGCTCTGATTCAAGAATGAGTTCCTGTTCATTGTTCAGCGATTCGCGATACTTTTTTGGCGAAAAATTGGTTTTATTTTTAAAAAGTCTGGAAAAATAATAGGGGTCTTCAAACCCTAAAAAGCCGGCAATGTCTGAAATATTGTATGATAGATTTGACAGCATAATTTTAGCGGCATTTATTTTTAACTGGATAAAGTATTGGTGCAGCGATACATTGGTTTCCCGCTTAAATCGTTTCCTGAGCGTATCGAGGCAGATGCCGTGGCTGTTGGCGATTTTTTCAAAATTTAGTTCTGCTTCGCGTAGATTTTTATGCATAATATCAAGGGTATATTTGACAGAGGAGGATTTTTTATTTCGATCCGATGTCACGGATTGCCTGCTTATTTCATAGAGGATGTTGTGCAACAGGCAAAAGGCATGTTCCTTTGCCGACACATCATTCTCAAGTGTGCAGAGAATCATTTTGTTCCAGTGATCTTCTATCGTGTCAAATTCATTTAAAACCGTAATCCCGGGTGTGGGCAAAAGCTTATGAAATGAGGCATTTACAGCTTCGCGGTCAAATAACACCCAGTAATTCTTCCAGGATTTGCGATCACGGGGATCATAAAGATGCCGTTTCCCCGCCGGCACATAAACCATGGATATTTTTTTTACAATGGAACTCAGGCCATTTTCTTTAACTAAAAAAAAAGCTTCGCCTGAAATGGTCACAGCCAGAAAATCATAATTGAATGTACGCAGGCCAATGGGCCTTACACTCAGGGTGTCGGGATCAACAAACCCTGCACTGTGAATCCTTTTGTCTATTATGGGCATCATTCATTCCTCCATATTTTCATATAATTTTGAAACAAAATTGTATAAAATGCAAGAGGGATATCCTATTTTATCCATTTTTTTTCTTTTTTTGTCCATTTCATGAAATGCATCTTTCGTATAGATTTTTCTGTATACAAATCATTAATGGAATCTAAAAATCAAGGAGGGTTTATCAATGGACATAAAACCGATTAGTGGAAAAATGCAGGGCGGAAGTATCCTGGCCAAGGCTATGGCGCTTAAAGGGATTAAAAGGGTTTTTTCTTTGTGTGGCGGATTTCTCAATCCCATTTATGACGGCTGCCTGGAGAATGGGGTGGAAGTTGTTGGAACAAGACATGAAATGGAGGCCGGTTTCCTGGCCAGTGCTACAAGCCGGATCAGTCGAGAACCTGTTGTAGTTCTTGCCGAACCCAGCGGATTTACAAATTATGTTTCTGCTGTGGCTGAAGCCTTTCATTCAGGCGATCCCGTAATCTTTATCAGTGTGTGCAGTATCTTTCACCGCATGGACCACATGGGTTTCAAAGAGATGCCTCAGCACAGAGTAGTGGAATCCATGACCAAATATTCTGTCAAGGTCACATCCGGGGACCGTCTCCATGAATACTTTGACAAGGCATATGATATTGCCGCTAATCTGCCAACGGGACCTGTTGAGCTGAGCATACCCATTAACTTTGTCTTTTCCAAATATGAAATGGGGATTAAAAAACGCAACTTTGATCTTACATATAAAAAAGTACACCAGCCGCCTGTTCATCCGACAGACCTGACGCTGGCGGCAAATCTCTTGAAAGATGCCAAAAAACCGGTCATCATTGCAGGCGCCGGTATCCACCAGTCTCATGCTGAGGCGGCTCTGGAATCGTTCAGCAGCAAATTTGGCATTCCATACTTTCATTCCAACCACCTTGAAATTCGTCAAAACGATTTTACTCTGGATACCTATATGGGGCTGGCCGACAAACATCAGAACCCGGCGTCCAGGCTTATCGGGGAGGCGGATGTCATCCTTTGCATCGGCACCAAAATGGATTATTGTCTTGATTTTGGAGAACCGCCGCTGTTTAGTGCAGAAAGCACTCTGGTCTGCGTAAATCCCACCACAAGGGAATTGTCGGACAACCATATTGCAAATCATGGAATTCTGGCGGATTCCAGGATTTTCCTGGAGATTTTAAATGAAAACGCTGTCTGCAACAACCTGGCGCCGGAATGGTGTGACCGGATTCGTGCCATAAGAGTTGAGGAAAACAATAAATTACTGGAAATCGCATCTTCAAATGAAACACCGATCCACCCCTTACAGGCTTGTGTGGATGTCCTGGAGACACTGACCGAAGACGATTACCTTATCGTGGACGGGGGCGATGCCCACGGCTGGCAGGAAACAGCACTCAACCTCACCTCTATGGACAATAAAAATATTAAAGGGTTGATGATGTCCGGTCCTTTTGCCCAGCTGGGTGTGGGTACCAGTTTTGCCACTGCTACCAAAATGGCCAAACCCGATTCAAAAGTTGTTGTGATATCAGGAGACGGTTCCTTTGGTCTGAATCCGGGACTTCCCCTGGAAACAGCCATTGACAGGAATATACCGATTGTTGTCGTGATTCTCAACAACCAGGCCTGGGGTATGATCCAGAACCAGCAAAAGGCCATCTGGAATAGAACCTGCGCCACTGACTTAAGGGATGTTCCTTTTCACAAGATTGCAGAGGCAACGGGCGGTTACGGTGAGCTGATCGAAAATGCGAAAGATTTGAAACCCGCACTGAAGCGTGCCTTTGAATCCGGACTTCCTGCAGTGCTGAATGTGAAGACCCAGAATGTCAAGAGCAAACTGACCATCGGGCTTGTAGATCGCAGGGAGAGCTCCTCCATCGAATAGTTGTGCTTCCGGCCCGGGGCAAAAGCTGCGGTCCGGAAATACACAGCTTTATGAATGGCCTTGTTTCCCGGTGTCGTGCTGTTTATGCAAAGTATAATGTTTAAATGAATTTTACTTTAAATGAAAGTATATTATGCGTGGAATGAAAAAAGAGAAACAAAACAGGCAGGCGTATGTCGGACAATCCGTAGTGCGGCGAGGGGGTAAAGCCCTTGTCACGGGCCGCTCTTTATTTGCAGAAGATGTCCAGCCAAAGGATGCGCTTATCCTGAAGGCCTTCAGATCCCCTCGGCACCATGCAAAAATTTTAAGTATCCACACGGCTCTGGCGCGGAATGTTAAAGGCGTTGCGGCAATCCTGACAGCTTCAGACATCCCCGGTGAGAATCAATACGGGGTTATTATCAAGGACCAGCCCCTCCTGGCAGCGGATAAAGTCAGGTTTGCAGGCGAGGCCATCGCAATTGTAGTGGCTGAAGATGAGGACGCCGCCGATAAAGCACTCGGGTTGATTGATGTCCGGTTTCAGGATCTGCCTCCTGTTTTAGATCCGGAAAAGGCACTGGCACCCGGCGCAGAACCCGTTCATGAAAAGGGAAACCTTCTCAATCAAAAGATGGTGATAAAAGGGGATGTGGAAGAGGGGTTCCTTCGAAGCGACATCATAGTGGAACACACCTACCACACCCAGCTGGCCGAACACAGCTATCTTGAGCCCGACGCCGGCACGGGGTTCATCGATGAAGAGGGCAGACTGGTCATTCAGGTCTGTACACAAAATCCCCACTATGACAGAAAGGATCTGGCCACCCTCCTGGATCTTGAGGAAGCGCGCATTCGGATCATACAAACGGCCACGGGCGGAGGTTTCGGCTCCAAACTGGACCTGACGGTCCAGGGATTCATAGCCCTTGCACTTTACCATTTACAACAACCGGTCAAGATGCTTTTTTCCAGGGAGGAGGTCTTCCTTGCCACAACCAAACGTCATCCTTCCAGAATTCATTTGAAAAGTGGTATTCGCCGGGATGGAAGGATTCTGGCATTACAGGCCAGAATGCTTTTTGACACGGGTCCCTATTCATCCTACGGCACTCCTCTGGCCATGCGGGCCGCCATACACATCACAGGGCCCTATGAGGTGGAAAATGTTGATGTAAAAAGCACCTCCGTCTACACAAATAATCCCGTGGCCGGCGCCATGAGAGGGGTTGCCATTGTTCAGACCACCTTTGCCTGTGAATCTCAGATGGATATCCTGGCTCAGAAAGCCGGTATGGATCCCCTTAAATTTCGTAAAATAAATGCAATGACGGCCGGCAGTATTACGGCAACAGGCCAGCAATTGAACCACAGCGTCGGCATTTTAAAAACCATGGATACCCTTCTTTCTGACTATTCCGCGGCTGTTTCCTGGAAAAAAGAGGGACTGCCCGGCCACATCAGGCGTGGGGTGGGTCTTGCCTCCATGTGGTACGGTATCGGCAGCATGTCTGCTAAAAATCCGTCCCATGCCACGATCCAGGTTGATAAAACAGGAGAGATAACGCTTTGTACGGGGGCTTCGGATATTGGTCAGGGCTCCACCACCATTCTTTGTCAGATCATCAGGGAGGTTATCGGTGTCGAACCGGGACTTGTCCGGATGGTCACAGCGGATACCGATCATACAAAGGATGCCGGTCCCACATCTGCCAGCCGGCAGACCTATGTATCCGGGAATGCCGTAATGGATGCCTCAAAAAAAATGGCAGCAGATCTGCTGGAAGCGTCTGCCCTTTACCTTAACCGTTCCAAAGACAAATTGTCTCTCAAGAATTCGTGTGTTGTGGATGGCAGTAACAATCGCCTCATGCTCCTGACAGAGGTGTTGGAAAAGATGATTAAAGCCAAAGGCCCGCTAAAGTGGGAAGGATATTTTGATCCGGACACAACCGAACTTGATCCCCGGACAGGCCAGGGCAAACCCTTTGCCACATATACCTTTGCCACCCATCTGGCCATGGTGGAGGTGGATACGCAAACGGGAAACGTCCAGGTGGTGAAGGTGGTGGCATCCCAGGATGTGGGAAGGGCGATCAATCCACAGGGCGTTCAAGGCCAGATCCATGGGGGCGTGGGCATGGGGCTGGGTTTTGCCCTGATGGAAGATTTTTTGCCCGGTAAAACCCTGTCCATGAGCGAATACCACATCCCTACCAGCCTGGATAGCCCGGTGATTCAGGGCATCATTGTAGAAGATCCGGAACCCACGGGACCCTTTGGTGCCAAAGGAATGGGAGAACCCTCCCTTGCCCCGACACCACCGGCCATACTCAATGCCATTGCAGATGCCACGGGCCAAAGAATTTACCGCCTGCCTGCAGGCCCCGAGTCTGTGCGCTCGGCCATCTCAAGTAATAAAAATAATAAAAAGGAATAAATAAAAATACTATGTCTACTATTCTTCTGAAAAATATCGGTGCCCTGCTGAGCGGGAGACTTGAACAGCCTGTTTTAAATGCAGATGCCGTCTTGATTAAAGACGGGATTATCCAGTGTGTTGACAACTGTGAAGAAATAAAAGAAAATAGCGTGGAAACGATTATTGACTGCCACGGCACAACTGTCATGCCGGGCCTCATTGACACGCATTGTCATCCTGTTTTAGGCGATTATACCCCTAAACAGAAACAAACCGGTTTTCTGGAAGATATGCTTCACGGGGGTGTTACAACTGCTATTTCTGCCGGGGAGATTCATTTACCCGGAAGACCGACGGACCCGGCCGGTGTCAAAGCCATGGCCATTCTTGCCGCCAAATCCTATGCCAATTTCAGACCCGGCGGTATCAAAGTGGAAGGTGGCGCCGTTATCCTGGAAAATGGATTGGTGGAGGACGATTTTAAAGAGATGGCCAGAGAAGGTGTTCGGCTGGTGGGCGAAATCGGTCTGGGTTCAGCAAAGACTGTTGAAGAGGCAGGCCCCATGGTACGGTGGGCCAAGGCAAACGGTATGACGGTGATGATGCACACCGGCGGTACGTCCATGCCCGGCAGTTCTTCTGTTACAGCCCGGATGGTGATGGACATGGACCCGGATATCGCTTCCCATGTGAATGGGGGAACCACTTCCATCTCCATTGATGAGATAAAAAAACTTGTGGAAGACACCTCCTATATCCTGGAAATTGTTCACTGCGGTAATCCTCTGGCTGCAGTGGAAACCATGAAACTGGCCCTTGAAAATGATTGCCTGGAGCGGCTCATCATTGGAAACGATTCACCCACAGGTTCCGGCGTCATCACTTTAGGGCTTCTGCGCATGTTGAATTTTCTGTCCAGCCTGACACGGATACGACCGGAACAGGCGGTATGTCTGGCTACAGGGAATGCAGCCCGGGTGTTCGGGCTCAATCGTGGAGAAATCATTCCGGGAAAAGAAGCAGACCTGGTCATCATGGATGCACCCATCGGGTCCATGGGTGAAGACGCCCTTTCGGCAATTGAAATTGGAGATATACCCGGTGTGTCAATGGTTATTGTGGATGGAGAAATAAAGGTAATGAAGAGCCGGAACACGGCACCTGCAAAAAGACAGGCAACCATCATTTAACGAGAAACCATACCGGTGATACCGGTTTGAATAGGAGAGTGTCTATGTTAGTTGATACGGAAAAATGCACCAGTTGCGGGATTTGCGTCAGAGATTGCCCGCTGGCAGCTATTCAAATGCGAAATCAAAAACCCGAGACAAATGATGAATGCAGCCGGTGCGGTGCCTGTGTTAAATTTTGTCCTGAAGAGGCTCTTGAACTGGAAATCAATGCAGCTCCCGATGCGGTTCAGTGTGATGCATGCCCGATAGAATGTTTTATCAAACCGGATTTTAAAGGCGCCTGCCTGCGCTACACCAATAAAGACGGCCAATTGCTCAGGATTGAACACCCCCATCCATTCAAGGAAGTGGAATCCATTGTGGGGCCGGAGCCTGCTAAAGCGATTCAGCGTCCTTTATTAACAGCACTGGGATCCGGCACAACTTATCCGGATTGCAGACCGGCGCCATACATTGTAAAGGGAAAACAGGCTGATGTGGATGTGGTCACCGTAACCACGGAAGCCCCGCTTCTTTACAGCACCATCATGCTCAAGATCGACACGGATGTTCCCCTCGGAGATGAGGGGGATGTGGTGACGACCAAAAAGGAAAGAATCGGAATGGTTACCACGGATCAGTATGGTTCCAAGATCCTTTCTATTGGCGGGCCAAACCTCCTTGCAGGACCCAATGGCCTCCTGGTGGCGAGAACCCTGACGGATCTGGCAAATAAAAAACCGGTGAAGATGAAGATTAACAAGGCCATACGTCTGGAACTACAGGTCGGCACGGCTCCCACCATCAACGGTGAACCTGCCGGTCGGAGAATCGTCGGTTGCGGCAGTGCAACAGTTGGCATATTTGCTCCCATGCTGAAGAAAGCTGCAAATGAAGTCATTATCCTTTCTCATCCACCCCATACAGGGATTTTGAGTGAACACGCGGCTGGACGGTTTCTAAACGTCGGTAAAACGGGTGTGCGGTTAAATTTAAAAAAAGGAACCCCCGGGCGGTATATTGCCACGCCAGGCAGTGGTTTGGGGGGGACTTCCATTACAGATCCGGCTTCACTCATAGATTCTGTAGATCTGACCGAAGGAAAACCCGGGATGACGATTCTGGTAACCGAACCCACCGGCAGTCATGCCGCGCTTTTTGAAGTGGATAAAAAAGGAAATCTCAGGAAACTTAGCCTTACCCCAGAGGTGAAAGAGGTACTTGATGCCATTTCAGACAGCTGCGAAATGTCAATGGTATCCGGTGTTTATATCGGCGGGGCAGGCGGCAGTGCCAGGGCCGGAGTCACAAAGGCCCCCCTTGCCCTGACCCGGGCTGTTCATGGAAAAAAAGCAAACTTGACAGTCGGAGGCGCACCTGTCTTTTTGTTTCCGGGCGGGGGAATTAATTTTATGGTAGACGTGGAAAGAGTAAAACAGGACTTCTTTTACTGGACACCCACTCCGGCTGTGATCTGTCCCATTGAATATACAATGACCCAGGCGGATTTCAGTGAAATGGGAGGGCATGTAGAAGCCATGAAACCCTTTGAAGCATTCAAGTCCTTTTGGTCAGGAAATAATGGATGAGCTATCAAACGAACATTCAAGTGCTTGATAAGGGCCAGATTCTTGCAGAGTGCGGTCCCATGCGTTTGATCATAGGGGCCTGGCAGGGACAGGTTCCCCAGAGGGAATCCTGTATTCAGGCGGCAAAGCATTCTTTTGGTTTGCTTGAAAAGGTTGCCGAACAGCGCAGCTTCCTGTCCCGGTATCATCAAAGCGTTCCTGAAAATGCAGATGATCTTTTACCGATGAAAATGCTCCGTTCTGTTCTGGCGGTGGATCATCAGCTGACTCCCATGGCAGCGGTGGCCGGTACCATAGCCGACGGGGTAGCGGATTTTCTTTTTAACCGGGGAATGACAAAAGTGATTGTGAACAATGGAGGGGATATCTCCATTCGAACCGGTACTGATGAGTCGGTCAAGGTGGGGATACGGCCTGATCTGGTCGACAGCCCGATATCCCATACCATAAGAGTTGGAGATGATCGATCTTCCTGGGGGGTTGCCACCAGTGGCCTGGAGGGTAGGAGCCTTACTGCAGGAGTTGCATCTGCTGCCACCATCATTGCCGAAAATGCCTCGCTGGCAGATGCTGCAGCGACCTCCATAGCCAATGCAAGTTTTATAAAGGACGACAGTGTCATCCAGCGACCTGCCCGGGAGCTGGATGAACAAACGGATATTCCAGGAGTTTATGTAACGATCCGGGCCGGGCCCTTTTCAGAAGAAAAAAAGGATCTGGCCCTGCAGGGGGCCATGGAAAAAGCAAATAAATTAATAGAGCACAACCTTATTTTCGGCGCCTATGTTGTCGTGGACGAGAAGGTGAGGATGACTGATTTTGTACGCCATCGGTTGACGGGGCTGTCCTGAACGGCAAAATCAAAAAAAGGAGTATAAATGGACGTTAGAAAATATGTTGATATTGTTGAAGAAATCCAAATGGATAATGGAAAGAAAATCAGCCCGGCAGTTAAAAAAGCGGCCGCTGTTGCCGTGATTAAAAATCCTTTTGCAAACACTTACCAGGAGAACCTGGAATCTCTGATTGATATGGGGGATACCTTGGGTGAAGAGCTGTCCCGGAGAGCCATGAATGCACTTAATATCGGACCGGATCAGGTTGAAAGTTTTGGAAAAGGCGTGCTGGTAGGAATGGGTGGTGAGCTGGAGCATGCTGCAGCCCTGATGCATCCCAAACTGGGGCATGCTGTCCGCCGGGTAGTCGGCGGGGGTAAAACAATGATGCCTTCTGCAAAGAAAATGGGAGTACCCGGTACGGAGTTGGATGTGCCGGTTCACTGCAGGGATGCAGCACTGGTTCGATCCCATTTTGATGCCATGGCGGTGAGGGTGCAGGATGCGCCCAGGGATAATGAAATACTTGTCATCGTCATCCTGACCGCAGGGGGCGGGCGGCCCCTGTCGCGTGTGGGCGGGCTTAAAAAAGAAGAGATCAGTGTTCGAGATGGTTTACGGTAAGGAGGGTTATAATATGCCGTTACCGAGTTTTCATTATCATGAACCTGCTTCGCTTGTCGAGGCTTGTCGGATGTTAGCGTCGTTTGGTGAAAAAGGGATTCTTATGGCCGGTGGCACCGATCTTCTGGTTAAGATGAAAAGCCGGGAGGTTCAACCGGAAAATATCATCTCTCTGACACAGCTTAAGGAGATAAACCGGATCAGTTTTACCGACAATCATCTGACCATTGGTGCGGGGTGTACAATTTCACAAATCGCAGAATCAGCAGTTATCTGTTCAGCCTTCCCCGCCCTTGCTTCAGGTGCTGAACATCTGGGCTCACCCACCGTGCGAAACATGGGTACCATCGGGGGGAATATCATGACCGCAAGTCCGGCAGCAGACCTGCCGCCTGCACTGATGGCATATGGCGCAAGCGTGCGGTTGAAAAGTAACAACCAGGAGAGATTTCTACCCCTGGAGCAGATTTTTTGCAGCCCCGGTGTAACCTGTATTAAAGAGAATGAAATCCTGGCTGATATCCATATTGAAAAGCCGCAGGAAATGTCCGGGGCAGGATTTTTCAAGTTAGGTAATAGAAAGGCGTTGCAGATATCCATTATAAACGGTGCCTGCTATGTCGCCCTGAATCCTGAAAACGGGAAAATCCAAACCTCCCGGATTGTTCTCGGGGCGGTTGCCCCGATACCCATTCGGGCAGTCTCTGCTGAAGAGGTTCTCATGGGGCAAAAACCTTGCGCTGATCTGTTTGAAAAAGCCGGTAAAGCTGCAGCCCTGGGCTGTAAACCCATTGATGACCTGAGGGGCTCGGCTGAATACAGGAAAGACATGGTTGGGGTATTGACCAGGCGAACTCTGTTATCAGCCTTTGAGCAAATAGAAAGGACTTGATATGAAACAGACAATAGAACTGTCCATCAATCAACAGGCATATACTATCGATATAGAACCACACATTACGCTTCTTGATATGCTTCGCAATGAACTGGAACTTCTGGGGACAAAAAGGGGATGTGAAAAGGGCGACTGCGGAACTTGCACGGTTCTGGTGAACGGGAAACCTGTCAACGCATGCCTCTATCTTGCTGTTCGTGCCAATGGGAAAGAGATACTGACTGTGGAGGGCCTGGAAACAGATGCGGGCCTTCATCCGCTGCAGAAGGGTTTTCTTGAAAAGGGTGCAGTTCAGTGCGGTTTCTGTACGCCTGGTATGCTCATGGCTTCTGTCAGTCTGTTGGATGAAAATCCCACCCCGACTGAAAAGGAGGTCAGGACGGCAATCAGTGGAAATTTGTGCCGATGCACAGGGTATCAGCATATTGTTGATGCGATCCTGTCGGTGCAGGAAAAAGGTTAGATTTTTTTTAAAAACAAGAATTAGCATCAATGACTGATGGAAAGGAGGGACAGGCAGACAAAAGATATATTTATTCTTGACAATATATGTCTATTGTCTACAATAAACAAAAAAAGGAGGACCAAGTCAACAAAAATTATATTTAATCCCTAATGTCAAAAGGAGAACAAACCATGAGGAAAAAAGCAGCATTCGTATCAATTGTATCCGTTTTTGCATTTCTTTTAATCCTGGCCATGCCATTGATTGGTTTATGCAGTGATAAAAAAGTCTATGAGTTAAAATTTGCCTGGAACGACATCTGGGGACCCAAGTTCAGGGCGTCCCAGGTTTACCGCCCTCAAGGCGAGATGCAGCGTATGGTTCATGAGCGCACCAATGGTCGGGTTAAACTTAAAATTATTTCAAAAATGTTTCCCACCGGCCAATTGCTGGAGTCGGTGGCAACGGGCAAGGCCGACGCATCAGATATAGCCATGCCATGGTTATCAGGCACCTATCCTTTATTAACCTGGGGTATCATCCCGAACATCGTGAGTTCAGATCCGGTTAAGGCCCTCGGCGAAGAGTTGGCCATTTACGAGGATCCAAAGGTGATGGAAATTTTGGACGAGCGCCTGAAGAAAGTTAATCTCAAGTTCTGGTTTGCCACACAATGGGACCCGGCCAATGGATTATGGAGTAAGAAGGAAATCAAGACAGTTGAGGACTTCAAGGGAATGAAAATGAGTGTCGCCGGTGGCTTTTATGGGAATCTGGGTGCTAAAAACCTGGGAGCCAGTGCTGTGGCTATCACCAGTGCCGAACTGGCACCCGCCATGATGACCGGTACGGTGGACGGTGTTCTGACCAGCCTGGGTTATGGGTATTCCATCGGTCTTGCCAAAGTGTCTAAATATTATACGTTGACCCCGCTCAATCCCACCTGGACAGCGGTTACCGTCATGAATCGCAAGACCTATGATTCCATGCCGCCCGATCTTCAGAAAGCAATGATGGATGTGGGCAGAGAACTGCAGCGCATGGTCTGTCTTTCCACAACAGCTGAATACGTCATGAGCCTGGACACAGTTGCACTGTCCGGTGTCAAGCAAGTAAATTTACCCCCGGCTGAACAGAAAAAAGCCCTGGAAAAAACCAAGGTGGTTGAAAAAAAATGGCTCGAAGACACCGGCAGCAAAGGCAAGGACCTTCTTAACGCCATTAATGACGCGGTAAGCCGTTACCGAAATTTTAAATAAATACATCCCCATAGGGGGGGCATAACTTAAGCTCTTAAAATCAAATAAATTGGGCGGCCTGTCTGTTTCAGGGCCGGCTGCCCTCTCGCATCAACTCTTTTAGGAGGAATCATGAATGTAGTGGTCCGGATCATAGAGAAAGTGACGGATATTTTCAGCGGGCATGTTCAGGCATGGCTGACCCTGGCCCTGATGGCTCTGGTCATGGTCGATGTCACCTCACGCTATGTGATGCAAAATCCTTTGGCCATCTCTGATGAGTATGGCGGTTTTTGCCTGGTGGCCATTACCTGCATCGGCCTGGCCGATGCCTGGAAAACACGCAGCCATGTCCGTGTGGAATTTCTAATAAATAAATTATCCATTCATAAGCAGCAGTGGCTGCGTCTTTTTACACTGGTCCTGGCCTTTGTGTTTACCGGTTTCATGGTTTACGGCGCCTATAAGTTGGTGAGCATTTCCCTGATGTTTGGATCCCGGAGTACAAGCTGGCTTCGGACACCGCTTGCCTGGCCGCAAATGGCTATCGTAATCGGTGCCGTTCTCATATTTCTTCAACTGATTGTAGAAATCATAAAACAGATAACCAGGCTTTCTGAAAAGCAAGGGGAGGGGGAATAATGAGCGGGGACATCATTTTTGCCATAGGTCTTATAATAGGGCTGCTTTTTCTTCTTCTGATTGGTCTTGAGATCGCCTGGTCAGTCGGCGTGATTGCTCTTGTGGGTCTGGTTTTTTTTGTGAACCAGCCCATTGACCAGATCGCCTACACCATGTGGGATTCCCTTAACTCGTTTGCCCTTACAGCCATGCCTTTATTCATATTGATGGGATCGATACTCGGCAACACGGGTGTGAACGAAAAGCTTTTCAGTGCCATAAACAAGTGGACCGGCCATCTGCCCGGCGGCCTGGTGATTTCAGTGATCAGTGGAAATGCGGTTTTTGCTGCCATGTCCGGATCAGCCATGGCAGCAACTGCAACTTTTGGTAAAATCGCCTACCCTGCAATGGCAAAGCGGGGCTATGCACCAAGTTTTGCCCTGGGCTCCATCGCGGCGGGCTCGGTTCTGGCGCCTCTTATCCCTCCTAGCATTCTTCTGATTCTCTACGGTGCCTGGCAGGGTATTTCCATCGTGGATCTATTGGCAGCCGGACTGGTTCCCGGGATTATGTTAACCGTGCTGCTCATTCTGACCGCGATGATAATGGTAAAAATTAATCCAAAACTGGCTCCGCCGCCTGTTAAGTATACATGGGCTGAAAGAGGAAAAGCGCTCATTGAAAGTTTACCTTTTGTCGTGGTCATTTTCGGGGTTCTGGGAGCGATCTTCGGCGGTTTGATGACGCCCACTGAAGCCGGCGGTCTGGGTGCGCTCCTGAGCATTCTGCTGACACTTTATTATCGTCGGCTGACTTTTAAAATTTTGCAACAGAGCCTGCTGGAAACCGTTAGGGTGACATCTTTTTCTCTATTCATCATGGCCATGGCCACCTTGATTTCCCATGTATTCAATTCAGCCGGTATCATCCCCATGCTTAAGGACTATGTCCTGGCCATGGAATTAGGCAAATACACCATTCTTTTCGGTTTTTTCGTCATGTATCTTGTCATGGGTATGTTCTTTGATTCCTGGTCCATGCTTTTTCTCACATTTCCGTTTGTCATGCCCATCATAACAGGCGTGGGGATAAATCCGATCTGGTGGGGGGTCATCTATGTCATGGCGGCGGAACAAAGTACCATTACACCCCCTTTCGGCCTGGTCTTATTTGTTATGAAGTCCGTTGTGCCGGAACATTCCATGAGCACGGTGGTCAAGGGGGCACTGCCGTATTTGATACCGATTTATATCAATATTCTTCTGCTGATTATTTTTCCTGAGTTGGTTTTATGGCTGCCGAGATTACTTTCAGGGGATTGATAAAACAGCGACAAAAAAGTCTCAAGTTTAAACAGATTAATTGCCACGGTGCTGATTTTGTTCAGTACCGTGGTCTCTACGTAGGTTACAGCAGTTCCTGTAGGTGATTCTTTTCCGATAGGGCTGTTCACCACCATTAAAGTTTGTAGGTTGCTGCCTGTCAATCATCGGTTATGATGAATGACCTGTGGGGTCATTTTCCCCAGGTTTTTTAGCCTTAAACGGTTTCATGGCCTCAACATGTCCGCCCATGGAGATATAATCTTTTAATTCCATGGTATATTCAAGTGGGCAGATGGTCGCAGGCGTCGGGGTCCAATAAAAGGCACCGGTTTTGACCTTGTTCACATCAACCATAAAAGAGATGCCACCGCCGGGCAGTATGAATCCCGGGGCGCCGCAAACCGTTAGATGGGCTTTGTTCTCATGAACCGCCTCGGTCAGTTTAATGGGAAATTTTGTCACACCGGCCCTTGCACTTCCGCCGCTGCCGCCTATGTAAACGGCGTTTACCAGTGAGGGTTCGCAAGAATCTTCTATGGCATTGAGAGCGGCCTTTGCCTTTTGGGTCAAGGGAATAGGTATTAACTCGCCTTTTTCATCCAATTCAAACATGACGCCGTTTTGACCCGTGGTTTCAGTGATAAATATCACCATCCCGGGGCGAGCAATATCCATGTCAATGGATTGGATCACATCCTTGGGATCATTAACGGATGTGCCGCCCCAGCCTTTGCCGTGATCCCCGAAATACCGTCCCGGTGTGCTTAACTTAAATTTCAGATCCACACCTGAAGGCGCAACCCCGGCATAATTGCCTGCCACATGACCGCTTAAAAGTCCAGTGACATGGGAATCCAGAACGATCACTTCATCAGCAGTCTCTTTTAACAGCGGCGCAAAAATCCCAAGCGTTGCGCTGCCGCAGCCGATTCTCATCTTTTTTACCTTGGTGCCGTCAATGACTGGTGCGTATCCAACCCTTATTTTTAGGCGGCTGCCGTTTTCAATTTTCAGTTTGACTTCTTTGCAGTTGGCAATATCAGTAATGGTTCTTGCCACAATAAAACCGTTTTCCGACGTTAACCTGTTAACCCCACCGATATGCAGCATTTTTGAACCGTACTGCTCGGTTTCCACCATACCAACGACCCGTTTGCCCACCATGATATCAGCACCTTCGGTGCCGATAAAAACATCCGTATCTATTTTAACCATAATGGAACTATAGCTTAAGGGGACTTCGGTCACGACAGTTACCACATCAATATCATCCCGGGTTTCACTAACGATATGGGGAGCCGGTTTGCAGCACGGATAGGTCGTGCCTGCCCCCAATGCCGTTATAACAGGATATTGAATGGCCGGTTTTGGCGGCTGTCCGACATTTTTTTTTACATCTTCGAATGTGTGCAGGTCCGTTACACGGACAAGGGTTTCATTGTCATTGCGATAGCGAAGGCAGGCGCCCATGGCATCTGACGGCACCTGACATTTAATGGGACAGGCATCACACTCTATAGTGCCGGCCAGAAGTTTAAAGCCTGGTTCAACAGCCTGTTCCGGGCACACTTTTAAACAGACACCGCAGTGGGTGCAGATCTCCCTATTGATTATCGCTTTTTTTTTGCTTATTTTAACTGCTTCAACCGGGCAGTCACGCATGCAAAACCCGCATCCGGTGCATTTTTCCTCTTTAACTTGCATCCTTTTTCTCCGGGGATATTTTTAAACATTAACCTATAGAAGTTGAGGCTGGGTGGCGGCCGGTGGTGTATTGCGACTCTTGGGAACAACTATTTCACCGTCTACAAGGACCATTCCCACACCCGGAACATCTCCGGCTTCAATGGCTTCAAGCGCATTGTCTCCTACAGATCCCATGGGTGAATCCATGATAACCAGATCTGCAGGGCTGCCTTGTTTTATCATGCCTGTGTCCAAGTTGAACAGCCTGGCAGTGTTGCCGGTTGCCATACAGATGGCCTGGGCAGCACTAATCGGTGTCATACTTGCCAGAAGATTGATCACCCTTAATATCCCCAAGGGCACTACGCCTGTTCCCGACGGTGCATCATTGCCGATGATAACCCTGTGCAATTGATCCTTTTCCACACAAAAAGCAGCTGAGTTGACGGCCATCAAAGGGTTGCCGCAATGAACAATTTCCAGTCCCACCTCTGTGTCTGTGACCAGTTTTTTAACTTCATCCATGGAAACGGCTGTGGGCCCTCCATTGATGTGAGATGCGATATCAGGACCTGCCTCTATCACCATATCTGCTGTGACACTGCTGCTGCCGGGTATTGAGGTTCCGCCGGTGTGCATCATGACTGTCATGCCGCATTCCTTTGCCCAGCCAACCATGACAGCGGCTTCCTTGGGGTCCTTTACAGAACCAAGGCCAATTTCTCCCACAAGGGTTACGCCTTCGTTTGCCATTTCTTTAAAATCTTCAAACAAGAGGCCTTTCTCAAGAATGACTGCACCACCTATGACCTTGGCGCCGCCGGGCCTGAAATTATTAAAGGATTTGGCCGCTAAAATTGCCAGTGCCTTTACACCGGCCCTGTCTTTGGGTCTTCCTTTTAAATGAACTTCTCCGGCTGAAATAATTGTGGTGACCCCCCCGTGGAGTTCACTTTCTAAAAATCCAGCCTGGTTCTGCCGTGAGGTGTAATCACCCAGAATAGGATGGCAATGGGAGTCTATCAACCCGGGTGTGACTGTGGTGCCGTTGCAATCAATGGTTTTTTCTATATTAAGCTGCCCGAAATCAGCCAGTTTTCCCACTCTGGATATCTTCTTGTTTTCAACTAGGATGGCATCCCCTTCAATAATAGGATGATTTAGATCACCACTGACAATGGTGCCGATATTTTTTAACAATAAATTAGACATTATTTTTCTCCTTTGGGCCAAAATGGCCGGATTCAATACTTGCTTGTAAAACCCTTTCCAGGTTTGCCGGCAGGGTATAAATTCTCTTGCCCAGAGCATTGCTCACTGCATTTAAAATAGCTGGTGCAGTGGGAATCAAGGCTGGTTCTCCCACTCCCTTTGCTCCAAAGGGACCTGTGGGTTCGCTGTCCTCAATTATGATGGGAATAACTTCAGGCATGTCCCCGCAGGTGGGAATATGATAATCCTTCATGGAAATGGTTTTTCCATATTCAAACTCCTCCATAAGGGCAAACCCTACACCCATGGCCACGCCCCCGCAGATCTGACCGATGACATTTTCAGGATGAATGGCTTTGCCCACATCATGGGCGGCAATTATTTTTTTTACATTGACCTCTCCTGTGAGAACATCCACTTCGACAAGGGCCAGCTGACAGGCAAAAGCATAGGTGGCATAGGGTGATCCCTGGCCTGTTTCAGGATTAAAGGGTATGGTTTCAGGATCAAAATATCCCTGCCAGGAAAGAGAACCTCCCTTTTTATGTATACTGTTGGCAAGCCAGGCAAAATCCACAGACTTTTCTACATTGCCGGAAATATGGATGCGATGATCGTTAAACTCCAGAAGGGCTTTGGAAACTTTAAGTCTGTTGGACCCTTCCGTCAAAAGAACAGAGGAGAGCTTATCCGTTGCATCTTTGACGGCATTTCCTGAAATATAGGTCTGGCGGCTGGCCGAGGTGGCTCCTGCATTGGTTGTAAATTTTGTATCCCCCACCACCACATGAATGTCTTCAGGCAAAATACCCAGGATTTCCCCTGCAATCTGGGTTAATACTGTTGTGGACCCCTGTCCGATATCGGCACAGCCTGTAAACAGTGTGATACCTCCGTTCTGGTCCATTTTAATTCTGGCTGTGGACGGATTCTGAACTCCGGTATTGCCAATGCCATACCACATTCCTCCAAGACCGATTCCCCGTTTTATGAAGGGGGATATCTTTTTTGTCACCCAGTCTTTTGATGCCTGGTCGAAATAGGGTTTCACCTTCTGAAGACATTCCTGAAACCCCACACTGTCCATGAGTTTCTGGCCGGTTCCAGTAATTGATCCCTTTTTAAAGCCATTGATAACTCTTATCTCCAGGGGATCCATACCCAGCTTTGCTGCCAGCAGATCCATCTGGCTTTCATGGGCAAAGGCCATCTGGGGAGCACCAAAACCCCGCATGGCACCGGAAAAGGTTTGATTTGTGTAAACGCAGGAGGATTCCATATCCACATGCTTAATCTCATAGGGTCCTGTTCCATGGACAGCTGACCGGGTTGCCACTGCAATGCCATAGGAGCCATAGGCGCCTGTATTGCAATATGCCTTCATTCTCATGGCCATAAGCTTTCCATTTTCATCGCTTCCGGTCTTCATATGGATTATAAATGGATGGCGTTTGGCCGTGGCAAGATAGGATTCCTCCCGGGTATAAACATAGCGTACCGGCCTTTTCAAATGATACAGGGCAAGACCGATAAAACCCTGGATATTCAGATCCAGTTTGGACCCGAATCCACCGCCTGTGGCTGCCTGAATAATTCTGACCTGTTCATCCTCAAGGCCCAGCAGCCCTGTCACCTCTTTATGGTCATAGTGGGGGTTTTGTGTGGATGCATAGATCACAAGGCTTCCGTCTTCATCCACATACCCGACCCCTGCATCTGGCTCAATAAAATTATGCTCAATGGCATGGGTCTTATACTGTTTTTCAACAATGGTATGGCAATCCCTGAATACCCTGTCTGCATCCCCTTTTTTTATTCTACGGGTAAAAAGGATGTTTCCTTTTTCATGGATTTTTGGGGCATCCGGGGCAAGGGCATCTTCAATATCAAATACAGGAGTAAGATCCCTGTATGATACACCAATGGCTGCTAACGCCTTTGTAGCAATATCCTCTGTCCGGGCTGCCACCAGGGCAACAGGATCCGCCATTGAACGTACCTTGCCGTCTGCCAGCAGGGGTTGATCTTTATTAATAATTCCCATGAGATTTTTACCCGGGATATCCATGGCAGTGAAAACCCCTGCTACACCCGGGATTGTCTTTGCCTTTGCAATATCAATACTTTCAATCTCTGCATGGTGACGGCTGCTTCTCAATACCCGTAAGGTTAATGGATCTTCCAGGCCTATATTTTTCAGGTCCAGGTCTGCGCAGAACTTTGCATCTCCTTTTATTTTTCCCAATACACCCCTGCTCTGGATATTTTTACCGATTGATCTATACTTTGAAAGGGATTTCATAAACTCACCGCTGGATATAATATTCTCATGAAAAGTCCTTGCACGGCAGGTTCTTTATAAATTGCCGAAGACCGTCTTCCTGTAATTTCAATCATATTTCCGGCCAGAAGGCCACCAGCCTCCCAGATCAGTTCCCGGGTGGGTACCTTGCCTGTTAAAAATAACTCCACTTTTTCCATATTACAGGGGGTAGGAGTGCAGGCACCCAGGCCAATTTTAAGGAATGATATTCTGCCTTCACTATTTTTTTTTACAAACACGGCCATACTGATCCTGGATACGGCCAGCTCCCTTCTTCGGCCGATTTTTTGAAAATCAGCAAATCCTTCCCCATAGGGGGTCAGAATAAATTTGACCAGGATCTGTTTGGGAGAAAGACATGACATATATGCCTTGGTTGCCATCTCTTCCATGGATACAAGTCTTGATCCCTTTTTATCTGCCACCAGAGCCTTTGCCCCATGAGCCAGCAATGCAGGAACAGTATCGCCGCAGGGAGAGGAATGGGCCACATTGCCGCCAATGGTTGCGATATTTCGAATCTGTCGGCTGGCAAAATTAAAGGCAGATTTTTTAAGGGACAGGGCATGGGATTCAAGGATTGAGGAAGAATATATTTCAGAAAGCGTGACCCCTGCTCCAACCAAAAGTCCTTCGTCTTTGAGTTCAATTCCTTTTAATTCTTCCAGGCGGCTGATGTCCAGCAGATACTTTTTGTCCAGTCCCTGGGACCTTATATCCACCATTACATCTGTGCCCCCGGCAATGATTCTTGTGTCTTCTCCATTGTCCCATAAAAAATCCAGGGCTTGTTTTAAATCCAGGGGCCGGATGTATTCAATATCAGTCATTGCCTGCCTCCTCCTTTTGTTGCGTGAGCCTGGCCGCTTCCCTGACTGAAGCAAAAATCTGTTTGTAGCCCGTGCATCTGCAAAGGTTTCCGGCAATGGCCTTGGAAATCTCTTCATCATCTGGATCAGGATTTTCCGCCAACAGGGCATGGGAACTCATCAAAATACCAGGGGTGCAGAAACCGCACTGAACCCCGTTATTTTCCATGAATTTTTCCTGAACAGGTGCCAGGCTGTTTTTTGTGGCAAGCCCTTCTATGGTAAGTACATTTGTACCATCCAACTGGGCACCCAGCATGAGGCAGGCGTTAATCGCCTTGCCATCCACATTTATGGTGCATGCACCACACTCACCAATACCGCATCCTTCCTTGGTTCCTTTTAATCCCAGCAGGGATCGAATGAGTTCTAAAGCAGTTATATCTGCTGGTATTTCCAAAACCTTTTGCTGCCCGTTGATCGTAAATTCAATATGAACCATGTGCAAACCTATTCTCATACTCCATTATCTTAATCCGTCTTCGCCCTTGACTTCATCCACAGTCAATCCTCCCACCCTTGGAAATGGCCGGCCTGAATCCGTCACTCCCACCATCAGGACCAGTTCATCATCCATGGGCGCGTCCGGTATCCTTACCTCCATGGCATCAAAATGAGACCTGACAAAGGCCGCATTTTTATGACCCAGAGGAAGATCAATCGCCGTTCCAGGGCCTCCCAGTTTTTTTGCAGAGGGCAACAGCGCTTTCCCACCGCCCACATTGGCCCGGATGGGTTTTCCCAGGGCAGGATGCATGAGCGCTGCACAATGTTCCCGCTCGCCTGCCATGCCTGAAATAGAGGCTTTCCCATAGCTTTGAACCTCTTCGGGCGCAATTCCCAGGGCAGCAACCGCCTTTTTCGTTAAAAGATCTCCCAGTTCATCACTCCAGGCATACAACAATGACAGGTCTTCCTGGTATTGACCGGCATAGGGGTTTTTAAACACAACTGCGCAGGCTGCTTTCCTTGTCGGTTTTTCCAATGTTTTTACCCCATCAATACATGTTTCTTCAACAATGGTATAAATAGTTCGAATTTGTGGTTTAATGTCACTCATTTAATTCAACTCCTTATCTTAATATGTCCAAAATAATAGCCAATGCTGTAAAAAAAACTATAAAACTAAAAACGACAATATCTCCTATCGCATTATCCCCGGTAAAAAAAGTGCAATCTGGGGAAAAACAGTCACCAGGACCACCACTGCAAATATGGCAAAAAGAAAAAAGATTGCTCCCTTGAAAACTGTTCCCATGGGAACATCCGCCACACCGGAAATAACAAATATATTCAACCCAAGGGGCGGCGTAATAAGACCTGCCTCCATCATCAAGACAGAAATAACACCAAACCATATGGGATCAAATCCAAGTTTTAAAATCGTCGGAAATATTACAGGCAGTGTTAATACCATCATGGATGTAGCATCCAGAAAACATCCAAGGAAAAGATAGCCGATCAGTATGAAGGTCAAAATGGCATACCTGGATAGCTCAATCTCGGAAAGGTATAAAGACAGGTTCATGGGAATCAAGGTCAACGCCATGAAATAAGTAAATACATAGGCACCTGCCAGTATCATGAAAATCATCACTGAAATCCGGGTGGTGTTTGTCATGGCTTCCAGCAAAGAGGGCCAGGTCAGTTTTTTCTTCATCAGGGTGACAATAAACAGGAAAAATGCACCCATTGCACCAGCTTCCGTGGGAGTGAAAACTCCCAGATATATCCCGCCCATGACCAGCAGAAAAACAACGATAAGTTCCCATACCGTTTTCAGGGAAGCGAGCTTTTCTTTAAAAGGAACCTTTTCAGGATTTGAAGGAGCAGCTTCCGGTTTTATCATAACCCATGCAACAACAATCAATATATAGGCCAGGGCAAGTAAAAACCCGGGTATAAAACCGGATATTAATAATTTCCCAATGGATTGTTCCGTAAGTATTCCAAATACCACAAATCCGATACTGGGGGGGATCAAAAACCCCAGAGTCCCGCCTGCCGCAACGCTTCCCGTTGAAAGGTGGATATCATATTTATATTTTTCCATTTCCGGCAACGCCACCCGGCCCAAAGTGGCTGCAGTTGCCACAGAAGACCCGCAGATGGCTGCAAAACCCGAACAGGCACCAATTGTTGCAATAGCAAGACCACCGGGAAGTCGTCGAAGCCATTTGTCCGCAACACCGTATATCCCCTGGCTCAATCCCGAAACTGACGCCAGTTCACCCATGATTACAAACAAGGGAATGACCGTAAAAGAATATGTTGTAAAGGTTCCATGAAAAGATCTTACCAATGTGGGCAGGGCCACAGATATATCAGTAAGGGAACTGATTCCCCAAAACCCAACAAAGGCAAGGGAAAACCCAATGGGCATACCAATGATCAAAAGTAAAAACAATCCTGCTATTCCAATAATTCCAATGGTCTGGGGGTCCATATAAATGTCCTTTGAATATCAACACAACTGCATATTAGTTTTCCATGATCTTTGTCCCAAAGAATCCTCGAATTGACTCAATGAGATTTACGACCAGCTCCAGACACAAAAGTCCTGCACCGGCACTCAGAAGAAAATAAAGGGGATAGATCGGTATCCCCAGAGTGTCTGTGGTGGTTCCGGCATGGAATTCTTCAATACCAGAGACAACACCATACCAGGCCAGCATGGCAATTATTTGAAAACTGAGAAGACTTGTTAAAATTTCTGTAAGCCTTGCAAGATTTGGTGGAAGGGCACTGGTCAACATGGTCACTTTGACATTGCCACCGGACTGATGGGTATAGGCCATGCCAAGAATTCCAAAAATGGCCAGCATGAACTCACTCATTTCAATGCCCCCTGGTATTGGCTTTGAGAAAAGATATCGTCCTGCCACATCAAAGGTGGTAAGTAACATCATTGCAATGACCCAGCCCATGCCAAGGGCCAGAAAAAATTTTGAAATACGATGGATTGTTTTCTTAAATCTGGGGAAAAAACCCTGGGAACTGTTCATTATATTCTTTTCCTTGAGCCCCTGAAATTAACTAAAATAAACCCATCATCTGCCGGGTATCTTCAAAGCTTCCCGGCAGATGATATTGAATCATTATCTATACTTATTTAAAAAACGGGGCAGGATTTAAAGGCGACCCCAAGCTTAGCCTGTTCGTCTTTGAAAAGAAGAAGGGCTTTTTTGGCCATCAGGCCTTTTGCCTCCAGTTCTTCTGCCCATTTGACAAGCATTTCAGTCAAATTTTTATCCCAGCTGGCTTGTACATCACCAGAGAGCTTTTCAATTTCAATGGTATTTTCGAATCCGGTCATGGTCTCGTTATACCAGTGTTCATCAAAAACACCGGCAATTTTATACGCATTTCTGCCAACATCTTCGATAATGGGTTTTAGATCCTCAGGCACTTTATTCCAGAATTTTTGATTTGTAAAAAGGCCTTCGGAAACACATCCAAAGGACGTGGGAACACCATATTTTGTCACTTCGTAAAGTTTAAAGGCCTTAACCAGGGCAGGACAGGTTACGACGCCGTCAATCACGCCGGTCTCCATGGATAGATAGACATCTCCCAGGGGCATGAACACAGGTGTTGCACCCAAAGCTTCTAAGGCTTTGGTCTGAAGTCCGCCCGGGCTTCTGATTTTCATACCCTTCATATCTTCAAGGGTTTTAACCTTTTTTGTGGTCCAGAGATGAGCCATGACACAATTGTTAATATGGAGAACTTTAATACCCTTGAATTCGGATTTTAATAGCTTATCGTGCATTGCCATTCCGGCCTCTGCTCCCTTCCATTTGGCAGGACTTACTATGGGTGCAGAGAGAACATCTGTAAGGGGAAATCTGCCGGGTGTCCAGCTCAATGTAGCATACCCCATATCAGAGAGGCCCTCTTTTACGATATCGTAATGGGCCGGACCCTTACCCAGGGCACCGCCGGCATACATGGTATAGGTAATACGGCCGTTGCTTCTCTTTTCCATTTCTTCCAGCATGGGTATCCATAATTTTTTAACATCTCCACCTGCAGGGGGATGCCAGGTACTGAAACGGATATGGACTTTTCCCCCTGCGGCAAAGGATTGGGGAACAAAAATCAGGCTGCAACAAAAAGCTATAGCCATCATAATAAAAAAAGTTTTGATTGTTTTAACGGTGTCTGTCATTTTTTCAACTCCTTTGTTTTAGTTAAAATAAACCGTATTACCATTGTCTACCAAAATACAAATTTCAATAAGCCTTACTCAAACAAACGAACCTCTATACCCATCTGTCAGTTACGGTTTTCTGATCCAGGAAAAGCCGCATGGAATCAATGCGGGATTTTGCACACCCCTGGGCAGATGCATTTTTAGATCCTAATGGAAAGAAGGCATAGGGCTGGGGAACAGCAACATTAATCCCTATATTGCCCACGTCAGCCTGTTTTGTAAATTTACGTGCAACACGTCCGTCTTTAGTAAAGATACAGGCGGAATGTCCATAATCATCTTTGGTATTGATCAATTCAAGAGCTTCATCAAGATCTTTTACCCTGATAAGGTTGGTAATCGGTCCAAAGGATTCTTTCCTTGCTATGTACATGTCAGGATCAACATCTTCAAATATTGTGGGTCCAACAAAAAATCCGTTTTCACATCCGTCAACTTTGGGATTTCTTCCGTCAAGGAGTAATTTAGCCCCTTCTTCTATGCCCTTTTCTATGAAATCAAGAACATTCTGTTTGCCTCTTTGGGATACCAGCGGGCCAAGCTCTATCTCTTCATCCAGACCATACCCCATTTTCATTTTAGCTGAAGCCTCCAGAAAAGCATCTCTGAATTTTTCATAACCATCCCCTACGATAAGTATGTTGTCCGCGCCAAGGCATCTTTGCCCTGCCATGCCGTAGGATCCTCGCAAAAGTCCGTTAATGGCTGCGTTCATGTCAGCATCCGGCATCAGGACAACATGATTTTTGCCGTTTCCATTGATGGAGGCCTCTTTACCCAGACTGCCTGCCTGGCTGAACAATTTTAATCCAACACTTGTTGAGCCGATAAATCCGACACCTTTTACATTGGGATGGTTCAGGATCTGTTCATTGATATTTCGTCCACCGTAAACCAGGTTCATAAGTCCCGGAGGAAATCCCTTGACTTCCTGGGTAACTTCAAAAATAGCCTGGGCACAGACAGGATCTTCCTTGCTTGGGCTGACAATGACAGGGCATCCGCTTGCAAGGGCATAGGGAACATAGGATGACCATGCGTGCATGGGAATATTATTGGGAGTAATGATGAGAAACACACCCCTTGGCTCATAGTACATTATCTGGTCAAGTCCCCTGGCAAGCTCATTAATATAATCGCCCTTGGTAAGCAGCAGCAGGGCGGAGCAGGCAGACTCGATATTTTCAATACATCTTCTCAGGGTTCCCCTGGCCTCGCCAATGGTTCTGCCGTGGTCCTGAACAAGTATTCTGCACAACCTGTCATTGTGCTCCTCAAATTTTTGTCTTAAGTCAAACAGGTAGCGGGCCTTGTCACGAACCGGGACATCTTTCCATGTCTCTAATGCAGCCTGGGCAGATTCCACTGCCCTTGTGACCTCGGCTTCCGTTGCTGATGGAAAGGTGGCAATCGGTACGCCCGTTGCGGGATTTACACTTTCATATATATCTGTTGATTGGGATTTTATCCATTCTCCATTGATATATAGTTTTAGTTCTCCGTAATTTTTTTTTACTTCTTCTAATATTGTCATTTTTATTTTCCTTAAAAAATGGTTATTGTTATTTTTTTATTAAAACAGGGCCGCCCTGTTTGTTGTTATTTCTTTTGTTGTTGGCAAGATCACTTAAAATATCGGATTCGTTTAATAGAAACTCCATTGCTTTAAGGATATGCTCTTTCATCAGTTTCCGGGCATTTACCTTGTCCTTTTTTGCGATCAAATCCGTGATTTGCTGGTGGTACTGATTGGAAGTATGCAGATGTTCCTCATAACTGAGAGTCTGAAAGCTGTACCGCCTGATCTGCTTATGAAGGCTGGAAGCAAACTTAAATAAACGCTTGTTCCCGGCTATTTCCATAATCTTAACATGAAACCTGCGGTGCAATTTTTGATAGTTCAGAATCGAGCGCTGTTCCGTAGTGGCAATATTTTTCATCTCTTCCACAAGGGATTTCAGCAGATCTATCTGCCCATCTGTAATGGTATCAATGGCCATAGATGTAGCCATTGCATAAAGCTCCGCCTTTAGCGTGTAAACTTCCCATATGTCTTTTTCAGTCATTTCGATTACAAAGGCGCCTTTTCGGGGTTTCCGAACAACCAATCCTTCTCCTTCAAGGCTGTTCATTGCTTCACGAATCGGCGGGCGGCTTATATCCAGCCGGCCTGCGATATCGTCTTCCTTTATCTGTTCTCCTGGTTTTAATTTTCCGGTGATGATTAATTCTTCGATATATCGGGTTGCCAAGTCTACTACAGATTCTACTTTCATATTTTCCCTGGAGTTTTTAACAAATATTTTGGTTTATCTCTTCTCTCTTTGTTGTTAATTGCCCGGTAGCCTGAGCCTATTTTACAAAAAGAATGAGTTACTATAATTTTTCTCAATTCTTCGGACAGCCTTAAATTAGCCGATGAGTTTCCTGTCGGCACTTTTCACAATAGCATTCATTTCTTTTTGGATATCCTCGGGAAGGCTTACAGGGCCTGCATCTTTCATTATCGTTTTCATATATTCTGCTGCTCGTTTAAACAAGGATCCCTTTTTTTTGATTTCCCATGTACTCCTGTCATCCGGACAAAAATTGATCGGTAGTAAGTGATCCCTGCAGTGACTCAAGGTGTGAGCATGTGTGAGAAACTGACCGCCGGGTGCCACATCCATCATGACATCCATGGCCAGCGAGTCGTCGTCAAAAGACATGTCTGCAAGGATGGACTTGGTGAGCCTGAAGGTTTCATTATCAATGACCAATTGTACCGGACTGATGGCGCAGGCGACCTCAAGCTGGCCGGCAGCACCAAGAACGCTGGCGCCACTTGCAGCAATGAGCATGGTCTGCAAAGCCCTTTCAGTCATACACTGCTCATCTGTCTCAGCTGAATCACAGCCTGACCCGTAAGTGTGTGCAGGGATGCCAAAGCCTTTTTGCATCAACTGGACAAACAGAGCGGACTGCCGCATGGCATGGGGTGTGGATTGCAGGCTTCGGCCTGTCTGCATATCAGCAGAAAACTGCAGGGACGTATTTATTATCGGTACGCCCGGCTGAACCAGCTGAGCCATAGAGAGCGAAACAAGTGTTTCAGCTGCGGACAGGATCACCATGCCGGGTGTGGTGGCAGGGCCGGTGGTACCGGTTGCAGGCAGGCTGCAGGGCTGCATTGGGATACCCCTTTTGGCACATTGCAGGATGATTTCAACATCCATATCTTTCATTGTAAACGGTGATAAAGAACAGGTGATAAAATTCAATTGGGGATATTTCCTCACGTTTTCTTCTCCACCGGCAGCCGCAACACCAAGCTCTACTAGATATTCCACGGTCTGGTAGGTATAGGGCTGGACCCAGATCATTTTTTCAACATTATTCAATGCGGTATGGATGGTATGGATATCTGCCGTCATTGGCGGTACGTCATCCGGAACTATGGAGGCGTAAAAATCAATGTGTTCCAATCTGTCGGTGAGTCGTCCCCAGTATCGCAGATCTTCTAAGGTCACCCGCCGGAAAACACCTGTATCAGGTTCAAGCCAGGACTGGCCGCCGGTATTAGTTCGTGAGTAGAACAATCCTTTGGGATGCGGAAATTCCAATGGAAATTTTCCGTCTCGGCCCGAAATGATAAATTCTTTTGGTGCCTTATCGATCTGCTCCTGAATAAATTTACGGGGAAAGCGGACCATTCTGCGCTCCGTATCCACTTTGCACCCGGATTTATCAAGTAGTTTGATCATTTCCAGGTGATCTATTTTGAACTCGTGTTTTTCTATAAGTTCAAAGGTTTTCTCCCTCAGTAGATCCAGTTGCGCTTCATCGAAAAATGAGAGCCTGCTGCTTAAAGCCATTTCTTATCCCTCCCGTTTTATTATCCATATAATAATCTCATCTTTTATTGATCGAGGCGCCACACACCTTTTTGCTATTCCAGAACCGCCTTCGACAAGACAAATACTGTCCTTTTTAAGTACTGTGGTAATGATATGTTAAAATTTTTCATTTTTTTGTTTATTGTAGACAATAGACATATATTGTCAAGAATTAATTCCAGTTTTTTTTTATAAAGGAATGATTGATTAAAGGAGACTTAATTTAAACGCAGTAAAAAATTACGAAGTATCAGAGAATCCTCACTTTTATTATCCCTGATCGTATCACCAGCTTATCATTTGCGGTTCTTGCAGCCATTATTTTTCTGTTAAAATTCACTCATCAAGATTAAAAAATGATATCATATGCGGCTAATTAGATTTTTTTTTAAGCCAGGATTCAAAATCAAGGGGTATTTCTTTTGCCAAAGAAGGCTTAAGTATTTTTTCCTTTTTTTTATCTTGTCGAGACCTGTGGAATTCAAGAGATTTTTTAATAGCGCTTACTTCTTTTAACAAAGGTGGCTGAAATACTTTTTCCTTGCTTTTATCTAGCCGAGATCCATGGAATTCAATAGATTTTTTGATATCGCTCACTTCTTTTGTCAGGATGGAAAGCCTTGATTTGATCTGGGAAAGGGTTTTATTAATTTCTGAATCATGTTCGTTCTTTTTTGTAGGTCTGACATTTTGG
>Ga0233430_1001505_pt1 | contig 32401 bp, 29 predicted proteins | sample SI_118_April2016_2_FD_179883 | JGI IMG/M metagenome (GOLD analysis project Ga0233430, IMG submission 179883) | Seawater microbial communities from Saanich Inlet, British Columbia, Canada - SI_118_April2016_150_MG | ecosystem: Environmental > Aquatic > Marine > Inlet | place: Canada: British... | reverse complement strand
GGTGGACCAGGATCTTTTAGAGCTTGCCCTTGATGATATCAACGATTTTGTACAGGGGACTTTTCTTGAAGACAAGCCAATTGTCCCTGTTTCCTCTGTCACAAATGAGGGGTTGGATGAATTTATCAAAACCCTTGAATCAATCTGCTGCAACCTTCCTGAAAGAAAATTCTCCTCAATTTTCAGACTGCCCGTGGACCGTGTGTTTTCAATGAAAGGATTTGGCACTGTGATTACAGGAACCCTTGCTTCCGGCAGTATAAAGGTTGGAAATGACATCATGGTCTATCCAAAACAGATTGTATCAAAAGTCAGGGGAATCCAGGTTCACAGTTCAGGTGTACAAACAGCAGGTCCTGGAACCCGGACAGCCATCAACTTTCAGGGACTTGATAAAGAATCAGTCAGCCGCGGAGATATTCTGTCTACTCCCGACACTTTGATTGAAAGCTATATGCTGGATGCACATTTCCTTTATTTAAAAAGCAATACAAAGCCTGCAAAAAACCGGACAAGAATAAGGTTTCATTCAGGAACAAGTGAGATACTGGGGTATCTTATTCTACTTGACAGGAAAGAACTTTTACCTGGAGATGAAGCCTGTGTTCAATTTCGCTTAGAGTCTCCCGTATGTTGTATCAAGGATGACAGATATGTAATAAGGAGTTATTCACCCGTCAAAACAATTGGTGGCGGAGATATATTAAATCCAGCTTCTCAAAAGCACAAGCTGTTTGATAAAACTGTTATTCAGGGACTGGAAAATTTACTCCTGGGTGATAATGAACAAACAATTTTATTTTTTCTGTCCTTAAAAGGATACCAGGGGTTGTTATTTTCCCAACTGCGTGTCATGACCAATATCCCGGATAAAAAGCTGACCATAACTTTACAGAAAATGCTTGCCAAACAGCAGGTCATACAAACGGATAAAGAAAGGCAAAAGTTTGTTAATGGTGACGTATTTGAAGACTTTAAAGAAAAACTCATACAAAAACTTACAGCCTATCATGCCCAAAATCCGTTAAAAGAAGGTATGCCGACACAGGAGCTAAAATCCAAATTTCAATATGTTGATGATACTAAGTTTTTTAATATTCTTTTTACAAAACTGTCCAAGGAAAATTTCATTATTCTTGACAAAAACATTGTAAAATTGTCTGCCCACAAAGTAGCACTCAAGGTTGATCAGCACGAAGTAAAAGAAAAAATCTACAAAATCTATCAGGCATCAGGCCTGACACCCCCCTTCTTTAGGACCATCTGCCAGGATCTTAACCTGGACAAAAAAAATGCTATAGATGTTCTTCATATGTTGATTGATGAAAAATCCATTGTAAAAACAAAGGATGATCTTTACTTTAATGCCCAAAAAATAGATGACCTCAAACAAAAGCTGGTCAACTTCCTAAAAGAAAAAGAATCCATCACCACGCCTGATTTCAAAGGCATGACAGGCAATGTGTCAAGAAAATATGTCATTCCCTTAATTGAATACTTTGATTCCATAAATCTGACCATAAGGGTGGGTGATACGCGGCAGTTGAGACGAAAAACCTAAAGGGTCTTTTCAGCAAACGCTTCCACAATACTGTCCAGGCGGATTTTTCCTTCCAGGGTGAGTGCAAATCGTTGATCGTTGATAATTCCTAAAGACTCTCCAAGAATTGGTTCCAGGATATCTTTATACCTGTTTTCAAAGGAATCATGAAACAAGGTTTGAAATTTAGCAATATCCAGGCCTTCAAGGGTGCGAAGCCTGAGCATTATCATTTCCATCATTAACTGGTTTTTGGTAAGCGTTTCATCTTCTTCAACGGGAAGTCGGCCTGAATCCAAATCCTTTATATATTTGCCTATGCTTTTAGGATTCCAGGATCTTGTTTTTCCATCATAGGAATGTGCTGCTGCTCCAAACCCATAATAAGGTGTCATGTCCCAATATCTTGAATTGTGTCTTGATCTGTTTTGTCTTCCCTTTGAAAAATTTGAAATTTCATAATGCTCATAATTGTTATTATTCAAAAATGTTATAGTATTTTTAAACATAATTGACATGGCCTTATTCCCAAGCGGTTTAAAAAGGCCTTTTTGAATTTTTTGATTAAAGGCAGTACCCGGTTCAATGGTGAGCATATAGCAGGACAGATGTGATGGTGTCATTCCAATTGCCTGTTCCAAGTCTTTTCTCCATATGGTTTGTGTTTCAAAATAAAGTCCATAGATGAAATCTAGGCTGATATTATCAAACCCTGCTTTTTGGGCCTCATTAATTATTTTGATTGACTGTTCGGCTGAATGTATCCGGGTTAAAAATCTAAGTTTATCCTCGTTAAATGACTGGGCACCAATGCTGAGCCTGTTTATCCCGATTTTTTTTAATTGCCTTAAGTCATTTAAATTACTAGTTCCAGGGTTAACTTCAAAAGTGATTTCAACATCGCGACAAACTTTGAATGTGTCTGTAATGGTATGTAAAAGCGTGTCAACATCTTTGACGCTCAGAAGAGAGGGGGTTCCACCGCCAAAGTATATGGTATCAATTTTATCTTCTGAGTCTGCCCTTTTTTTAATCTCGTTTTGAAGGGCAAGAATATAATCCGGAATCAATGAAAGATCGGTATTTGAAAAAAAATCACAATAGCCACATTTTTTAACACAAAATGGAATATGGATATAAATGGATTTTGGATCACACAAAACGCTTCATCAATTCATCAATCACTGAATCAACATTTTGTGGCGTCACCCCGTAATTCTTACAGGCCTGCTCTACCTTTTCAAGGTGGGGGCTTGTATCCATTTCATCAGGTCCTCTAAAGAATCCCATCCGTCTGCCGATCTGATATAAAACCCTTTTTTCCGGTTCAAGATCAAAAAATTGATCGATAATACCAATCATTTTTTCTTTATCTTTGGGCAGTTTTCCATTAACCGTCTCAAACAGGTTTAAAATATGATCACTTTTAATATAGGAATCAATCCCGTCAAGGCTTTCTATAAAAAGTCTTAACTCCTTGGCCATCATTGCGTCAGAGGGTTTTTCAAACTCTCCTTGTTCCGCCTCTTTGGCAAGAGTAGTTCCATTTGTCAGTGCCAGAGTCCTGATCCTGATAAAATCAGGATTAATAGCGTTGAGAGCAGAAGCTGTTTCTAAAGCATGCTCTATGGAATATTCGATACCGCCAAGACCCGGCATTACATATTCAGACAATTCCATTCCAGCTTTTTTTATCTTAAGGCCCGCTTTTATATGATCGGCTTTGGTGGCACCTTTATTGATTTTCTTTAACACTGTATCAGATCCGGATTCCATGCCCACATGGATGCGGTTTAAGCCTGCATCTGCCATTCGTTTCAAATCATCCTGTTTAATTCGAACAATGGTATGGCTTCTTGCATAAGATGTGACCCTGTCCACATGGGGAAAACATTTTTTTATATGTTCAAGCACAAACACCAGATCATCCGGCTTCATGATTAAAGAATTGGCATCCTGTAGAAAAATAGATTTCATTCCTGATGCATAAAAATTCATGGCAGCATTAAACGCCCCCCGGTCCTTTTCTTCAAAAGAATTATAAAGGGTGTTAAATACCTTGCTATCGGCATACCCGCCCGGCTTGACAAGCTGTTTGACCCCTTTAATATAGCCACACAAAGTATCAATATCTTTAATAATATTTTCAACTGACCTTAAAGAAAATTTCCCTCTTTTATACACACTGCAAAATGAACACCGGTTCCAGGGACAATTTCGCGTAAGACGAATTAAAAGACTGCTTGCTTCACTGGGAGGACGAATGGGACCCTGTTCAAATCCTTTATATTGATCTAATTTTTTCTTTTCCATGGTAAAACTTTACACCTGTATATTTTTTTGTCACATTCACATTCAATCCACTATAACCTTCACAACATTCTATTTCTTACATATTAGTACTTGACTGCCTAAAGTCAATTTTTTTGCCCTTCATTTTCATGCGAATTTCTATTAAGAATCAGTATCCGGACCGACTAAACCAAAGTCCTTTCCCTGTGTTAAAAAAAATTAATCCCGGGCTTTCTGGGTAATAATTACACCTGAAATAGATAACACCATGCCAAGAATAAACATTAGACCCAGATCCTGGTCACCCTGAAGAAATCCTGCTACAGAAAAGACTGCCACAAGAAGGGTTGTTGCAAGCGGTTGGGCATTTGTTGTAATTGCCACCTGGACCGGTGTCAGGTGCTGCAAAAGAATATTCCACAATATCATCATCACAACACTTGTGATAACAACCATATATCCGAGTCCGAACCATCCCGCATTTGAAACAGCAGAAAAATCAAAGGTCATCATTGGTTTTGCCGCCATGGGAAGCATGACGAGAACACCCAGAATAAGGCTCCAGGCAGTTACTGTCAGTGCATTCTTTTTCCTGATAATATCACTTGCCATTATCGTATACACCACCCAGCAAAAAACAGCGCCGATAAGCCATAGATCGCCTATTCTCAGCTCACTGAGCTGGGCACCTGATTCCCATGGTCTTAAAACAACCATGACACCTGAAAATGCAATAACAACCCCGGAAAGTTTCATGAAAGAAGGCATATTTCCGGCCAGGCCACTTGAAAGTAAAAGAACTCCAATGGGGGTCATGGCATAGATAAGTGCGGAATGGCCTGGAACAGAAAGCTCAAGACCTTTTAAAAAACAATATTGATTCAAAGGGACCAGCAAAATCCCCAGCATCAGGAGCCTTGCCCATTCTTTTAAGGTAAAATCAGGTTTAGGGATTTTCCAACCCGTAAATATAAGAAAAATAACAGCACACCCAATACCCCGGGTAAAGGTCAAAACCAAGGGGTCAGCAAAACTTGTAGCTGCAGCTTTGCTGAGAATAAATGTGCCGGCTGCACCAAGCACATGAAGCACCATAAACAAATACAAAAGGGTTTTAGATCTATATGGTTCTTGATTCAATACTTTTTCCTTTGTGCAAAGGCCTGTTCAGGCCATCTGGCGGCAGTTGGTTTCTTTGGTAAAAAACAGGAGCAAAACAGATACAATAATCCATACCATCATGGGGATAAATCCAAATTCATAGGCATCAAGAGAATAAATCCTTACCCCTTGGACCATCTGGCCTGTCCAATGATAGTCCAATATCCTGCCCACAAAAGGCTGAAGCAGCATAGGCCCCATCATTACACCCATATTGGTCAGGCCTGCGGCCGTTCCGGACAAAGATAATGGAACAGATTCCATGACAAAGGCAAAACTGATGATAATGCAACCGGAAAAAAAACCAGTGACAAAAAGGGCCATGATCAACTGAAAAAAAGAAAGGCTTTCCCTAAACAGGATCAATGACCAGCCAAGAGCCACCACCATGGTCCCGACAAGATACAGAGATTTTCGTTTTCTCAAATGATCGGACAGCCACCCGAAAAATGGAGACCCAATGGCCCAGGCAATGAGCAGGACAGAAGTCAGGGAAGCAGCTCTGGCCGGGGTTAAACCGTGGTGGGAAATCAGGTAGGGAACCCCCCACAGACCGGAAAAAGAAAGGATACATCCCGCAATTCCACCGGGAATAACAAACAAAAGCCAGATGTTTCGATATTTAAAAATCTTGAAATGATCCTGCCAGATTCTTTTGGTAGAAAATGATGCAGGCTTTGATATTCTTTTTGTAAAACCCGTATATCCCTTTTCCTGGGGCGAGTCCCTGACAACAAGCCAGATCACACAACCCAGTACAAGTGTCATTACACCAGTGACGCTGATGACCAGACGCCAGGCAAAAATATCCATGAGTAATCTTAAAGGAGGCCCTGCCGTCACAGCACCAATAAGCCCTATGGATAAAGCATTGCCTGCAACAAAGGCATAGATTTTTTTTGGAAACCAGAAAGAGGAAAGCTTGAGCAGTCCCACAAAAGCAACTGCCACTGATCCACCTATGAGAAATCGACCCAGCCCGGCCCAGAAAAATCCCGGAGACAGAGCAAAAAGCAAAGTGCCCAGACCTGCAATAAGACAACCGGCCGTCAAAAGTTTTCTTGGGCCCAGCGTATCGGCCAGGATTCCCGTGGGAATCTGCATGGCCACATAGGCATAAAAATATAACCCGGACAGATGGCCCAGACCCGAGGCAGAGATATTAAAATCCTGCATCAATTCCTGGGTCATTACGGCCGGGGCTACCCGCTGGAAAAACCCGGCCAGATAAAAAAGGGCACCCAGACCCCATATAAACCAGGCCAATGTCATGGGCGGCCCGGTCAATTTATTTGATTTCATTAAAAGTTGTGTTTCTCCTTGTACTATACAAACAATCGACTTTGATGTGTATCAAGCGCTTTATTCTAAGGCAAGCACTTATTATGTCAATCTATAAAAAAATTAATTACCTGCGTGATAGGAATCAAGTATTGACTGTTATGCGATTTAGTTTATTCGGAGGTGGTTATGAAATCATACATAAAAAATAAAGCAGCCATGTGCTGTGCACTTGGAAAAAAACAGATGATCAGATATTTATAATGGATATTATTTTGTTTTAATAAATGTGTCGGCCTGATACTCCTGAAATTCAATTGTTAATTCCTCCTGGGTGTTCATGGCAATTGGACCTCTCCAGGCCACTGGCTCCTTTAAAGGCTTGCCAGTGAGTAGCAGAAATCTCAGGGGTTAATCAGATCGAAAATCGTCCAGCATAAGAAAAGGATCAAATGTCGGGGCTTCATTGTATCCGAATACTCGATTCAAGTGGACCCCTGCCCCTTCCAGGGTCGGCTGACAGATTAATATGATTTTAATCTTTCTTGCATCTGGCATGAATTTTCTCCTTTTTTATTGATGTTGACTGATATTTAAATTGAACGGCACAGCTGATATTACAGAAGAAAAATTTCACTATATAGGAAAAGACCCTAAATGGTACTTGTCAGGAAATATAGTTGAAGCCTTTTGCTTCCGAGTTCAGCGCCGGATTAGGCTTTTTACTCCATATATTTTCAATATTTTGTCGAATATTATTTTAAAATCATCCGAGCATTTACTGGTTGAACTGGGCGATTGTTAGGATGACGCATTGTATGAGAAAATTGTTCAATTTGTTCTTTAGATGCAGTTGCAATTTGCTTAATAACCAACCACCAAACGCCTTCAGAACATGGCGGAGTTGTAAGAGAACCGTTAAAGCGATAGTAGTCACGGTTTTGAGGTAGTAGAATATTAGCATCTATGTGTTTGGGGAGTACATTTTTTTGGCCAGATTTTTCAGGCATTTGAATCCAGGCTTTCTCAAGCTCTGCATTCTTATCTCCACCTTTAAACATGATTGCGATTACAGCCAGATTCCCTTTTTTGTCAGCATGTACAAAATGGGCCTCCATAGGATATGATTTACCTTCTATTATATTTTCACTTGGTGAATGAAAGTGGAATTGTTTTAGTTCAAATTGATCTCCATTAACATTTATAGTGCTGCCAGGCATATAATTCACTTGAATAGTGTGACCGTTATTAAGAATTTCATTACCACCTGCTTGATAATTAACAGTAATAGGCAATAATTCTCCTTCTATCATTCCAGTTAAATTAATTGGAGATTGATTTCTACCCTTTGAACACGGAGAAAATTTTGGATTCAACTTTCCCCAGTACTCTGGTCCTTCATGGCCTGAATAGCCCCAGTGAACTTTTTCTCCAGCAAATGCAGTTGATGTCAAATACAATCCGACAATAATTAAGGATACAATAAAACTTCTTTTTTTCATAAATGTTCCTCCTCATTGTTTTTTGTTTGTAAAATATAAAACTAAAATATTGTTAAAGCCTAACGTCCTGTATCTGATCCTCCCTCAAAAACTTCACGCATCAGCGCCGCCGAGCTTCTTGCCCTTGTGAATACAATTGTTCGGCGATAGCCGCGTGACTTTAATTCATTGCCTCTACGTTCCAGCCAGGTTTTTTAACCAAAAAATCAAAAAAAGGAGTCGTTAGCAACTCATTCAATTATTTTTATACCACAAAGAAACATTTTAATAAAATCCAACCACCACAGCACCATACAGATTGAAAATCCTTTTTAATTATTGCTGGCAATCAACTCGTCAGTTTCAACACGGGCAGAAACACAAAGTTGATATGAAGCGACAGCGGCTTATTAGTTCCTTGTTTGACAGTTAACGATCAAGGCAACAACAGTTTGATAAGCGGTAGGCTACTCAGCCATGCGCCAACTCTTGAAAAATAATGGCATACAAGAGCGATATGGAGATAAGGATGAACATAAGCGGATTTTTAAGCAACAGATTGAGCAAGCCCAGGGATTGTCACCTTAATTAATAACAAAAAATTTTAAACCTTAAAATACATTTATAGTTTCATCGATAAAACAGATTTAACACTTCGGGTCAAATATTCAGTTATTATTTTTTGTATTAAGATTTATAGCTAACTGACCATCTTTGCGCCATGCCCAGCAGGCATCAACTAAATATTTTTCAATATCCAAAACAGATTCTTCGCTTCTTTGTTTTTTTCGTGCTTCAAATATCCAATATCCCTGAAGTGCTGCCGGGGCCATAGATAAAAGTAAGGTTGTCAAATGAACACATCCTTTTATACCACCTGCAATCTTTTTGATTTTAGATGTAAATCCTGGCGCGATGTTAAGTCCTTTTATTTTATCAAGACTAGTTTCCATTTTTCTACAGATTTCATCATGGGGAGCACCTGGAATTTTAACATGAATATCCACAATTTTTAATTCCGCATTTTTGATGAGTAATTGAATTTGCATATGATGAAAAATATTTGGTTCTATTGGTTCACCAGATCTCTCATAAACCGTTATCAGATTTCTTTCTTTGAATTCTCCTGTAATTAAAACATGCTCTTCATCTACAACATAGCTCGAAATGTCTATATTTCTATTATGTATTTTCTCAAGCTTATCTACCTCTAAATATTCCATTAAATATCTTATCCCTCTTTTTTAGGAAAACTGTAATTAAATTCGAATCATCAAAAATAACGAAAAATATGTCAATAAAATTTTTATCAAACTACCAAAAAAATTATTATACTGAAGTTTTCCATGCAATCGTCCTGCAATTTATTGGGGCAGACCTTGAAACTTTGTTGTTTATTATGATACTTATCCATGGCTTAAAAAAATTAAACCATCAATGTATTAAGTAATGTATTAAGCAATGTGTTAATCAATGTATTATAAGAGGAGGGAACCATGCCTGGTTTTGAAATATTTGGTGATGAAGAAAAAAAACAAGTGGCAGATGTTCTTGAAACGGGTGTACTTTTCAGGTATGGATTTGAAGGGATAAGAAACGGACATTTCAAAGCCCTTGAATTTGAAAAAAAACTTTGTGAAATTACAGGCGCCCAATACAGTCATCTTTGTTCCAGTGGCACGGCAGCCCTTTGTACTGCTCTTGCCGCCTGCGGCATAGGTGCAGGAGATGAAGTTATTATTCCCCCCTTTACCTTTGTTGCCACATTCGAAGCCATCATCAACGTTGGTGCCATTCCTGTTTTTGCAGAAATAGACGAAACCCTGTGTCTTAATCCTGACAAACTTGAAGATGTGATGACTTCAAAAACCCGTGCTGTTGTTCCGGTTCATATGTGCGGTGCCATGGCAAGAATTGATGAGATTAAAATACTTTGCGATAAAAAAGGATTGATTCTGCTTGAGGATGCCTGCCAGTCTTTAGGGGCGACTTATCAAGACAAGGCACTTGGAACCTTTGGGCTTGCCGGATGTTTTTCCTTTGATGCGGTTAAAACCGTTACCTGCGGAGAAGGCGGCGGCATTATTTCCAACAGCAAGGATGTTTACGAAAAAGCCGACCAGTTTGCCGACCATGGGCATGACCACTTAGGCGGCGCTGACAGGGGAGCAGACGATCACCCCATTATCGGCACCAATTACAGGATCAGCGAACTGAACGCAGCAGTGGGACTTGCCCAGTTGAACAAACTGGATCTTATCCTTTCAACCCAGAGAAAAAATAAACTGGCCATTAAAGATGCCATGGCAGACCTGCCCGAGGTCAGTTTCAGGTATATCCCGGATGCCAAAGGGGATTCAGCAACCTTTTTAAGCTTTTTTCTGCCAACTGAAGAACGGGCCAGGCAGATTGCTAAAAATCTTGGTGAAAATAAAGTGGGGTGTCCTTACTGGTATGACAACAACTGGCATTATTATAAAAAATGGCATCATTTAAAACAGATGAAACGGTCTGCTAAACTTGCCTTTGAACTTGCGGACAATATGCCTGATTATAAGAATATAGTTCTTGAAGAATCCGATAATATTATGAAACGAACACTCTCCATGCAAATAATGCTGTCATGGACAAAAAAAGATATTGAAAATAAAATTCAAGCCATAATGAAATCATTTAAAGGATAAACATGTTTAAAAACTTTAAACTGGTTCCAAATGTCATATTTGGAAGGGGCTGTTTTTCACAGCTTGATGAGATTATAGGAAATCAACGTAAAAGTGATGATTCCTGGGTTGTGTTTGTCACAGATGACGTGTTCAAGGCAAAACCTTTGGAAAAAAGGTTACCCCTGCATGACAATGACATGCTTTTATGGGTAAACGTAGATGATGAGCCCAAAACAAAATATGTTGATGAATTGACCCTTAAAGTAAAAGCATACAGGTCGAGTCTTCCCTGTGCTGTCATCGGTATAGGAGGCGGCAGCAGCATGGACCTTGCCAAATCTGTATCCCTTATGCTTACAAATCCCGGGTCTTCCGCCCTTTACCAGGGATGGGATCTTATTGAGAATCCTGCGGTCTGCCACATGGCAGTTCCCACTCTTTCCGGCACGGGGGCTGAAGTTTCAAGGACAGCCGTTCTGACAGGCCCTGAAAAAAAACTGGGCCTTAACTCGGACTACACTGTTTTTGACCAGGTGATTCTCGATCCTGAGCTGATAAAAGATGTTCCAGAGGATCAACACTTTTATACGGGCATGGACTGCTATATCCATTGCATTGAATCCCTTGAAGGTACATATTTCAATGAGTTCTCCAAAGCCTATGGCGAAAAGTCCATTGAGCTTTGCAGACAGGTTTTTATTGATGACCATCCAGATAGAGACGACAAACTCATGATGGCCTCATTTTTCGGAGGTATGAGTATTGCCTATTCCCAGGTTGGAGCCTGCCACGCCCTGTCCTATGGGCTTTCCTATGTGCTGGGAACCCATCATGGGATCGGATGCTGCATTGTGTTTGATTATCTGGATGAATTCTATCCTGCAGGAGTCAAAGAGTTTCGAACCATGATGGAAAAATGCCGGATTGAACTGCCACGGGGTCTTGTTAAAAATCTTAAAGAAGAACAAGTTGAAACAATGATTACAGTGGCTCTCGGCCTTGATCCTTTATGGGAAAACTGTCTTGGCAAAGACTGGAAATCTATAATGACAAGGAAAAAAACCAGATCCTTGTTTCTAAAAATTTAAAAGAGACTGACATGACCATTGCTGTAATACCATCCAGATACGGATCAAGCAGGTTTGATGGAAAACCTTTGGCCCTTGTTTCCGGCAAATCAATGATACAAAGAGTGTATGAACAAACTCAAAAATCTTTGGCTGTTTCAAAAACAATCGTAGCAACGGATGATGAAAGAATTTATAAAGCGGTTGAACATTTTGGCGGTCATGCAGTGATGACATCTGATGATTGCCGCACAGGAACTGACAGGGTTGCCCAGACTGCCGGGATTTTAAATCTTGGGCCCAATGATATTGTTGTCAATATCCAGGGAGACCAGCCAGTGTTTAACCCCTTGATCATTGATGAAATGATTTCACCATTTAGCGATGATCCTGATCTTGTCATGTCAACCCTTGCCTTTAAGATACAAGATGAGAGGGAAATCACAGATCCCAAAGATGTAAAAGTCACCTTTGATCACAATGGTTTTGCCCTGTATTTTTCAAGGGCCCAGATCCCCTATCCAAGGGACCCGGAAACAAAGGCGGATTTTTACAAACATCTCGGATTCTACGCCTATAAAAAAAGCTTTCTGGATAAGCTGGTTGCGCTTCCCACAGGAACCTGTGAGCATATTGAAAAGCTGGAACAATTAAGGGTCCTGGAATTCGGTTATAGGATCAAGGTGGTTATAACACCATACGATTCTCCTGAAATTGATCTGCCCTGCGATATCAAAAGAATTGAAGAAAAACTTTTAAGAATCCCTGATTTATGATTTCCTATTATAAAATTATTCACACCACCTGCCATTCCCAATGGGGAGGGCTTGAAAAACGAATTTTTAATGAATCCGTATGGATGGCCCAAAAAGGCCATACAATCATTATTGTTGCACCCTTAAATACCCCCCTGTTAAATAAAGCAAAGGAATATGGATTTAAAACCTTTGCTGTTGAGTTCAAAAGATTGGGAATAATAAAAGATTACAAATTTTTAAAAAATCTTTTTATCAGAGAAAATCCTGACATTGTAAACACCCATGGAAACGAGGACTCACAGGTTGGTCTTTTTGCTGCCAAAAGGGCAAAAATAGGATGCAGAATTCTTTCAAGACACATAAGCGCCCATGTCAGCAGGTCCTGGTACAATAAGATTTTATATAAAAAACTTGCAACCTACATATTTACAACTGCCGATTATACAACAAAACATCTTCAGACTGTTTTCAAACTTACAAACAAACAAATTTTTTCCATGCCCAGCGGAATTATTCCCCCTGAAACACTCCTGTCAAAAGATGAAGCAAGACAATTGCTTGTTAAGAAATTGGAACTTGATCCTGAAACAAGATTTTTGGGCTTTGTAGGAAGAGTATCTGCGGCCAAAGGTGCTGACACGATTATCAAATCCTTTGAAAAAATTGCAGGAAAAATTATTGGTCACGATCTGGTTTTTGTAGGAGACAGCTCAAAAGAATATATCGAATCGCTATGGGTTCTTGCAGACAAATTACAAATAAGAAAAAGGGTCCATATCCTGGGTCCAAAAGATGATGTCTGGGCCTACTACAGAGCATTTGACTGCAAGATCCTGGCATCAAGGGGCAAAAGTGGCATTCCCTTTGAAGGCGTACCCCAGGCCCTTTTGGAAGCCATGTATTGTTCATGCCCTGTAGTGGGTTCAAAAAGCGGTGGAATCCCGGATATTATTGAACACGACAAAACCGGCCTGCTCTTTAACAGTGAAGATCCCGGGAATCTTGCAGATATGATTTTTCAAGTTCTAAATGAAGAAAATAATACTCAAAAATGTGTTCAAAAAGCTTTTGAGATGGTTGAAAAACATCATACGATTGATGCAATGGGCCGCGATATTTTAAGGATTTATAAACTTCACCAGTTAGGACTTGGAAACGGGGCTGGTCCGGAGCAATATTTATGATACCCAATTCATTTCGATTTCAAAAATATATACCTATTTTAACTTTAGTACTAACCCCCATTCTTATTATATTAGATATAATTTTGATCCCCTTTGTTTTTTTAAGCGGGTTAATATTTTATATGATTCGCCTGATTGACATCAATCATTTGGAAAATATGTGGATAACAAAAAAAATCCTCAGGTGGATTGGAGTTTATCCGGTTTTAGACCATTTTTACGACCCCTTGCTGAATCCTAAAAATTTAAGGCATGCACTTAATAAGGAACGGGAATTGCCTGGTTTGGATTTAAATGTTAACAGACAATTAGAGATTTTGGATGAATTTAATTTTAATGGCGAATTTGAACACTTCCCATTAAATTTTCAAGGTAAATTAGAATATTTTTACATCAATTATTCTTTTTTGCCCATTGATGCTCAATATTTATACAATACAATTCGACACTTTAAGCCAAAAAAACTCATTGAAATTGGTTGTGGATTTTCCACTCTTGTGTCAGCTAAGGCACTTGAAAAGAATCGCCGGGAAAATACCAACCATAAAAACCATCATATCTGCATTGAACCGTATCGGCATGGATGGTTAGGCAATTTGCCGATCCAGCTCATTAAAAAACCTGTAGAAAGTTTGGAAAAAAGTATTTTTACACAATTAGAAGTCAATGATATACTGTTTATTGATTCGTCTCATATGATAAAACCCCAAGGAGATGTTTTATTTGAATATCTTGAAATTCTACCCATCTTAAATCCCGGAGTGATTGTACATATTCATGATATTTATACGCCAAAGGATTATCCTGAAAAATGTATTGTTAATCAGGTAAAATTTTGGAATGAACAATATTTACTGGAAGCATTTTTATCGTCCAACCCTAATTTTGAAATTATAGGTGCTCTAAAATATTTAAAGGATCATCATTTTCAAGAATTGGCATCTAAATGCCCGGCATTAAATGATGATAGAATTATTAAAAAATCAGAAGAAAAAATAGCCTTATCCTCCCTTGATTTTTTAGAAACCAGTTCTTTTTGGATTAGAAAAAAATAAATAGTTGGAAAGATTTCTAACTTAAATCTTTTTCAAATAAACTTCCATTTCTTGACCGTTCCCGGTCAGTTTTGCCGGTAAATTTAATATCTCTGACATAATCTTAAAGAACCTGTATATAACAGGAGATGTTTTTTCTTTTTCGCATAATGTTACGCTATGGGTATTAAATAGCTCTATTTTAAAATTAGTTTGAGCACCCAGGGCCAAAATGGACTTTTTGCAAAAAAAACTGATATGGCCGCCATGTTTGCCTATATTAAAATAATGCCATTTACCTTTCAAATTCCTAATAGTCCAGCTGTCTGTATTTGCTGTTCTAATAACCATTATCCCATTTTTTTTCAAAAGCCTGTTGCATGCATTTAATAATTCTACGGGATTTTTAAGATGTTCAATTACTTCAAAAAGTGTAATTATATCATAGGATTCTTTTGGAAAATCGCTTTCTTCAAGAAAGCCTTGATGAACTTTTAAACCGGCTTTCTGGGCTGCAAGAGCCGCTTCTTTGGCAGGTTCGATACCCTCGCATTGTATTCCTGATTTATTAGCAGTAAAAATAAATGCTCCATTGGAACATCCAACATCCAATAATTTTAATTGATCAAGTTTTTGATTCGTAAGTTTTGTAATATTATCCAATGTCTTTTTTGTACTGCGTTCCAGGCTTTTAACATTTTCCGGTGGAGGCCATGTTCCTTTTTCGCTGTTGAATTCTTCCATGGAAGAGTTGAACTCTGTTTTGGTACACTGACTGAAAAGCTGATTGCATCCAGTACATCTTTCAAGCGGACCTTGTTCAAGAATTATATTAGTTGCCTCTATGGGTGAATCACATTCAACAGGGCATTTATCAAGGTATCTTTCCTTGCTCATAAATCATCTCCGAAATTCATTTTTTTTGAAAAACAACCAGGCCTTGAGTTAAAAAAATGGGCCATATAATTTTAAATTCCTTTATATGCCCATATATTTTTGCTGTTTTTAATACTTCTTTAATCAGAAGTGGTCTCTCATCATGAAAAATCCAGACTCCTAAAACCTCTGCAGCATATCGTGTTATTTTATAAAGTATTGTAGGAGTAGGGAATGTCATAACAGCAATCCCTTTTGGTTTTAATAGCTCAAAATGGGCTTTTATGACTTTTTGGGTTCCTGTTTTATCAAAATGTTCTATCAACCCTGTGCTTAAGACTAAATCCACCTGTTTTTGAATACCTCTCTTTAATATATCCTTTTTTAATATATCAAGATTTAATATATCAATATTCAAAACAGATACATTGTTGTCTTTTGTTATTCTGCTTTTTGTTTTATCAAGCCCTGCCTGATTATTATCTATGATAATGTATTCTTTGGGGCGAAACTCATTGATTAAAAGCTCTAGAAAAGCAGAATTTGCTCCTCCAAGTTCAATCAAGGATAGGTTTTTTGTATTCCCAATATATTTTTTTATTGTCTTAATTAAAATATGACCTGTTATTTTACGCGTGATTGATGCGGTTTTATAGGGAGAATTATAGTATTGGGTCCAGTCTGTCTTTTTTTCCATTACTATTTATTTACCTTTTTAAATACAAATTCTTTTTGGGCTATAAAAATTCCAACGTAAAACAAAAGTTCGGCTGATACTTTTGATATAACAATATTTAAATTTAATACATTATGAAAATATTCAATGGTAACGGAAGAAATAAAACCTGAAATACCCACAATCAATAAATACTTCATACCAATGATGACAATTTTTTCCTTTGAATGGAAAACAAACTTTTTTAAAATGAAAAAATTTACAAAAAGAGCGACCAGTCTGGCAGCATAGGTACAAAAAAATATTTTTGGGAAAAATGCATAGCTGACAAAAAAAACAATATAATCAACTGCTGCTGTTATCAATGAAGCAAGGATATAGCGAAACAGAACAAAATAGATTCTTGCAGAATCAATAACAGGGTTAAAGGATGAAGCAATATTATTATTTTCATAAATCGTATCTATCTCAATCTCTTTAAACCTGTAACCATTTTTCTTGGCAGCAAGAAGCATCTCAATCTCAAACTCATACCGGTTAAAAGAGATTTTTAATAATTGGGGCAGCAACGAATATGGTATTGCCCGCAGACCGCTCTGGGTATCTTTTAAATCTATTTTGAAAACAAATTTCATGATTATCCGGGTCAATTTGTTGCCAAAATGACTCCGAAGGGGTACGTCTGAATCAAATGTTCTGCTTCCAATGGTCAACTCCCGCTGTTCGGGTTTCAAGCAATCTGCAATTGCCAGAATATCTTTTTTTAAGTGCTGGCCATCTGCATCTGCAGTGACAACGCCCAGGCAGTTTTTTGTATTTTTTAAAATATATGAAAACCCGGTTTTAAGTGCTGCCCCTTTACCCTGATTCATTTCATGTTCCAGGATGCTTACATCTCTGATCATTGATAATTGATTAAAGATTTCCAAATATTTAGGATTGCTGCCATCATTTACAATTAATACTTGATCAAAAACTCCTTTGGGCAAGCCCTTGATCACTGCTATAATTTTTTCTTCAGGGTTATATGCCGGGATGAGTAATACTTTATTCATATAGAATTCCCTTTAAGGAAGAATCCTTTCTATTGAGATTTTTTCTAATTGTTTATCTTTTGATTTGTCCTTTAGGACACGCAAAAAACTTATCTTGTCAGCACTTTTTTCTTTTCCCAAATAGGGTTGAAGCCAGTCCAAAATTAAAGGTTCGGGATGATATAAAAGCACATAATCATATTTTACAATGTATTGCATCAATTGGTTATGATCTTTAAATTCTCTATTAATGTCTATATCAACTTTATTTGGCAACAGATGATATTGAAATTGTACATTTGCTATATTATCATTTTTCCCGGTAATGATGCCAATAGAATTTATATCGTTATTTATTTTATCTTCAATCCTTTTTGAAACCTTTTGAATTTGAATATCCTGTTTTTCCTGATTCAAATATACTTCTACCCTTGAAAGGCTTAAAACAAGTAAAACAACACAAGTTAATGGGTATAATATTTTTTTGCCAGCTTCATATTTGGTAAAAATAATAGTGTGAAAAAAAGTAAGGGTTGCAATATAAATAATTGGCGAAAACAATATGTTAAAATATCGGCTAAAACCCATTGTATGGTCAAAAGCACTTCCAACTTTAAAAATAATTATCTGTAAACAATATAATAAAAACAAATAGAGGAATAATGATATAAAGACCATCCCTGAAAATAAAAAAAATCTTGATTTGTCTTTATTCTGGCATGTTTTTAAGCTTTTATACCATAAAATAGCAATCATAATATACCAAAACAAATAGGGAATATTGAGTCTGTCAGCCGGTCCAATAAAAACCTCTTTTATGAAAATCAAAAATCCTTTTTGAATTTGCCCATTGGAAAAAATATGTAAGGTATCTTTTATGGATTCCCAATGAATGGCATTGGCAAATTCCACGAAACCCATGGCAGTGATGTGGCTGATCCATAATTTTTTTAACAATAATAATGCAGCACCCGTCAAAATTATAAAAGCCAGCGGTTTGAGTTTGTTTTTCCAATCAATTTTCTTATCCGCCAAAACATCAAGAGCAATAAAGGCCACAATCATCAATCCCAGCATAAATCCGATCTCTTTGATAAGGAAAAGAAAGCATAAAGGCATGGACAATGTCAGCAATTTCAAATGAATATTTTTTTCATTGTAATAGATCCAGAAAATTGAAAAACAAGTGATGGAAAGAAGATAATCAACCTGGAGTTTTGTAAAAACGCTCCCAAAAAACACTGTCATAAGGATGACAAGGATACCGATATAAACAACAGATCTTTTAATATTTTCCCTGTCAACCACCACAAAAAGAGCAGATATTAAAATAATATTCTGTGCAAAATAAGATATGTGGACACTGTATTTGCCCATCAAAAAGTAAAAGAAATAATGAATTAGAGATGTGCCGGGTGTGTATGCAAGAATTCTTGGATCTAAGGCGCAGCCTGCAATGGGAAGATGGTTGTTAATATAAAGATATTTCCCAATAATTCCCCAATAGACATAATCATCAACCACAGTAAATGTCATATTAAGGGTCAGGATAAAGGAGATAATGATGAGGATTAAAAAAAATATTAAAACCCTGGACACAGGTAAAAGGCTTTTTTCTCTCTTTTTTTTCAAATACAAAGGGATCCAGAATAAACAAAGCACAAACCCTGAAAAAATTAAAAAAAATGTTCCCTTCTGAAGCTGGTTGAATATTGAGAAAAAAAACAGCAATACACCGATGGATGAAATAGAGAACAAGGGTGCATAGGATAGTTTAATCTTTAACCAGTGGATACTTGCATAAACAAACCCGGAAAAGCATATAAGTGTTAAAAAAAGCCCAATCATACCCTTATCCATCTGGAAACTTTGTATTTAGAAAAGAATCAATACCCTTGTCTTTTAAATAAAACTTTGCATATTTATAAAAGGTCCCTTCAAAATTTCCCAGAGCAATTATAAAGCCCGGCCATCCATCTAAAAATCCAAGTTTTAAGATATACATTGTAAATGCTGCCCAAATGCCATGCAGCAAGGCTTTTGACATTCCGGATTTTTTGTTTGTTTCCTGTAATTTTTTTGCACCCAGTGTGGAGTATCGATTGGATTTATGAATCACTTCCTCAAGATTTTTAAACGGTACCTGGTTAATAAAAGAATTTAAATAGCCGCATTCTTTATTGCTTATCACTTCATATCGCTCGTGGACTGCATCGTTCTTAAACTTTAACACCCCTTTTCTAAATATCTGGGGCTGCCGAAAGTCTGGATAAAATCCTGCATGCCTGATCCATTTTCCCATAAAATAATTTCTTCTCGGAACATAATAGGCATCAAGGCTGTCTTTGGAATTAATAATGTTTTGTATCTCTTCTTTGGCGCTTTTTGTACATCGCTCATCAGAATCAAGACTGAATATCCAATTATGACTGCAAGCTTTAATGGCAATATTTCTAAGTTCTCCAAACCCGTTAAATGGTATCTGAATCACCTTTGCCCCAAACTCTTTTGCAATCAAGGCTGTATTATCAGTACTGAAAGAGTCTGCAACAATTATTTCATCTGCCCATTCAACACTTTGAAGTGCCTGTTTTATTTTCTCTTCTTCATTAAAAGCTATAATATAAACAGATAATTTTGACACTTTTAAATTTTTAATCTCCTGTTGAGACATTGATATGTCTTTTTTTTTGTTCAATCAAATTCATTCAGTCCTGATTTACAAAAAAATGATTCCGATTCTGTTGCGTTTTTAAGCATCTTGTCATTTTTCTCAAGACGATTTCTTTTATTCTCATGATGCCATAAATGAAAACAAATAGCCTTAAAAGGATTTTCTTTTCTTTTTAAACCATATTTGAATAGCCGCACAACAAATTCCGAGTCTTCCCTGCCCCATCCCTCAAAATCATGATTAAACCCGTTAACAGCCCTGATATCTTCCCTGAACAGCCCCATATTACAACTTCTTACTCCGGACAGTTTACTTGTGGTGTATGAAGGGAAAAAAGGGATTCTAAAAATATGGTGGCAATTGGATATCTCTTTTTTTAATGCATGAATCATTAATATGGTTTTTGAATTACAGGTTTTATGGTTAAATTCTCGTTCAACGAACTTGCCCACAATGACCCTTTTCCCCTGGAAAAAATATCCTTTTTGTGCCAGAGCCAGATGATCCTGGATAAAGTGTTTTTCCGGGATACAATCCCCGTCTAAAAGGATCAGGTAGTCACCATTAGATTTGGCAATGGCCATGTTTCTAATCCGTGCCGCTCTAAAACCCAAATCCTTTTGCCAAACATGCAAAATATTTATTCTGCTTTTATCAAGATAGGGTTGGAGCATTGTTTTTGTGTGATTATCTGATCCATCATCAGCAACAATAATTTGCTCAGCAAGCCTGGTCTGGGACAAAAGACCGTCCAAAACCCTTTTGAGTGCATCCACACGATTATATGTTGTAATGATCACAGATACTTTCATGTTTGAGCGACCTTTTGATCTATTATAGTAAAAACATCTTCAACATTTAACTCATTCATGCACCTGAAATGGGAACAGGGGGTTTTTGCATAGCATGGGGCGCAATCCATTTTTTTTTGAATAACAGTATGGATCGTACCATAGGGACCGGTTCTGATGGGGTTAGCCGGGCCAAAAATAGCAAATACCGGAACATTTAGCGCTGCTGCAATATGCATGGGTCCTGTATCATTACAGACAAAAAAACGAGCTCTATTAATCAGGGCAACAAGGTCTTTTAATCCTGTTTTACCTGCCACGGATATGGCCTTTCCATTGGAATGCACTACAACTTTTTTGGCAATATCCGCTTCAGCTTGACTTGCAATAACAACCGTTGGAATCATGAGTTTTGCGGCAAGTCTGCCAAATTTTTGTGCATGCCAGCGATTAGCTGGTTTGCCTGCTGAGGGGCTCATAACAACAAAATCTTTTGGAAGGTTTTTTAATAGGGGCGGGTCAGGATCAAAGGGCGCAAAAGGATATTGAATTCTATCTGTTTTATTAATGGAACACCCCATAAATTTTGCTATTTCAAGATATCGGTCTATGGCATGAATATTCATTGATCCATGGACTTTATGGGTATAAAAAAAAGAACTTCCTTCGTCTGACTCTATAAATCCAAGCTTGATTACGGCCTTTGAAAATTTACTTATAATTCCCGACCTTAACAGGCCTGAAAGATCTATGGAAACATCATAATCAGAAGCCTGCAGGCCTTTTCTAAGTTCATTTACCTCTTTGATGGTATGCTTTAGATTGCCGATTTTTTTCCACTGGTCTTTTTTAATTACCCATAATTTGTCAATCATTGGGTGACCTTCAAGAAATTTATGAAGCCCATGGGCCACGACCCAGTCTATTTTAGTATTGGGGAATTGTTTTTTTATAACCGCTAAAAAAGGAAGGGAATGGACAATATCTCCCAGAGCGCTCGGTTTTATGATCAATATGTTTTTTATGTTATCAAACAAAAAATGCCCCTTTTAAGTCTTCTACCAATTAGCTTTCAAAAGAGACTTACAGGTTTCCATGACCATGTCAACACTGATTTTATCCATACATTCATGGTCATTGGGACAGACGTCTTTTAAGCAGGGACTGCATGGAACCTTTGCTCTGACCATGATACTGTTTTTATTTGATGGCGCTGTGGCTACAAAATCCGTCGAACCTATCACTGCTATCTGGTTGATTTTTAAGGCTGCGGCAGCATGCATTAGCCCTGAATCATTGGTAATAAACAGCGAACATTTTTCGATGAGCGCAAAGGCCTGGCCAAGACTGGTTGTACCGGCAATATTGATACAGCAATCCTTAGACAATCCGGCAATATATTTGCCAAGCTCAAAATCTGCCGGACCACCGAAAATCAATATTTTAACATTGAATCTTTTGGCAAGGATTTTACACACTTTTGCATATCTTTGGGGGAACCACCTTTTTGCTGTACCACCTGTTGCACCTGGATTAATACCAATAACAGGTTGAGATAAATCAAATTTTTCCTGTTCTAAAAAATTATCGGCAAATTCCCTGTCAGATTCACAAAGAAACAAATCAAGTCCCCTGCCGTCATCTGCTAAATCTGCACCTTTTAAAATACCGATATAATAATCGATTAAATGCCCCTTTTTCAGTGCTGGATCCAGTCTTATACCTCTGTTTAAAAGGAACCCTCTCCCATCTGTATTGTATCCGACCCGCTCTTTAATACGGCCGAGAAAAGAAATAAGTCCTGCCTCAAATGCATTCTGCATCAATATGGCCAGATCAAACTTTTGGCCTCTTAGGTCTTTGGCAAGCGTTAAGGTTCCCAATCCTTTTTTATGGCGCTTATTGTTGTCATAAACCATCATTTCATCCACATAAGGATTATTTTCATAGACAGGGATCACCCAGGGTTTAGCCAGGACTGTAATGGTTGCTTTTGGAAAATTTTTTCTGACAGCCCGGATTACAGGGGTGGTCATTATGGCATCACCTACCCAATTGGCCGCACGTATCAATATCCTGGCCCGGGAGGTGTCTGTAAGTTTGATAAATCCCATATATTGATTAATTGCCTTTAAGGACACAATAGGGTTGGGTCTTCCATCTATTATGCACCCAGAAGTATTGTTCCGGGTATTGTCTGATCGTAGACTCTATGGAAGATACATAGTTCTGGGTATTGTTTTCAATATCTTTGATAGGATCTCCTGTGATCTCCAAAGGGATTTCAGGTAAAAATTCCACAATATAATGATTATTTTCCTTTATAGCAAACACTGGAACTACGGCGGCTTTTGATCGTAAAACAAGCTTTGCAAGGCCATCATTTGTACATGCCGGTCTTCCAAAATAATCAACAAAAACTCCCTTGTACCAGTCAACACTCTGATCCAACAGGGTGCCGACAACACCATTATTTCTTAAAATTGTATCAATTTTTTTAGAAGCCCCCCTTAAAGGAATCATTGTTGTTCCAAATCGTTGTCTGACTTCAAGTATAAACCGCTCAATGGGTTGAAAATCAAATTTCCGATAAACTCCATAGGGATTGATACCCGCTTTTGCAATGACGGCACCACCCAGCTCAAAATTCCCTAAATGACTGCATAAAAGGACAATGCCCCTGCCCTTTTTTTTAGCAATTTCCAGATTTTTTACACCTTTAATGGAAACATCCCGGGATAATTCATCCCAGGTTTTACGATGGGACCAGATAACCTCAAAAAGAATGCCTGTAACGTTCTTAAAAACAACTTTTGCAAATCTGTGGGCTTGCTCTGGAGAGAATTTTCCCGGATAGGCAAAATTAACATTTTCAAGAACAACATTCTTATGGCGCTTATCCACAGTATACCAGATAAGTCCCAACAGGTCTGAGAAAAAACTTAAAACCCTCCTTGGCAGCATTGACAATAAAGCCACCATCAGCTTTATCAGCTTGTATATTCTGTCATCACTCATTGCGTTCTAACCTTGAATGTAAAAAAGATTCAAACGTTTGAGGATGTTCAAACTCTATTTGAATACCGATCACAACTAAATCCAATCCCCATTTTGAATCCTGATCAAGCTTTGCCCAATCCTTTTCAGTTGTCAAAACAACATCGGCACAAAACTTTTTTGCCGAGTTGTGAAGAGCTAAAATATCAGACTCCTTATACCTGTAATGATCTTTGAATTCAAGATGATCCAGGACATTAACACCCAAATCTTTTATTGTATTATAAAAAGAAGCATTTTTTGCAATTCCTGAAAAAAGGACAGCCTTTTTCCCTTTTAACGCTTTAACATCCATTATGGGGTTTTTGAAATTTGAGTTGCCAACAATGTGTTTAAAAACAAAAGGCCTGTGAAAGGTTTTAAACCTGGAGCAATCTTGATAATGCTGTAGCACTTGTTCATTGGTTTCTGCATTTTCATCAACATTCCGGCATCTCGTAAAAATAAGGGCATCAGTTCTTTGCGCAGACATCCGGCAAGATTCCCTTAATCCACCAGCTGGAAGCAATCTATTATTGCCGAAAGGGGATATATAATCCAAAAGCAATAAATCAAGATCTCTACCCAGTTTTAAATGTTGAAATCCATCATCAAGTATAATCACATCAGGATTAAAGGCATTAATTGCTTTTATTCCAGCCTTAAATCTGTCTTTACCTATCACCACAGGGAATGCTCTCCTTTTGGCCATCATATAAGGTTCATCCCCTGACTCTTTTACTCCTAAAAAAATCTTATCCCCATTGGAAACAATGACTGAAGAATCTTTATACGTGCCCTTATACCCACGACTTACGACAAGTGTCTGTTTTCCCATTTTTTTTAAAACCTGTGCCAGATAAATGGCCATGGGCGTTTTTCCTGCTCCACCAACAACAATATTTCCAACGGAAATAACAAAGCAGGACAGCTTTTTTTGTTTTAAAATTCCTTTGCGATATAGCCAGAGCCGAAACCTTACACCAAAACCATAGCCATATGAAATTGCAACGGCAAACCATTCAAAGGAAAATATGATAGGCTCATAATTGCAACTTGAAATTTGAGTCAGTCTTTTTTCTAATTTATTTAAATATTTTTCAAACAATATGAAGTTGCTCCATATTTTTTATAATTCTTTTCACAGCTCCACAATTTCTTGAAAAAACCTCAAAATTTTTACTCCCCATATTTTGCTGCACCTGCCTGTTGAAAAAAAGAGTTTCAAGTTCTTTGCTTAAGTCTTGTTCTGATGAAACCCTTTTGGCACCTCCATGATCCAGAAGCCAGGTTGAAATCAACAAAAAATCAGACATATCATCACCAAAAAGAATGGGTTTGGAAAAAGCTGCCGGCTCCAGAGGATTATGCCCCCCCTGACTTACCATTGATCCACCGATAAATGCCACATCGCAAATTGCATAAAGTTTGAAAAGCTCTCCCATTTTATCCACCAGGATAACATTTGGACAATCATTGAATTCATCCATTTTGGACATTAAAACAGTATGAACATCATTGGACAAAAAATATGATAAAATTTTTGAGCATCTTTTGGGGTCCCTTGGGGCAAGAATCATTACAAAACCTGGAAAGTTTTTCTTCACTTTTTTATACACTTTACAAAGGATGTTTTCTTCTCCTTCATGGGTGGAACCGGCAATAAAGACCTTTGTATCCTTTTGCATACCAAACCTATCCATCATGGCTTTACGCGTTTCTTGATCCATATCCTCAAGGGGTTGGTCAAACTTGATATTACCCGTAACTAATATTTTGTTCGGATCAACTCCAATTCTTTGAAACCGTTCTTTATCCAAAACAGTTTGTGCCATAATCATTGTTAAAGAAGAAAAAAACATGGAAGAAAATTTTCTAAAAAATAAATATCCTTTTAAAGAGGGTTTTGAAAGCCTGGCATTAATTAATACAACGGGTGTTTTATTTTTTTTCATTTCATGTAGAAAATTGGGCCACAGGTCTGTCTCAACAATAACAACAGCATCAGGTTCTATAGCCCGGGTTATTTTTTTAACAGACCAACCCAGATCAAAGGGGAAATATCCCAATTGATCTGTCGACATGTCATCTTTTTTTAAAAATAATTTCGTTGCCATATCAAATCCGGTCTTTGTTGAGGCAGTAAAAACAATATCCAAATTTTTGTGCTGTTTTTTTAATGCTTTGACAAATGGTAAAGATGATATGACTTCGCCCACTGAAAGGGCATGTATCCAGATCCTTTTTTTTCCGATTTGCTTAGGCTTCAGATTTGTTCTTAACCCAAGCCTTGAAAGCATGTTCGCCCTTCTTTTCTCCGAAAAAAAATAGATAATCGGCAAAACCGGAAAAATAATCAAAAATATTATATTAATTATTGTTTTATATAAAATAGCCATTTGCTTTGCTTTTTACTGTCATTACTCAGTGTTGATTAAATAAAGGGTTCCAAAGCACAAAAAAAACAGATTAGCCGCCCATGCACTTATGATAGGCGGCAAAATAGATCCATATCCCATTGAGAGGCAAAATCCATACATGATCCAATACATAAATGCGATCACAACACCAATGGCTATCGCCACTGGAATATTTTCTTTTACAAATGATCGCATACCCGTGGCCGCCCCGGTCAAAGCCATAATGATGCAGATAAAGGGAAATGCGATTTTCCCATTTAAATCAACTTTATAGGTTCTTGCATTATATCCTTCTTCTTCAACCTTATTAACGTATTTTTTCAATTCAAAAAAACTCATTTCGACGGATTTTTTTGCAACATCTCCCAGGTCTTCCGGCTTAAATGTCAGGGGGATATGTTTTTTATCATATAATTTTACATCATAATCCATAGTGTTTTCCGCATGGGTTTGCTCGATAATATCTTCAAACACCCATTTACCTGTTTCAAAATATCCTTTTTTAGCATCAATTCTTGACTCAAGGGTGAAATTTTTTCTTAAGGATGTAATGGTGATACCTGCAACAGATTGGTGGACAGGATCATAAAAGTTGATGTGGATCAGTCTGTTTTCAGACTTTATCCAGATGTCCTTTTTTGCAGAAAAATAATTCTTCTTTTTTTTTATTGTATTGTATTTAATAAAATTTGCCTTGGATATGGAAATAGGAATAATGGTTTCCCCCAAAAAAAACATTAAAACGCCAAGAGTCACACCCACCATGATGGCAGGTTTTACGAGATAATAGATACTGATACCAGAAGACCTTATGGCTAAAAGCTCATTGTTTCTGTTCATCAGCGCAAAAACCGTAATTGTTGCCAATAGAATACTTGCCGGGGTCAGTTGAACAAACATGAAAGGAACTTTAAGCAGGACATATCCAAATGCGCCGATAAGGGAAAGGTCTGAATTTAAAAATTTATCCATTCTAGTAAGATAATCAATAATTACAAACAGCACCAGGATCATCAGCTGGATGATAGAAAAAAATTTAAAAAATTCCTTTAACCAATATTTATGTAGACGAGTCATATTTTCCGTTTAATTCTATTTTTGACTGCCTTTACAGCCGTTTTTACAAAAGCCGGAAATGTGACCGGTTCTTCCCTGGCATTTCTGACAAGAAAAAAAATGCCTATTCCCCCCATAATGACATCTGGCAGCCACATACCTAAAACAGGAGGATAATCACCTGTTTCACCTGCTGACCATCCAATGGCCAGTAGAAAATAATATAAAAGGAAAAAGGAAATACCCAGCCCGAATCCGGAAGAACGTCTCAGAGATGCCGATTGAATTCCCAATGGAAATGCAAGCAGACCCAGAGACAGGCAGGCTAATGGAATAGAAAATTTCTCATGAAATTCCATGAGCGCTGAGTTCAAGTTCCCTTTATGTTTAGGCTTTGACCTTATATACTTAACCAGTTCTGTCAGGCTTCTTTCATCCAGCTCTTTGGCTATTTCCCCTTTGCCTTTATCCATGAGGTTCAAATCAATATTAATATCATAATTTTCAAATTGAATATTGCTTACAGAGCCATCCTCAATATCCACTTGATTGATGACTCCATTATAAAGTCTTATGGTATATACTTGCTCATCATTAAGCCGTATTAATCTTCCTGAAGGAGCAATAGAAATGCTTATGACCCCTTTTGTTCTTCTGTTTTCAATAAAGACATCTTTTAATTCTTTTGTTTTTATGTCCACATGGGAGACATAAATCATGATATCTTCCAGCTCTGAATTAAATTGTCTTTCCTGCAGAGCAGCATCAATACTTGTTCTTGCAATTTCAATACTTTTCTTTTTAATGGATAATTTTCCCCAGGCCACACCAAAAACAGTAATACCCATTGTTAGAAAAACCCCTAAAAGACAAAAAATCAGCACTGGCGGTAATAATTTATATAGGGATACTCCAGCACCTTTTAGCGCGACGATCTCATTTTCCTGTGACATTCGCATGATCGTTAAAAGGATGGAAATCATAATTGACATGGGAATGGTAAATTCTAAAAATCTTGGAAGAGTATAAATAATCATCAACGCAATGGCCGAAATATCTGCGTTATAGTTCACGACTATATTGGTGATTTCCGGTATTCGTGTCATCAAAAAAACAAATGTTAGAAAAAACAGGCTGATGACAAAGGGAGACAGTAGTTCCTTAAAAATATATCTGTTTATCATATTAAAACTTTTCATTTCCAGGAAAAATATAAGTTAGCGGACAAATAGTCAAGATATGTTAAAAAGATTCGGGTTTTAATTCATATGTTTTCATGGTACTAAACTGCCTATGAAATGTGTAATAATAGCCAATGGAGACCTTGATTACACAAAACAAACTTTAGACTGGATCAAGGATGCTCAGACGATTATAAGTGCTGATGGCGGTGCCAGGCATTTAAGAGCATTAAATATTTTACCCGATGTAATGATAGGCGATTTTGATTCAATCCTTCCAAAGGATCAACAGTTTTTTGAAAAAAAACAAATAAAGACTCTGACCTTTTCTTCACAAAAAGACCAAACCGATACTGAACTTTGCCTCTCCTGGGCTCTGGAAAACAATGCAACAGACATCACATTGTTAGGTGTCACCGGCTCCAGGATGGATCATACACTGGCCAATATCTTTTTATTAGAAAAACTTGCCCGACTAAATATACCTGCCAGAATTATAAATAAGAATAATCAAATTCATCTAGTAAGGGATTTTATAGAACTTAAAGGCGGGCCCAAAGATTTTTTATCCATTATCCCCATTACAAACAAAGTAACAGGAGTAACTTTAAAAGGTCTTGAATATCCCCTGACGAATAAAACATTAGAGATGGGGTCTTGTCTTGGTATCAGCAATTCTTTTAAAAAGAACTTGGCATCAGTTTCCATAAAAAATGGTTGTTTGATTGTAATAAAGTCGAAAGATTAACCTGGAAAAGATTAGCCCTGAAAAGATTAGGCTGGGTAGGATTGTAAAGATGGGTCTTGCATTAGATATTTTAATCTAAATTGCCAAAACAATCAAAACACTTTAAAGGAAAAAATAAATAAATCTTAAAATAAAAACAAAAACAGACTTTTAAGGGAAAAGGTGGCCAACATAAGTGGTCACCTTTTCCCTTAAAGGGAATTGTTATTATCAGTCCCCACAGGAACCGCCGGAGCCACAACTTCCGCATCCGGATTCTTCGATTTCCATATTGGAATCAAGGTGAAATCCCATCCCGGTAAAATCGATTTTAATATTTTCAGCTTTTTGCATAAATTCTTTGTCAACAACAAATTTTAAGCCTTTAACGTCAAAGCTGTCATCTGTGTCTTTTGGCTCATCCAGAGCCATGGCAAGTGATGGACCGCCTCAGCCGCCTGAATTTAGAAAAATCCTAATGGGCGTAGGTTCTTTGCCCTGGAAATATTCATTTATCTGCACTTTAGCAGGATCTGTCAAATCAATCATTGTAAAACTCTCCTTATTCAATTATTTATTTTTCAGGGTTATTTAGCCCCTTGAATACTTTGATTCTAACCATACACTTTATGCATGTCAATGTTATGATATTAATTTTCCTTTATTTCTAATATTTTTATTCTTTAAAAATTGCCCATTATATATTGCTTTAGATAAGGACCGCAAATTTTATAAAGCAAACGAAATTGCTTGTCTTTTGGCCCATCTACTGCGTTGCATCAAAGGCCAAATAGGCCTGCTATTAAACCTTTAATGCGCCTTGTAGATGAACCACCAGATTTTAAAGATTGGCCTTCGCTATTTCAGTTTACTTTATTTCATCTGCAGTCCTAATCTTGTTAATGTAAACTCTAATGTTGCAACGTTAGGATAAACTATCTGGCATGAAGCTGTGTGTCCCTTCATATACCAGATGGAAAATACACGTTTAAAAAAAATAAAAGCCTGAATATAGAATCTGTTTTTTATCCTGATGACACGCTGTACAAAAGAGTATAAACATTGTAATGTCTGCAATGAATTATTTTTAAATGCTGTCATTAAAAACCCGTAATGCTCAAAAAATATAGGGACAATTTATGAAAATTCTTGTTACTGGTGGAGCTGGGTATATTGGAAGCCATACCTGTGTTGAGCTTTTAAATGAAAATTATGATATAGTTGTCCTGGACAATCTTTCCAATAGCTCTAAAGAATCTTTAAATCGTGTAAAAAATATTACTAAAAAATCCCTTGATTTCTATAAAGCAGATCTTTTGGATAAAAAACAGATCATTGCTGTATTTTCTGAACATAAAATAGATGCGGTCATCCATTTTGCTGGTTTGAAAGCAGTGGGTGAATCAGTGTCGATACCTTTAAGGTACTTTCATAACAATATTACAGGGACTTTGAATCTACTGGCCGTAATGGATGAATTTAATGTAAAAAATATTGTTTTTTCTTCTTCTGCAACCGTTTACGGAGATCCTGCATCCCTTCCCATAAAAGAAGATTTCCCTCTTTCAGCCACCAACCCCTATGGCAGGACAAAACTGATGATCGAAGAAATCCTGCAGGACGTCTATATCTCTGATAAAAACTGGAATATTGCCTTGTTAAGATATTTCAACCCAGTGGGTGCTCACAAAAGTGGTGAAATCGGGGAAGACCCTTTTGGTATCCCAAACAATCTTATGCCTTATATATCACAGGTAGCAATAGGACATTTACCCTGGCTCAGCGTATTTGGAAATGACTATAATACTCCAGACGGGACGGGAGTCAGAGATTATATTCATGTTGTTGATCTGGCATTAGGGCACATTAAAACCCTGCCAAAACTTTTCACCAATCCAGGCCTTTTGATTTACAATCTTGGAACAGGTTCCGGCTATTCAGTCCTTGAAATGATCAAAGGATTGGAAGCTGCAAGCAATAAAAAAATCCCCTATAAAATTGTGGATAGAAGGCCGGGTGACATCGATGCCTGTTTTGCAGATCCTGCCAAAGCAAAAGAGGAACTTGGCTGGGAAACAAAAAAAACTCTGACTGATATGTGTAAGGATGCATGGAATTGGCAAAAAAAGAATCCAAAGGGATACCGGTGAAATCAATTTTTAACTGATACATTTATTGGACCGGTTAAACATTATAAGGACTTAAATTTGGACTCCAGACCTGTTGCCCTGGGCGCGAGGTTAAAACAATACCCATCAATTCAAACGATAGGGTTTAAACCCAATTTTCAGGATTATTCCAGCCAGGAACAAAACCTGATTATGTCTGCAAAAAAAATCTATTACCCAACGGCATTTTATGCTGACTTGTTTAACGCCATGGGGAAAAAAACATTTCCCAATTTTCATACCTATAAATTTGCCCTGAACAAGATAAAACAGACGGCTGCTTTTAATATGCTTGGTATTCCCCACCCTGAAACAAAAATCTTTTATGGGAAAAAGCAAAAACAAACCATTCTTTCCTTTTTTTCCTTCCCTTTTATCGCAAAAAAAGCCAAGGGATCATCTCGAGGCAATGATGTGTACCTGATTCAAAACTCTGAAGACCTTTGTCTGTATTTAAGGAACAAAGGCCCTGCCTATATCCAGGAATATTTCCCCATTGACCGGGATATGCGAATTATTATTATCGGTAAAAAAATCAGACTTTCCTATTGGCGGATCGCTGCCAAAGACAATTTTAAAACCAATATTTCACAGGGCGGTGCAATCAGCTTTGATCCTTTGCCTCAAAAAGCTCTTAATCTTGCACAACTGACAGCTTTAAAATGCGGATGGGATGATGTAGGAATTGATATTATTGAGCACCAAAAAAAGTTCTATGTTTTGGAAGGCAATATGAAATATGGTACAAAAGGGTTCAAGAAGGCTGGAATCAACTATAAAAAAATGATGGTGAATCTGATCCTGGAAGACAAGGTTTAATTTTTACAAAAGACCTGCATCCTGTTCATCTTCTTCCCATTCAGAAAGATATGTTTTAATTGCCGCATATTTTGATGAGCCACGGGGTTTTAAAAGCTGATATCCAAGCTTATCAATATTATCTTCAAGACAATACAAAAAATTTACTTCAACCAGTTCGGGTTCTATCTTTTCTTCGGGCATCTTTATTCTCTCAACCACAGCCCTAGTCAAATGTCCCTGGGGAATAAAGAGATCACAGATGCATGCATCCCATTCTTCTGGAAAATTATTAATCTTCCATGAACTTAAGATTTCAGGACGTAATATACTTTTATTGTCTGGATTAAAAGGAGCTTTTACAATCTTCATTTTCCGTTTATCAAACTGCATCAACTCTTTTAGAATTGCCTTAATATCATCTGAGAAAATCCATTCTTCAGGTTCCAGCATTACAGGAGGAAATTGGTTGCTTGTCAACGCATATTTAAAAGGACCTT
>Ga0233430_1001503_pt1 | contig 32404 bp, 28 predicted proteins | sample SI_118_April2016_2_FD_179883 | JGI IMG/M metagenome (GOLD analysis project Ga0233430, IMG submission 179883) | Seawater microbial communities from Saanich Inlet, British Columbia, Canada - SI_118_April2016_150_MG | ecosystem: Environmental > Aquatic > Marine > Inlet | place: Canada: British... | reverse complement strand
CGTCATTTAACTCAATTGCCGCGACGTAAAAGAAGGAGCTAAACTGGGAGCAAGGTGACACCTCTCAGGGTGTCATTTTTTGTTTCTGGAAAGAAAACAGAAACAGTGGAGATTTGCGAGGATTGCATCCACTCTAAACATGTGCTAAACCCTCAAGGTAAAGTCATACCCTGAGACATGTTTGTCCCGCAGATCTTCACAACATGAGGAGGCAGTCAAATGTCAAAGAATCAAGAGATTACAATCGTTGCAGAAGGAAAGACCTTAAAAGGAGAGATCACCTTTAGAAATGAATCTGATATTTCCGTAAAGATCACCAGCCCGTTCTCCGGTCTCACCGGAGGACTTCACATCCCTTACTTTTCAAGACCCTACCACTCGTTCACGACGGCATATGGCGACAAGACAGCAGAGAACCTGCTAAAAGGCCTGTGGGAGTTGGGATCGTATATGGAAGAGAATCGGAAATTTCTCAAATTGCAACTGGCCTTTCATTTTCATCAGGGTGACTTTTCTGACAGACAGTGTCAAACAAGATTTTTCGATAGTTCATTCCCTTTTTTGGTTCCTTTTGGAACACGGGAGAATATCCTGGAGTGCTTAAAATGAGCTGGAATCAAAACCTTGAGATCTTGAGCTCCAACGTGTGGGGCAAGGACGCAGAAAGCTCAGCAGCTCTTCCAGAAGACGCTGTGGCACTCTGTGCTTATGAATTATTTGTAATGGCCATCCTGGACATGGATCAAATCGCCTATATACGTCAAACAGCCAGGGGCGATGAACTTTGGATGGTCACAGAGGAGACGCCCTATGAGAATCCCACCAGAGCATCTGCAGATGAAATAGCAAAACTTGAACCCCTTTTGCTTAATCAATCCAAGCAGGCCATGAGAGTGCTTACCATGACCCATACAGACTCTATTTTACGTTCCGGTATGTTTTTACTCAGCGAGTATTTCGATGCAGTCTGCGGATTCTACTCTCCGGTCAAATTTTTGGCTGAAGGGCTGCTTATCAAGAGTGATTATGAAGAGATAAACCAGAGACAGAATGCAACCATTAGAAGAAATCAAGAGGTCGCCAGTAAACAGAGGACGAAAATCATTGAAGTCGCTTCCGAGCTGGGCCTGCATCCTCAACCCCCTCTGCTTAATCCTGAGATTTGGTCAGCCCAGTGTCCGAGTACCGGGCACCAGCTGTATATAAATGCCCGTAAGGATGAGTTTGGCTGTGGATATTGCTGTGTCAAAGGAAATCATGAAAAGCTGCGAGAATTTGTAGAAAGCCGGAAGACTTAAGCAGCGTTTCTTTTTTCTGTCGAGGGGATATCCAAAGTGTAGATTTCAGCTTATGAAACGAGACAAGCCGAATAATATTGAGGAGGCTGTTGCTATTGTTCTGGCAGCAATGTCTGCAGAACAAATAAAGCACCTAAAACAGATCCGTGAAGAAAATCTCATCAATGAGCATTTTGGATTTTCCCTATGGGTCAGGAACTTGCTTGGACATTGGGTTCCACCCACGTCCGAAGATGGGGGATATAATCCTGCCCATCCAGATGATATCTCTGTCAAAATTACTGAAATGATTTGGAAGAAACTCCAAAGTTGAAGAAAAAGATAGCAATGTATCCAAAGCCTGACCGATCAGACCAAATCAGAAACTTCGTTAAATCTGAAGAAAACGAAGCAATAGATGTTGGGTGGAATGAGGGGAGCTTATCTGATGGTCGACAATATCATGTTGAATGTTGGGCTGAAGATCAAATAACGATGTTGACATTCTTTTTTTCCTCAGTTGGACTTGAAACCTACTCGGAGGCATTGCTTAAAGGGCTACTCGAGGAAGAGAATCTTGTCCAATTTATCACGAGTGATGCCCCTATTTCTGTCATGCTCATTACTGATGTGAGTGGAAAAGAATTGTGGTTAGTAAATGTGGTTGTCGGTACAGAAGATGAACTATTTGCAAACGATTTATTAAGCCTTCGGGCTTATGAGAAGTCTGATAGTGATTAAATTAAAAACCCGCCCAAAAAGAGAGTCCAGTTGGGATGATGAAAAACACTGTCCCCAATAAGCTTTTACAGTTTAGTGAAATCCCTTCACCAGAAGCCGATTATTTTGATATTTCAGAATTTGCCCTGACTTTCGACGGATATGAACTCCCCAACTGCGCTGAGTTGGCAAATTCACGTAGTGCAAAGACACTGTCCGAAATGAGGGCTGTCCTCTTTTTTGAGCAAAGAAGGTTTAGACATTTCGGCTATTATCCAGAAGGTGAGGACCTAGAGTACATTAGAACATTAATTAACGAGATCAGAACTAAGGTAGAAAGTGAAGCGTTGGAGTAATACCTGCCTGTTTATCCCGGTTTCACCTAATCATCCTGATATTGGGGCTTGGTCTTTTTGTATTCGGACCACTCATGATCCAGGAGCATCAACGCAAATGTCAGCACCTCCTTTGAAAATCCCCAGTGGGCGATAATCATGGCTTCAAAACAGAGACGTATTCTATCTGTCATGGGATTCGTGATGAAATGAACGCCAGGCGAAAAGACCATTGCCCTTAACTCTTCATCCTTAATCTCTTCTGCCACTACAAAAATAAGTTTGTTCAAATCCAATTCACCCAGTGCTCTGATATCATTTTCCATATTTCTCCTTTAAGCCACCGCAAATCCAATGGGTACGGTTCTTTGATTAGCAGTATTTGTCCCTTCTAACTCACAATATTTCATCAAATCACTCTGCTTGAGAACTTGATCTGTTCCCTGGCGTGAAGCCGCTTCCGTCGCTGCATTCTGAATGATAATTTTAATTTGTCCCCCGGTAAGGATATAGTCACGGGACAACTTCTCGATGTCTAGATCCCTGGACCGGGGGATGGTAGGAGGAAGGTGTAATTCCCATAATTGCACGCGCTCAGTTTCACTTGGCTGAGGCAGCTCCAGCTTGAGGTGAAAACGCCTCGAGAAAGCAGAATCCATATTCTCCTGGAGATTGGTGGTGGCAATCATAACCCCCCGTAGACGCTCAAAGCCCTCAAGAAAAATATTCTGCAAGCTGTTGTTCATCTGATCCACACTATCCCTGGTTTCTGTCATGCGTGTGGCCAGAAATTGATCAGCTTCGTTGAGCAGCAAAACCGGTGGATTTTCAACGCGTCGGACAATTCTTTCAAACAGCGTGAACAAGCGCTGCACATTCTTTTCACTTTCACCCACCCATTTGGACTGAAGTCTCGAGATATCTGTAATAAGCAGCTTTTTCCCCAGGTGCTTCGCGATTGCTCCTGATGCAAAGGTTTTACCCGTTCCGGATGGGCCATGAAGGAGCATCAATAAACCAGGTTCTGTCTTTTTCCGAACCCTGCCAACCACATCCATGCGCCCATCGTATAATTGCCACTGAGACAACACCTCATCTATGTTGTGATGATATCTACCAATTGAAGTGAGTAAGGTTTCTTTTAACTCTGTATGCAGGATGAGATCTTCCATATCATAATTGGGATCAATCAAGGTAAAGATCTCATTGCCCTTCAAAATCTGATCAAGACGTTCGTCATCATTAATGGGTGTATCCAAAATGATTTGCTTCATGATGTCCGGTGTCACGCGAACTTCAGAGCCCCGACTCATGAGAAACATCGTCTCGGTCAATTCGATGAGTCCATGTTTCACCATCCTGGCGTCCTGGTTCAAATAATGTCTGTTATTGTAGACCTCATGGGAATCAGAACTGACCAATTTAAGGAGCTCATCCACATCTACGTTATTGCCATCCAAATCCTCCTTGACCAGATACATGATCATGGTGGTTTCATTCTCATCTAGCGCATATTCTTCAACGATATCCTGAAGGGGAAAAATCTCAGTAGTAATCTCCTGACGTTTTTGGATACGGTTGTGCCATTGCATGACTTTTAAAAGGTCATTGGCTGAGGCCCCATCAAGCACTTCATCATAACGAATTTCTTGATAATCGTAGTAGCTCAATTCCCGCAACTTTTGGGTGTATGAAAACCAATCAGCAATAAATTCTTTATTGGATGTGTATGGGCACTCCAGCTTTTGATCCACATCCTCTGGTTCGTCAAGGAGGATGTTAACGAAATTATTGTGGAGGGAAATATTCTCCTCTAAAAGGGAACGCTTGGCATAGCGTATCCGCTTGATGGGTTCGTGAATTTCCTTGCCGTGGGTGATCTTCTTCTTGGCCGTGAATAGAAGCTGGTTTTCCAGGAGCCGAATAATCTTATCCAGATAATCAATGGGGTTGTCTTTTTCAGAGAGCAACTTCTCCAGGACATCGATGGAGGTTAAGTAGCGGCTTTCTTCTTTGACAACCAGCTGCCAGATACGAGCCAGGATGATGATATCATCATTGTTTAATCCATAGTGAGCGAGACCCTTGTCCCGTTTCAATCTGTTAATAATTCTCCGATTTTTCTCATGCTTCTGAGCGCCTTTAGGGCTACTAAAGTGATTAAAGCCGTCATGGGCTTCCAGATAATCCCCAAGCTGCATGAGCTGTTGATGTGGTTTGATGTGTGTGGTCAATGGCAAAGCCTCCCCTTGTCTTGACCAAAGATAGGGGGTAAAGCGACAGATTATGACGTGGGATAGATTTTTTTAAGAAGATTTACCTTTTCTGCCATCATTTCTTTTAGCTCAGGTGGCTCCAGGACTTCGGCATATTCATTCCAGCTAAAGATCCAACTCACCAGTTCTGGACTCAAACCGACGTGAAGCTCCAGAATGAGAGACCCTTTATCACCCTCTGAAAAGACCTGGCTGGTATGCCAATGTCTACCTTCAATATGTATGCGCACGTCAGGCGAAAAGACGATCTTCACGTGCTGGGCATCCCCGCTAAAGAGGCCAAACTTCTTTTTCCAATACAACTCTGGATCAAAATGAGGAAGCTCGGGATGAACCTCATCCAATTGTTTGAATTTTCTGATCCGCTGTATGGCCAGCAATCTGAACTTCTCAAATCTGCGGATATATACCACCACATAGAGCCCGCCTTTGAAATACACAATGCGTCGCGGTTCAATATAAAAGTTCTTCGTTTCTCCCTGGTATGCATTGAAGTAAGACACAAAACACTTCTGCTTTTGCAAAATCGCGTTGATGATGCTGGTTATAATCTCATCATAGCCAGAGTAATCAAACAATCCCGAAGTGTAATTCTCGTACAGGTCCTCAGGCGCTACATCCTCTGTTTCCAGGAAGACGTCTTCTGGAACGATCTGCTCAATTTTCTCCAGCAATGAATCGATCTCTGTGGAGAATTCGGTGTTGCGGAAAATCTTGAGATTCTCTTTGAGCATGTGGGCAGCCAGGTATTCGTTCAAACCAAGTGTTTGGGGGATAAAAGATCTGAAACTGGAATCCAGATACCATTCATTCTCGTTGGCCGTGGTTTTTCTGGAGCGGACGGGTATTCCTGAGCTGGCAATCTTATTGAGATCCCTTTGCAGCGTGCGCAGTGCCACCTGATCATCAAAACGGCGTACCAAAGCTGCCGTGGTGATCCTGGTTCCCGAGCTGAGAATCTGGATAATTCGTAAGATGCGTTCGATCTGTGTGAATTCGGACATGTGTTCAAGAATATAACCTAACAAGTCAAATCATGTCGTATTAATTCCGGTCACCACTCATGATCCTGAACTCCCGTTGTCACTCTGAGCCTTACGAAGAGAGATGAAATGATTCAATAAGACAAAATATGACGTATTAAGTCTTACCTTTGTTCAACTAAAGGAGGGGTTCATGCCAAAATACGTTATCAAAGAAGCAATCCTGAATCTGGATGAAAGCGACCTTGCTCAGGAATTGTACGCACAAATGATAGATGTCCAAGGCTGGGAGAAAGGTCATTGGACCTCACAATCCAACCTGGCCTATTGTATTTACGTCACCTCCCGCAGCGAACCACCTCAGGGCGTGCTATTCCAATTTGTTAAGGATGAAAAAGTTTACCCCATGCATTTCCACCGCTTGCTAACTCTGAGCCAGCCACGCGGGTTATTGGACACCCAATTCCTTATAGAATTCTACCGGCGCTATTTTCAGGATAAATCATCCTACTCAAAGAAAGGCTTGAGCCCCTGGGAAGCTCTGACTGAAATGGACTTTAAACCCAATCATCTGTTGGATGAATTATTAGCAGATACCAGGGGACTGATCATGTGGGATCACCAGTACGACCAATTGCTGCAGTTTATAGGTCCAGTATGGTATGGCCCAACTGATTTGCGTCTTAGACTCGGGTTCCAGTCTGGAAGACTGTGGCGAGATTATCAGCAGGTTAAAATAGATGGACGGAAACTGGATGGGATGGTTAAGGAACGAGCAATTTTTGGCTCAACCAGAGCTGCAACCCTGCCTGGCGCTTTGACACTTTGGAGGGCGCTCAATGCGGCTTCCAAGAATTAGGTGGTTCAAAAGAATGAGACCCCTATATTCATTCCAACACCACGTAAACAGCTTACTGTGCATTCTGAATTGGGAGGAGATGTATCTACTAGATAGCACTCATTTATTCTTAAATAAAATAAGATGTCATACAGAATATTTTAGAAGGCAGGATACCCGATGAACCCTGAAATTATTATTTGTCCCAACTGTGAATTTGAGATTCCCCACAACGAGGTGCTTACACACCAGATCGAAGATTCCCAGAAGAAGGAACTCCAGATAGTGAGAAATGGGTAAAAATGAGTAATAGTCCTAGATACCTTACCAAATCCAGGTTTAAGTCAGCCTTAGAATGCCCAACCAAGCTCTACTACTATGGGAAACCAGAATATGCCAATCGGATGAATGACGATGAGTTCATGCAGGCGCTATGTGAAGGCGGGTATCAGGTGGGGGAGTTGGCCAAATATTACTTTCCCGGCGGTCATGATATCAAATCATTGGGATATGACGAATCCCTCGCTGAAACCAATGCCCTGCTGGAACAGGATAATGTCATTATCTATGAAGCCGCTATACAATTCGAACATACTTTTATCCGCGTGGATGTCTTAAAGAAAGAGGGTAAGCGCATTGAGCTGATTGAAGTCAAGGCAAAGTCATTCAAGACCAAAGAAGAGTTTACCAATGCCAAAGGGAATTATCTAGACAAAAAATGGTATCCCTATCTGGCAGATGTGGCATTTCAGACCTGGGTCATGGAGCGTGCGCTACCAGGACATGAGATTATTCCTTACCTCATGTTGACGGATAAAAACAAAAAAGCCACTGTGGACGGCTTGAATCAACTATTCAGGATCAAGAGGGATGAACGCGACCGAATTGAGGTCTCGCCTAGAGAAACAATTACCCCAGCCAATATGGGAGAAGCCATTCTGGCCCAGACCAATGTCTCTGAATTTGTTAAGAAGATCTTTCGTGGCGAAGACTTCCCTCAGTCCAAAAAGACACTGCAGCAACTCAAAAGCTTTGAAGCCCGCATTGCTGAATACGGACAATATTATGCTGAGGATCAGCGTTATCCCATCATAACCGGGACCAAGTGTAAGGGCTGCGAATACAAGAATACGGCTCACCCGGATCTCAAAAGTGGTTTCCATGAATGTATGGCAGTCTCTCTAGGGAATCGCTTTGATCCTGCTGCACCTTCCATCTTTGATATCTGGAACTTCCGTAAATCGGCCAAACTCATGGAACAGAATATCTTTTCACTCGAAGAGCTAAAGGCTCTGCCTGACTATGACTCTTATTTGAATGATCGTCAGCGTATGCAGGTGGATCTGACTCTGGCAGATGAAAAAGCCGAGGTGATTGCTCCCGAACTTCGCAATGAGATGAATTCCTGGATCTTCCCTCTGCACTTTATTGATTTTGAAACATCCATGGTGGCCTTGCCCTTTACTGCAGGACGCAAACCCTACGAACAGACTGCTTTTCAGTTCTCCTGCCACACCCTTCACAAAGATGGTCGCATGGAGCATTTTGAGTGGATCGATGCCAATCAGGGCGTCTTTCCCAATTTTGATTTTGTAAAACAGCTCAAAGCTGTTCTGGACAAAGACGATGGCACCATTTTCAGGTACGCCGCCCATGAGAACACCGTATTACGACAGATCCAGAGCCAAATGGTGGAGGATAATGAGCCGGAATATGCTGAGCTCATTGAATGGATTGATAGCATTACCGAATGGAAGGATGGGAGCTCCAGGATAGCTGGCCCACGTAACATGGTAGATATGCTCCAGCTGGTTCGGGACTATTATTATCACCCGGATATGGGGGGCTCCAATTCTATTAAGAAGGTCTTACCAGCAGTTATGACAGGGGATGCCATCAAGGTTAAATATTCAAAACCGCTTGAATTTGGAACCCATCTCAAAGCTCGTGTTTTGTATGAATTAGATTCGGAGACGAATAAACCGGTGAACCCATATTATTTACTTCCCAGCCAGTACGGGGATCTAGATTTGAGTCAGGATGAACTGATCTTTGAAGATGCTGAGATCCAACAGGGGGGAGCAGCCCTTATTGCCTATGGCAAGATGCAGTTCACGGATATGTCAGACATCGAGCGGGATGCTTTAAGCAAAGCCCTGCTCCAGTATTGTGAATTGGATACGCTGGCTATGGTGATGATTTATGAGCACTGGAAGGCTCAGTTAGTTTGAGAAAAGCGACAATAGCGCGAACGGACTTTCGACCTGTGACTTTCGACCTTCTACGCTGGTCCCAGTTATGACAGCCCAAGTCCACGAGAAGATCCGTTATCAAGGCAAGCGTATGCGTCTAGCCTCCACACCTCATTTTCCAGAGGATCACCCACGGATTCATCTATCATCTGAAAAAGAAGTTGAAGCTATGGCCACGGACAGCCAAACGGAAATCATTTTTTCCACAGCCTGCTGGCGAGAGTATATCGGCTCCTGGAGCATTAGGAGGGGAAAGTTGTACCTTACTAAACTTGAAGGTCGCTTTCGCCTGGAGGGCAAGGAAGCCATCTTTGCGGACTGGTTCACAGGAACATTGCGTATCCCTCGAGGGAAAGTGCTAGACTATATCCACATGGGGTTTGATACAGTCTATGAGCAGGAAATTATTCTCACGGTGGATCAGGGGCTGGTGAAAAATACTGAGGTGGTACCATCCACCCATAGAATTAGGCATAGCGATCTGATTGACCATGGTGACGATTAGCACTTGGAGGCTTATTTAACTTGAGAAGCCGCTCTAGTGAGCTATGGGAGGCAGCGTTGCTGATATATGGGATCAGGAGCATCTCGGGAATACATAAAAATTTGATACAACTGGAGAATACATATGAATGAAATCATTTGCCCCCACTGCGGAAAAGCATTCAAAATAGACGAGGCAGGGTATGCTAATATTTTGAAACAGGTACGTGACAGCGAGTTTGAGAAACAATTACACGAGCGGCTTGAGCTAGCAGAACAGGACAAAAAAAATGCCGTTGAATTAGCCAGATCTAAGGATGCCGGCGAATTCCAGAAAGCAAACACTGCAAAGGACACTGAAATTCAAGGACTTAAGTCCAAACTTGAAGCAGGTGAGGTTGCACAAAAACTCGCGATTAATGAAGCAGTCAATGGTATAGAGAAACAACGCGATGAATTGAAGAGCGATCTTGCGCGTGCAGAGCTTGAAAAACAACTCGCTGAAAAATCCCTTAAAGACAAGTATGAAACACAGATCAAAGATCGTGATGATGCCATCGAGCGCCTGAAGGACATGAAGGCTCGTTTGTCCACTAAAATGGTTGGCGAAACCCTTGAACAGCATTGTGAGACGGAATTTAACCGTATTCGACCCACAGCCTTTCCCAAGGCGTATTTTGAAAAAGACAATGATGCGCGGACTGGCAGCAAGGGCGACTACATCTTTCGCGATTCTGATGAGGATGACATAGAAATTGTCTCGATCATGTTTGAAATGAAGAACGAGAGCGATAGTACAGCCACGAAAAAAAAGAACGAGGATTTCCTCAAGGAACTTGATAAGGATCGCAATGAGAAGGAGTGTGAGTATGCGGTGCTTGTCTCCATGCTAGAGCCCGACAGTGAGCTATACAATACGGGGATCGTGGACGTATCCCACCGCTACCCCAAGATGTACGTCATTCGACCCCAATTCTTTATTCCGATCATCACCTTGTTGCGGAATGCTGCTATGAACTCGCTTAAGTACAAATCGGAGCTAGCAATCGTCAAGGCGCAGAACATTGACATCACGAACTTTGAATCTGAGCTTGATACCTTCAAAACAGCATTTGCAAAAAACTATGATCTCGCCGAAAGGCACTTCCAGAAGGCGATTGATGAGATAGACAAGTCAATTAGCCATCTGCAAAAAACCAAGGATGCTTTGCTTGGTACAGATCGGAACCTTCGTCTCGCTAACAACAAAGCGCAGGACGTGACGATAAAAAGGCTAACAAAGGGTAACCCGACAATGGCGGAAAAGTTTTCAGATCTAAAAAGTGACAGTGATTCGAATGAATGATAATAGTGGTGTAATTTACGGGCGTACATAAGACAAAGCATCCAGTCCTCGGGCCACGCCAGTCCGTGGATCTCAAATGTTTTGTGAAAGCTCTCAACCCAAGCAAGGTTGTGCCCATTCATACCTTTCAACCGGAACAGTATAGAAAAATGTATCCCAATGTGGAAGTGCCTGAGGATGGGACTCGGAGGGAATTGTAGATCAGTTGTTCATCAACTGATGGATGCTAAGCTTTAACCAGGTGAAATAGTCTGCGCCACGGAATCCAGACGATTGATCCTAAAATGATAATGAGATATAAAGACCAAATGGGCAACATGAGCAATAGCTTAGCTAGCAATTGAAAAGCATCTGCTTTATACAACATTTTAGATGAACGACTGGCGATTTTAGTAAACTTCATAGCGCCAACTTTATCTAAAATACGCAGGCCTGTCTGGCCAAAGGTAGCAGCATACTTTATGGTGGGGATCCCTATTCTTTTTGCTTGTTGGCCAGTTTTTACAGCGATATCACCCCCAATACGATATATAGTAGCACTTTGTGAGCCAAATGTTTTTGCGAAATTGGCCATTCGAGTGAGAGATGCAGCATCTTTTGCTTTACTCATTAACTGAAAGCCTCCATTTGTTTTAGACAGGGTGCTCACATCTCCCAAAATTTGTGAGAGACTACGGATGCTTTTGGTTTCTTTCACAGTCTTCGCAGTTTTTATGATGGTTTTGCCAAGCCAGGCGGGGAGCTTTCCTAACTTCCGGGCCGTTTTTAAAGCGATGAGACCACTTTTCGAAATGGTTGTCCCAACAACAGTTGGTGCCGCTGCTCCTCCACTGGCAATCGTTCCTGCTCCACTTGCGACTTGGGCACCGGTTGCCACAATACCAATGGTAGCTAAGGCAACCAGAACTTCATCTACTTCTTCTCCTTTTGCTAAATGTACTCCCTCTATGGTGATGTCGCGGAGGTCACCAATGACAAAAAGATCAGTCACAATACCACTGACCTGACCAATCGTTTCATCACTTGTTCCGGAAAACAATCCCTCACCAAGTTTTTTTAATTGATAGATCCAGGAGTCACGAGTTGTAGCAATGTCCTGATAAAGCGATTGTGCCTCTGGATTCTGATTGACATAGTCATATTCCATGAAAAAGCCAAGGTAGCTCGCCGCCTCAGCATAGTTTTCTTCATCAACCATGATAAGGGTCTCAGGGAGGGGATCAATACGGCTTAGGGCAAAAACCATGAGCAGTGACTGTTGCCAAAGCACTGCAACAGAAACCATAGATAGGAATAATAGAAAGAGTTTGAATATTAGTTTTATCACGGTTGATTCTGCTTCTTGATTAGATATATGGATCTCGTTAGGTTATTAAGAATCCATGTAATATGTACCGATGTACTAGGCTCTTTGTAATCGAATTCTCCAAGATTCTTTTTTTCTCAATTGAGTCGTTTTCCCGACACAAGGTTTTAGAGCGATGTAATTTCTTTTGTTGCCATTCTTAAGACTAGGGCACCTTAGCATCCATTCATTGTCAACCCTCTCAATTAGTACCTGCCTTGATTTACCCCGAGCCCCTTTTTTCGACATGAATTTTTTAATGGATAGATGTTTATCACTGAATAAATAATCAAAGGGTAAGAAGACAGGTGGTATGACCTTGTTAGAGAATACCCTATTGTGATCATCATCGTGAACTACTGCAGATAAAACAACACCCCGAATACCCGGTTTTCTCTTTCTCCTCGTCTTATGCCATGAGTCAACATCATTCTTGGATATATCGAAGTGATAAGGCGTTTGCTCATCCATAATACTTGTGAGCACACGAACTGGATAGGCTGGACTATCCTTATTAAAATAAAGATCGAAAGCAGCAGAACCCCTTCCAATGGATTGGTGCTCAAACTTGGCTAAGCCTGGCTTTCCCTTGATGGATTCAAGAGCTGCCACTACAGCGCTTTTGGGGTTCCAAAATGGTCTCGGCGGCTCAGGGACCTTAGGCAACTTCTTCGCCCATTGGCGATAATCATTATCCCATTCCACTAATATTTTGAGGTCGTTATCCTTGGCGGTTGTTGTGGACAGATTATCTATCCAGTCGCAAACATCAGTTAGGAGTCTACCCACTGAGACAAAGACACCCAACTCTATGTTCGCATGCCTGGGATGATCAACGGAAGGGAAACCTTTTCCTGTTAAGTTTGCACTCGTAATGAGGGCTCCAACCTCGGGGCTGAAATATACCTTTGCGTGTAGATCATCTTCACCGGAGGACCATTGCAATTCAATGCGGTCATCAGAAAGTGCATATTTGATTGCCTTAACGTCAGTATAGTTTGGACTATCGGTAGGCAGAGGCCAACGGGTAATAATCTTGATTTTTGTGGAGGGGTCAGTTAAGTCCGCTAGATGAACAAGCTCTCGTTTACTGATCCAGGGTGAAATTAAAACCAACACTTTTTTCGACGCCTTGCAAATTCTTGAGAGTAGTGCTAGGCCGTCGTCTCTTCGGATTAAATTCAAGTTACCTCCTGGGTGTCAATAGTTGGCTTATCCTGTTAAATTCGCAAAGGGGCGCTTGCCATAGGTTTGAACAAAATTTTGTATCAGCGCTTTCTCAATGTCTCTGGGGTCTCCATCCGGTAGCGTTCCCCAGCACACTATAAGATCGTGACTATTTTTTAATTGCCAGATTAACCTGCCACCCCAATGGCCAACTGGCTCTCCTTGCCCAAATCGCATATATTGCTTTAAACGCTTCTGCAGGGTGGCTTTGGAGTTCGGTCCACCAGCTCTTCCCATATATAGAACGATTGAATCCTTCACCCAGTTGCGCTCCAATTCATCTACACTTACAGTGGGGTCCTTTTCTTTGAAGTGACCACCAACATTTGTCTTCATGAATTTCTTTTCATAAGTCGGATTTATTATGAAATAAACCCCCTTAACTTTAGGAACTGAGATACACCCAGAATCCATAAGTTTCTGAATGTCCTCGAATCCTTCAAACCCCTCATGTTTTAGACTTTCAATGCTATTATAATCCATTTCATCTCCAGCTTTAAAGTATTGACGCTATATCAAGACTTCCTGTGTATTCCTCACAACCCTCAATCATATCAGGATGCTTTTTCAAGAACTTTTCGGATGTTAACAGAAAAAGCATCAATTTCGCTCGACTAGCAGCAATGTAATTTAACTGTTTATAACTCCGACCCTCCAGGTCTCCGAGAATGACAACTTGACTTTCAAGCCCTCGAAATTTCTGAGCACTGGTACATGTAATTTTATATTCAGAATCAATCTCTGATGTTATCAAATATTGTCCGATGTATTTTTCCTGGTCTACGAACTCACGGAGGAAACAATCCTCTTTTCTTCTGGTTGTTAAAATGGTGATGCTTCTTTGAGACACGGAGTTCTTAACTATTAGATCATCTAATAGCAATTCGAGGTTGTCCAGCATCGATTCACCCGGCTGGTCATCGTTAAAAGGTTGAAAGTAAACTGGGGAGCCGGTTACGCTACTTTGATTAATCAGTATGTCTTCCTCCATGAACTTTACGGAGTGGTGGTGAATAGATCTTGAGTTTCTGAGGTTAACAGTGAGGGATAAGAAAAATTGATCTTTCAAGACGGACTCCCGATCCCGTTCATTATAAATGCGCTGATAATCATCAAAGAAAGTATGTAGCGTCCCATTCTTTGGATCTTTCAATAGCGCTTCAATACAAGCCCAATAATCTTCACTAAAGGTTTGGGCTTCATCCACCAGGATTACATCATATTTAACATCGCGATTCTCGGCAAGATGGGTAAAGTAGAGTTCCGGCAAAACCGTTTTATAGAAATCAAGGCGATCTGCTTTTTCCATTTCCCCGACATTACATTTGTGTAGACCGGCAACTTCAACCTCTGTTTTCAAATGCTCCACCAGCGGGAAAACATCGATTTTGTTCTTATTCGATTTTAGCTGGTTCTCCAGCCAGCCCCCCAAGGCGAGGTTTTTACAGGTAACCATAATCTTGTCTATTGACGGGTCTTGCGCAAATTTGTTTGCAAGTCGAATCATGAGCCAGGTCTTGCCGCTCCCAGCACAGCCCTTTATTCCCACTCGTTTATTATTAAGCAAACCGTCGTAGGCGGCGAATAATTGCTGAGTCTGTTTTGTCAATTGGGCGTCCTGGGTATTCAAATAATCCTGAAGCGAAGGGGACCAATCATGAGCCAGTGTGCTTTTAAGGTGTTCTATCATCCGCATATCGCAGACCACTTTCCGAAACTCCTTTGCAGAACGTTCCATTTGGGCAGCCACCCAATCTTGAATATATATAATTGATCTTGAATCAATAATGGGCGGTAGATCAACGCAATCTTCAAAAGCTTCACCTGGGGTATCTGGAAAGGCTATGGCATGTGAGATAGGTAGGAATCCATCAAATGATCCACTCTGCTTTAGTTTATCAATTAACGCTTTCTTTTGCTTGATGACTTGATCCACAGGGTCAGAGCTTGGCCGTGACCCGTTAACAAATAATTGACCGTGTTTCCTGCTCCAGACACCACCCTTTACTTCGATTATTTGTATACAGCCGCCTTCTTTTGCTATTATAAAATCGGTTTGAATATCTCTACCATGCCAGCTCCAGCGATTATCATAGAAGACATAATAATTTCCACCAAGATTACTTAGTGCATTATAAACAGTTTGTTCTGTTGGCGTTGAAAAATCGGTTGCGCCGTATGGATATAAATGTGCCATACTCTCCTCGTTGGATAGTTAAGACAATTTGAAATACTCTGGTGTCAATTAATGGTTGCCAAATAAGCAAAATATTTTACATCTCTTGAATTTTCAAGAGATGTGTGTTCAAATTATTGGGCCGAGATTGAATCACTTAAAAAGTGCTTGTAATATATAGCATTGATTTGAAATTGGTGCTTAATATTATTATTACAATATGGGTTGGGGATTTGTGAAACAAACGTTCAACAGCAAACGAATACATCGCATTTTGGCAGACTTGTCATTTGAACCGCCCAATTATATAACGGGCCCCGCAAAAATGAACGAAACCCTTGCTAGGGAACTTATAACTTTTGTAAAGGCTCAAAAAAAAGCTCCAATACCAGATTATAAATATTTAGAATTTGCGACAGATCTTTTTAATCAAGGCATTTTGAATGATGACAAATATTCTAAAATATTTTCCACCGTTCTTAATAGACTTTATAAAGAATTATATTTCAGCGTCTGTAAGATTGATCTTAAAGAGTTAAAGAAGGATTGCTCATTTGAAAATGTTTCAAGGCTTACAAACAATACGTTCAGTGTTGGAATAAGCTACTTGCTGTCTAAAAATATTATTGATGCAGATGAGAATAAGAAGCAAATATGTAACCTCTTCACATTTGGAAAATCCGTTAACTATTTGGCCAGTATCAAATCTGAGTTGAATGGTTCTTGCTCGAAGGAAAAGCTGCTCCGTTTTACATTGGAAATTACTGATGAATCCATATTTCGTAGATCACTCATCGTAATTAAAGAACAGAGTCAACCTCTTTTGATAAGGATTTTAAAAGAAATAATTAGGGATCTGGGTGATATTCAAAGCAAAAACAATCGAATTCATGCTATTAAGCAATTATCATCATATCCTGAATCTGAGGGCTTTTTTGCAGAATTATTATCAGATCCGGTTTATTCGTACTTAACGCACTGGATCATAGATAATCTTCCGATGATATATTCTAGTTTGAATAAAGTTACAGGCCCGTCAATGTCTAAAAAAGTTTCGGTGTTGGGTGCATTTCGACAACTACCCCTTACTGAGAGAATGAATCACTATCGAAGAGTGTTAAATGATTACTATGAGGATGAGAATTTTAAGAAAACTGTAATAAAGGAACTTGGGTCTATTGATTCATTTATTGCAGGGAAACTCTTGTTTGAGAAACTACAATCTACCTCATATGATAAACATATCAACCAGACATTCCAAATTTGGTCCATTAAACATGCATTCGAGGCAAGCCAGCTCTTCAAGATTTTAAAAGGCAGGCATAAAAAAGCAGATATGATAAGAGTGATTGCCGCCAATGAGCTTTTGGGCAGTGTTAAAACGTTACTTATGATATTGATTCGGAGCAATATTAATGAATCGGATGATATCACGAATAGCTTAAAACCTTTAGTAAAGAAACAAAGTGAGACAGACCTTATCACTATCCAGCAGTTTGTCAATAGTCTCCTGTCAACTTCAACTTCGGCTGGTTTTCCACCGGATGCTTTGAGACTTTTGAATGAAGTAATTACTCCTCAAAAAGGCTTAAAAAGCTAGTCTCAAAGTCATGGTAAATTTGAACGACATAAAGCCAGTTTATTTTTCGCCGAATGAGAACGTAGCCAAAGAAGTATTAATTCCACTATATCAAAAGGCTGATACAGCTGATTGCATGGTTGGTTTCTTCTCAAGTGAATCACTTGTGGTGATAGCCCCTGGACTAGCTTCATATATTCAGAGTTCTCAAAGAAAGATGCGTCTTGTTATTTCTCCTCACCTTTCTGATGCTGATAGACTGGCACTTGAAGAGGGATTAAAAACGCACGCTGAATTAGCAGAGGATTATTTTACGAATGCAATCAAAGCTGAACATCAGCTCATAAACTTTACGTTAAGAAGTCTATCACACTTGTTAATGACCAATAGACTTGAAATAAAGATCGCTTTTTTGCGAGGTGCTTTGTTTCATCCCAAAGTATGGCTTTTTGGAGTATCAGAGGGAGTAGTTGCTGTACATGGCTCAAGCAATTTCACATTTAAAGGTTTTTTAAAAAATTATGAGCAAATCTCAATATCAAAATCTTGGAGCGATTCAGATCAAAAATTTGTTGTAGAAAAATTCCAGGAGCAATTCACTAATCTATGGAATAATGAGCAACAGAATTGTGTGGTTTTAGATCTGCCAAGGGCATTGAGAGAGGGGCTTGTTAACCGGTTCTCCTCCTCTAAACCCCCATCAGAAGAAGAGCTAAGTGATTTATTTGAGAATCTAAAGAACTTGTCCACGCTGGATTCAAAAAGAGCAGGCATCTTCCACATCCCCCCCGATATTGACTATAGAACTGGGAACTATGAGCACCAAGGGAAGGCCGTCGATGCCTGGAATCAAAATTCCCAAAGGGGTATTTTGAGTATGGCTACGGGCTCGGGTAAGACCATCACCGCAATGATTGGAGCATATCACCTTTATAAAAAAAGAGGGTCTCTATTTATAGTTATTTCAGCACCGTATAAACCACTGCTAAATCAATGGGAAGAAGAAGTAAAATTGTTTGGGCTAACACCCATCAATTTGTCTGGAATCAGTGCAGTTAAACGAAAAGATCTGATGAATAGGGTGGTCCGAAGGTTAAATCATGATGTTTCAACTATTGAAGTCGTTTTAATTTCCCATGACTCAGTAAATACTGCTGACTTTTCTTCAGCCATTTCGAAAATTAAAGCACCCCGCCTACTGATTGGTGACGAAGTCCACAACTTAGGAAGACCCTCTTTTAAGGATGAACCACCAGAATTATATGAATATCGTCTGGGCTTATCTGCAACGCCAATTAGGCAATACGATTCAGAAGGGACAGACTTTCTCTTAAAATATTTCGGAGAAATAGTATTTGAGTACAGCTTATCTGAAGCAATTGGACGCTGCCTTGTCCCCTACCATTATATTATTCACCCCATCATTCTCACGGAAGAGGAAATGGACAACTGGAGCAATATTACTCACCAAATTGCAAATAATTCATGGCGTATGGAGGACGGAAAACCGGATGACTACCTTAAGGCAAAGTATCGGGAGAGACGTTTGGTTCTTGAATCTGCGTCAAACAAAATTGAAGAACTATCCCGATTATTGGAATCAGAGGATAGCGCAAGCCTGAAACATACATTGATATACTGCACAGACAAAAATCCCCAGCAAATGCTTGATGTCAATAAGCTTCTGGATAAACAAAAAATATCATATAGAAAAATTACAGATGAAGAATCGTCTGATCCCAAATTGACAAAAATGATTATTAATGAATTTAAAAGTGAAGAAATAAAAATTTTAACAGCCAAGCGTGTACTTGATGAAGGTGTAAATATACCACAAATATCAATGGCGTATATTTTGGCTAGTACAACTGTCGAGAGACAATGGGTGCAAAGAAGGGGACGCCTGCTTAGAAGGAGCACGGCCACGAATAAAACGATTAGTATAATTCATGATTTTATTGTTCTCCCGCCATCCTCCGCAGATAGTAATTCGGACTCATTAATCAAGTCTGAGCTATTACGCGTTGAGCAGTTCGCCTCATTGGCGGCAAATGCCAATCATAAGGGCGGTCCCATATCTCTGATACATGAACTGAGGAAAAGATTGTTTTTTTAAAAGAAAGAGGGAAAAATGTCGCTCAATCAAAAGAAGATTGTTACCGTTATTGATTCGCAGAAATCTGAGATTAGTGAAAAATATGACGATTATAGAGAGGATATAATCGTTGCAGTATCAGAAATTATTCAACTTGAAATACAGAACAAAGTCAGCGGGTTCCATATTCAGCAAAGGATTAACGATATTTTGTTAAAGGTTTCAGAAAAATTGAATGCGAAAACATTAAAGTAAGGTTCACATAGAATGCAGCTTATTTCCGCAAGTATAAAGAATTTTCGGTTACTACGAGATCTAGAATTAAACTTTTCAACAGATCCTGTTAAAAAGTTGACTGTGTTTCGAGCTCCAAACGAAACAGGCAAGACTACAATAGTGCGAGCATTACGTTGGGCTCTTTATGGTGATGATGGTTTGCCAAATAAGGGTGTAGGATGGAGGATGCATCCAATTGACTGGGATGTGAATGAGTCGCCACAAGTGCAAATTACAGTTTCTGTCGAGTTCGAAATATCACGTTTTATTAGTATTGGAGCGAAAAAAATTGAATCGCGACAACGCTATAGAATATCAAGAAGTGCTATTGAAAGAATTTCTGCCGATGGAAAGGAATGGACAAGAACAGATGCCTCTGTTAAGCTATTTGAAATGAGTGAAGCAGGCTCTACACCAATTGAACCACCTGAAGCCATTATTAGAGATGAATTGCCCACCGAGCTAAGGGATATCTTTTTCACTGATGGTGATAAGGCGATGGATTTTATTGAGGCTGATACAACGACAAGTTCTAAGCGTGCACGAGTTAGAAAAGCAATCAGGTCTTTGTTAGGACTTGGGATCATCAAATCCAGTATTAGCCACATAGAGAATGCAGCAAGAGAAGCTAATAAGCGTGCAAAAAAAATTGGTGGTAGCGATCAACTCAATAGCCTTCTACAAGAAATTGAAGACATTGAAAAAAACATTCTTAAGAAAAGGAATGAAGAAAAAGCTAAGGCAGAAGAGTTGTCGATTGCTGAACAACATCTAAAGGATACTCAGGATAATCTGGACCTTGCGCTTGAGAAGGGTGATAAAGAAAAACTAAAACACGAACGGGATGCGCTTGATAGTAGAAAGAAAATTCTGTTAGGTGATTTTAAAGCCCTGCAGGTTGAACATTCTAAGCTGTATGAAGACAGCGAGTTAGCAAAACTCTTGCTTTCACAGGCACTAGAAAAATCAAAAAATATTTTGGGGAAACTCGAGAAAAAAGGATTGATACCTCATACAACAATTCCAGTTCTTTCGCATCGCTTAGAGATAGGTGAATGCATTTGCGGTGAGTCTCTGTCCACTTCTGACTCATCTGCGACTCACAGGATTGACCATATTAATCAGCTGATAGAATCAAATAAAAGTGCAGATGAATTAAAGAAAGTCATGACAAAACTTTTCTTTAAAGGCGAGGATTTGACAGCTTCGACCTCTATATGGCCAAACAAGCTAAAAATTGTTATACAAAAAAGAGAAACAAACTATTCAGCGTTGGAAGAAATTTCAAAGCAAATGAAAGCTCTTGCTGCCGAAATCGATAGTTTGCCCGATACAAATATTATGGAAATTAGGAAGTTTGAGAAAGAATACTCAAGCAAGTGTAATACACTTAGATCTCAGCTTTTGGATATTAAGCACGAATTGTCAACATCTGAGCAAGACCTAGTAATGAAAAAAGCTGTGAGAGAGTCTCTTCTTAAGAATCAAGACCAAGGGCAAAAAGTTGCAAATGAGCTAGCTGTAATACAGGATGTATTAAGTATTCTTGAGAACACCTATACAAACATGACCACCATAGAGCTTGAAAAGGTCAGTGACATGATGAATAAAATATTTCTGCGAATGATAGGGTCTGATCCAACCCAAGGACCTCTTATTCATTCTTCGAAAATTACATCTGAATTTGATATTTTAGTTTTCGGTCCGGACGAGAGAATGTTAGATCCAGATCATGATTTGAATGGCGCATCTCGAAGAGCGTTGACGCTTGCTTTTATATTAGCGTTGACAAATGTCAGTGAAGTTGAAGCGCCAAACATTATTGATACCCCATTGGGAATGATGGACGGGTATGTAAAAAGATCGGTCCTTAAAACTTCTATTGAATATAGTAAACAGATCATATTATTTTTGACGCATTCGGAAATTGCAGATTGTGAGGATCTTATTTCTGAATATGGTGGAGTAACAAAAACTTTAACTAATACGGCCCATTACCCAACAATGCTGGTGAACAATCCAGGAGTTAAGGAGAAGAAGGTGCTAATTTGTGAATGTGATCATTTGCATACTTCAAATTGCATCATATGTCATCGTAGAGAAAATATCGAAACAGAGGTATAAAGATGAGCTATACAGACATGAATCCCTTCCAAAATAGTGATATTAGTGTCCCTGATAAATATCATGAGTATCTACAAAAGTATACTCAACGCAAAACAGGTGGTCATGAAGTAAATATCGACAAAAGCCCATTCAGGCGTATGGTTGACATGTGGTTCTTGGCAATTTGTGTAGCCGTAAGGGACGGCTTGAATCCTGCGGAGCTCCCCTCTCAAAAGAAAATGGTGAAAATTATTGATGGATCAATTCTTAGCAATGACCCCTGGAGGGTTAACGCAATTATGTTAATTGCAATTGGACGAGGAGAAGCCCAGGAAATATTGACTCAACCCAACGCAATGATGAAACTGGCAAATGGTCTTGCTGTTGCAGGTATACCACGTCTTTGTGAAATGCTAGAAGACGGAGACTCTGAGCCAATATGGAATTTGTCTGAGAATATTTTGAATCAATAATAATTTGCGAACAATCAACTGAGGCAAAAAAGATTGACTTATTGCACTAAGGAGTGAAATAACATGTCACGAAACGACACCAAGGAACTGTTCTTTGCGAAACCGGTATCAATAATTGAGTTATTCCAAACAGAAAATGGTAGTGCAGGGTTTCGTATCCCAGAATATCAACGACCTTACGATTGGTCAAGCAGCAATATTGAAAGATTGATTGAAGATATGCTAGTGGGGTACAGAGGCTTGAAGAATGAAGAGGACTCCATAACTTTTCTTGGTACCATAATTATGATTGACGAAGGGAGAAACAAAGAACCTTCATTTGATGGTAGATCATTCACTATAATTGATGGCCAACAGCGGCTGACAACGTTCTCTTTGATAGCAATATCATTAACTCAGGAAATCCTTGAAACTGAAAAGAACTTGAGTTCGAATAGCGAGTCAACTGAGCTCAGGAGATGGTTAAATGATGAAATGCTTCACATAAAAAATAGGTTGCGAGAGTGTATTGCTGGTCTCCTAATCAACGCTGACACAAGTGTTCACCCATTTCCAAGAATATGTAGAGGAAAGGATGCTAGAGCAAAGTCAAAAATTGATGCAAATTATCAATCCATTGTAGGCCACTACCTATATGAGTTCTTTAAGTACTTTTCAACGAGCTCAAACCTTCCCTTTTCTTATGATTTCAAAGCTCTGTTCCCAGAAAACACAAAAGCAATCAATTTTAAGGACAATGTAAGAAGTATATCGAAATGCCTGAGGTACATAGCAGGTGATGAGATATCCTTAGACTTCTCCACTGAGACTATTCAGGATCGAGTGGACTATAAAAACTCTGCTTATATGAATTTATTTGATAAACTTTTAAATAAAAATGATGAAGCATTCTCAGAGAGTGTCCTGAATGAATTCGTAGAGGATACGGATGTTAATCTATTTCGATTGGTCCGCTTAATTTCATTTGCAAGTTATTTTTTGGATTTTGTTGTTGTAACAGTAGTTAAACCGACAAAAGGCAAGTATGCGTTTGATATATTTGATGCTCTCAACACAACTGGTGAACCGTTAACTGCAATTCAAACTTTCAAACCATTTGTATATCAATTTGAAGAAGATCAAAAATCATACAGGGGATCTAAGAGCGAAAAAGAATTTATTAAGCTTGAGAAATATGTTGAGATGGGAAAAAAAACATACGATCAACAAAATAGAGCAAAAGAGTTAATTGTCTCATTCGCTCTATATTTAAATGGTGAAAAACTCACAAAAAAATTAGCAGGCCAGCGAAGTTATCTACGCTCTAATTATAAATCAGTAGGTGTTGCTGACAAAAGACGCTTCCTTCGTCTGTTCTCTGAAATCGCGACATATAGAGGCAATTTCTGGATCAAGGGTAATATAAAGAATCAGCTCAATAGTAGTGTAGACAAGGAGGTTACTAAAATGTGCCTCTATTTCATTTACGGTTTAGATCACTCCTTGGCAGTTCCAATTCTTGCTCGTTATTATCATGAATCTGTAACTACAAATGACAGCGCGTTGTTTACAAACGCTGTAAAAGCTCTAACTGCCTTTATTATTCTTAGGAGGGGAGTTACTGGAGGAACAGCTGGAATAGACACAGAGCTAAGGAAGATCATGGAAGTTGGTATAAATGGTAATTCTCCGTTGTGTCAAAATATCGCAGAATCGGAACAGAACACAATTATTAAAATTAGTGAGCTTCAGAGTTCCTTAAGATATTTACTCTCCAACTTGAAAGTGGTGAATATCAATAAAGGTTCTGACTGGGTGAACTCAGTTGTGAAGATGCCATTGTATAATTATCCTGGGTCATTAACCAAATTCATTATTTTTTTGGCAGCACATAACGCTAGACCCACTATTGAAGATCCTCTCTTGTTGAAAAAGCAGAAACCGAGCATTGAAACAGACTACTTGACGGATTCGCGTTGGCTTTCCGATGAGTGTGAAACCATTGAACATATTGCACCACAAACAGATCACGAAAATAATTGGCCTAAAGAAATATATTTAAATCCATGGTTGCTGCATGGTTTGGGAAACTTGGTGTTGTTACCGAGCGCTCACAATTCATCAGTGGGAAATGCACCATGGAAAAGGAAGAAGATATTTTATGAGGCTTTTGCTGCGGAATCAGAAAAACAAATAAAGGCAATCATTAGTAAAGCGAAAAAGCAAAAAATAGATTTTGGTGATAAAACAATTGAACTCCTATTAAATCACAAGCAACTACCAATAGCAAAAACAGTCCACCGGGCACCAATATGGGACAAGACTATCATTGAAAAGAGATCAAAAAATATTGCTCAATTAGCATGGGATGAGGTTTCAGGATGGTTAGGTTATTAAAGGTGACAGATTAGACAAGGCTTCTCGACATCATCAGCATCCCTCACTTCATCTAAGACCTCCAAGAGAGTAGCACCAGGTCTCAGTTTGCGTTTCCCTTCGATTTCTTTTTCAGCCGCATCCTTAATTTTTTGCACAACTTTTGGGTCATCAAGATCAGATAGTTTCATGTCCTGGCGCCATTTAAAGTCACCCTGCTCATATTTCTTTGCTTTTTCAAAAAGAGCTGGGTGATTTTCTTTGAGCCCAACCCACTCTTCTTTTCTTTGATAGAAGCAGAAGTAACAACCAGATCTTGAACGCCATTTATAATAATCTGGATATCCCACTCCTGATTCGTTCAAAATGCGCATGACGCCATTTTTATCTATATTATCGTCAACAAAAGGAAAAACGGTCTCCACTTGGTCACTTGTTGATAAATAACCAAGTCGGTTTTCGTCAGCTCGAATCCCTACGTAATTAATGACCTTATCATCACCAAAAAACTTCTCAAAAGGATCAAGCTTTAGTTTTTTTGTGCACCACCGTTGTGCTGCACTGGGAAGATACCCGCCGTATAAATCAAGATAGTGGTCGAAATCTAATTTCTTGCTGTATCCCGGGAGCTCTGCAGGTAGTCGCACGATATGCTGATTGAGAAAGACCTCCAACTTCTCAATAAAATCATATGTTTCAGGTAATTCTGTGGCCGTGTCACAGAAGACGTATTCCATATCTGGAACCCGATCTCTCATATAAATAGCCAGGGCAGCACTATCTTTTCCTCCTGAAACACCAAGTATGTGTCTAGTCTTGCTCATAATATGCCTTTTCTGCGTCTGGATAATATTTCCTCAAAAGCTCGATTAAGGCCTCTAGCTCACTATCATCTATGTTTGCGTTTTTAATTGTCTCTGTGATCATGTGTGCAACATAATTTAAATTTTTGTCCTGCGATAAACTTGCTAAAGATGATTGCTTAAGTCTATAGATCTCCTCGACTTGAAAATGCTTACGCCTCAACTCATTCCCGAAAAGAATGAGATGATCATCATGCCATTTTTCGAGGGGTCTATTCGCAAGAAATGAAACAACGGAGTTAAACCATGCTTTATTGCCCACAGCATCATCTTGGACACGATTGTAAAAGGCGGTTAGTGACTCTTCGACTATTAGTTCTGAAAGATCTTTCGATACACGAAGTAGTAATTCCTTCCTCAGGACATCAATGTTCGAGGCCTTAAATCCCCACGTCCGAGAGAATTGTTGAATACACTTTTGTTGGAGTTGAGGATAGTTATTCTCAATCTCATTACGAACAGCCAGGAGGTTTTTAAACATCTCTTCAGGCTGAGAAACAAGGTCAAAATCGGCGCTTTCTGTCGAGATGCCAAGGGCTTCAGGGATGGAAACGAAAAGTAGGGCTTCTGGAGAGGAGGCCCGTAAGACCGTTTTGATAAAACGTTTTGCGCTAGCACTTAAAGTGTTTGTGTGCTTGGTATAATATGGGAGACTGCTCACATACCTAATGATAGCTGAAACAACCAGGAGAATTGTTGGTTCCTCAATTTCAGAATCAAAAACATCACTTACCCTTTTAAGAAATTCTGCATGTGAATCGTTTTGTGGGACATACACAAGGCTGAATTTTCTGGGCAACTTCATCATTCGTTCAAGCGTGTCTTTATATACGTCTGGCGTGAAAGTGCCATCTTCGTATATGGAAAGCTCTCTGCGATGCTCGATAATTTTTGCGAATATAAGCACTTTGGCCAAACCATTTTTAACCCCGTAAGGTCCAGCAGCCAATAGCTTCTCAAGCTGCAGCAACGAGACCGCTTTGCCATCACCCCGCCACATTGTGATCTCGGACTCCAAATAAGCCCATGCTGCATTAAGGTTTGATTCGGTATTTTCAGGCTCAGATATGGACCAGCCGCCTGATTGATATGCATGTATCCCGGTTTGCTTTAGAGTATTTAGATAAATTGCGTACTCTGGACCACGAGAGCTAATATTTAAATCCTCATGATCATGGAATTCGAATAAATGGTTAAGCAAAATTTTCAATCCTGACATTGCTGAACCAGAGGGATTGTCAGTATTAATTAACTCGTTATGTACTTTAGGTGTATCTGTGTATTTAGCATCAATAACTCTTGAAATCAGTTTATTGACAGTCGAGAATCTTGACAGCACACACCATTCATTGGATTCAAAAAAACGATAGCGAGAATTATCAAGAGCCTCTGGACTGTTCCAATTAAGAAAGCCATTTATAAGATCTTCTAGGTAGGATATCCGAGTAGTTAGTTCATCTCGGGCATTTTTATCGACATTAACTTCTTTGTCCGTTGCCAGCAGGCTCGAGCAGGCGAAATATTCTGCGAGAAGATTTAATTCTTTGTGGCGTAGACCTTTTGCCAAATAAAGTATACCCTGGGAATCAGGAGGATTGAATGTGTTTAAAAACGCTTCAACTTCTGTGTCAAGTCCGACATAACAGACGACAAGCCCATCAATTTCTGAGCTAGGTGGAACAAGCTGATCATCAAGTGAAACATACACCCACTCTAGTACTCTAAATGAGCCCGATTCAACAAATGCCCGTCTCGCGACTAAAGAATCATGCGGGAAGAACCGCTTCAGTTCATTGGCAATATTAAATTCAGTATATTCTTCTTTAATGCGATCATTAATTTTTGCTGGTATGTCTATAGTACTGCCATGCCAGAGGTTATAGGCATCATTGTGCCCTCTAAAAGTGATTAGGTTATTTGCATCAAGAGTCTCTATCAATTCATTCTGACTATTGCTGCTACCCCCAGTATCAAGTGCAGTGGTCAGTGCAGAAATCATCTCCTTGGTGGCACTTAAACCAACATCTTCACCATATAGTCCAAGCAAGCCAATTGAAGATATTATTCCCTGTAAAGCATCGGTTAACGATTCGTCATCTTGTTTAATCTTCGATTGGGCTAATAGTTTTGTAGCTCGGATTTTTAGCCATAATTCTGAATCTTCAGACTCAAGAATTGCATGTTCAAGATTCTTTTCTACAAAACGATAAAACTCTAAGATTGAGTAAGTCGCTTTGGGGTTCTTCTTCAAGTGTGTGTTCAGCGAATACTCAGATTCCGAATTGAAGAAGGAATAAATAGAGCGCTCATTTTGAGCATGTTTTTTGAAAAATGATACTATTAAAAGAAGGAGTAGTGGGGATACTCGATAGCTTACGCTCAGAACATTTTCTATGGTTTCCGTTGAGAGTTGGGAATTTCCTTTTAATAATTGTAAATCACTTTCTAATGTAGGTGAAGATGGAATTTCAAGTGATTCAAGTCGATCATAGATAATTTTGAGGGACTCATCAATAGAGTTAATATGGATGATATCAGAGAATCTACCCTGGATTTTTTTCCACTCATTCAAATAGGTCGTGGGGAGCTTTGATACATAGGCCATCAAACCTTGGTGTCTAATAGTGACGAGGAGGAGTTGTCCTTTAGATCGATGGGCAAGTTCTGCTATTTGCTGTAAAATGTATACGTCACCCTCGTTGGGAAACTCTGCGGCGTACTCTAAGTATTTACCCATTTCATCAATAAAAATGGCAATTCGTTTACCGCTCTTAAGTTGATCTTCGAGGAAATGGATAAGCTCAACATCTTGCTCTAAACCAAATATATCCTTTAACGAATCGTTTAGCGAAATATTATCGCCTACCAAAACGAATGTTTTGTCATAATTCGCATGATTTGGTAGAGGTGTAAATCCTGCTGAACTAAGCTTCTTCTGAAGAGTAACATTTACTGAGCCAGTGAGATACTGGTGCATTAGGAGTGCCGTTGTGCTTTTCCCTGATCCATAGGGACCTACAATAGCAAAAGCGTTGTCATTCCCTTCAACCAAAATATTATCTTTGATCGTCGTCAGTGTTTTCTTCAATGAGGCAGTAAGAATAATGCCCTGAATTTGTTCTGGATTTGAAGTGTCCCTGGCTAAATGGGTCGAGCGATTAAAAGAAATGTTTGTCATTAGGCGTGGCTATATATCTTTTTTAAAACATCAATTGATGAAAATTCAACTTCGCGAGGTCTTAATAATTGCTTAGATCCAGCTGTTGTACTAAACCTATAGGAATATTCATTTCGCAATCCAAATCCATGCAAATATTTAGCTAATAAGTTTTCAGAGAAATGAAACACTCTCGCCGGGGATCCAGGCGACTCTAAAATATCAGAGAATGAGACACTACTAGGCCAGTTGTTTACTTCAAGAAACCTTAGAAGGCAATACGCAAAAATGTCCTCCGATATTTCACCAAAAGTGAGTTGCCTGAACTTCCATATGTGATCACCATCATCAGTACGATGTGTGAAAAGATGAAGCTCCTTCAGGGGACATGACAATACAGCCTGCAAATCCTTCTCACGCTTAAGTACCGCAGATGAATAAGTGGCTAATAGTGCAGTAACATCCCTACTGAGTGTAGTTTGAGAGGGAGCATGAAGCCCCTCGCTATCACACCAAGTCAAAACGGATTCATACAGCCGGGATTTTGTAAATGTCTGCTTTGCATAAAGATTAAAAAGGTAATACCAGAGACTGCTCTTTTGAGGATTGGTTGCCATAAAAAAATGGAGTAGCCATATTGTATCTGTGGATTCAAGAAAAGGATCAGCGCCATCATTGAATACAATCTTTGCGATCTCACTGACTCTGTGATTGGTCTTGCTTTCTAGTTCTACGAGGCGAGTTGTTTCAAGCCAGTGTCGAACAGATTGAGCCATATTTTTACCAACACCCATATGCAGCATTAATTCTTCAGGCCTAAAAAGAATTTTATCGTTTTTCGCTACCAGGGGCAAAGCCTTGGGAATCCAAGCATGCCTGAGGGGAAAGGTCTCATGCCCTGAAAAGTGGGGTGTTAGTTTTATGTTTTCTAATAATTCCATAGACAAATATTATAGCCTTTGATGCCTGGATTCCTAGTGCGAGCTTACATTAAAGCACAGTTAATTTAAGATATCCCCAGGATTATTTGCGTGTTTTTGATACTCATTAACATGAAAATCTAACGAAGCCATATTAAAGAGCATTTGGTTCTAACCAAGAGAATGTTACAATACTTTCCACCTATGAAAACCACATATTTAGACAATAATGCAACTGCTCCCTTGTTACCTGAGATATCTGATTTTATTAAGGCTTTTGTGGAGAAGCAACAATCTAATCCCTCCAGTTCACACTCCCAGGGTCAACAATGGCGTCATGAAGTAAACATGGCGCGACAGGATGTCGCAGCGTTGATTGGTGTAAAATCATCTGAAATATTGTTCACATCAAGTGGTACCGAGTCAAATAATTGGGTTCTGAGGGGTGTTTGCTCTGAGGCCGACAAAAAATATCACATTGTTACATCATCGGTCGAACATCCGAGCATCGAGAGCACTTGTCGCTACTTGAGCGATAAGGGTCACAAGATTTCAATTTTGCCGGTTAATTCTGAGGGTAAGATTGATCTAAATGAACTGAAGATATCAATCGGTGAAAAGCCAGATTTAGTTTCTATTCAGTGGGTCAATAGTGAAACAGGTGTTATTCAACCTGTTAACGAGATCGCTGAGCTTTGTCAGGCTGCCAAGGTTCCATTTCATACAGATGCAGTTCAAGCTCTTGGCAAGATACAGATGAACCAAGATTCTTTCCCGGGGAATTATGCCAGTTTCTCTGCCCACAAGATCCACGGATTAGGTGGCGTAGGCGCTTCATATATAGAATCAGGATCCAGCTTAGATACCCTGATAAGTGGGGGCTCGCAAGAGCGTGGCTTAAGAGCAGGAACTGAAAACCTTCTCGGCATTCTTGCTTTTGGTCTCGCATGTAAGTTGCGAAAAGAGCGGCTTGAAAAGGTTCAAGCACATTGTGAGAAGCTAAAAACAATATTCCTCTCACGGCTGAAAACTGATCACCCAGAAATATCGATTAATGGATCTTTTGCTAATTCAGTTGATAATTGTCTGAATCTACACATTCCTGGTATCGATGTAGCTGCACTTTTAATGCGGATGGATATGAAGGGTATCTACTTTTCACAAAATTCCGCCTGCCACGGACAAAGTATCTCACCCTCCAGTGTTCTGAAAGCAATGGGATTGAGTTCTGATGAGGCCTGGTCTAGTGCAAGGTTTAGTTTTTCAGAGCTGAATTCAGAGGGGGATATATTGCATGCAGCAAATCTCATTACAAGCGAAATAAGAGCACTCAAAAACCCATGATGGCGATCATTGTCAAGAGTTGAACCGGATGAGTTCATTGCATATCTTTGTGGGGAGTTTTACAAAGTAGTCTTTAGAATTGAAGGGATTTTTTTATAATCAAGATAGGATATCTCAAGTAACCGGATCTTATTGGCTATGCACCACGCTCTTTTCAGCTCATCGCGCTTTTTAGATTGAACGAAGTCTGCTTTGGTTTTATGGAAGTGGCTCACAAACTCAAAATGTTGTCTGCCTTGATATTCAATAACCAGTTTTTTACTGGGAATATAGAAATCAAAAGGCATTACTCTGGTGGTCTTACAACTGTGCTCTATCCACTGCGCTTGATATACTATCTGTTGCTCATCTAGATAATCACGAACTGCTTTCTCTCCTTTAGATTCATTACACACGGGACATCCATGTCCACGAAGCAGGTTGTTTGGAAAGGCATTCCATTCATGCTGGTGAATCAGACATTCAACTAGGATTGTTTCAACCATCTTTTTGAACGCACCCTTTACCACTAAATTAGAATTGACAGATTGTAATTCAGAAACAAATTCATCGTGAGTTCGACGATATGTTCCTTTGCATTTTGGGCAGCCCCGTTCATATAAAAGTTTGTTTGGTGAAGCTTTCCATTCATATCCATCTTTTCGACAACGGACTGCTAATTTAGTAGCCGTTGATTCATATCGCCCAAGAATTTCAATGTCTGGATTGATTTGTGCCATTTCAGCAATAAATGTGTCTTGATCTTTTCTCTGATTACCCGCGCATTGAGGACAGCTTGTTCCTGAAAGGATATGTCCTGGATCCGTTTCCCACTCATTGCCATCGAGTTTACATTTGAATTTTATATTAGTCTGCCTATTTACATATTGACCGATTACCTCTATCATCGGATTTTTTTGATCGAGCAATTCAACAAATTCATCATGTGTGCGTTGTTGTGTCCCGCTACATTTAATACAGCCGACCCCTCTTAGTAGATGATTTGGATATCCATTCCACTCATGCCCACAGATTTTGCATCGCACTCCCACTGGAGTTTGTGAACTAATGTACTTTTCGATAGCTTCAACGTTTGGGTTAACTTTTGCCAATTCAGTGATATATTGCATGTGGGTTCTTTTCAATCTGCCGGAGCACTTCGCGCAACCAATACCACGCATTAGGTGAGTCGGATATCCCATCCATTCGCGGCCACAGATTTTGCATTTGACTTCAATCTGATCTTTACTGCGTATATATGTTCCAACGGCTATAATATTAGGGTTTACCTCAAACACTCTTTCAACAAATTCAAGGTGCGTAAGCTGTTTTCTCCCACCCATAATTTTTGCGCCTCCTGCTCTTTGTGTGGGTCTTACTACGGCATCCTTGGACTAAGAGCGATGTTGCCACGCAGTTCAAAAACAGCATAGAGATCAACGCATCTGCACTGTGAAAACCATAAGCTCGTCTCGCAGCTACTCGAAGTTTACTAATCGTCACAGTTTCGGCTGATAGCCGTATGTGCCATTCATGGACATTGACACCAAGAGATTTTCCAGCTAATTATCTACGAAACACTGTCCACTTAATTAACCGTTCAGTGTTTCATATCTGACATTATTTTAATGCAACTAACGCCTTAAGCTTAAGCTGCTTCCTGAAACAGCATCGCTTTGGTCAATAATTGTATCCATCCACATCATTTTCGGCTTCCACCTCTTTGCATTTGAGTCCGCCCTGAGTCTTTTTTTGGTTGGCTAGTTTTCGTTCAGGCCAAATTCGATGCTTAAAAGCACACGCTTCCACCGTTGCTCTCTTTTTCGGATAATTTCAATATCAGAGATTGGATCGTGTACCTCTAAAACTGAATACTGAAAATTGGAGCTGTAATTAATTCCATTGTCCTGTAGCAATTCGAAGAGCCCATTATTTCCACCATGCCCATTTATAGAATATTCACACCACCGACCCCATATACCTTCTGATCCACTTGCGGA